>WNFV01004754.1_pt1 | contig 16684 bp, 12 predicted proteins | sample 5400101 | NCBI WGS metagenome assembly WNFV01 (sample SAMN13153361, study PRJNA577476) | soil metagenome | isolation source: 115 cm soil or saprolite under grassland replicate 1 | place: USA:California | collected 2016-06-15
CAGGAATTTCTAGAGATCAAAACCGGGCTTGAGGTGCCGAATCGGCACCTCAAGGCCGTCGATTGTTTCATTTCCGGTTTCGAGAATTCTCAAAACGTGCGATCGCGCCGAGTTTAACAATCATCGCATCGCCCTCGAGCTATCAGAAAAGATGGCTGGAGAACTGTCAACAAAAGATCTGATAATCATCTAGCAGGCTTCTCCGAGAGGCACTAGGGTTGGTGATGAGCCAACCCCATAACTCAACGGAGGAGACGAAGATGAAACTGTACAGAGCGATTGATTTGCACTCGACTAATAACGTGACGGTGGTGATCGATGAACAAGATCGAGTTGTCTATCAGAAACGCTTGCCCAACGTTCCCCCTCTTATGAAGATCGAAAGCTTGCGTGAAGTTAAGGCCAAGCTGAGTGAGGTCGTTAAGGAATTGCCTTCCCAAGTAATTTAGCTACTCCATAATCCGGGGCGGAGAAAAATTCTAGCCCTTTATAAAGCCACCCGAATTTGACATAAGGTTACCCTATCAGATAGGCTCCGCCGCGAAATGGCGGTCCACGGCTAGTCTCTCCTCTTTGGCACTGCATCGGGATCTTGAACCGGCTCTAACGCGGTCACGGACGCGGTTTGTGATATCTCGACGGTTACTCCCCAACAGCAAATTCCTATCACTAAGGCTTCTCCTCTCCGAACCAAAAGCAGGAGGTTGCCATGAAAAAATCTGGGATAGCCGCGGCTATTTTTCCTTTCCTCTCATTCTTCCTTGCGGCGAGTTTGCTCTTCAGCACGACCCTCCATGCACAGGCCCCGTTCTATCAGGGAAAGAGCATCACCTTCATTATCGGCAATCAGGCCGGAGGTCTCTATGACCTTTGGGCACGCCTGTTCGCGAGCCACCTGGGAAAGCACATCCCCGGCAGCCCCAACATTATCGCGCAGAACATGCCAGCAGCCGGCTCATTGGTTGCGGCAAATTATCTTTACAATGTTGCCAAACCGGATGGGCTCACCATCGGCGCTGTCATTCCGGGACTCTATTTGGACCAGCTAATTGGGCGAAAGGAAGTGCAGTTCGACTGGGCCAGATTTAATTGGATCGGGACACCGGAGCAAACCGAATGGGTGTTTATTACCCGCGCAGACAGCCCTTACAAAAGCATCGAGGATATACGCTCAGCCACAGAGCCGCCTAAATGCGGCTCCACAGGGACGGGCTCGTTTTTATACCAAGTACCTAAGCTTTTGGAAGAGACCCTGGGAATAAAACTCAACCTGATCACAGGCTATACGGGCGGGCCGGATGTTGACCTTGCCATCGAGAGGGGCGAGGTGCACTGTCGTTCAATTTCCACTACGGCCTTTTTTGGCCGCGAGCCTTACATTACCTGGGGGAAAAAAGGTTTTGTTCGTCCTTTGGCTCAGACGGGAAAAATACGGGAAACTTCATTGGCGGATGTCCGTACTCTCTATGAGCTGATGGACAAGTACAAGACACCCGAGATTAGTCGGCGGCTGGCTACGGTGATGCTGGCATCGAATGTCTTCGGCCGTCCTATGCTAACTCCTCCCGGAGTCCCTGCCGAGCGAGTAAGAATCTTGCGCGAGGCGTGGAATAGAACGGTCAAAGATCCAGAGCTTTTGGCCGAGGCAAAAAAGCGGCGATGGCCGGTCGCACCTCTAGCCGGCGAGGAGCTAGAATCGCTGGCCAAAGAGGTGATCGCGCAGCCGCCAGAAGTTGTCCAACGGCTCAAAAAATTCTTGGGGGAGTAACAAAGGCTGAAGGATAAGGCATAAAGGCATAAAGGATAAGTATGAAAACAATTTGTTCTTTACTTCATCTTTCATCCTTTCGCCTTTTATCCTTTCTCACACGGAGGTCCCGATGATTAGGCTAAAGAAGCTCGGACATATTCAGCTCCGCGTGGCGGACCTCGAGCGGTCCAAGGCCTTTTACCGTGACGTTCTCGGCTTCCGCGTTGCCGAGCAGGACGCCAAGCACGGCGACTTGTTTATGACGCTGGGGGAGGACTTCCACACGCTGGACATGGCGCAGCACGAAAGCCCGGAGACCGCCACGGGCCCAGCCCGGCCGTTCGGTGTTGCCCATATCGCCTTCCAAGTCGCGAGCTACGAAGCGCTGACGGAAGCCTATCGCACGCTGCTCCAGCACGATGTGCGGATCGAGCGCGCGATGGACCACGTGAACCAGCGCAGTATCTACTTCGTCGACCCCGACGGTAACCGGCTGGAGATCTACTACGAGATGCCGGGCGCGCTCGCGCGCTTCCCCGAGGGTCGGGGCGACCAGAATCGCGAGCTGGCTGTCAGCGGCTCGGGAGAGCCACTGCCGGCCTGGCTTTCCGAGCAGTGGCCCGTCAGTAGCACTGCCGCAGGGAACTTCTCGACCTTCTCCAGCAAAGACTGTTGACCCGACTAAAGAGGCAACTCGAACAGCGGGAGGCTCGCCAATGCCCGCTGATGCAGCCAAGGAAGGCATCACAGATCCCTACACCGCAGCGTATCCTTGAGAGGAGCGCCCCATGGTAATCACTGAACAACTCGCGCACCTGATAGCGGAAACCACGTATGAACAACTGCCCGTCAGCGCGGTGACCCAGGCAAAGCGGGCCCTTCTCGACACCATCGGCGTTACGCTGGCCGGACATGGAGAGGCCGCGGGCCAGATCATTACCGCATTTGTCAAAGACGCCGGTGGTCATCAGGAAGCCGCCATCCTGGGCACATCTCTTTACACATCGCCCGCCCTCGCGGCCTTGGCGAATGGCACGCTCGGGCATGCCTTGGACTTTGACGACGTGACCTTTCACCTGCGTGGACATCCCAGCGTGCCTGTAGTCCCAGCGGTGCTAGCGCTCGGACAGGCCCTGGGTGCGAGTGGCGAGGACGTCATCACGGCGTTTGTGATCGGGGTGGAGGTTGAAGCGAAAATCGGCAAGGCTATGACCTCCGAGCATCTGCGTCACGGCTGGCATCCGACGGCCACGATTGGCGCCCTGGGCGCAGTGGCAGCGGCGGCGAAACTCCTAGGGTTGACTGGTCCACAGGTCCAGATGGCGCTTGGTATCGCGGCCTCGAAAGCCGCCGGGTTGCGGCAGAACTTCGGCACCATGACAAAGCCACTGCACGCCGGTGAGGCAGCGCGCAATGGAGTGGAAGCAGCGCAACTAGCGCAGCGGGGATTCACGGCCGATCCGCATATCCTCGACGGCCGTTTTAGCTTCTTCAACGTCTTCGTGGGTGAAGGGGAGTTCGTCCCCGAGACCGTTATACAGGATTTTGGTGCGCCGTATGAGATCATCACGCCGGGAATCGGTGTGAAACCTTACCCTGCCTGTCGCGCGGCACACCGAGCCATTGATGCTATGCTTCACCTAGTGCATATGTACCACCTGCAGCCCAACGACGTCAGTGAGATTATTTGCAACACCAGCGCGCGCATGCGCGATTTTCTCGTCCACCACCAGCCGCAAACGGGTTTGGGGGGGAAGTTTAGTATGGAGTACTGCCTGGCTGCGGCGCTCTTGCACGGCAAGTTGGGCCTGGCGCAATTCTCGGATGCCAGTGTACAAGATCCCCACGCCCAGGCGTTGATGCAGCGTGTACGCCTGACGCATCCAGATCAGGACAAAGTCAACTGGGATAGGCCTGTTCCAGATGTCGTGGAGGTCGTGTTGCACAGCGGCGCGCGGCGGCACCAGCGCATTGAGGTTCCCAAGGGCGATCCAGACCAACCGCTGACATGGGTCGAACTCGTGGCCAAGTTCCAGGACTGCGCTGCGACGGTGTTGCCAGACGGGCAGATCGAGGAAGCCACGCAGCATGTCGCGCACCTGGAAGAACTACCGACCCTGAAGCCGCTCATGGCGAGCGTCACTTTGCCACTCGTGGAAGAAGTTTCCGAATGAAGGCGAGCGAAACACCGGTGCTCATTGTTGGTGGAGGACCTGTTGGCCTCGCGCTCGCGGCGGAGCTTGGCTGGCGAGGCGTGCCCTGTACCCTGATCGAGCAGAGCGATGGCCGCATCACGACACCGAAGATGAACGAAGTCAACACGCGCACGATGGAATTCTGCCGGCGCTGGGGTATCGCCGATCGTGTCATGCGCTGCCCGTTCCCCGACGATTATCCGTTGGACGTCGTGTTTGTCACGACGCTCGGCGGCCACGAGATCGCCCGTATGGAACGACCTCCACGCAAGGATCAGCGGCCCGGACCGTTCAGTCCGATGACTCTCCAGATCTGCTCGCAGATGTGGTTTGATCCGATGCTTTTGGAACTCGCGAGGTCATTTCCGCATGTGCAGGTGCGCCATCGGACACACTTCGATTCGTACGAAGCCCGGCGCGATGGCGTGCTTGCGCGAATCACCGAGGTCACAAGTGGGATCGAAGAAATCGTTCATACACGCTATCTCGCAGGCTGTGACGGCGCCAATAGCGCGATCCGCCGCTCGGTCGGTATCAAAATGATCGGTTCCGACCTGCTCAGCCGGCCGCTACACCTGTATTTCCGCACGCCGGACCTGATGGGGCAGTTGGGGAAACGTCAGGGCACCTTCTATCTCGCCATCGATCGTGCCGGCATTTGGGCCAACGTGCGTGTCATCGATCCAGTTCAGGGACTGTGGCGCTTGATGGTGCTGGATGCGCCTGGCGTCGATCACCCTTCGCAGGTCGATCGAGAAAGTTATCTCCGGCGCGCGGTCGGCCGTAATTTGGATGTCGACTGGGTTGGTGTGAGCATCTGGACGCGACGCGGTGTGGTGGCCGAGCGCTACTCGGATGGTCCGGTGCACCTCTTGGGCGATGCAGTTCATCAGCTTTCGCCGACGGGTGCGCTTGGCATGAACACCGGCATTGGCGATGCAGTCGATCTCGGCTGGAAGCTAGCTGCAGTGCATGAAGGCTGGGGTGGTGGGGCCCTGCTTGCGAGTTATGACGCGGAACGCCGCCCAGTCGGCGTGCGCAACGTCACTATGACCACGGGATTCTTTCAGAGCCACGGCAGTTTCGCGCATGCAATGGAAAGAATTGAGGACGCCACTCCTGACGGCGCCGCATTCCGCAAAGAGCTTGGCGAAAAGCTGGTACACGATGTCGCCCGCATGTTCCGGACGCTCGGCCTGGAGCTTGGCTATCGTTACGATCCCTCACCTATCTGCGTACCCGACGATTCGCCATCTCCCCCTGACGACCCCGAGAGATTCGTGCCAAGCGCACGACCAGGCTGCCGCGCGCCGCATGTTTCACTATCCGGTGATCGTTCCACCCTGGATCTGTTTGGAAAGGGCTTCATCCTGCTCCGGCTTGATGAGTCCGCGCCGGACCCATCGCCGATGGAGCGCGTAGCGGCTCAGAAACGCGTCCCCTTCTCCGTGGTCACGCTCCGAGAGCCCGCGGTGCGCGAGATCTACGCAGCATCGCTCGTACTTGTGCGGCCTGACGGACACGTCGCGTGGCGCGCAAACGCGCTACATTCCGATCTCAATCAATTGATTGATCGCGTGCGTGGCGCAATTTAGGCTTTTGCGCCGCGGAGCGGCGGCATAATCATAGCGACGAGCGCAAGCCCGTGGAATTTGGTATGGACGACATCCAAGCCCCAGAGGGGCGAAAGAATCCGGCAGCACGAGGAGTTCTGTCGCCCCTCCTTCCTTCGTCATCCAGCACGGCGCCGTAATCCCGCCGCGCAGCCTCCTTGCTTAGAAGCCCAGCCGCACGTCGTGCGCATCGAGCGCACGATGGACCCCTGGAACGATTGGAACTATTTGAACGACTTGAACCAATTGCAGGCTTCTTCGGCGGTCAGTGAGTAAATCCGTAAAGCTTGCCGGCGTTCTCGCAGACGATTTTGTGGCGCACCTCCGCGGGCAGGTGTCCCAACTCGCGCTCGATGAACTCGCTTGAGTCGGGCCACACTCCGTCCGGATGGGGAAAGTCTGAGCCCCACATGATGGTATCGTGCCCCAGGTCGTCGAGGAGCCTGATGCCAACACGATCGGTTTGGTAGGTCGCCCGGCACTGTCGACGCCAGTATTCGCTCGGCTGCATGGTGAGGCTCAAGTCCTTGAACTGGTCCTCCCACTCCGCATCCATCCGGTCCAGCACGTAGGGGATCCAGCCGATCCCGCTTTCGCCGATGACGATCTTGATGTTGCGGTAACGCTCGAGCACGCCGCCGAAGATGAGCGATATTAGCGTCGTGGCCATGTAGATCTGGAAGCCGGATATGTGCACCGCGCGCTCCACTCGCGCGAGCTGGGGCGGCAGCTTCGCGAAGTCCGGCCGCCGCTCCCCCACGGTGTGGAAGTGCACCGGCAAGGCGGCCTCATTGGCGACCTCCCATACCGGATTCCATTGAGGATCCCAGAGCGGCACGATGTCGTATGAGTTGGCGATCTCGAGACCGCGCACGCCGCCGCGCTTGATCACGCGCCTCATCTCTTCTACGGCGGCCTCGACGGGAGCGTTGGGGATGCAGGCGAGACCAGCGTAGCGGTCGGGGTGGGTGTCGCAAAAGTCGGCGAGCCATTCATTGTAGATCCGCGTCAGCTCGATGGCGGCCTCAGCGTCATTCAGCCGGCGAGTGGCGCCGAGAATCCCATAGAGCACCTCGGCCTGCACGCCGTCGCGCTCCTGGTCTTTCAGCCGCAACTCCGGGTCGGTGAGCCTTCGGATGCCGCGCTTGCCATCCTCATAGAGGCCGGTCACGGCCATACGATCGGAGCGGTGGATCTGGCCGGGGACGTACTCGCGCCCGGCCGACCCCATCCCGTTCACCAGCCCGAGATTCGCTCCCTTCTTTGTCACCCACAGAAGTCCCTTGGGACCTTCGGTGACATAGGGCATTCGGTCCTTCATTGCCGTCGAGGCGCTCGAGGTGAAAAGATCGGGGGGCAGCCAGCAGAGATCGATGTGGCAGTCGGCAGAGATTCGGGTGTAGCGCATGTCAGTCCTCCGAATGCCAGTTCAAAGTTCCAACGTTCAAGGTCCAAAGTTAGGGATGGTTGTGAGTTTCAGTTACCGTCCGAGACGTTGAACATTGAACCTTGAACATTGAACCGCGCGCAGTTCATTCCTCCAGGCTCACGATTTGATTAAAGACAGTCTCGTAATTTCTCCTCGGACGCTTAGTTATGCGGGCTAGCCTATAGGGTCTATTGGATGCTATAGAGGCGAGCACAGTTGTCCCACAGAATCTTACGCTTGCTCGCCGCGCTAACGCCGTCAAGTTGCAAAAATGTCTCGATGGCGCGCGGATAGGCCGAGTCGTCGTGCGGCCAATCGGTAGAAATGACGATGTTCTCATCACCCATGGCCGCAATGGTGTACCGCACGACCGCCTCATCTGGATCAACCGAGACATAGCAATGACGTCGAAAATATTCGCTGGGAGGCATCTTTAACGGGAATCGTTCGTCGTCGCCGAACTTCTCGACGCGCTCGTCTAAACACCATAGCCACCACGGCACCCAGCTACAGCTCCCCTCCAGAAAGGCGGCGGTCAGTCCCGGAAAACGTTCGAAAACTCCGCCCGTCAACATACTCCCCAATGCCAGCATCATCTCCACTGGATGGCCCACGGCGTGCGCCATAGCGAAGTTGTCGAGGTAACGCCGTCCCAAATGCTCCTGGTAGGCCATCTGGATGCCATGAAAAGCAACGGGTACGTGCAGCCGTTCCGCTTCGGCCCAGAGGGGATCGTAATAGCGGTCGTACCACGGCCGCCCATTGACCTGCTGGTTGGGTAATACCACAGCCACTGCTCCCAATTCCTTGACGCTACGCCGCGCCTCTGCCTCCGCAAGCTTGACGTCATGCACCGGCAAGAGAGCAGCGGGTTTCAGACGCGCGCGGTTGGTGCTGCAGAAGTCGGCGAGCCAGTTGTTAAACGCACGGCAGACCGCGGCGGTAAGTTCCGCGTCCAAGCCATCTACGGCAACTACATGGGCGGCGCGTGTGCGAAACACGATCGAGACGTCGATGCCTTCCACGTCCATGGCGTGCAGCATCGCCTCTGGGTCTTCGCCGCGGTGCTCTTCTTCAGAGCCAATCTCGCGTCCAAGCTCCTCGTGGCGGTCGTGCGACTTTTGCCGTCGTACTTTGGCCAGGCGCTGCCGTTCCGGGCGATCGATGTAGGCAGGAAACACCTTGCCCTCAAAACGCCACACGCCCGGGCTCGAGCCATCCGGGATATCGGTAAACTGCGGGGCGCGCTCTTTGAACTGTGGCTCGATATACCTGGCCCACAGATCATGCGGCTCCTGCACATGAATGTCACTGTCCATGACCTTAAAGCCCTGCTTCACTGGTCTATCCCCCTACCGATGTCTTCGCCGTTTTCTGCTGCCTGGTTCGTCCTGCTCAATGATCCTTCATGGCAATAGCCAGACTTAGTATACCGGTCAAAAGACAACTCACCGCGGAGGCGCCGAGGGCGCATCCTTCGACTAAGCTCAGGATGCGCGGCTATGAAAATTCCGCTCGTGGTGAGCTTGTCGAACCATGCGAACTCCGTGTCTCTGTGGTGAATACTCCTCCACCTCAATGATCCTTCATGGTCCGCCGTTCGATTTGCAGAAGACGCTCCAGGCCGCTGGTTGTTTGCGCGGCTTTCATCTCCTTGTCGGCGCCGCCCGGACCGAGGAAAGGGTCCATTTTCCCCTGCGCCAAACACTCATAGGACTGCCGCACGGCTTTGACCATGGCCGCGAACGCCGTGCCGGATGATGCCGCGAGGCGATAGCCAAGACCGGCCAGATCGCGCGGCGAGTAGAGGAATCCGGAAAAACCGTCGGGCGGTGCGAAGGTCATGAGCGGCGGTGGCAGGCGCTCGCCGACGATGCGCATCTCCTCGGCATTGCGCGTGTGGACGAAAAGCATGTCGGCGCCTACTCTGTGAAAGGCTTCCGCACGACGTAAGGCCTCGTCGAGGTCGTAGACCCGCCTTGCGTTTGTCCGAGCGATGATCACGAAATCGGGGTCAGTGCGGGCCGCGATCGCTTCCGCGATTTTTTTTAGCATCAGCTCGGTCGGGATCAGATGATCGACGCCGACGTGATGCTCGACGCGGCGAGGCAGCAGCTGGTCCTCGAGCTCGATCGCAGCGAAGCCCGCCGCTTCGGCGAGCGCGATTGTGCGGTGCATGTGCACAGGGTCGCCCCAGCCGCCGCCCGCATCCAAGACGATCGGTAATTGACACACGGCGCGCATGTCGAGCGCCACTGCGGCGAGCTCCGGAAGCGTCAGATTAGCCTCGGTGACGCATTTCAGCCAGCCGAGCGATCCGCCGCTGAGATAGAGCGTCTTGAACCCGGCCTCCTCGGCGAGCCGTGCCATGATCGGATTGAGCGCCACCGGGGCGACGATGAGTTCGTTCCCTCGCATGAGCTCGCTGAACTTTTGCACGTTACCTCCTTAACTTGATCGCCGCGATGCTCTCGAGCCTTCCTATTTCCAACCAATTTAGCTCCTCGATACCCCGGCGCGGCGAAAATTTCCAGCCCTATGTGAAAGCCAACCCGAAGTTGATTCATAGCGCTACCTTTGCCAATGTGGAATCGCCGATTCTGGCGAGTTCCAGCTGTGAGAAATACTGGTTCGATCATGTCCGGCTCGTATCGGCCTTTGGGCGCGGCTTTCGTAGCAGGTCCGGTAAGCGGAACGAGAAGGTGCACACAGTTTCTTTAGTTTGTCCCGCTGCCTCCACCATAAGAATGTTTACCTGCGCGTTACATGGCCTTCCATTCTGTCCTCTTCAAACATTCGACGTGCTCTGCTTGGTTCCAGACCTGATTAGATTCTCGCCAGTTGCCCAAGTGCCGCGCAATGAGCGAGGGCCAGAGCCGCTTCGTATGCTAGCAATGGTCTCCCATGCGGCGAGAGTGATATGAATTTTGCACCGCCCCCCGAGGAAGAGATTGACAAGGACCTGCCGCTGAAGGAAGAGATCCGGCTACTCGGCCGTTTGCTCGGCGACACGCTGCGCGAGCAAGAAGGCGACGATATTTTCAATCTTATTGAACGCATTCGCCAGACAGCGGTTCATTTCCGCCGTTCGGGCGATGAACAGGCGCGCGCGGACCTGGAAATCATACTCGGCGGACTCGCCCAGGATGCGACGACTTCCGTAATACGAGCGTTCAGTTACTTCTCACAGCTCAGCAATATCGCCGTGGACCTGCACCACAATCGGCGGCGACGGGCACATCAGTTGGCAGGCTCTCCGGCGCAAGAAGGTAGTCTCGTGCTTGCCATCCGGCGAATCGCCGAAGCCGGTTTGGGGCCGCAGGAATTGTGCGCCTTTTTTGCCGAGGCGCTGGTCTCGCCCGTATTGACGGCTCATCCCACGGAAGTGCAGCGCAAGAGTGTTCTGGACTGTCAGCGGGAGATCGCTTCCCTGTTGGAGGCGCGCGACCGTATGCAGCTGACGCCCGACGAGCTGGCAACCAACGAGGAGGGCCTGCGGCGCACTATTCTTTCTCTCTGGCAGACCCGGATTTTGCGCGAGCTTCGACTGACCGTGCAGGACGAAATTGAAAATGGCCTGGCTTATTATCGGTATACCTTTCTACAGCAATTGCCGCGCCTGTATGCCGAACTGGAGGATCAGCTCAGCGCCCGCTGGCCGCAGCGCGAATGGCGCATTCCCGCGTTCCTCACGATGGGGAGTTGGATCGGCGGCGACCGCGACGGCAATCCGTACGTGACCCACGATGTTACCCGATACGCGCTGGCGCGCCAGTCCGCCATGTCCCTGGAATATTATCTGGAGCAGGTTCAACAACTGCGCAGCGAGCTGGCTCAGTCGGTGCGCTTGGTGCAAGTGACTCCAGAACTGGAAGCGCTTGCCGCACGCTCGGCCGACGACTCCGAGCACCGCCGCGATGAACCGTACCGGCGCGCTTTGATCGGTATCTGCCAGCGGCTTTTAGCGACGTTGGACGCTTTTAGCCACGACGCTCCGTCCGGCACATCGAATGGACTTTGTGAACCCTACCACGATTCCAGAGATCTAAGCCGGGATCTCCTGACCCTCTCCGACTCGCTCGAACGTCACGGTTCCATGCGCATCGCTCGCGGCCGGTTGCGCGCGCTGCGGCGCGCTGTGGAAGTTTTCGGCTTTCATCTGGCGCCGTTAGATTTGCGCCAACATAGTGGCGTACACCAACAGGTCGTTGCAGAGTTGTTTCTTGTCGGCGCTCAGCGCGATGGTTACGGCGCTCTCGCGGAGCCGGAACGAAGGAACTGGCTGCTCGAAGAGCTCATGCTTCCTCGACCGCTGCGCTCGTCTCATCTCCCGTACAGCGCCGAGACAACCAAGGAATTGAATATTTTCGATTGCGCGGCCGAGATGCAAGGCCGCTACGGCCAGGAGGCATTGCCGACCTACATCGTCTCCAACACCAACGAAGCGAGCGACATCCTCGAAGTGGCCTTGTTGCTCAAAGAAGCGGGGCTGATGCGACCGGGCCAGCCATCCCGCCTCGACATGAACATCGTGCCGCTGTTCGAAACCATTGTCGGTTTGCACGACTGCACGCGCGTCATGGACGATCTATTGAATATGCCAATCTATCGGCAATTGCTGGTGAGCCGGGGCGCCACTCAAGAAATCATGCTCGGGTATTCGGACAGCAACAAGGATGGTGGTTATCTCACCTCCAACTGGCAGTTGTACAAGGCCGAAGTCGGTTTAGTCGAAGTCTTACGCCACCACGGCGTCAAACTGCGGCTTTTCCATGGTCGCGGCGGTACCGTGGGCCGCGGCGGCGGGCCTAGTTACGAAGCGATCCTCGCGCAGCCGCCGGGAAGTGTGGCAGGACAGATCCGTATCACAGAGCAAGGAGAAGTGATCAGCAGCAAGTACGCCGACCCCGAAATCGGCCGGAGAAATCTTGAAACGCTGGCGGCGGCGACGTTGGAAGCGACATTGCTCGAGCGCGCCGCGCCGGCAAAGGAGATTTACCACGATGCGATGGAGGAGCTCTCCGAGCACGCTTACCGGGCGTACCGTGCGCTGATTTACCAAACGCCGGGCTTTGTCGATTTCTTCCGCACCGCCACGCCGATCAGAGAGATCGCCGATCTGCACGTCGGCAGCCGCCCGGCGTCGCGCACGGCTTCCGATCGCATCGAAGATCTGCGCGCGATTCCCTGGGTCTTCAGTTGGTCCCTCGCTCGCGTGATGTTGCCCGGCTGGTTCGGCTTCGGCGCTGCAGTAGAGCAATTCCTGGCGAGCCACAGCGAGCCAGGCATGGGACTTTTGCGCGAGATGTACCGCCACTGGCCGTTCTTTCGCGCGCTTTTGTCCAACATGGACATGGTGCTGGCCAAGAGCGATATTCATATCGCGTCGCGCTATGCGGAACTGGTGACCGATGCCCAACTCCGCGAAGTTATCTTCAGCCGCATTCGCAGCGAAATCGATGCTTCCATAGGGCACCTGCTGGATATCACCGAGCAGAGGGAGTTGCTCGAATCGAACCCGTTTCTCGCCCGCAGCTTTCGCAACCGGGTCGCGTACATCGATCCGCTCAATCATCTGCAGGTCGAAGCCCTGCGTCGTTATCGCGCGGGCAATACCGACGACAACACCAAGCGCACTATTCTACTGACGATGAATGGCATCGCTGCGGGCCTCCGTAACAGCGGTTGATGCAACCGACCGACGCGCTCTCATTAGCGAGCGGGCTCACGCACGTTCGGCGAGCGTGAAACTCTGCCGGATTCGGCATGTTTCAATACTTACATTGCCAGGATATGCAGAGATCGACGATCGTCGCGACGGTGCGCCTTGGCATTTTCTCCGGCATTAGAAGAGGAGCTGGAAAAGGTGGTAACTTGCGGGAACGATAGGCCGTTCAACGGACTAAGAGTTGCTGATCCGTACGGGACAATCCACCCCTGATAAGCGATAGGCGCGGAACATATTTCGTGGAGCGGCGTCGTTCATGGCGACAGTTTTGGTCAGATTGGTCAGATACCAACGCATGATCGTAGTCAGCCTTTAGTGCCGTAAGTGTCTGTTCACACAAGTTAAGTATTTCGATCAGCGCTTCGGCGCTGGTGCCGGCTTGTCCCATGACAGTTCTGATAGGCAAGAATCGTGCAAGCTAAGCCATCGTTGACGCCGAGGCCTTTTCGTTTTCGGGACAGCAGAGCGGTTTGCTAGTCGCGACCAGGACGTTGCCCTCGGCATGTCACACGCGAAGGCGTGAAGTACGATGCGCTGGATGGCTGTCGAGCAGTTTTCGCTTGAAGTGCGCGCCCCAAACGATTGACAGGCATGCAGCAGCGTACTAAGCCGCTTTGAGATAGATGAGGCCAACGCAGAAAATAGCTCGCCGAATTGACACACGGTAGAGCTGTCATGCTAAGGCGAAGTGAAGGATCCGAGACAGTACCACAGAGAAGGAGAAAATCATGATTCGCGGAGTGTTGTTGCCGATTATTACGCCGTTCGATGAGAAAGTTCGGGTCGATGAACAAATGATGCGCCAGTTGGTGGATTTTCACATCAAAGCCGGCGTTCAGGGTCTGTTCGTTCTCGGTTCCACCGGCCAAGGGCCGGTGATGACCGTTGAAGAACGAAAGCAGGCCGCCGCCATCGCCCTCGATCAAGCGAAGTCACGCGTGCCGGTGGTGATTCACATCGGCACGGCCGATACGGGGAGCACAGTCGAGCTCGCCGAACATGCCGCGGCGCACAACGCAGACGCCGTGGCGATCGTGCCGCCCTATTACTATTCAGATCACACCGAGTACGAAATCATCGCGCACTACAAAGCCGTGCACAGAGCGGTTTCTCTCCCTATCTATATCTATGAAAACCCGAAGTACTCGGGCATTTCAATTCCGCCGGGATTCGCTGTGCGCATGAAAGAACAGGTGCCGGCGCTCAAAGGCATTAAAGTCGCCTACGGCCAAGGCGCGCTGCTCGAATATGTGAGACTGTTGCCAGATGTTTCGGTTTTTACAGGTAACGCAGATCTGTTTGGCCTGGTGCCGTTCGGTCTGGCCGGCATGATCAATCCGCCGACGAGCTTTGTGCCGGAGCTGTGCGTGGAGTTGTTCAACGCACTCGACAGGAAAGAATACTCGAGGGCCGTGGAAGCGCAAAAACGTGTCGACACGGCGGCACGGTTGGTCGCGACGCGCTTGCGCAAGTATGGCCGCGTGCCTCTGCAAGAAGTTTTCCGCATGCGCGGATTCGCGGTGAAGCGTTTCCCCAAATGGGAGACCGAGCAGATGCCCAAAGAGGAAGTGGCGAAGCTAGAGTCTGAGCTGAGGGAAGCAGGAATACTCGGGCAATGAGTAAGGTTTCGTCAATCTATTTAGAGTATTCCTGATCCTGCTCAGGGGAAAAGTCTATTTTGCCGAGGTAGGGGCAAGGCGCGCCTTGCCCTATTTCCTCATATTGCGGCCTACGGCTTTCCCTGCTAATCCATTTTACATTCTATGAGAGACGATCTTGCTCAACGACTTGTGCAAAGTCTCAAAGCTGCGGGAATCAACTTTGTCACTTACCTGCCGGAGACACGGCTGAGCCAGATCGTGCCGCTGATCCGCGATGACCCGGAGATGGAGTTAATTGCCGCAGCGAGTGAGCAAGAGGCGGTGACGATCGCCGCCGGCGCGACTCTGGGCGGAAAATGCGCTGCGGTGTACATGGAAAACACCGGGATCTATGTTTCCAGTTACAGCCTGCTCACGGTCGGAAAGCAACTTGGCGTGCCGATTCTCCTCGTTGTCGGCTATTTGGGCGGCGTTGCCGATCAGCGCAACAGCTTTCTCTACGCCACCATCGGCAAACACACGATTCCGGTCCTCGAAGGATTGGGAATCGACTACATGATTCTCGAAGACGGCGAGAAGCTGGAAGTTAAAATCAATGACGCGTTGCGAGCCGCCAATGCACTGCGCGGGCCTTTTGCGCTGCTCTTTGCCGGAGAGTTTTCCTCATGATTCGTCACGAATGTCTCGAATCGCTGGCGGCCAAGGTGACCGATCAGTTGGTGGTGACTTCCCAAAGCGGCCAGCGCATCGAGTGGTCCCACTTGTCGAGACATGAAGGCAATTTACTGGTCGGTATGATGGGCTGCGCCATCGGCGTGGCGACCGGCTTGGCTTTGGCTTTGCCGCACCGCAAAGTGATTGCGCTGGATTCGGATGGCAGCGTGTTGCTTTCGCTCTTCAACCTCGCGACGCTCGGCAACCTCAGGCCGAAGAATTTAGTGATCTATGTTTTCGACAACGGCGTTTACAGCGGCAGCCGCATAAGCTATCCCACGGCCACTTCCGGCAACACGGATTTGGCAGCGATAGCGCGCGGCGCGGGAATCACCAATGCGCACACAATTCGCAACATCGAAGACTTCAAAAAAAACGCTATCGAAGCTCTGAGGCGAAATGAGTTGTCGTTTTTCGTCTGCAAAGTCGAAGAGAGTCTGAGGCACCGGGAGATTCCTCGGCCCAACACAGATCTTGCGGAGAACAAGTACACGTTCGTGCGCTATTTGGAGCGGACCGAAGGCAAAGTCATTCCATTCGTCGGTCGGGGCTGATTCATCTTGAAAGGAAGGATGTGAACAGTGAAAAGGCTGTCTGTGATTGCCACGGCACTGGTGGTGTTTGCCGCTGCCGATCAGCGAACCATTGGGGCGCAGGATTTCTATAAGGATAAAACACTGACGATAGTCGTCGGCTATTCACCGGGCGGCTCGTTCGATCTCTACGCTCGCGTGCTCGCGCGTTACATCGGCCGATACTTGCCCGGTAATCCGATCAGAGTCGTCGAAAACATGACCGGCGCCGGCGGGATGATCGCTGCGAATCACTTGTACAACCGAGTCAAGCCTGACGGTTTAACGATCGGCGCATGGGCTTCGCCCTTGGTGCTGCAGCACATCATGGGCAATGAAGCGGCGCAGTTCGACGGCCGTAAATTCGGTTATCTTGGTATTCCGAGTCCGTACGACACGGTTTGCACGTTTAACCAGCAGAGCGGCATTACCAAGATGGATGATTGGATCAACGCCAAGCGACCGCAAAAGATCTCCACCATCGGCCCGGGTACCAGCACATCGGACATTCCCAAGCTGCTCAAGGCTGCGCTCCACTTACCGATAGACGTGATCGATGGATACAAAGGCGGCGCGGATGCCAGGCTGGCCGTGGAGTCCGGCGAAGTCGATGGTTACTGTGGCTCGTGGGGAACCGTCGAAACCGTTTGGCGTGCTGCCTACGAAAGCAAAAAGATTGTGCCAGTTTTACAAGCGTCGCTCAAATCCCATGCCAAATACCGGCGTATTCCCTTGGCGATCGATTACGCCAAGACCGAGGAAGCGCGCGAATTGCTGAAAGTCGCGGACAATGTCCACGTCGTGCAATTTCCATTTTCCTTGCCGCCAGGGATGGCCAAGGACCGGCTTGAACTGTTGCAGAGGGCCTTGATTAGCGCATTAAAGGATCGTGATCTCGTCGCCGAAGCAAATCGATCGCAGCTCGACATCAATCCGGTTGATGGACCGGCAATCGCGAAGACTTTGGCGAGTCTTTACGATCTCAAACCGACCACCGTGGCGCAACTGAAAGACATCCTGCTGCCAAAGAAGAAATAGGACGAAATGATCGATAGCATACCGTGCCGGGCGACGCGTAGCAT
>WNFV01004758.1_pt1 | contig 16681 bp, 17 predicted proteins | sample 5400101 | NCBI WGS metagenome assembly WNFV01 (sample SAMN13153361, study PRJNA577476) | soil metagenome | isolation source: 115 cm soil or saprolite under grassland replicate 1 | place: USA:California | collected 2016-06-15
CGGGCGCTGTGGTGGGTCATCACCGCCTCAGGCATAGGAATGCTTCATTCCCTGATCGAGTTTCCGATGTGGAGCGCACACTTCCTCGGCGTGACCGCCCTGCTGATGGGCGCCGGCGCGACATGGGAGGCGCGCCCTCCGGAAAGGTCGCGCTCGAGCCGGATCGCCATGACGGTCGCATGCGCGCTGCTCGCGGCGACCTTGGCGATCACGTTCAAGGACTACATTCGGCTGGACACGACGCGCATTACCGGAACGACCTCCACTCTGGCTCGTGCCGCGGACGCGCAACGGGACGCTGCGACCATGCACGATCTGGCGCGCGGTCTGCTGGCGCCTTCGGCGGAGGTTTGGATCGTCATGGGCGCGCCACTGGATCGAGGCGACCTCGCTGCCAAGCTGGCGATGAGCAAACGCGTTGCTCGCCACTGGCCGTCCCACGACGTCGTGGTAAGGCGCGCGGTGTTCCTTGCCCTCGACGGCGAGGCGGCAACGGCCCGCGCGTTGCTCGCACGCGCCTTGCAAACATACCCGCGCCAGCGGGATTCCACCCTCTTGATTCTCGAACAGGCGCTCCCCGCGGACCCAACCGCCATCCAGCCGCTGCTCGTCTCGGCCAAGAGCGCAGGCACGCCTGCGACAAGCTCGCGGGAATAGCTACCTCTGCGACAGCCGCATTTCGGCCGCGGCGAGCTGTTCCGGAGTCCCAAGCAGCACGATCACATCCCCTTCCTGCAACGCCAGTTCCGGACCCGGCGAAATCATCCGGAGCTCGCGGCGCCGTAGCGCCGTCACTTGCACGCCGAGCTCATCGAGCTTCAGCTCCCCGAGGCGGCGCCCTGAGGCACTCGTGCCCGGCGCAAGCGTCACCGAATGCAGGCGCGGCTCGCGCGCCTCGTCGGGGTCCTCGGCCTCGTCGGTGCCCCCGTGAAAGAATCCGCGCATCAGGCTGTAGCGGTGCTCGCGCACCTCGCGAATTCGGCGGACCACGCGCCTCAAGGGCACGCCCAGGAGCACCAATGCGTGCGAGGCGAGCATCAGGCTCGACTCGAAGGTCTCCGGCACGACCTCCGCGGCGCCGGCCGCGATGAGCCGGTCCATGTCCGCGTCGTCCAGGGTACGCACGACCACCGGCAATGCCGGGTTGAGCGCGCGCACGTGGTGCAGTATTCGGAGGGCAAGCTGCGTATCGGCGAAGGTGATCACGAGCGCGCTCGCGCGCGCGATACCCGCTGCAACGAGCGTGTCGTGCCGCGAGGCGTCGGCGTACACGACCTTCTCGCCCGCCGCCGCCGCCGCGCGCACGCGCTCCGGATCGGTGTCGAGGGCGAGAACGTCGATGCGCTCCTGCTCCAGCAGGTGCGCCAGGCGCTGCCCGGTGCGGCCGTAGCCGCACACGATGACGTGCCGCTCGGTTGCGAGGCTCTGCGCGGCCACTCGATGCAGCGCGATCGATTGCTGCATCCATTCCGCGCTCGACCAGCGCAGCACGAGCTTGTCGCTCGCCTGAATGATGAACGGGGCGGCGAGCATCGACAGCAGCATCGCCGCGACGATGAGCTGGGAGAAGTCGTGCTCGAGCAATGCAACCGACTGCGCCTGGACGATGAGCACCAGGCCGAACTCGCCCGCCTGGGCGAGAGCAAGACCGTCGCGCAGGGCCGCGCCGGGAGCGGCTCCGAACAGGCGCGCGAGCGCCGCGACCAGCGCGAATTTGAACGCGACCAGCAGAGCGGTCAGCGCCGGCACCAGCGGAAAGCTGGCGGCGACCGCCCCGAGGTCGAGCCTCATGCCTATGGTGACGAAGAACAGGCCCAACAGCACCTCGCGAAACGGCCTGATGTCCTCCTCGACCTGGTGCCGGTACTCGGTCTCGGCTATGAGCATCCCGGCGAGGAACGCGCCCAGGGCAAGCGAAAGCCCGGCGCGCTCGGTGAGCCAGGCAAGCCCCAGCGTAATGAGCAGGACGTTGAGGATGAACAGCTCGTGCGAGCGGCTGCGCGCCACGATGTGGAACCAGCCGCGCATCAACCGCTGCCCGACAAAGAGCAGAACCACGAGCACCACGGCTGCCTTGGCGAGCGCGAACGCAAGACGCTCGGCGAGCTCGCCGCTTCCCTCCGCAATCGCCGGAATCACGATCAACAAAGGCACGACGGCGAGGTCCTGGAAGAGCAGGACGCCGATGATGTCGCGTCCGTGAGCCGTTTCGAGCTGAATGCGCTCGGCGAGAATGCGAAGGACGATCGCGGTCGAAGACATGGCGAGCGCGCCCCCGACCGCGAGGCCGGCCTGCCACGACGCGCCCGCAAACGCCGCTGCGGCGAGCACCGCGGCGAGCGTGAGCGTGACCTGGGACAATCCGAGGCCGAAGACCGCGCGGCGCAGTTGAAAAAGCTTCGCCAGGCTGAACTCGAGCCCGATCGAGAACATCAGGAACACGACGCCGAATTCCGCGAGATGCCTTCCCTCCTCGGTGTCGGGAACCCACGCGAGCGCGAACGGTCCGACGGCGACCCCGACCAGCAGATAGCCGAGCAGCGCCGGCAAATGCAGAAAGCGGAAGAGCACCACCACCAATACCGCGCTTGCGAGCAGGATCAGCACCAGTTCAAGCGTGTCGCCCACTCGGAAGTCCTTGTTTCTTTGGGTTCACTGTGAAAAAACGCGGCATCCGTCTGGTATACTCGGTCCTATGATAAAGGGTGTCTCCTCCCGCGGGCCAGCACGTCAATGAACGATCGATCGAAAAAGGCGATTTCGGCTTCGGCGCTTGAGCTGGCGCGCAAGGTGCTCGCGATCGAGGCGGACGCGATAACCGGCTTGATATCCCGGCTCGACGAGCGTTTTCTCGACGCGGTCGGCCTGATCCTCGCGTGCCGCGGCCGCGTGGTCGTCAGCGGCGTGGGCAAGTCGGGGCACATCGCGCGCAAGATCGCCTCGACCCTGGCGAGCACCGGGACGCCGGCCTTCTTCGTGCACGCCGCGGAGGCGGCGCACGGCGATCTGGGCATGATCACGCGCGATGACGTGATGCTCGCCCTCTCTAATTCCGGCCAGTCGGAGGAGCTGCTCACGATCATCCCCATGATCAAACGCCGGGGAGCGAAGCTCATCGCGCTGACCGGCAATACGGACTCGGCGCTTGCCGGGGAAGCCGACGTGCACCTCGACGCGCGCGTCGCGCAGGAGGCCTGTCCGCTGAATCTCGCGCCGACGGCGAGCACCACGGCGGCGCTCGCGCTCGGCGACGCGCTGGCGATCGCCTTGCTCGATGCCCGCGGCTTCGATGAAAAAGACTTTGCGCGCGCACACCCGGGCGGCGCGCTCGGCAGAAAGCTTCTCACGCACGTGTCCGACGTCATGCGCACGGGCAACGACGTGCCCCGGGTTTCCGATGATTTTTCCTTCTCCGCCGCGCTGGTCGAGATCTCCAGGAAAGGCATGGGCATGACTGCAATTCTCGACTCCGGCGGAAAGGTCGTCGGAATTTTCACCGACGGCGATCTGCGCCGCACTCTGGAGCGCAACCCGGATGTCCGCTCCCTCAAGATCGCCGAGGTCATGACCCGCAACCCACGCACGATCACCCCGCACAAGCTCGCCGCCGAGGCGGTCGAGCTGATGGAGCGCCACAAGATCAATCAGCTGCTCGTTGCGACCGAAACCGGAGAGCTCGTCGGTGCCCTCAACATGCACGATCTGTTCCGCGCCAAGGTCATCTGATGCGCGAGGACGTTCTGGAGCGGATGCGGCGGCTGCGGCTGATGATCTTCGATGTCGACGGCGTGCTCACCGACGGAACCTTGTACTTCAGCGAGACCGGAGCGGAATTGAAGGCATTCAATGCGCGGGACGGCCACGGGCTCAAGATGCTGAGAGAAAGCGGGGTCGACGTCGCCATCCTTTCCGCGCGCCGCTCGCGCGCGGTCGAAGTGCGCGCCGCGGAGCTCGGCATCACCCTCGTGGAACAAGGCGCCGCGGACAAGGGCGCGGCTTTCGAAAGGCTGGTCAGCCGGGCGGGCGCTTCGGCCGCGGCAGCCGGCTACATGGGCGACGACGTGGTGGACCTGCCGGTGCTCGCGCGTTGCGGTTTCGCCGCAGCCGTGCCCGAAGCGCCGGATATCGTGCGCGAGCGCGTGCACCACGTCACGCGCGCCTCCGGCGGCCGCGGAGCCGCACGCGAGGTTTGCGAGCTGATCATGCGCGCCCAGGACACGCTGGAGCGGGCCATTGCCCGCGAGCTTACATGAGAACGCGCGTCGCCCACCTGCTGCCGCTCGTGCTGATGCTGTTTCTCGCCGCGCTCACGCTTTGGCTGCAATACGCGGTGCTGGGGGATTCCGGCGGCGACGCAAAACCCGCAAGCCACGATCCCGACGCGATCGTCGAGAACTTCGCCGTCCAGCGGCTGGATGAGTCCGGCAAGCTTCGCTACACGTTTTCTGCGCCGAAGATGGTGCACTTTTCGGATGACGGCTCGGGCGAAGTGATCTACCCGCGCATCGTCGCGCTGGCCGAAGGCGGCGCAAACCTCGTCGCGACGGCCAATCGCGCAACCGTCCATCGGCAGGGCGAAGAGGCGTTTCTTTACGGCAATGTCCTGTTCGTGCGCGAGGCCACGCCTGAACTGCCGGAGTTGCGCGCGCGCACCGAATTCCTCCACCTGCTTGCCGAAAAAGGGGTCTCGCGCACGGACCATACCGTCACCATCACCGAGGGACGCTCGGTCTTGACCGGGGTCGGCATGGTCGTGGACACGAAGAAGCACCAATTCATGCTGCAGTCTCAGGTCAAGGGCACCTTCGATGCGCCGAACCGGAAATAAGGCGCGCGCGGCCGCCGCCCTCGCGCTTGCGACGTGGTGCGCGCTGGCGACGGCCACGGCGAGCGCCGAGCGGGCCGATCGCGACAAACCGGTCAATATCGAATCCGACAGCCTGATCGCCGACGAGGCGAAGAAGGTCGCCGCCTTCGAGGGGAAGGTCGTGCTGACCCAGGGCTCGCTCATCATCCGCGCGGACCGGATCGTCGTGCAACAGGACAACGACGGCTTTCAGCGCGGCGTCGCCACCGGGAATCCCGCGAGATTCCGCCACAAACGGGAAGGCCTCGGCGAATACATCGACGGGGAGGCGCTGAGGATCGAGTACGACACCGGGGCCGACCGCGTCGAATTCTTCAAGGGCGCGCGGCTGCGTCGCGACAGCGGGGACGATATTCGGGGCGACTACATCTCCTACGACGCCAGAACCGAGCGCTTTACGGTGAAGGCGAGCAACGAGGCGTCGGGAAGCGGCCGCGAGGGGCGCGTGCGCGCGACCATCATGCCGAAGAAGCCGGCTCCCCAGACCCCGGCTTCTCCCGGGACCGGGCGGCAGGACTAGTGCCCGTGCTCTCCGAACGGGGCGCGAACCCGATGAGCCAGCTGCAAGTCCATGGACTCAAGAAACGATACAGCTCGCGAATCGTGGTCAAGGACGTGTCTCTCGAGGTATCGAGCGGCGAGGTCGTGGGGCTGCTGGGCCCGAACGGCGCGGGCAAGACGACGTGTTTCTACATGATCGTGGGCCTGGTCGCCGTGGACGACGGAGCGATCCACCTCGACGGCAGGGAAATCAGCCATTTCGCGATGCACCGCCGCGCCCGCATGGGGCTCTCCTATCTGCCCCAGGAAGCCTCCGTGTTCCGCAAGCTGACCGTCGAAGAGAACATCCGGGCCGTGCTCGAGTTGCAGCAGCTCCCCGAGGAGGAAATCGAGTCCAGGCTCACCGGGCTGCTGCGCGATCTGAACATCGCGCATCTGCGGCAGTCGACCGCGCTGTCGCTCTCGGGCGGCGAGCGCCGCCGCGTCGAGATCGCCCGGGCGCTCGCGACGCGCCCGAATTTCATCCTGCTCGACGAGCCTTTCGCGGGCGTCGATCCGATCGCGGTGCTCGACATCCAGAAGATCATCCGTTTTCTCAAGCAGCGCGGCATCGGCATCCTCATCACCGACCATAACGTCCGGGAAACGCTGGGGATTTGCGACCGCGCCTACATCATCAACGAGGGCCTCGTGCTCGCCTTCGGCAAACCCGACGAGATCGTCTATAATGAAAACGTAAGACGCGTTTATCTCGGCGAGAACTTCCGGTTGTAGGGACAAGCGAGGTCCGCGATGCACGTCCCGTTCCCATTTTGGTCCGTCTGAGCCGCGATCCGCCGCGGTCGCCCCCTTTCCCGATGAAGCAGACCCTGCAGCTGAAGCTCTCGCAGCACCTGACGCTGACGCCGCAGCTTCAGCAGTCGATCCGCCTGCTCCAGCTCTCGACGCTGGAATTGAATCAGGAGCTCGAGAAGTTCCTGACGGACAATCCCCTGCTCGAGCGCGAAGACGCCGATAACGAGGCTCAGGCGGCGCCGATCCGCGTGAACGGCGAGCCGGCCACCGCCGTTCAGGCGCAGGCCGAGGAACCGAGCGCCGAGAGTTCCTCGGCCGCCGACACCATCTCCGCCGAAATCGACTGGGTCGGGGACGCGGGACCGGGCGCAGGCGGCCGCGACGACGCCGACGAGAACGATTTCTTCCAGGTCCCCGCAGAATCCCCCAACCTGCGCGAGCATCTGCTCAAGCAGCTCTCGCTGACCCAGCTCGAACCGCGCGACCGCAACCTGGTGGCGTTCCTGATCGAAGCGCTCGGCGACGACGGCTATCTCACGCAGCCGCTGGAGGAGCTCGCGCAGCTCGTGCCCGAGGAGCTGCAGCTCGATCCCGAGGAGCTGCACATCGCGCTCAGGCATTTGCAGAACTTCGATCCCACCGGGGTGGGCGCGCGAAACTGCGGCGAGTGCCTCGAGCTGCAGCTGCTCGTGCTTCCGGAGTCGACGCCGAGCCGCGCCCTCGCCCTTGCCGTCGCACGCGGGCACCTCGAGCTTCTCGCGGCCCGCGACTTCGCGAGGCTCAAGAAGGCGCTGCAATGCGGGGACGACGAGCTGCGGGCGGCCCAGCGGCTGATCCAGAGCCTCAACCCGCGCCCCGGCGCGGCGTTCGCGCCGCTCGAGGCGCGTTACATCGTGCCCGACGTCATCGTCAAGAAGATCAAGAACGTCTGGGTGGCGAGCCTCAACCCCGACGCCGTCCCGAAGCTGCGCATCAACCGCATGTACGCCGAGATCCTTCAGAACAACCGCAGCCAGTCCGGCGGCCAGCTCTCGCATCAGCTGCAGGAAGCGCGCTGGCTGATCAAGAACGTGCAGCAGCGGTTCGAAACGATTCTGCGCGTGTCGCAGGCGATCGTCGACCGGCAGCGGCACTTTTTCGAGCACGGCGAGGTCGCGATGCGGCCGCTGGTGCTGCGCGAGATCGCCGACACGCTCAGCCTGCACGAATCGACCGTATCGCGCGTCACCACGCAGAAATTCATGTTTACGCCGCGCGGCATCTTCGAGCTCAAGTACTTCTTCGGAAGTCACGTCGCCACCGAGACGGGCGGCGCCTGCTCCGCCACCGCCATCCGGGCGCTCATCAAGCAGCTGGTCGCCGCCGAGGACGCCCGGAGACCCCTGTCCGACAGCAAGATCTCCGAAATCCTGAACCAGCAGGGCATCGTGGTCGCGCGCCGCACCATCGCCAAGTACCGCGAGTCGCTGCAAATCTCGCCGGTCAGCATGAGAAAGTCTCTTTGAGCATGAGGGACGTTTCCCCTCATTTTTAAACCGGGTTCTTTGACGCGAAAGGGCGCCCCGCATGAACTTGACCATCAGCGGACGTCACGTACCGATCACGCCGGCGATCCGCAGCTACGTCGAGAGCAAACTTTCCAGGATCCGGCGGCATTTCGACCACGTCATCGACGTCAACGTGATCCTCACCGCGGACGGCCTCGCCCAAAAGGCGGAGGCCACCTGTCACGTCGCCGGCAAGGACATCTACGTCGAGAGCGACGACCCGGACCTGTACGCCGCGATCGACGCTCTGGCGGACAAGCTCGACCGCCAGATCATCAGATACAAAGACCGCCGGCGTGCGCATCCCCACGATGCGCTCAAGCACCGCTCCCCCTCGGATTAATCCCTCAGTGTAGAATTCCACGCCTTTCCGGCCCGCCGGGCACGGTTTCTGCGTGCGAGGTTGCCGAAATCGGCCGATTCTGCACAGTCCTCGATGAACCTTATTGCGAAGCTTTTGCCCCCTTCCAACATCCTTCTGGACCTGGATGTGACGAGCAAGAAGCGCGTGTTCGAGCAGGCGGGGCTCCTCTTCGAGAACAATCAGGGCGTGGCGAGAAGCCTGGTATTCGACAGTCTGTTCGCCCGGGAGCGCCTCGGCTCGACCAGCCTGGGCCAGGGGGTCGCGATTCCTCACGGCAGGATCAAGGGCCTGAAGGAGGCGGTCGGCGCTTTTGTGCGCCTCGCTCAAGCCGTGCCCTTCGACGCCCCCGACGGCAAGCCCGTCAATCTCGTTTTCGTGCTGCTGGTGCCCGAGCAGGCGACCGAACAACACCTTAGAATCCTGTCGGAGCTCGCGCAGATGCTGAGCGACCGCGAGTTGCGCGGCAAGCTCTCGACCGACACCGACGCGGGCACGCTCCATCAGCACATCACCGCCTGGCAGCCCCATGTTGCAGATCAGCGTCGCGCAGCTGTATGACGATAATCGCGACAAGCTCGGGTTCGCCTGGCTCGGCGGAAAAGCGGGCGGCGCGACCCGGCTCCGGCGCGACAGCACCGACGCCGCCGCGCTCGTAGGCCATCTCAACCTCATCCATCCCAACCGCGTCCAGGTTCTCGGCAACCACGAGATCGCGCACCTCGCCGCGTTCGAGGAGGGCGAGCTCTTCCGGACGCTCGGCAAGCTGTTCGCGGTCCACCCCGCCGCCATCGTGATCGCCGACGGAGCGCCCGCCGACGTGCGCCTGCTCGAAGCGGCCGAGGCCGCAGGCACGGCGGTGTTTGCCGCCGACATGCCGGCCGCGCAAGTCGTCGAACGGCTGCGCCGCTATCTCGGCAAGGCGCTCGCCGAGACCACCCAGAGCCATGGAGTATGCATGGACGTTCTCGGACTCGGCGTCCTGATCACCGGCGATTCGGGCGCCGGAAAAAGCGAGCTCGCGCTGGAGCTTATCAGCCGCGGCCATGGGCTCGTCGCCGACGACGTCGTCGACATTGCCCGGATCGCCGCATCGACGCTCGAGTGCCGCTGCCCGCCGGTGTTGAAGGACTTTCTCGAGGTGAGAGGTTTGGGCGTGCTCAACATCCGCACGATCTTCGGCGAGACCGCGGTGCGGCCGAAGATGAACTTGCGGCTGATCGTGCATCTCGATCGGCCGGGGACCGGCGAGGCCGAACGGCTTCCGCTGCACGAGCTGTCCGAGGACATCCTCGGCGTGACCGTCCGCAAAGTCGTGATCCCGGTCGCGGCGGGCCGCAACCTTGCGGTGCTGCTCGAGGCCGCGGTGCGCGACTACATCCTGCAGCTTCGCGGCATCCACTCGACGGCCGAATTCATGCAGCGGCAGCAGGCGGAGATGAAGAAAGGTTGAAGCGGACGACTGAAGTCGCCGCTTCAACTTCGCGCGTTCGAGCCCGCCTGTCGGCGGCTCAACGCGCGGCGACCGACACATTGCCACAAGAGGCGCGAGGTGCGAATTTTGCGCGGCAGGCCGCGTTCCGCTAAGGTATCGAAATGCAATTCGTGCTCATCAGCGGCCTGTCGGGCTCGGGCAAAAGCGTCGCGCTCAACGTCCTCGAGGACAGCGGCTACTACTGCGTCGACAACCTCCCGGGGCAACTGCTCGAACAGTCGGTGGAACTGCTGCGCCGCGCAGGCCACGACCGGGTGGCGATGAGCATCGATGCCAGAACTGGGGAATCGCTGGAGCTCGTCCCGGAATACGTCGCCGCGCTGAAACGCCAGGGCGTGGACGTGAGGCTGCTCTTTCTCGATGCGAAAAACGACACGCTGATCAGGCGTTTCTCCGAGACGCGCAGGCGCCATCCGCTCGCGACCGGCAAACGCACGCTCGAGGAATGCCTCGCGCGCGAGCGCGAGCTCGTAGCCCCCGTTGGCGAAATCGGTCATCGCATCGACACGACCGATCTTCTGCCGAACGCGCTGCGAAACTGGATCAAGGAGCTGCTCGGAATCCGCGCCGAATCGACGATGCTCCTGTTCGAGTCGTTCAGCTACAAGCAGGGCGTTCCCCTGGATGCCGACATCGTGTTCGACGTGCGCTGCCTCCCCAATCCGCATTATGATCCGCGGCTCCGGCCGCTCACCGGTCTGGACGCCGAAGTGGTCGCCTTTCTGGAAAAGGAACCGAAAGTCGGCACCATGCTCCAGGACATCCGCCGCTTCGTCGAGACCTGGCTGCCGGCCTACGGGCAGGACAGTCGCAGCTCGCTCACGGTCGCCGTCGGCTGCACCGGCGGCCGCCACCGCTCGGTGTACTTCGTCGAGCGCCTCGGCGCTCATTTTCGCGGCCACACGCCGGTGCTGGTGCGCCACCGGCATCTTGTCCCCGCATGAAGCCGACCGTCGCCGTCGCCCTGACCGGCGCCTCCGGGATGCCCTACGGCCTGAGGCTCATCGAATGCCTGATACGCGCGGACGCGCAGATCTACCTTCTGTACTCGCAGGCTGCGCACGTGGTCGCCAAGCAGGAGTTGGACCTCGCGCTTCCGCCGCGCGCGCCCGACGCCGAGCGCATGTTCAGCGAGCGCTATTCGGCCAAGCAGGGTCAGCTCCGGGTGTTCGGCCGCGAGGACTGGTTTGCTCCGGTCGCCTCGGGCTCCAATCCTCCCGACGCGATGGTCATCTGCCCCTGCACCGTGGGCACGCTCGCCGCGGTTGCGGCGGGACTCTCCGACACCCTCATCGAGCGCGCCGCCGACGTGATGCTCAAGGAGGGCCGCAAGCTGATTCTCGTGCCGCGCGAGACGCCGTTTTCGGCGCTTCATCTGGAGAACATGCTGAAGCTCGCGCGCGCGGGAGCGGTGATCCTTCCCGCGAACCCCGGCTTCTATAATCGCCCGAAAAGCGTCGAGGACCTCGTCGACTTCATCGTCGCGCGCATTCTAGATCACCTGGGCGTACAGCACGAATTGATGCGCCGCTGGGGCGAAGAGCGCTAGACGGGCTGGCGATTTTGCACCCGCTTAGAGTCCCGATCTTTCCACTGAACACCGTGCTGTTCCCCGGGGGCCTGCTCCCCTTGAAAGTGTTCGAGGCGCGCTACATGGACATGACGCGCGACTGCCTGAAGCGCGACCAGCCCTTCGGAGTGTGCCTCATCCACGAGGGGTCCGAGGTCGGCGCACCCGCCGTGCCCCAGGGCATCGGGTGCCTCGCGAAAATCCTCGAATGGGACATGCAGCAGCAGGGCATCCTGAACCTCAAGACCCGCGGCAGCCAGCGCTTTCGCATCCTTGAGCGGGAGACCAGCACGCAAGGCCTGATTTCGGCCGATGTCGAGCTGATCCCTCCGGAGGCGAGCGTCGCGGTTCCCGAGAAGTTCGCCTCCTGCGCTCGGCTCCTGGAAATGGTCGTCGCCGACCAGGGCAAGCCCGTTTTCGCCGAGCCGCACGCCTTCGACGACGCCGCTTGGGTGGGCTACCGCCTGACCGAGATCCTGCCGGTGCCGCTTCTTGCCAAGCAAAAGCTCCTCGAGCTGACCGACAGCCTGACGCGCTTGTCGATCCTGCAGCGATTTCTGGAAAGCCGCGGCATCGCCGCGGCCTAACCGCCGGGCAACGCGGCGAGCAGTTTCCTCACCGGCGCCGGGATGGCAGCCTGCGGCGCTTCTTCAAGAGGCAGCCAGACCTGCCCCGGCTCCGAGACGCAGCGCGCCGGCATGTCCAGGTGACAAACCACAGGCGTGATATGCAAAGTGAAATGGGTGAAACCGTGCCGCACAAGCGGCAGGCGCCTGGCGCTCGCAAGCTTCGCTCCGAAACGACGGCCGCAATAATCGCGCGGATCGGCGCCCGAAGGCATCTCCGGCAGGCACCACAAGCCTCCCCAAAGGCCCACCGGCGGGCGCTTTTCCAGAAGCACTTCGCCCTCGCGCAGAAGCAGCAGCATCGAGGTCTTCCTCTCGGGAAGCGTTCTGCGCGGCCGCGGTTGGGGATACGCCTTCATTTTGCCCCGCGCACGAGCCTTGCAAGTCGCCTTCAGGGGACAGCTCGCGCAGGCGGGCCGCGTGCGGGTGCACAGGCCCGAGCCCAGGTCCATCAGCGCCTGCGTGTAGCGCTCGATGTTTTTGCGCGGAAGCTGCGACTCGGCGAGCTTCCACAAGCGATCTTCGATCCGCTTCTCGCCCGGATAGCCGCGCACCGCGAAATGGCGCGCGAGCACCCGCTTGACGTTGCCGTCGAGGATGGCTTCGCGCTCGCCGAAGGCGAACACCGCGATCGCGGCCGCCGTGGAACGCCCCAGCCCGGGGAGCAGCGCAAGCCCCTCGCGCGTGCGCGGAAACCGGCCGCGGCGCGATTCGACCAGGACTTGCGCCGCGGCGTGCAGGTTGCGGGCCCGCGAGTAATAGCCCAGCCCGCTCCACAGCGCGAGCACGTCGTCGAGCTCGGCGTCCGCGAGCGATTTCAAATCCGGGAAACGCGCGAGAAAGCGCTCGTAGTAAGGGATGACCGTCGCGACCTGCGTCTGCTGCAGCATCACTTCCGAGAGCCAGATGCGATACGGATCGCGCGTACGCTGCCACGGCAGGTCCCGGCGCCCGTGCCGGGCCTGCCAGCGGACGAGCCGGCCCGCAAGCGTGCTCACCGCCCGAGAAGGCCCTTGAGCCTGTCCTGCACCCGCTCCTTCAGCTTCTCCTCGGCCTTTTGGGCCTGCTGCTTCACCGCGCTGCCAGCGGCGGCCTTGAGGTCGGGCCGAATCTGCGGGTCCTGGAGCGGACCGCTGATCCTCACCGGAACCGTGATGCCGTTCAGGTCGGCGAGGTCCTTGCCGCCCTGGCCGGTCGAGGAAGCGACCACCGACGCCTTGGCGAGGTAGTCGATCGTTCCCCCTCCGACGTCGACGTCGCCCGCACCCGAGAGGCGCAGCAGCGGCGACTTCGCCGAGAGGTCGTCGTTGTGCGCGACGCCGTTCTTGATGACGAAGCTGGCGGTGAGCTCCGAGAGATCGGTGCGCTGCGATGACTGCGCCGACTGCCTCTTGACCCTGCGGATCACGTCTTCGAGATTGATTCCCTTGAGCGCCCCGTCCTTCAGGCTCAGCTTGGCGTTCCCGGCGAGCGCTTTCCTGAGCGCCCCGACGGTATTCCCGCCTGTCTGGACATCGAGCGCGACGTTGCCCTTGCCCTCGAGCATGTCGTTGTCGAGCGCGTCCTTCAGCAGCGGCCCGATCGCAACGCCTGCGAGCTCGGCTTTGAGCGCGAGCCGATTGGTGTTGGCGTTCACGCTCGCGTTGCCGGTGAGGTTACCCTGGTAGAGGCTCGCGGCGAGCGGGCTGATCTCGACCCGGCCGCCCGAAGCCTGCGCACCGACGCTGATCTTCTCCAGCTTCACGTTCGACGCGACGAGCGCGCCGATTTTCAGGGTCCCTTTCAAGTTGAGCCCTTTGAGCGGGGAGAGGTCGATCGGCTCTTCCGCCGCGGCCGCCGGCGCGCCGCGTGCAGCCGCGGGCGCGCCGCGCGCGGCACCGCTGCCTGCGGATGCCTTGCCCTTCCCCGTCCCCAGGTACCGGTCGACGTCGAGGCGGTCGAGCGCGAGATCGAACCGGATCGACTGCGGCGCAAGATCGATCTCCGCATCGCCTTTGAGCGAGGTCCCGGAAGCCTTCGCTCCCGCACTCTCGTCCGACAGCTTGAGGTCGATCCCTGACAAGGCGAATTTCTGCTTTTCGAAATCGAGGCGGTAGCCGCTCGCGAGCTTGATCTGGAGGTCGACGCGCGGCTTCGTTCCCTCGATCTTCGCTGCGAGCGAAAGTTTTCCCGGCACGCCGCTCGCGATGCGCCCGGTCTTGAACTCGGCGAGGCTCGCTTTGAGCCGGGTGCCGCTCGTCTCGTCGCGCCAGCCGACGGCGCTCGAGCGAATGTCGATTCCGGCGATGTCCAGGCGCACCGCTCCCGCCTGTGGCGCCGGCTTGGGCGCCGGCTTGGACCGGGGCGGGGGAGCTGCCGCCTCCCCGGGTGCGCTCAACAGGTCGTCGAAATTGGTCCTTCCGTCCTTGTGCTTGACCAGATCCGCGGTCAGCCCCGAAAGCGCGACGCGATCGACCACCGCCTTCCTGGAAAACAGCGGCAGGAGCGCGAGCGACATTCTGGCTTCGTCGATGCGGGCGAAGATCCTGCTGCTGTCGGGCTCGGACAAGGACGTTTTTCCGACCGTAATGCCGATGCTCGGAAACACCGTCAAGCCGAGATTGCCTTCGATCGCAAGCGTGCGCCCGGTCTTGTTCTTCACCGCCGCGGCGAGCTCGGGCTTGTACTTGTTGGGATTAAAAGTAGCGACGACAACGGCGAGGGCGAGCAGGACGAGCGCCACGACGCCGCCGACTGCGAGCAACACGTATTTGAGGACTTTCATGCGCGCTCCTATTCGTTGGCCACGCCGAACGGCACGTGCCCGGTCGCGACGTGCCGGCTCGCCGACTCGCAGTGGCCGCGCTGGTCGTCGAAAAAGATGTCCGCGCCGAAAGCCTTCAGGAACGGGCCCTTGTCCAGCCCGCCCAGAAAGAGGGCTTCGTCGATGCGGATGTTCCAGGCGCGCAGCGTGCGCACCACGCGCTCGTGCGCGGGCGCGCTGCGCGCGGTCACCAGGGCGGTCCGGATCGGCGCGCGGTCGGCCGGGTATTCCGACTGGATGCGGTGCAGCGCCGCAAGAAAACTCTTGAAAGGCCCGCCGGACAAAGGCTCCTTGGCGGCGGTGACTTCGCTCGCGGTGAAGGCTTCGAGGCCCTCGCGCTTGTAGACGCGCTCCGCCTCGTCGGAGAACAGCACCGCGTCGCCGTCGAACGCAATGCGCAGCTCCTCGGTCGCCTCGACGTTCTGCCCGACGTTGGAAGGCAGGATGGTCGCGGCGGCGTGCCCCACGTCGAGGGCCTTGCGCACGTCGACGGGATTCGCCGAAAGAAACAGGTGCGCATCGAAGGCCGGCACGTAGGGATAGGTGTTCTCCCCGCCGGTGAACGCCGCGCGGGAGATATCGAGCTTGTAATGCTCGATCGAGTTCATGATGCGCATTCCCGTGTCGGCGGTGTTGCGTGAGAGCAGGATCACTTCGACCCGTGCTCGAGCGGGAGCGAGCGTGTTGAGCCGCAGGAGCTTCCTCACCAGCGCAAACGCGATGCCCGGAGCGAGGGTCTCGTTCTCGTGCTCGAGCTGGTACCGGTAATAGGCGTCCACGCCCTGCTCCTCGAACACGCGGTTGGATTCCTCGAGATCGAACAAGGCCCGCGAGGAGATCGCGACCACGAGCTTTCCGTCGAAGGAGGCGGGCATGGAAGCCGTTGTTTTCGGGGCTGACCGTTTTGGAGCGGGCGAAGGGAATCGAACCCTCGTCTTAAGCTTGGGAAGCTTTCGTTCTACCATTGAACTACGCCCGCATGATAAGATGATTTTACCCGCTCGTCCGTGGGGTTTCAAAGTGATCCAGCTCTCCGTCAACGGTCAGGTGCAGCGTTTCGAGCCCGGCGCGAACGTGGCGCGGCTCCTCGAAGCGCTCGAGCTCTCGGGCAAGCGCGTTGCCGTGGAAAAGAACGGCGAGATCGTGCCGCGCAGCCGCTACGCGCAAACGCGGCTTGCGGACGGCGATGCGCTCGAAATCGTCGTCGCCGTCGGAGGGGGTTAGGCGATGAACGCCCCGACGCGCCTCGCGGAGGAGATCGCCGATCCGCTTCTCATCGCCGGCCGAGCCTATCGCTCGCGGCTTCTGATCGGCACCGGGAAGTACCGCGATTTCGACGAGACGCGCCGCGCGGTGGAAGCGAGCGGCGCCGAGATCGTCACCGTCGCCATCCGCCGCACCAACATCGGACAGAACGCGAACGAGCCCTCGCTCCTCGAAGCGCTGCCTCCGAGTAGGTTTACGATTCTTCCCAACACGGCCGGCTGCTACAACGCCGATGACGCCGTGCGCACGCTGCGCCTTGCGCGCGAGCTGCTCGACGGCCACGAGCTGGTGAAGCTCGAAGTGCTGGGCGACCCGAACACGCTTTATCCCAACGTGATCGAAACGCTCAAAGCGGCCGAGATCCTCGTGAGCGAGGGCTTCAAGGTGATGGTTTACACGAGCGACGATCCGATCGTCGCGAAACAACTCGAAGAGATCGGATGTGTTGCCGTCATGCCGCTCGCTTCGCTGATCGGCTCGGGGATGGGGATTCTCAATCCCTGGAATCTGCAGCTCATCATCGACAATGCCAAGGTGCCGGTCGTGGTCGATGCGGGCGTCGGCACGGCTTCCGACGCCGCGATCGCCATGGAGCTCGGCTGCGATGCGGTGCTCATGAACACCGCGGTCGCCAAGGCGCAGAATCCGGTGCTGATGGCGCGGGCGATGAAGAAAGCGGTCGAAGCCGGTCGCGAAGCCTTCCTCGCCGGCCGCATGCCGAAGAAGCTCTACTCCGCCAGCGCGAGCTCGCCGGCCTCGGGCCTGATCTCTCCGAAGGTCGCGTAACCCCGCTTCCTTGCAGGAACGGCGCCCGATCCGCAGTTTCGTCTTGCGCCAGGGGCGCATCTCG
>WNFV01016511.1_pt1 | contig 16675 bp, 12 predicted proteins | sample 5400101 | NCBI WGS metagenome assembly WNFV01 (sample SAMN13153361, study PRJNA577476) | soil metagenome | isolation source: 115 cm soil or saprolite under grassland replicate 1 | place: USA:California | collected 2016-06-15
CGGCCAGCAACCGTGGGAGCAGCAGATCGACGATGTTGACATCGCGCGAACGGATACAGCCGGGAGCGCCCAGCACCGGCAACTCGTCGAGGTAGCCGAGCAGCAGGAGGTTGCCCGGCTCGACCGGCGCCCCGTAGTGCTCGACTCGCCCGCCGGCCAGCTGCAGAGCTTGTGGCGTCACATCGTCGCGATCCATGATCGAGGTCTCGCCGGCGATGATCAGCATCCGCGCGCCGGCCAGCCGTAGCTCCGTGATCACCGCCGCGATCGCCGCCTCCTCGGATTCGACATACCGGCTAGCCAGAACTGTCGATCCGAGTTCGGTGATCCGCGCCTCGATCGCCGGACAGACGCCGCGCTCGATTCGCTCCCGCGCCGCGGCGCCGCCGACCAGGATCACCCCCACGTCGAGTCGCCGCAGTGGAGTCAAGGCCACTACGCCACCGGGCCCGGAGAGCGCCGCGCGCCCGATCGCCTCGGCACGGGCGAGATCCGCTTCCCGCACAGCGAAAGGAATGATCTTGATCGTCGCGACGCGCTTGCGGGCGCGGGCCAACGTATGGTTCGGCAGCGTCGCGACCGTCAGCCCGTCGACGTCGTTGATTCGCAGCAGCGCCACCACATCCACGCGGACGACGCCGTCGGCCCGCGCGAGCAGGTTCACGCGACTGGCGGCGGGCGGCCGGGCGACGACGCCGGGGCCGCAGACCGCCTTGGCCAGGCGGCGGGCGGCCTCATCCTCATGGACATCGCCCGGCTCCAGCACGGCGACGCGGAGGTAGCTTAGGCCCAGCGCGTGGAGGCGCGGCAGGTCGGCGGCAGCGATCCGGTGGCCCTTGGAGAGGGCTTTGCGCCCGTTCACATCGGCCAGGTTGTGCCGCAGGATGTGGCCGACGGCTTGTTCAAGGGGCAGGGTGGTTTGGTACATAGACCAGTATTCAGAAGTCAGGAGTCAGGAGTCAGAATGACGACGATTGTTTGCCATAGTCGTCATTCTGACTCCTGACTTCTGGCTCCTGACTCCTCAAGTCTGCGTAATCCTCCGGCGTGTCGATGTCAGCGAGCGGGCGTGGGTCGTCGAACGGCACGAGGCGGACACGCGCCGGGTCGGCGGCAAGTAACGGCACGAGCGAACAGCACCGGGTTGCCGCGCTGCCCCGCGTAGGAAGGCGCGACGACCGCCGCGCCGCTCGTACGCCACTCGGCGACGAGCCGCTCGATGATCGCCGGCGTGACGAAGGGCTGGTCGCCGAGCAGCACGAGCGCGGCGGCGACCTCCGGGCCGAGCGCGGCGATACCGGCGCGCAGTGAGCTGCTCTGGCCCTCGGCGTAGGCTGGATTAGCGACGATCTCCAGCGGCAGCCCGGCCAGCGCCGCTGCGACCTCCGCATGCGCCGCCCCGACGACGATCAGGATGCGATCGAGCCGCGCGGCCATCGCGTGCTCGACGACGACGCGCACGAGCGGCCGCCCGCCCCAGTCGAGCAGTTGTTTCGGGCGGCCCATGCGTGAGGCGGCGCCGGCGGCGAGGATAAGGGCGACAACCGGTTCTGACACGGATTGCTCACAGTCCTCAATGATAGAGTCGGGGATGTTGAAGCCTAGCCGCCGCCCATCATTATAAACCGAAAATTTCCTCCGTGGCGCGATGTAGAGGCCCGCTAATATTGAGGCTGAATCACAAGTTCCTCGATCACCGCGCGCGCTGGCAGGTTGATCGCCAGCAGCACACATTGCGCCACATCTTCGGACTGAAGCATATGCTCGCGGGCCTCGGCCGGTGGCGGGTTGGGGCGCAGATCCAGAATCGGCGTATTGATGTCGCCGGGGAAAATCGAGCAGGCCCGGATGCCGTTGGCGCGCTCCTCGGCGTTGATCGCCTGGGTGAGGCCGGTCATGCCGAATTTGGAAACGACATAAGCTACACCGGCTTTGGCATTGGCGCGCAGCCCCGCGATCGAGACGATGTTGACGATCGTTCCCGACCGCCGCTCGCGCATCACCGGTAAAAACGCCTGGACACAGTAGTAGGCGCCGTTCAAGTTTGTGTCCACCAGGCGGTGATAGTCCTGCAAGCTCAACACATCGAGGCCACGAGCGGGGATGTTGGTTCCCGCGGCGTTAACCAGCACATCCACGCCGCCGAACCGCGCGAGGACGCCATCGGCCATCCGCTGGACGGCCTGCTGGTCGCCAATATCGCACGACGCGACGACGGCTCGCTCGCTCGCTGATCCGGCCTTTTCCGCCGTCTCGCGTAGCGCCGTCTCGCGCCGACCGACGAGCACGACATCCCAGCTCTGTTCCAGCAGCAGCAGAGCGATCGCCTGACCAACGCCGCTCCCCGCGCCTGTCACGACCGCTACCTTGGGCATAAGTACTCCCTTCATAGATAGAAGTTACGCGGTCACCCGTTTGGAAGCCGATTTGCCTGCGACAGCACGGTATTATACGATTCTCTGTTGGGTCTTTGTGTCTTCGTGGTGAGCTACGGTGTCTCAGTTCAACGACACCACATCGGCGTCCATCACCGGTGCATCAGCCACCGATCCAGCGCAGCTGCCCTCGCCAATCCAGATCGCGCAGCGCGTCCAGTGGAAAGCCCGCCGGCCGTGGGCGAGCGCCAAGCACGGCGCTGCGGATGGCGCGAAAGCTGGGCAGGCGTGTGTCGTTTGTATTCGCCATGTCTCACCGTCAGACCCGAACGGTTTGCCGACCGGCCAATCGCGCGTCGCTCGGCAAACCGTTCGGGTCTGGGAGCGCTACACTCGGCTCACGGAGCGTGGTCGATCTCCAGGCTGAGGAATCGATAGACGCCCTTGCTCTGCCCGGCCGGTCCGGACTGATCCACAACCAGCCAGATCACATAGGATTCGCGCCGCGTCGGGGCGCATCCGACGTACGGCGGGCAGCTCGCGTTCCAGGTATGGTACCCGATCACTCGTCGGGTCCCCAAGGTCTGGTCGAACCAGGGCGGCGACAGAATCCCCCGCCACACGCCGACGACGCCGAGCGGGCAGGCCACGATCGCGACGATCAGGCATGCCGCGCTCAGCACAATACATCCACGTTGCCAGCGAGATGCGCTCATCACTGGGCTGTATAGCCTCCATCCACGGCCAGATTGGCGCCGGTGACAAAGGACGCCTCGTCGGAGGCGAGAAACAGGATCGCGGCCGCCACCTCGACCGGCTTGCCAAACCGCTTGACCGGATGGCGTTCCAGCAGCCACGTGAGCCCCGGCGGGAGATTCTCCGATGAGGTGGTGCGACCCCCGATCATCGCGGTCTCGATCGTTCCGGGCGACACTGCGTTGACCCGGATGCCGCGGTCGGCGAACTCGACCGCGAGCTGGCTCGTCAATTGGAGGATAGCGCCCTTTGACGGGCCATAGATCGCCTGGTTCGGAATACCGCATGTGGATGAGATCGAGGCGACGTTGACGATCGCGCCGCGCCCACTGGCGAGCATGTGCGGCAGCGAATGCTTACAGCAGAGCAGTGGCCCCTTGAGGTTGGTCCCCACGATCAGGTCGAATGCCTCCGGCGAAAATTCCAGGACGCTCCCGCCGCCGCCGACCCCAGCGTTGTTCACCAAAATATCCAGACGGCCCCAGGTGTCGACGGCCGCGCGCACCATCGCTTCGACCTCGGGCTCCTCCAGCACGTCCACCCGCAGCGCGCGCGCCAGCCCACCCTCGGCACCGATACCGCCGGCGACTTGCTCCGCCCCCTGCGCGTTGCGGTCGGCGGCCAGGACCGCCGCGCCCTCCGCAGCAAATAGCGCGGCCGTCGCGGCGCCGATTCCCGACCCCGCGCCGGTAACGATCGCAACCTTGCCCTTCAATCGCTCGCCCATGTCCTTCGATCCTCGTTACTGACATGGGACGCGGGCGAACGCGGATGACCGCGGAGCGGGAAGCTGACCATCCGCGTTGATCTGCGTTCGTCCGCGTCCGGGTACCACAATAGTGAACATGTCCGCTCACCCCTTAATACCGGTCACCGTGACACCTTCCACGATATAGCGCTGCATGGCGATGAAAATAATCACCAGCGGCAGCACGGCGATCGCCGCGCCCATAAACAGCGCCGGCAGGTTGATCGTCTGCGCCGTCAGGAATGTCGAGAGCACCACCTGGACCGTCCACCAGCTCGACGTCTGGCCGATGATCAGCGGCCACAGGAACGAGTTCCAGGTACTGATGAATGTGATGATGCCCAGCGCCATCATAATGCCCAGCGAGTTCGGCAGCAAGATGTACCGATAGATCCCCCAGTAGTTCAAGCCGTCGACCCGCCCGGCCTCCTCCAGCTCGCGTGGGAAGTCCAGGTAGAACTGCCGGAACAGAAACGCCGCGAAGGTGTTGAACAGGTGCGGCACGATCAGGCCCTGGAGCGTATTCACCCAGCCGAGCCCGGACACGAGCACGAACAGCGGTACAAAGGTCACGGCGCCGGGGATCATCAAGGTCAGCAGCATGGCATAAAAGACCTGGTTGGACCAGCGGAAGGGGATGCGCGCCAGACCGTAGCCGGCCAGCGACGCGATGAAGATCTGCCCGACGGTCTGGACCACGGCGACGATCGCCGAGTTGCGCAGGCCCGTGCTCATGGGCGCGAGCTGGTCGGCGAAGATCGCCTGCGCGTTCTCGAAGTGCGGGGGGATCGGCAGCCAGACCCACTTGAAGGAGAGGATCTGCGGCTGGGTCAGCAGCGCATTCCGGAAAATGAGATAGTAGGGGGTCAGAAAGACCACCGACAGGCCAATCAGCGCCGCGTAGCTCAGCACGGTGCTGATATTGAGGCGCGATCGACCGACGGGTTTCACGGGCCGCGATTCCAGCCCGGGCGTAGCGACAGACATAACTCACCTCTTTCGACTGGGTGCAGGGCCGAGAGTTCCGGCATCCGTTCCGATCGCGTCAGCTACGATCGCCCTGACCAAACCCGGCGAGCCGCCCCTGGATCACGGTAACGACGATGATAATGGCCGCCAGAATGAAGGCGCCGGCCGAACCGCGACCGAAATCCTGGTCGCCGATCGACACCTGGTAGAGATAGACCAGCGGCGGGCGGGCCAGGTTGATATTGCTGGATCCGGCAATTGCGCCGGAGAGAATGTTGACGAACTCGTCGAACGCCTGGAACGCGGCGATCAAAAGCAGCAGTACGACGGCGACGGATGTGTTGCGCAGGAGCGGGAAGGTGATATGGCGGAAGGTCTTCCAGCCGCTGCTCGCGCCGTCGACATATGCCGCCTCATAGAGCGAGCGCGGGATCTCCTGCAAGCCCGCTAGGAAGAGGATCATGTAGAAGCCGACCTGCAGCCAGAGGCGCACCGTCACCAGCACAATCCAGTACAATGGCGGCTGCGGCGGCCCGATCCAGACGACTGAGTTCATCCCGAAGAGGTTGAGGATCTGGTTCGCGAGGCCAAACGGCAGGCCGTTGAAGATATTCAACTTCCAGACCATCGAGGCCACCACATAGGAGCAGGCCGTGGGGATGAAGAAGACCGAGCGGAAGAACGCCTGCCCGTGCGTGACGCTGTTGACCAGCAGCGCGAGCCCGAGCGAGATCGCGAAGGTGGTCGGCACGATGAACAGCGCGAACAGCGCGAACGTAACCAGCGACTGGCGGAAGGCCGAATCGTTGATCATCGTGATGTAGTTCTGCAAGCCGATGAACTGTGTGGGGGTGACGGTGCGGCGGGCCTCGAAGAAGCTCAGGAGCAGGCCCCAGATGATCGGGATGTAGGTGAACACAATCAGGCCGATGAACATGGGGCCGACGAAGGCCCAGAAGGCCAGCGTTGTCTGCCTGCGCTTACGCTGGCTTGAGCTCATAGCCCGCGCTGCGGTGGACGGGACGCCTTGGATACCCATCGCTCCTCCTTGAGAGTGTGTTCATGCACCACTGCTGATATGCCATGCGCCGGAGGTTCAGATGGACCCTGCGCCACCACGGCCGGCCGTGGTGGCGCAGACGAAGCAGCGGTTTGTGTAGACAGTTACTTCAGCTTGTCGAGCTCGGCCTGGACTTTCGTCGCCGCGCTGGCAAGCTCGGCCTTGGGGCCGCTCTTGAGCGGCTCGGCCTCAGCCGCGACACTCTTGCGCGGCGGCACGTGGAAGCCGTAGGAGAGTGCCCAGTCCTTCTGGATGTCCTTGCTGTCGATCCAGAGCCACTTGACGTAGGCCTTGGCCGCATCGACGTTCTTGCCCTTCGCGTTGACGAACTGCGACCAGCCGCCCCAGAAGGTCGCCGGCTTACCTTTGCCCGACTCGATCTGCGGCCAAGGCACCACGCCGAAGTCGTCGGCGATCCCTTTCTTGATGCCGGGCATCGCCCACAGGCCGACCCACTGCATCGCCGACAGGTTGCCGGTGAAGGCCGAGGGGTCCCACCAGTCCGTCGGCGCACCGCTCAGGATGCCGCCGCCGTGGTCCTTCAGGAACTGCTGCGCCTTGGTGAAGGCCGCCACTGTGTCGTCGTTGTTGAAGTCGATCTTGCCGTCCTTGAGATAATCGTGGCCCGACGACCACAGGATCTCGCTTGCCATCACGCCGATGCCGCCGTCGTTGCCCATGAATATGCCCTTGACCTGGCCGGTGGTCAGCTTGTCAATTGCTGCGCCCAGCTCGTCCAGCGTGGTCGGCGGCTTGACGCCGGCCGCATCGGCCAGGCTCTTGCGATAGTATATCATGCCCATGTCGTCGATCATCTTGACCCCGTAGAGTTTGCCGTCAACGGTGTTGGCCCTGAGCCCGACATCGTTGAAGTCGCTCTTGACGTCGGTGTAGAGATCGTCGAGCGGGGCGACCTGGCCGGACGTGACGAAATCGCGGTTGAGCTGGCTCTCGAAGACATCCGGCGCGTCGGACCCCAGCAGCGCGGCGTTCAGCGCCGCACCGTAGTCGCCTGGTTTCCAGACCACGTTGACCTTGACGTTGGGCTTGACCTTGCTGTAGTCCGCGGCGTAGCGCATCGCCGCCTGCTGCGTGCCCTCCTCGCCGTACTGGTGGTACCAGTGGCTGAGCTCGATCGCATTGCCGGTCTGGGCTGGTGCACTGGTGCCGCCCGCTGCGGGCTGGCCAGCGCCGGCGGTGGGCTGGCCGCCGCCTGTGCCGCCGCCCCCACCGCCGCAGGCCGCCAATACGCCAGCCCCCACGGTCGCCGCCGCGCTGCGCAGGAAGGCACGCCGGCTCATTCGCAGACCGTTACCTTTGTTTCGCTGGGCATTTGTCGCCATGGTGGTCATTCCTTTCAGCTTATACTATAAGATGACATATTCTCATCCTACGCATGTGGCTTCGACACGATAGCAGTGCTCCTTTCTACCCTGCTGTCAGGGCCGTAGTACTATGCTCGCTAGCACATACCGCGGTAGCTCGACACGCCAGGTATCGCGGCCATCCCAGTGAACCGCGAGTGCGGCCGGCACAACCTGGCCAGGCTGCACGGCGCTGTTCGTCGCCCGTAGATCGGCTGCGGTCAACACCTGCCCGTGCGCCTGATCGAGGTTGTCAACGCCTGAGATTCGCGCATTGGCGGATTGACCTATATGCCGATTGATCAGGGTAATCCCCAGCGTTGTGTCGGTCATCATTGACACTCACGGTAGGCACGCTGGATTGCTGGGTCTCTACGAACGTAAACCAGAATTGTCGTACTCGATAGCCGGGCACCCGATGCAGGAGGATGGGGGTGGGAGCGCCCTTGTTTATCTCGAAGTGTAGAAGCTCGTCCGCCAGCTTACCTAGCTCGTAGCGTGGGAGCGCCATGCTGGTCAAGGGTAGGTGCTGGGAGATTGTGCATGAAGGGTTGTCGAAGCCAACCAGGGCGATATCCTGCGGCACTCACAGACCATGTTCGTGAACGCATCGAGTGCGCCGGTCGCCAGGTTGATGCTAGCGCAAAGGTCGCTTCAGGCGGCTGGGGCAGCGCTATGAACTCGCGAGCGCTCTGTCGCAGTTGGTCTGATGCCATCTACCGACTGTACATGCGATCCGGAAGGAAGGAGGTGTAGAGGGGACCGCCTCTCTACACCCCCATCCAATCAGGAACGGATGCGATTGGTTGCACTTAGCAAGAGGGGATGATGTCGAGTAGCATGTTCCTATAATGCTTATCATAACACTTAGATTAAGTATTGTCAATGCCCCTTGTAAAGAAATGATTGACAATACTTATTCTAAGTATTATCATAAGAGCTGTGGAAATATGACTCTCCTATCGCTCTCACAAGGTATCCACGTGATGAAGCGAACGACCAGAGACATTCGTCGTGGCAATCGGCTCGCTGTCCTGCAGCGCATTTATGCGTCTGCCCCGATCAGCCGCCAGGAGCTCACCGAGTCCTCGGGCCTGAGCCAGGCCACGGTCGCGAACGTGGTGACCGACCTGCTGGACATTGGGATCGTCATCGAGTCCGGCTACGCGGATTCCCAGGGTGGCCGCCCGCCCGCGATATTGGGGATCAACGCGACAAATGGCGCTTTCATCGGCGTCGACGTCGCGGAGACATATATCCACTTTGAGCTGTTCGACCTGCGTCTTGTCCATCAATCGACGGTTGAGCATGCGCTGCATCCGGAGGAGAATCAGCCATATCAAATCGTCGACCACCTGGCGCACGGGCTGCAAGAGCTGCTCCGCGCATCCAGCACGTCGCCTGAGAAGGTGCTCGGGGTCGGCATCAGTGTCCCCGGCCTCGTCGAGCGTTCAGGAGGTGTTTCTGTCTTCGCACCAAACTGGGCCTGGCAAGATATTCCGCTCGCAGCATTGCTGAAAGAGCGCATCGACCTGCCGATCTACCTGGATAATCCGCTCAAAGCCAGCGCCGTCGCCGAGCTATGGTTTGGCGCCGGCCGCGGGGTCCAGAATCTGGTCACGCTCAATCTCGGCACCGGCGTCGGCGCTGGCGTCATCGCGAACGGCGCGCTGTACCGTGGCACCACCAACAGCGCCGGCGAGTGGGGCCACACGACGATCGTGCTCGATGGGCGGCCCTGCCGCTGCGGGAGCCGCGGCTGCCTGGAGGCCTACGTCGGCGCGCCCGGCATCATTCAGACCCTGCGCGAGCTCGCCCCGGGGAGCCCGTTGCTGCATCCCCACGATCAGACCGCGGCGATCGCGGCGATCGCGGCGGCCGCGCGGCAGGGCGACCCGATTGCGACTCAGGTTATCCACACCACAGCCCGCTACCTCGGCGCCGGGGTGGCGAATATCATCAATCTGTTCAACCCGGAGGTTGTCGTGCTTGGCAGCTGGGTCGGCATGCAACTGGGCACGGCGTTGCGCTACGCGCTCAGCCAGCCGCTGGGCGCGGCTACGATCCAGCTCTGCCAGCTGCTGCACAACCCCATCAGCATGGGCGCCGCAACGTTCGCACTCGAAGGGTTTCTGGCAGCCGCGCATACAAAGATTGCGCGCGCCAGAGCATAGATCGCCTCACAACAATTCCGCCCTAGCTGCCATCTTCCCGCGATACCCTCCGTCCAGGGAGGGCTAGGTATCTGTACGCTGCGACGCGGCCTCGTGCATCTTTCGATCCATCGCTGTATCGGCAGGAAGGATAGCAGGAGCAGCGCGATGATGTCATTCGTCGCAGAGGGTAGCAACGGTAGGACATTTGTTTTCGCTCGTGTGCCGGAGCCTCCTTATGACCCTGACAACAACTTCCGCCCGCATCCAGTTCGATAGGGCGACCCTGATCATCGATGGTGTGCCGCGGATCGTGCTGTGCAGCTCGCTGTTCTATTTCCGCATCCCGCGTGCTCTGTGGCGCGACCGCCTGCGCGCGGTACGCGACGCCGGTTACACCTGCATCGACGTTTACTTCCCCTGGAACTTCCACGAACTAGTAGAAGGGGTGTGGGACTTCGACGGGGAGCGCGACACCGCCGCCTTCCTGTCGCTGGCGGCCGAGGAGGGACTGTGGGTCGTCGCGCGGCCCGGACCGTACATTTGCTCGGAATGGGATGGGGGCGGTCTGCCGGCCTACTTGCTCATACAGCGTGCCATGCGCCTGCGCGATAATGATCCGCAGTTTTTAGAATACGTCGCGCGCTGGTTCGACCACCTCCTGCCGATCATTCGCCGGTTCCAGCTCGGCGTCGAGGGGACAGTGATCGCCGTCCAGCTTGAGAATGAGCTGGATTTCTACAATTGTGGTGACCCTGCCGGCTATATCGCCGCCCTGCGCGACATGGCGCTGGCCCATGAGATCCAGGTGCCGCTAATCGCTTGCGCCGGCCAGGGTGACCTATCCCGCGCCAGCGGCGATGTGCCGGGCGTCGTGCCGACCGCCAACTTCTACCCCAACGACTACGACCTGACGATCGAGGCCCTGGTGCGGCCGTATGAGGCGGCGTTGCGGGCGCGCGGCCTGCCGCTGTGCATCACCGAGACCAACCGCCGTCACCTGACGCTGCGCCGCCTGCTGGCCTGCGGAGCGAAGTTGCTTGGCCCGTACCTGCAAGCGTCTGGCACGAACTTTGGCTTCACCAACGCGATTAACAACTGGGGCGACCCGCTTGCGCTGCTGGTGAGCGAATACGACTTGGGTGGGATGATCGGCCCCGCCGGTGAGCGGCGCGCGGAGGTCGCTGAGGCGCGTCTGCTCAGCCGCCTGATCGACGCGTTGGGACCGGCGCTGGCCCAGGCCGTGCCCATCAGGGATCACCGCATCAGCGTGACGGCTGACGTCCCGCTGCCCGAGGGCGGCCTCAGCGCGCTCGCGCTCCACGGTGGCGGGCTGCTGCTTGCGCTGCCTAATCCCGGCGAAGCGCCTGGCCGCGTGCGGTTGGTTCGCGAAGCGCCCGACTGGCCGATCGATGCCGGGCTGACCGTTGAGCCGGGGCATTGCCCGTATGTGCTCCTCGATCTGCCGCTGGCGTCCTGGGGCATCGACGGGACGTTGGCCGTCACAACCGCCGAGCCGGCGCTGCTACGAGCCGAGCCGAACGGCGCTCTGCTGGTACTCCACGCTGACTCACCGGCCGAGGCGGCTTTTGCATTTCCTTGCAACGCGACCGCTGAAGCCCAGGGGATGCAGGTTGAACACACGCGCGACGCGGTCGTGCTGCACTTCGACGGCCGCCAGCAAGGGACGGCAACCATCAAGCTGCCCGACGCGACACTGCAGGTGCTTGTGCTCAGCCGTGCCCAGGCGACGCAGCTCAAATATGTGATGAGCGACGGCACGCCGGTGCAGGCAGCCGACCGTCCATCAGCCCCGATGATCAGTGCTCCGCCCGCGCTGGCGTGGTCGGCTGTCGAACTGACCGAACCGGCAACCTCGCTCGCGGAGGACGTGCGAGCACTTGGCGCGCAGCCGCGCTTCCTTGAAGAGGTTGGGATCACGCGTGGGTTCGGCTGGTACGGCGCACAGATGGATCTGGCAACGACTGTGCACGTCACCGGCTTGCTGCTCCACGACGCGAGTGACATTGTATCGGTCTACTGGGATGGAATATACCAGGGGACAGTCACGCCAGGCGGCGGCTGCGCCTATCTTCCGCGGCGGCCTGGAGACATCGGAGTGTCCAACAACCTGATCGTCCGCGCCGAGATCTGGGGTCATAGCAACTTCGACGACTTCCGCCTGCCAGCGCTCAGGCTCCATTCGCTGAAGGGCCTCAGCGGCATCACAGCCGTGACGCGCGAGCGAGCACTGGGAAGCAACTGGCAATGGCATCCGGCAGGGGGCACTCAGAGCACATCGAGGTACTCCGGGAATGAGTACGCTGCCCCGATTGTCCCATGGGGTCGCTGGCTCACCAACGACCAGCCGGAGGTGGGAGTCTATGTGAAAACCGTGGCGCTCTCGCCAGAGGCGAATTCCTGGGTACTCCATTTCACCGGGCTTCAAGCGCTCGTCCATGTCGCGGTCAACGATCAGTCGTGTGGCGTTGTCAACCCGCTCACCCCCTATGTGGACATCTCACACTGCCTTCAGCCAGGTCAGCCCGCGACGATCGCACTGTCGATCGAGCGCTGGCACCGGCAGCCGGCCGGCGACGTGACGTTGCTGGAGGGGCGGCGCGCGACCGACTGGTGGGTGGCTGGTGCCGGCGAGGCCGAGCTGTGGGCCGCGGCTGAGCGATGGCTCCCAGATGCGCATGGTCTGACCATGCCGTTCGGTCTGCGGACCGGCGCTACTGGCTGGCTGTTCGGCGATGTCGGCGCGCTCGCGGCGCTGGGGGGAAGCTGGCTGGTTCGCTGCCTCGGGCGGAACGCAAAGGTAACAGCGTGGTTCAACGGTCACGTTGTCGGACGTCTCTGGCTGCTGTCCTCCTCGCGGCCGGTGCTCGTCGGCGGCGCCCCAGACATGCTATATCTGCCTGCACCTTGGTTCCAGCCCACGGACAACCTCCTCGCCCTGCTGGTCGAGGGGGTGGAATATGGTGAAGCGGGAGAGGTGACCGATCTGCTTATTCAGCCCGTTCAGACCGGGGCCGGTTGAGCAGTATTCCCCTTAGCCAAGCGATCGAAGATATCATGCTGATCGCTGGTAGTCTGGAAGGCGAATGGGAAGGTCAGGTGCGCTACCTGCCGCTGCGGTAAGGGAGATTGCCAAAAAGGCATGACCTTGTACGCTTTGTCACCTGCGCGGTCCGCGTCTGGTCGTCGTCTGGATAGGGAGCAACACTACGGACAAAGGCCGCTAGCAAGCGATGCAGCCGAACGTCGTTATCTTGGAGATCTTCGATCAGCGGGACGTACAAGGAGGCTATGCAGACGTTTTTCTGAACTCAGCCACCAATCTGCATGAATCTGCCAGATCTGTGTCATCTGCGTGCGTGCTAAAGACTCGGACGCAGCCATGCAAGCCATTCGGCCAGCTTGACATGTCTGAGCGATTCCCCTATTATAGTGTTCCTATCACCATGCGTAGCGGTGACCTTTCCTCAATTGCTCCGACCGCTGTATTTGCCGTCCCTCGACGACCTACATTCTCATCTGTGCGGAACAGTCGACAAAGCCATAGATTATATGGCGATAGCCTGGTAAAGCGACCAACCAGCGATGAGCAAGGTAAGATATAAAACAGGCGCGCTGAACCCTTCAATTTCGGCGCTGACTATTTACACACTCGGGCGGTTTGCCGTCTACCGAGGCGATACGCTGATTGAGGAGCCAGCCTGGCAGCGTCAGAAAGCTAAGAAATTGTTCAAGCTCTTATTGCTGGCTCCCCAGCGTCAGCTCCTCAAAGATCGCGTGCTTGAACTCCTCTGGCCCGATAAGATGCCCGACGCCGCCGCCAACAACCTCCACCGCACGCTCTTCATCCTACGGCGTGTTCTCGAACCGAACCTGGAAAACGCGGCCCAGTCGCCCTATATACTATTCAAAGATAATATCCTCACCCTGAACCCTGCAACGATCGCATGGGTTGATGCGGAAGCGTTTGAACGCCTGCTCCAACTCGGTCGTCAGCAGCACCATAACCTAGCTCACTACAATGCGGCGCTTGAACTCTACAAAGGTGAGTTTTTACCCGAAGATTTGTATGAAGCCTGGGCTGAGGATCGGCGCGGCGCGTTGCAAAAGAGCTACGTGGATCTGCTCAAACAGGTAGCTGCCATCCATGCGGAGCGCGCCGCGTATCACGAGGCGATCAATAGCTTGTGCGCGCTCCTACGTGTTGAGCCGACCGATGAAGGCGTTCAGCGCGAGCTGATGCGATTGTACGTTCAAACCGGCGCGCGACACAAGGCACTGCGCCTGTATCGACAATCGCGCCGGATCTTGCAGGAGGATCTCGGCGTCGAGCCTTCCGCGCAGACCACCGCGTTGTACGAAGCGATCCTTAAGGAAACCATCCCCACCATGACCGAACCCGCCCCTTTGCAGGCCCCACTTGAGGAGTATCCGCCGATCGCGGAGGAAGCCAATCGCCTACCGCTGGTCGGGCGTGAAGCCGAGTTGCGGAAACTGGTTGAGCATCTGCATGAGGCCCAGCGTGGCCATGGCAGCGTCGTCTTTCTTATCGGCGAGCAGGGTGCAGGAAAAACCCGCATGGGCGAAGAACTCATTGCCTACGCCCACGCCATCGGTGTCCGAACTCTCTATGGAGCGGCCTTCGAGGGTGAGGGACAACTGCTCTATGCCCCCTTTGTAGGAACGATTCGTAAAGGTCTCAATCCGCAGATGCTCGACCGGATTCGCGAGCGACTTGGCTCGCTGGTAGATGATCTGTCCCGGTTGCTGCCCGAACTCGTTGTACCAACTCCCGCCGAGCATGCCCGGCCCGACCCCGCGATCAATCGATTAGATATCGACACGGGCAATCAGGAACGGCGCCGGCTTTTTGACGCCATTGCCGCTGTGTATGCGCTCTTCGCTCAGAGCAAACCGCTCCTGGTCTTTTTAGACAACTTGCACGCCGCAGGCGAGTCGAGTTTCCAATTACTGCACTATCTTGCGCGCCAGATCACGAACCGACGGATTCTCTTCGTATGCGCCGTAGAACAGGATAAACTACAGCGCGGTGCATCCATGCACGCTACTTTTAGGCGAATTACAACGTAACCACTTGGCCCAACGAATGAATCTGGGCCGTCTTAGTCCAGACGAGGTCACGCGGGTCTGCGCCCATTTGCTGGATGATAGCGTCCGCGCCTCGAATATTCCGAGTTCGGTGTACGAGCTTACAGAGGGAAATCCATTCTTTGTTAAAGAGCTGATGCTTTCCCTCACCAGGACAGGCAAAATTGAACGGCGCGAAGGCGCCTGGCTGCTCCTGCCCGAGGCAAGCGCGACTGTTCCCGCGAGTGTGCAGGAAATTATCGGCGTACGCCTAGGCCACCTGAGTAACGACGCATACCGTTTGCTCGGCGTGGCGGCCGTGATCGGCAATGGATTCAGCTACGAACTGCTCCAGGCGGCGACACAGTGGAAGCGCGGCACGTTGCTGGATGCGTTTGATGAGATCTTGAGAGACTCGCTGATCGAGGCGGCGGAGTCCGGCTATCGTTTTCAACACACAATGATTCGTCAAGTCATCTACAGTGAGTTATCGGCGGAGCGCCGCGCCTGGCTGCACGAACAGGTAGCAACCGCGCTGGAAACGCTCGCAGCAGACCAGCTCGATGAACAGGCCACCGTCCTGGCACACCACTACGAACATGCCGGGGATTATGCGGCGGCGTTTCGCTCGCTTGTGCGCGCCGGCGATTGGGCGCGCAGCGCCTATGCGCTGCGCGAATCGCTGGCACACTATAACCGCGCTTTGGAATTGTACCGCCGGCACATCGGCAATGTTGACCCGGACACATTGCTCAACCTGCTCGAACGGCGGTCGCTGACCTACCTCGCGCTATCCGATTTCGATTCGGCGATCAGCGATCTGGAGCAGCTGCTAAAAACGTACCAGGACACCGGCCGGCAAGCTAGGTCGGGCGAAACGCTTTACCAGATTGGCTTCGCTCACTACTGGGCACATCGACTAATGAAGGCGACAGTGTATTTGGACCAGGCGCTGTGCGTCGCAGAAAGCCTGGATTACATCGAGTTGCGCAACCGGGTGCTGCGCTTGCGTGACATCTTGAACTCGACCCAGGGGAGCATCGCGGACAGTGTGATAGACGACACCGAGAATCTTACTGAGAAACCACGTTCGATGCCCGCCGAGGAACACTGGGGTTACGCCATGCTGGCGCATCTGCGCTACGATTTCGAGTCGGCGCAGCGGCACGCCCAATCCTGCATCGCCGTCGGCGAATCCCTGTCCAACACGTTTCTCACTCTGGGCGGTTACTTCATTTTAGGCATGTCGCAGGCGAGCCTGGGTGATTACCAGATAGCGCTGGATTCGCTGCTCGCCGCGCTGAAATTGTCAGAAACCGCAGGCGACCGTTTTTGGCGGGCGCGGCTGCTCAACACGGTCGGCTGGGTCTACCGCGATCTGTTTAGCCTGGATCTCGCGATTCACTACGATCAGGCGAGCCTGGAGTTGGCACGCGACAGTACGCCTCGGCTTACTGAGGCCGAGGGAAATGCGCTGGCTAACCTGGCGACGACCTACCTGCTGCTGGATCAGTATGAGATGACGCGCGCCTATTTGCATGAGGGCCTAGCGTTCTCAGCCAGCGAGCCGTTTATGCGCTGGCGCTATCTCACGCGCCTGCTGATTGTACAGGGACAACTGGCGCTGATAGATGGCGATGGCGCCGGTGCATGGAGCGCGATGGAACAGGCGCTCGATCTGGCGCGCAGCACCAAGTCGCGCAAAAATATCGCGCGCTCGTGCTTGTTGCGCGGCCGTGTTTTGATGGCGAGGGGCGAGGCGGATACAGCGCGCACGGCGATGTGCCATGCTTTGTCGGTCGCGATAAGCCTAAACAACCCAGGCATGATCTGGCCTTGCCACCTAGCCATAGCTGAATTAGAAGATACCGACCGTCAGCCGGAAGCGGCGCGGTTCCATTATTACGCCGCGCTGGACATCATCGAGCGTATTGCCGGGCGGCTGACCGATCCGAGCCTGCGCGAGCGTTTTCTCGACGCCATTCCCGCCCGCCAGGCGTTCGCCCAGACACTCGCACTTGCCCGTGCGTAGGCATTGTGTTCTCCCGCCGGAAAGGAGCCATCGATATGCCGATCTATGAATATTACTGCCAGGCTTGTCAGACCGAGATGAGCATCTGGTTCAGTAGTAAAGGATATGC
>WNFV01011019.1_pt1 | contig 16673 bp, 13 predicted proteins | sample 5400101 | NCBI WGS metagenome assembly WNFV01 (sample SAMN13153361, study PRJNA577476) | soil metagenome | isolation source: 115 cm soil or saprolite under grassland replicate 1 | place: USA:California | collected 2016-06-15
TGAAATGGTTGATAACGACTCTCTGACAATACTGATGGTCACGCACGATCGGGAACTCGCGACTAGTTTTTCGGATCGAATCATCCTGATGAAAGATGGCAGAGTAATAAAAGGATGAGGGATGAAAGATGAGGGATGAGGGATGCCGAAAATAATATGAAAGATGAAGTAAGTTCGACGCTGGAAAAGAACGATCATTCTGCAACATTCTTGTTCATCCTTCATCCTTCCGCCTTCATCCATTTCCCTGTGAGGTAACTATGTCGACTAATGCCAACGAAATGACTCTTCAGGCGTTGCGCTCGGTGCCGCTCTTCGCGTCTTTGACCGATGCCGCCGCAGTAGAGTTGCGCAGTCTGCTGACCATAGAAAATATTCCCGCCGGCACGCAGCTTTTTTACAAGGGCGACAAGGGTGCCGGGATGTATCTGATCGAAAGCGGACGCATTCGCATCAGCATCGCCGACGACGATGGCCACGAGGTAACGCTGGCCGATCTCGCGCAAGGCGACTTCTTTGGTGAGATGGCCTTGATTGATGGTCGAAACCGATCTGCCGACGCGCGCGTGGTCGAGGATGCTTGTCTGGCCGTGTTGTCGCGGCCCAATTTTTTGGCGTTTGTGCGGGGAAACCCGGATGTGGCGCTGGGAATGTTGGGGGCGCTGACTGACCGCTTGCGGCGCACTGACGAACTTCTGCGTTCGCGCGTTTCCCGCAACGCGAATGAAGAGGAGCGGAAGCGAGCAACCGTAGCCGATCGAGCAGCCGACATGATTGCGGAGTTTGGCGGTAGTTGGAAGTTCATTGGCGTCTCGATTGCTCTGATCGTCTTCTGGATCATTTTCAACTCCTACATCCTCTTCAATGGTTTCGATCCGAAGCCGTATCAAATGTTGAACCTGGTGTTGGCGGTAATAGCGGGGATGCAGGCTCCGATCATCATGATGTCGCAGAATCGACAAGGGGAGAAAGATCGTTTACGAGCAGATCTCGATTATCGCGTTAATTTGAAAAACGAATTATCGCTTGCCGAAGTTTTGCGCCGCCTCGATGTGCTCGAAAGTGAGCGCCTGCCAAAATTGTTTGAGGAACAGAACGCACGACTGGGTCAAGTCCAAAGTCCAACGTCCAAAGTCCAACCTCCGGTGTCCAACGCAGAGAGCCCAACGTCCGATGGTTCCAATCCAAGGTCAATAGTAGCCAGGCAACTGGATTGATTATCGAATTGCCCGGGACTGCAAGACTCACCATCCGACATTGGACGTTGGACATTGGACACTGGACATTGGACTAAGAGAGCTAATGATTCAAGCAATCTTATTCGATTTCAATGGCGTCATCATCAATGACGAGCCACTGCAAATGGCGGCCTACCAGGACGTGTTGCGCGAGCACGGGATTGAGTTAACCGAAAGCGATTATTACGGCGCGCTGGGAATGGACGACAAGACGTTTGTTCGCGCTGCATTCGAGCGTGGAAAGAAAGAGCTGACAGACGACATCCTGAGGCTGACTCTGGAAGGCAAGGCGGCTCGCCATCGGAAGCTTATAGAGGAGGAGTTGCCGCTGTTTCCTGGAGCCGTGACTTTTCTGAAGGCGACGGCGCGTCACTACTCACTGGGGCTGGTAAGTATGGCGATGGTCGCTGAGATCCAATACGTGCTGGATCGCGCGCGGTTGCGAAGTTTGTTCTCAGCGATTGTGAGTGCCGAAGAAGTGAACGTATGTAAGCCCGCGGCTGACTGTTATCTAATCGCGCTTGCAAAGTTGAACGAACAGCGACGCGTGGATCGATTGCTGCCACTACGCGCGGCCGAATGTCTGGTGATTGAAGATTCGCCACCGGGAATTGAATCGGGCAGGCAGGCCGGAATGCGTACGTTGGGCATCACCAACACGGTTTCTGAGAAAGAGTTGCGGACCGCAGGCGCTGAGGTTGTGACAGCGAGTCTTGCTGATTGGACAGTCGACGCTGTGCGACATGTGTTTGAATGATGAAGAAAAGCGGAGAAGGGAAGAGGGAAAAAGGGGAAAAGGGGAAAAGGTAAAAAGGGGAATAGCATAAAAAGGGAACTGTTTTCCCCCGTCCTTCTGTTCCCTGTTCCCCGCTTCCCTATTCACCTTTCGCTTTTGACCATGAGCTTCCTCGACATACTTCAGTTGGCTTTGCGAAACCTGCGCCAGGCGAAACTGCGTGCGATCCTGACGACGATGGGTGTGATCGTTGGCGTCGCGGTCATCGTCACGATGGTTTCATTTGGTCTGGGTTTGCAGCGCAACATGCTCTCGCGTTTTAAGGCACTCGATCTATTTAATGAGATTCAGGTTTTTGGACGCAGCCTTAGTGGTCTTGTCTCCACGCGGGCCCAGAACCGGTCTGCACGAGATGAAAATGAGGGACGTGACCGGCGCTCGCGTTTGAAGCCGGACGTGCAGCCCACGCGAATTCTTGATGACGCTGCGGTTGCGGAGATTTCCAGGATTCCCGGGGTCGCTTATGTTGAGCCCAGCATTATGACCTTTACCTACGTCAGGGTTAACAGTCATTCTCAAATTGAGTCCATCGGCGGCGCTTCGATACCTAATGCCGGTTCGCGTTTCGAGAAATTCATCGCCGGCCACATGATCGGCTCGCCAAACGCTGACGAAGCTGTCGTTAAGCAGGCCTTTGCGCGAGACTTTGGTTTTGAGAAACCTGAGGACGCGATCGGTAAGACTATCGAGTTTCTAGCGGCGTCCAATGAATCTTCCAGGCAATCCTCCACGCCATCCTCGACCGAGAAGAACTCTGAAGAAGACCTGCCAAGTTTCTTTGGGCTACCGCTGGAAGATAATGAGTCAACGGAAGCGGGCAATGATGGCTTAGCGGTAAAGACATTTCGCATCGTTGGTGTCTTGAATCCTGAAGTGAAAGAAGGAGCCGGCCAGGGAGGCTTGCGTGGCTTGTTTCCCGACGCGCGCATTTACATTCCGCTGGCGGCGGCGCATGAATGGTCAATCGAGCATCGCGGGCCAATGAGTCAAGTGGCGTTGGCGCTGGCGCGCGAAAGCGGTTCGTTGGGCACATCCGAAAGTGAAGGTTACGATTCGGCGGTCGTAAGAGTTAACGATCCGATTGCGTTGACCGCAGTGCGCAACCGCCTAAAAGAGTTGGGCTTCAGTAGTTTCTCAATCGTCGATCAGCTGGAGCAGTTTCGCACGGTCTTCTTGATCATCGATTCGGTGCTGGGATTGCTTGGTGGGATTTCGCTGCTCGTAGCTTCATTCGGCATAGCCAACACGATGATCATGTCGATACTCGAGCGCACCCGCGAGATTGGCATTATGAAAGCCATTGGCGCTGAGGATCGGGAAATCAAACTGATCTTTTTTGTCGAGGCAGCGGTGTTGGGTCTTTGCGGAGGCGTTATTGGAGTGCTCGCAGCCTGGGCAATCGACGCCATTGCAAACCGGTTGGCTTACCGATTTATTCTAAAACCGCAAGGCGCTTCTTTCGTAGACTTCTTCTCGCTGCCCCCGTGGCTCACTGCGGGCGCCATATTATTTGCGCTAATCGTTTCAATTCTCGCCGCACTCTATCCTGCAGCACGAGCCGCGCGCATCGATCCCGTCAGGGCGCTACGGCACGACTGAGCAATGTGAAAACCAAACGATCAGAACCGGCAGCGTAGCGACCGGGTTCATCATTCCTCTCCGGAAATCCGGACCCTACGCTTACAGTTCTGTTAGTAATCGATCCGGAACGCGCAGACTTCAACCACTCGCGACCAGTCGCGTTCCACATTGATTACAAAAACGCGCCGCCAGGTCCCTTGGAATCGCGCCGCACCCAGGGCAGGCGCCGGCCTTGAAATTGGCGCCACAGGCGGAACAAAAACCGGCGCCCGCTGTGTTGGTCGCACCACAGTTGCCGCAACGTCCGGGCAAAGGTGGAACATATCCCCCAGCTTTGCGTGCGATGTGCTCTTCGATTATCTTCCATGCGTCTTCGGTGAGTCTGTATTGCCAGTAAGCGCCGAGTGCGGGGAGGGCCATCAGCAGTCCGGCGGAGAGTATCAGCGCCACGGCGGCGACGGCCGCTTTGTCAAGCCACTTCTGCATGCCAATCTCAACGCGCGTCCCACCCGCTTCCGGTGTGACCCTGATTGTCAATGCGGCTGAAAGGCCGGTAAGATCGCGCAACGTGCTGGACTTTCGCGCTTGCACAATCGTAGTTGAAGACACGTGCATCGTTTGCACTTCATAATCCTGATCGAAAATATTGCGAAGCTCAGCGACCAGTCGAGAGACATCTGCTTCAACGCCGGGATAGTATCTACTGTCCATCGTGATTCGTCCTTTCGCGTTTTATTCTACGCGTCCGAGGATAGTAATGTTCAGACTTCATCGCGCGTTTCGGTTCCTGATTGTTTCCGCTTTTCTTCTAGGCCAAACGAACCCCGGCATTGTGTTCTCGCAAGGTGCGGCGGCCTCTAATCTTGATGGCTTTACCTCCGAAGGTTCCAGCGCCGAGCGCCGTTGGGAAGACGAATTTCGGATCGGGCCCGCACCCAATTCGGCACGCGAACATCTGCGCCGTTTGACCGCGCAGCCACACGTCGCTGGAACAAAAGAGGACTATTCCACCGCTGTTTACGTGCGTGATCAGATTCGCAGTTACGGGATTTCTTCCGACCTCAGGGAATATGAAGTGCTGTTGCCTTACCCGAAGCAACCGGCCATCGTGGAGCTCGTCAGCCCCCACCGGGAAAGGCTAACCGCAAAAGAAGCGATCATCCCGGAAGATCCCTCATCGTCGAATCCGAAGATCATCCCGCTGTTCAATGGCTACAGCCCGAGCGGTGATGTGACCGCGCCACTTGTTTACGTCAACTATGGTTTGCCGCCGGATTATGACGCTCTGAAAAAACTTGGCATCGACGTAACTGGGAAAATAGTTATTGCGCGTTACGGCAACTCCTTTCGCGGCGTGAAGGCAAAGGTTGCGGAAGATCATGGCGCCAGGGGGTTAATTATTTATTCCGATCCGGCGGACGATGGTTATATGCAGGGAGATGTCTATCCAAAAGGGCCCTGGCGTCCGGCAAGCTCGGCGCAGCGGGGCTCCGTACAATTTTTGTCTACGGCCCCCGGCGATCCTTTAACGCCGGGGAAACCCGCGGTGCCCGGCGTGCCACGACTGAAGATTGACGAAGTCAAAACGCTGCCACGCATTCCCGTTCAACCAATTTCCTATGGCGACGCGCGTCGACTGTTGGAACCATTGCGCGGCCCGGTGAGGCCAAAGGGTTTCCAGGGCGGATTACCGTTTCCCTACCATGTTGGCGGGACAGAGTTTGTTCGCGTGCACCTGAAGACAGTGATGGATTATCAGGTGCGAAAAATTTGGAACGTAATTTCCCGCATTGACGGCGACGAAGAAAAAGATCGTTGGGTGGTCATGGGCAACCACCGTGATGCGTGGACGTTTGGGGCCGTCGATCCAAACAGCGGGACCACCGCGATGCTTGAGGCGGCGCGCGCGTTCGGCTCACTTTTGAAGAAGGGTTGGAAACCCCGCCGGACGATCGTGCTTTGCAGTTGGGACGGGGAAGAGTATGGCCTTTTGGGCTCAACCGAGTGGGTTGAAGAAAACGCTGCTGAGTTAAAACAAAAGGCGGTCGCGTATCTGAACGTTGACTCAGCAGTTTCCGGTTCAAACTTTGGTGCCTCCTCGGTGCCTTCGATGTGGAAACTAATTCGCTCCGCGACACGCGACATCAAAGATCCAAAAACAAGCCAGACGGTCTATCAACAATGGCAGGAACGCGCACGCGACGAGCAACCCGATCCCGAGCTGACGAATGCCGAAGCCGGATCTGATACTTCCATCGCTGAGGCGAGAATCGGCGCGTTGGGTTCGGGCTCGGACTTTACGCCCTTCCTGCAACACCTCGGGATACCTTCAAGCGATATGGGCTTTGGCGGCGACTATGGTGTCTACCACTCCGCTTATGACTCGTTCTATTGGATGAGTCACTTTGGCGATCCAAGCTTCGCTTACCACGTAGCCGCGGCGCAGCTGTGGGGAACACTTGCAATGCGTCTGGCGGATGCTGACGGGTTACCACTTGATTATCGCGACTATGCTTTGCAGGTCCGCGAGTTTTTCGAGGAGAGCATGAAGACGGCCAGACGTCGCAAGCTTGCGGTTGGTTTCGATGAGAAGGCGATGATGAATGCCGTCCAAAAGTTTTCCGAAGAAGCCGAGCGCGTTGAGAAAGCTAGACAGGATACGGTTGCAGAGATCGAGCGAACACGTGTTGAAGCAAGCGATCGTCATCCGCGGGCGGTCGCAAGATTACAGCGCATTAATGACGCGTTAACTGCCGTCGAGCGATCACTGACCGATGATCGAGGACTACGCGGACGTACCTGGTACACGCACCAAATTTATGCGCCGGGAACATATACGGGTTATGCGGCGCAACCGCTTCCTGATTTTCGTCAGGCGCTCGATGATCGCAATACTGAAAATGCCAGAGAAGCGCTTGATAGAATTATTGCCGCACTCAACCGCGCGACTGAAACGTTAAAGGGCGCGACTGATACAGTGCGTGGCCAATCAGCGGGGACAAGCCCGCCTTCCTCACCATGAGCTGATTACAGTTGATCCATGATATCTGATCGGAAGGCTCTCAAGACGAGATCAACCGAGCGAGTCAAAGAAGCTCTAAGGTCGGGAAGGCGGGCTTGCCCCCGCGGTTTGATTGACACTTAACTTTGAAACAATGAAGAACAGAACTGCTAAACAGTTGAGGAGAGAATCATGAGAAAAAGGTTTGTGGGAACGAGTATGGTGGCCGCTTTAGTTTTGGTAGTCAGTTGGACTTCCACATTTGTGGCTCAACGAACGCGCAACCGTCCTGCCGCGCAAGCAGCGCCGGCCAATGATCTGAAAATAAAGTATCGGATGACTGTCGGGGGACAAGCCATCGAAACAATGACGATGATCAAAGGCGCACGCGAGCGCTCTGAAACACACACAGGTTACGGGATGGACCTTGTCAACCTCACTCAATGCGATCTAAAGCAAACGGTCCAGATTAGTGATAAAACCAGAAAGTACATCATCACTCCGATGGATGCGGGAGATTCCAACGCGAACATTGAAAGATCTCCATCGAGTCGTCGCCAGACGCCTGCAACCCCTTGAGTCAGCGAATGGAAACAGATGGCTGGTATATCGATTTCAGTTTCAGTTTGAATTGCGAAGTTGGTCGCCCACAGCTGATGGGTTCACCCCCGGTACGTAACGGCTGCCGGGACAGAGTCAGTTACAAACGAGTTGGAACGGGCCGAACCGGCTACCCGCTCATGGAGACCATGACGTCGTACGGCCCAAACGGTAATGTTGTTTTTTCGACAACGAAAGAAGTCATAGAGCTTTCTCGTGAGCCTTTGGATGCGGCCCTGTTTGACGTGCCAGCTGGTTATGTTGAAACGAAGAATGCGCAAGAGTTGTACGGCATGCCATCGATCGATGCGATGATGTCGCAGATGGCGAAGGGCCGGCCGCCGGTCGAAAACAATCAGGGCATCGCGTCGCCAGGCGCCAATACAAAAGCGCCGGGCTCAATTCGAATTGGCGTAGTTCAGATCAACAATAAAACTGATCACCCGGTTTCGACCGAATCACTTCGCTCGCGCTTGCTGGGCGAGATTCAAAGCACCGGGGTTGAGGCCGTTTCTTTGAATGCCGGCACGCCTGCCGAAGCTGAGATGGAAGCGAAAGCGAAGCAATGCGACTTCATCCTTTTTACGGACATAGCCTCCCTAAAAATATCAGCGGCAAAGAAACTCGGCGGAATGTTTGGCCGTGCCACCGGCGTTGGCAGTGGCGGCATCGACAAGACAGAGGCAAAAGTCGAATTCAAACTTTTCGCTGTTAACGAGAATTCTCCACGTTTACAATCCGCTGCATCTGCGAAAGAGGAAGGTGACGAAGCGAGCGCAGGCACCGCCATTGATCAGGAAGCGAAGATGGTGAGCGCGGAAGCGAGGAAGAAAAATCGTAGCTGACCGACAAAGCGAGGATTTCGTTAATAGCAGGGCCACGAATTCTAATTCGTGGCCTTCGGTTTGTTGGTCTTGCCTTTCCCTTTCTTCTCAACCGGTGGCGGGAGGTTGTTGGCCGCCTGAACGATTGACTCAGCGTTTTCTGCAAGCTGCTCGAAACTGCTTAGTTCCGCATCGTTCGTCGCCTGCGCCTTGGCCGGTTTCAATTGCTCGACTATTCGTGAAGCGGCGGCCGCTAAGTTGCGGACTGCCTTTGGAATTAGCGGGTTGTTCTGATCACGCGCACTGACGTCGTCGATGTTTGTGATCGCCTCATCAAAGATTCTGGCGATGTCGCCGATGAGTTCGGCCCGCGTACCTGATGGCAGTTCTCCCCAACTCTCGGAATCTTTTTTCAACTGTTTCGCGCTGGATGTAGCTGTGCCGTTGAGAACAAGGACACGACGGTCTACGGCTTTGATGAATACGTCGATGCGCTTATCGAGGATCTGGGTGTCTTTGACCAGATCAATCTCCTGCGGCGTCAGGTGCTCTCGAGCCTGAAAGCCCATTGCCAGCGAAAAGCAAAGTGCAAAAGCGACCGTCAGCAGAGGAAGGTAAACACGAGCTGTCATGATCATTTGTTTCCCGGAATGAACTAAGTTTCCCGTTAAGGCTTACTGCCTTCTTTAATATCCCTCGGCTTTTGCTGGTTATCGCGCACAACGGTATTGCCATAGAAAGAATTCAACGCTTCGGTTCGCCCTTTTCGCGCGAAGTCTTCGATCTCTTTAATCCAAACTGAATACTCGGTTGGGGTGCTGCGGCGCATCAAGGTTATTCTTGGCCCATGAGCCCGCAGAGCCAACTCCAGGCGCTTATAGAGATCGCGCTTGCGGTTGTTATCGCGGTCAATTGTCTTCATAAACGTGAGTGCATTCTCCACTAACGCCCAATACATTCCTGCCTCAGCGGCGGCGCTGTCATATTCATGCTGCGAAGTACGGTTCTCGGCGTTCGCCAGATGAGTTTCCGCAAACTCGAGAGTGATTTTCATGCGGGATTTCGGATCTTTTGATTCGTCAAGCTGAGAGCGTTCCTGTCGTGTGATAATTTTCAACGGAGGCGGCGCGATTTGCTCTTGAGCACGAGGTTCCTGGCCAGCCAGCGCTGCCACATACGTTGCGGCAAGCAAAAATATTACGTATGTGATTCTCGTCATGCGCCGCTTGGTTCCAGCCAGTTTCATTCTTGTTTTTCGCTGCCTAACCCATTTTTGATTACTGTTTGGTGGGATGTCTGGCCTTCTGCTTCGCGCCCTGGCCCAGTTGGATCTGGCGCCGCAGAGACGGCAGCCTTAATTTAACTTTTTCGATTTCCAGTTGATTCGTCTTCATGTCAGCGCGAGCGAGAAAGGTTTCGTAGCCCTGCAGCGCTTGCTCGTATTCTCCAAGATAATCGTGCGCCGTGGCAATGAAATAATACGCTACTGTCAGATCGGGTTTTGCTTTTAGAAGCCACTCGTACTCGGTCAGCGCAGCAGCAAATTGTTTGAGTTCGTACAAGGCCGTCGCCAGATTAGCATGGGCGGCATAATTGTTTGGCGCGGCTGCTATTACTCGGCGCAGAACGGCCGCAGCTTCCGCAAATCTTCTCGCCTGCACCAGCGCCGCACTGTAACCGGTAGCATAATCGGCATTCGCCGGCTCTAACTCAGCTGCCTTTTTGTAATAATTGAGCGAGCGACTTGGATCGACCGTTCGAAATGATGCGCCCAGACGAGCCAGGAGCATCGCGTTGTTCGGGTTCTTTCCCAGCAATGTCTCCAGAGATTTGCGCGCGGCAATCGGATCGTCGCTATTCGCTGCCTCTATTTCTTCCGGCGTACCGACCACCTTGAGCGTACCCTTCGCAGAATCACGTTCCGGTCTGTTCAAACCGGCGGCTTCGGCAATGCGACGCGCCTCATCGGGTTTACCCGCTAGTTCGTAATCCGCCGCAAGCCGCGAAAAGCTCGTCTTCTCCCCTTTCAGCAACGGCTCGGCCGTTTTGAGATCGGAGATAGCGTGTTCATGGTCACCAGCTGCGATGCGAATCTCCGCGCGTTCCATTAGAGCTGAGAAATTGAGCGGATCTACCTGAAGTACATGGTCTAAGCTGGCCAAAGCCCCACTGTTGTCGTTCGTGGCCCGTTCAGCCATCGCGCGTAAAAGCCAGGTAGAGACAGGAGCTTCTTTGTCGTTGGTAGCACGCCGTGTGAGTTCGAGTGCTTCCCTGGCGTCTCCGGCGCGCAAGCGGACGTCGGCCAGCATGCGAAGCGCCAGATTATTTTGCGCATCAAACTTGAGCGCCTGGCGCAAAAAAGACTCAGCCTCTGAATCACGATTGAGACGAACGAGCAAAGCGCCCAGGGCCGAGTAGGGAAGTGACCAATCCTTGCGAATTTCTATGGCCCGGCGAAAACCCGATTCCGCTTCGACCAAACGTCCCAGCGCGAACAAGGCATTGCCGCGTTGGAACTCGGCTTCAGCAAACTCCGGCTTTACTCTGATAGCTTCGTCGTAAAACTCCAAAGCCTTTATGAGGTCGCCGCGAGCGTGCGCATTCTGACCTCGTTCGAATAGTTTCACCGGATCCGCGGAAGCATCACCAAAAGCGTCTTCGGTTTGCGCGCGCGTCAAAGTGCTGCATCCGATCAACAGTACCCAAATCGCGACGAAAGCCGTGGAACGAGACCATGAAACCGTGAAGGGTGATAATCGCTGGATCATGAAAGCAAAACGCAACCAGGCGTGAACAGGAATATCTGAGGAGACCTCGATCTTAACATGGGAAAACTACTTGCGTCCAAAATGTGATCTGCAAACACAATGCGTGCAATTTCTGAGATGCTTGTTGCACTCATCTTGATGCATGCGATAACATTGCGCACCGTAATCCCGTCATTCAACAAGAGGATACAGACGCGCGCGGTGGACGTGTCTTCAGTTCCGGAGAGCAGAAAGTGGTGACTAATTCGTTGCTTGAAAACATTGAAATTGAAGTCCCCGTTCACATGGAAGACAGCGCTCAAGCTTTGGCTAAAGAGGAACGACTGCGGCAACTCCTTCGCGAAATGGGTTCCGCTCTGGTTGCGTTTTCCGGAGGTGTCGATAGCACTTATGTTGCATACATAGCGAACTCCGAACTCGGAAGAAACGCTCTTTGCATCACCGGTGAGTCAGCCAGTTTGTCTGCGAGCCAACGGGAAGAAACCACGCGGCTGGCCAGTCAATTCGGTTTTAGCAGAGAAGTGATCCAAACGCAGGAGCTTGAAGATACTAACTACACCAACAATGGTCCTACTCGTTGCTATTTCTGCAAGGATGAACTCTACCGGAAACTCGAGGACGTGGCGCGCCTGCGAGAAATCAAATTCATAGTAGATGGTTCGACTTGTGACGATCTCTCGGACTATCGACCTGGGCGCGCCGCCACCAGCAAGCACGGCGTACGAAGCCCGCTGATCGAAGCCGGAATGAGTAAGGCGGAGGTTCGCTTGTTAAGTCGCAGAGTTGGATTGCCAACCTGGGATAAGCCTGCTAGTCCTTGCCTCTCATCGCGGATAGCCTATGGAATCCCGGTCACTATTGAACGACTCTCGGTAGTTGATCGAGGCGAAGAGATCCTTCGCCGCATGGGCTTCAGAGAATTTCGCGTGCGTCACCATGACAGTCTCGTTCGTCTCGAAATTGCCCGTGCCGAAATGACCCGAGCGTTGCGCGTCGACGTAATCGATGATCTAGCTCGCCGCTTTCGCGAGCTGGGCTTTAAGTATGTGACGCTCGATCTACAGGGTTATCGCAGTGGGGCGATGAACGAGGTTCTGGGCCAGGAAGGCGATGCTTAGCTCCTCTAACAGCTTACCGGAGTGAAGGAGAGTCAGTCTGTAGCCTATCAATTCACCGACCCGAAGTTAGGTGGAAAGTTTTGATGCACGTTTGATATATCCGACTTTAACAATTCGGAGATAGCCGATGTCCAGTTTGCAAAGCCCCGTCTTCGTCGATGACATTCGCGAGATAAAAGAAGAGAACCCGTTCGAGTCAATGATGTCCCGTTTTGATCGGGCAGCTCAGTTACTCAACCTTGACGCTGACTTGTACGCGGTTATGCGCGTCCCCAACCGGGAGCTGAAAGTTTATATACCAACGAGAATGGATTCGGGTCGGATCCAGGTGTTCGAAGGTTATCGCGTCCAGCACAACTTCGCGCGTGGGCCAGCAAAGGGCGGAATACGATATTCGCCGGACGTAAACCTGGACGAAGTGCGGGCTCTTGCTGCCTGGATGACGTGGAAATGCGCTGTTGTTAACGTTCCTTTTGGCGGGGCCAAGGGCGGAATCATCTGTGACCCACAACAAATGTCCACCGGCGAGCTTGAGCGCATGACTCGACGTTATGCTTCCGAGTTGCTGGACTTCATCGGGCCTGAGAAGGATGTTCCCGCACCCGATATGAATACTAACGAACAGACAATGGCGTGGATTATGGACACTTACTCCATGCACGCGAGACATACGGTGACAGCCGTGGTCACGGGAAAGCCAATCGACCTGGGCGGCTCTTCGGGACGGCGGGAAGCAACTGGACGCGGAATTCTATTTGTCATTAATGAGGCAATCAAGAGATTTGGAATGTCGCCGGAAACAACGCGAGTGGTAGTACAGGGATCAGGCAATGTTGGAGGAATCGGAGCCCAGTTGCTTCATGGAGCCGGTTACAAAGTCGTGGCGATTTCCGACGTCCATGGAGGAATCTATAACCCCAACGGTATTGATATCCCCGCTGCCCTTAAGCACCTCCAGGCGACCCGATCGTTTGAGGATTACGCCGGCGTGCAACGCGTCACGAATAGCGAACTCCTGGAGTTGGAATGCGACGTGCTGGTTCCTGCGGCTACGGAGAATCAGATCACTTCCCAGAACGCCGACCGTATCAAATGTAAGGTTCTTGCCGAAGGCGCTAATGGGCCGACGACCGCCGCCGCGGATCAGATATTGCATGAGAAGGGAATCTTCGTCATCCCGGATATCCTGGCCAACGCCGGGGGCGTCACAGTTTCATATTTCGAATGGGTACAGGACAGGATGGGATACTTCTGGCGCGAGGACGTAGTCAATCAGCGACTTCAGGATAGTATGGTTGCCAGCTTCAATGACGTGTGTCGTTATGCTGACGCACACTCCGTGGACACGCGCACGGCGGCCTACATGTTGGCTATAGACCGCGTGGCCTACGATACGCGCATGCGGGGCATCTACGCGTGACGGAAAAGACATAAACAAATAGGGTCTAAACCATGAAAAAGTCTTGATTTCCACTAAGAGGTAAGGTATGGTCTGCCGTGATTCGTATTCAGACCAGTGTGAGAATTTTGCCGCCTTGGGCCAGCATTAGGGTCGCGGAACCGTCGTCATAAAAGGGACTCTGGGTGGCAAAAACGGTGAGGTCTTAACAGTGCTGAAAGTTCTTAGCTGTGCGCGAATGAAAGCGCTGCAGCATCATTGGACAGTACTGGTCTTGCGCTAACTTAGATTGGTTCTAACGGTGGAACTTGCAGCTATCGACGTTGGCATTCAAAACAAACTTCTATATTCGTTTTGCAGGAGGATTGCGATGAGACTCGCAACGAGAGCGCTTATTGCCGCGCTCACTACATTGGTTTTATGTGCCGCAGTGTCGGCGCAGACATTGAGGTCGCCACAGGATCCACGGAATCAGGCACCGGCAGTAGGTACGGGAGGGCCGGTACCTGGGCCAACGGGGTTATTCACGGTCTATGATGGGGATACGTTAAGGAAGGGTGAGTTTACGTTCAGCGTCGCGTACAGCAATTTTGATCGCGATCCAGGGAACGTAGATATAGTGGAAACACCCTTGAGCTTCAACATTGGGTTAAACGACCACCTGGAACTGTTCTACAGCACGATCGGCTATCGTGGCGTCAAGGTAAACAATCCACAGAATCTGTCGAGCTTCTATCTGCCGAACTCGCAGCTGTTCTTCGGGGCGACGCTGCTGTGTACGGGCGGGGCGGTGATATTGCCGCCTGAGCGGGTGAGCGGGTCGACGGCCTTGACGGGATTCAGCCCGCTGTTTCGGCCGGCAGGGCCACCGTGCAATGTAGGGGGGCAACCATTCGTGCAGTTTCCGTTTATCGGCGGAACAGGACCGAACTTTGGGTTGACGGGCAATGCGATAGCGCCGCCCTTTGTGAGCCGGCTGGGGACGCCGTTTGGGGGGAATGGAAGTTTCGGGGCCGCGTCAAACTTTCCGGGCATTGGGTCGGTAGTGGGCAGCATCCTGCCGGGGATCGTGCTTTCGACGCGGGTAGTACCAGCGAATCTGACCTTCAATCCGATAACCGTACCGGCGACGTTCACGATCTCGCCGTCATATTTGCCGGAGGCGCCCTTCATCAACCGGCTGTATGGTGAATCAAGCTTTACCAACCACATTGTGGGAGCGAAGATCAGATTTAGTGGACCAAACAGCGCCTTAGGCTGGGGCATCATTCCCTTTTACCGCTGGTGGCCGGACAAGGCTAACGACTTTCAGGGCTTCAATCAGCTGCAGCGTGGCGCGGGTGCGGGCGGCGACATTGGCGATTTCGGTTTGATCGGATTCGTCGCCGGGCGTTTGAGCCAGCATGTCAACGTGTCGGCTAACCTGGGCTACATTCTGAACAGCAATCCGAAGAGCGAAGCGATGAACGATGCGGTGCTGCTGGACCGGCCGGACGAGTTTCTGGCGGGACTGGGATTTGATTTCCCAATCAACAAGCACTTCCAGTTAATCGCCGAAGCACGTTCGACGATGTACGTGGCGGGCAAGACGCCGAATGCCTTCAACAACAATCCGGTTGATGCTTTGGGGGGCGTGAGAATCTTTCCGGCCCGTTGGTGGGGAATTGGGGCAGCGTATCGGCGGCATATGAACCAGCAGGACCAGGGGCACTTTAACGACACGTTCCCGCGAGGCTTTAACGGTTCGGATGACCCGAATGGATTTATCTTCCAATTCTGGGCGGGCCATCGCAACGCGAGAATACCGCCACCGCCGCCAAATCAGCCGCCGACGGTTAGTGTTTCCTCGTCGAGTGCAACAATCTTGCTGGCCTGTCCGCCGGGAACTAGTTCGCCGAGTTGTACCGCGAGCGCGAGCCGCACCGTCGACTTAACAGCGAACGCCGTCGATCCGGACAACGACACGTTGCTTTACACGTGGTCTGTCACTGGTGGCCGGTTGACGGGCGAAGGCCGGGGAGTGAGCTGGGATCTTTCCGGTGTCAATGCCGGTACCTACACGGCCACAGTTGATGTTAACGACGGCAATGGACACACGGTAAACGGTTCAACTACGGTGAGCGTGGCCGAGTGTACCGGTTGCGTGCCTCCGTGTCCGACGGTTTCTGTAAGCTGCCCGTCTGACGTTGATCAGGGTTCACCGATTACGTTTACGGCCTCGGTTTCCGGTGACATGAACGTGACCTATAACTGGTCAGTCTCGGCCGGCACTATCAGCGGCGGTCAGGGGACTTCTTCCATCACGGTGGATACCGCCGGACTCGGTGGCCAGACAGTAACGGCAACCGTGGAGTTGGGTGGTCTTGATCCTTCCTGCTCGAGGACAGCCTCCTGCACGACAGGTATTCGGGCGCCGGTGCCGCCAGCGGTGAAGTTTGACGAGTATGGGAACATCAAATTCAACGATGAGAAAGCCCGTCTCGACAATTACGCCATCCAGCTGCAAAACCAGCCAGGTTCACAGGGCTACATTCTTGCCTATGGCTCCTGCGCCGGGGAAGCACAGGCACGAGCTGATCGCGCGAAGGATTATCTGGTGAACACGCGCGGCATCGATGCTGGCAGGCTGGTAACAATTGACGGTGGTTGCCGGTCTGACCTAACGGTGGAGCTCTGGATTGTGCCAACCGGCGCAACAGCGCCAGCGGCCAGCACCGATAACATAATTTCGCCGTGTCCGGAATGTAAGAAGAAAGCAACGCCACGTCGCAGAACGCGCGCGCGTCGTGGCCGGATGGACGAATAGGTGATTACACTCGCGTCCTCATAAATAACAGGCGCGAACCTTCCGCAACGGGCGGTGTTTCTCAACGAGAAGCATCGCCCGTTTCGCTTTTTTGCGTTATCGGAGCTTTTACAACCGTTCGTTTGCCGCCTGCGTCATAAGTACGGCTGCATAAAACTTGCGGCATACAAAGTGGGAAAGTTATATTAAACTTGAGGCGATGTGCTCCGCTGAGTCTCAATAACATGGAGATAGTCTTAAGAAATATGAATAGTCCAATAAAACTCGTTCTTCTCTTCGGTCTGTTGCTTGTCATTCCCCTTCGCTTCCCTGTCCTGGGGTCCCCCGACTCGGCCATCGACAGCCTCGCCGATCCGGGCAAGTATTCGGAGGACTGGCGCGCCAACGGACCTCCGGGAGGCGACGTGCGGAGCTTGGTTGTCGACCCCACGAATCCCGATCGCTTCTACCTGGGAACCCTCGATGGACAGATTTATGCATCGGCCGATGCCGGTAAGAATTGGGAGCTACTTTACAACTTCAACAAACCCAAACTTTTTGTG
>WNFV01007506.1_pt1 | contig 16672 bp, 16 predicted proteins | sample 5400101 | NCBI WGS metagenome assembly WNFV01 (sample SAMN13153361, study PRJNA577476) | soil metagenome | isolation source: 115 cm soil or saprolite under grassland replicate 1 | place: USA:California | collected 2016-06-15
TTCGCCGGGCACCGGGAAGGTGACCGACTCGATGCCTTCGGCGGCCAGCGCCGACCGCAGCGGCGCGGAGCGTTGCGTCGTGCGTCCGGTGACCACCAGTACCTGCCGCGCGCCGAGGCCACGCAGTGCCTGCGGCGCCTGGCGGACCTCGCCGCCGCCGAACACGACGCGGCCCGCGCTAGCGAACTCGAAGGCTGCTGCAGGCACGCGCTACCAGCCGGCGTCGTCCGGGAACGCGTTGACGTACCGCTGGCTCGACCGCGGCTGCGCCATCATCGGCGCCACGGTGTCCTGCCACGTCTGGTAATGCGCCGTGTCCTTGTGCGCGGCGGGGGCCTGTGCGTCCCGGTACACCTCGACCAGCACGAACCGGGTCGGATCGTCGGTGCTCTGGAGCACGTCGAAACGGGCCACCCCCGGCTCGCGCACGCTCTGCCTGGCGTTGGACAGCGTGGCCTCCCGGAACGCCTCCTCCGACCCGGCAGCGACCTGAACGTGTACGTGCACGACGAGCAGGCTGTTCGACTAGAACACCCTCACAGGGGGACGGGATCAGTCGGGTTGCCGTGAGGGTACGGGAGCCGGCCGCGCCGCAGGCCCCGGGTCAGGCCGCCGCAGGCCCCGGGTCAGGCCGCTGCAGGCCCCGGGTCAGGCCGCGCCGCAGGCCCGGGGTCAGGCCGCGCCGCAGGCCCGGGGATCAGGTCGGCGTCGACCTCCTCGGCGAGGCCGACGACCTCCTCGGCGGGCTCGTGGCCACGTACGAGTTGGCGGAGCTCGTACTCCACGCCGGAGCTGTCCAACTCGCTCTTGACGATCTCGACGTCCTGCACCGGGGCGAAGCCGGTGTCGACGTACGCGTCCCCGCGGGAGGCGTTGACGATCACCAGCCGCGCGTCGCGCAGCTTGGCCTCATCCACAGCGCGCCGCAGCGCCGCGCGCCCCTCCGGCCTGGGCACGTATCCCACGACGATGGTCATCGTTCTCCTCGAAAGTTGCGGTTCCGGCGGACGAGAGGGACTCGGCGAGCTGCAGCACCCGGCGGGCCCGTTCGGCGACGGGCAGATCGACGAACTCGCCACTGGGCAGCCGCAGCGCCGCGCCGCCGGCGGCGTCGAAGGCCGCGAGGACGTCCCGCGCCCAGGCGAGCTCCTGCCCGGTGGGCGTGAAGACCTCGTGCAGCACGGGCAGCTGCCGCGGGTGGATCGCGGACTTGCCGAAGAAGCCGAGCGAGCGGGCGAACTCGGCCTGCTCCCGCAGCCCGGTCTCGTCGTCGAGGTGGGCGTACACGCTGTCGATGGGTGGCTCGATCCCGGCGGCGCGCGAGGCAACGACAAGGTGCGAGCGCACGTGGAGCGTCTGCAGGTTCCCGCTGCCGGCGTTGAGGTCCCGGGCCAGGTCTACCCCGCCCATCGCGAGGTGGCGCACCCCCGGCACGGCTGCGATCTCGGCGGCGGCCAGCACGCCGCGGGCGCTCTCGATCGCGCAGATCAGCGGCTTGCCGGGAGCCCGCTCAGCCACCCAGGCGACGTCGCCGGCGGACTCCGCCTTCGGGATGCGGATGCCGTACGCGACGTCGGCCACAGCGGCGAGATCGGCCTCGCACAGCGCGGTGCGCGGGGCGTTGACCCGGACCCACGCGGGACGGCCGAGGAGCGCCTCGGCCACCATCCGCCGTGCCGCCTGCTTCGCCTCCGGCGGGACGGCGTCCTCCAGGTCGAGCATGACAGCGTCCGCGCCGGCGTCGAAGACCCTGCCGAGCAGCTTGGCGTTGTGCCCGGGCGCGAACAGGTAGCTGCGGTCCATCAGACGACTCCGTTCCCGCGGAGCTTGGCCAGGTTATCCGGCTGGAGACCGAGCAGTTCGCCGTAGACCGCCGCGGTGTCCTGGCCGAGCTTGCGTCCAGGGAAGCGGATCCGCCCCGGGGTGCCGCCGAGGCGGAACATGAGGTTCTGCATCTTCAGCGCGCCGAGGTCCTCATCGTGCACCGTCGTGATCGTCTCCCGGGCCTGCACGTGCGGATCGTTGAGCAGTTGCTCCACGTCGTAGATCGGCGCGAGGGCGGCGCCGGCCTCCTCGAACGCGGTCACCACCTCGTCGAGGTCCCGCGCGGAGATCCACTTCTGCACGGCCCCGTCGAGCAGCTCGCTGCGCCGGCTGCGCTCGCCCGCCGAGGAGAACCACGGCTTGTCCACGAGGTCCGGGCGGCCGACCAGCCGCATCACCCGCTCCGCGATGGAGGTCGCGCTGGCGGAGATGGCGACCCAGCGCCCGTCCCGCGTCAGGTAGGCGTTGCGCGGCGCGTTGTTCGGCGAGCGGTTGCCGTGCCGGCCGGCGATGATGCCCAGCTGGTCGTAGACCGTCGGCCCCGGGCCCAGGATGCCCAGCAGCGGCTCGAGCAGGGACAGGTCGATGACCTGCCCGGTTCCACCGCGGGCGTCGCGGTGATGCAGCGCGATCATCACCGCCAGCGCTCCGGCGATCCCGGCGACCCCGTCGGCCAGGCCGAACGGCGGAAGGGTCGGGGGGCCGTCCTCCTGCCCGGTCTGGTGCGCGAACCCGCTCATGGCCTCCATGAGCGTGCCGAACGCCCGCCGCTCGGCGTACGGGCCGGTCTGGCCGAAACCGGTGACGCGGAGCACGACCAGCTGCGGGTTGACGTCCATCAGCTCGTCCGGACCCAGGCCCCATTTCTCCATCACGCCTGGACGGAAGTTCTCGACCAGCACGTCGGCGTCGCCGACCAGCCGCCGCAGCAGGTCCTGCCCCTCCGGCTTGCCCAGGTTCAGGGTGACCGTCCGCTTGTTCCGGGAGATCACCTTCCACCACAGGCCGTGGCCCTCCCGGTTCCACCCGTGGGTGCGGGCCGGGTCGCCCCTGGGGTGCTCGACCTTGATCACGTCGGCGCCGTGGTCGCCGAGCAGCATCGCGGTGATCGGCGCCGCGTACACGGTGCTCACGTCAAGCACGCGGATGCCGGTCAGGGGCCCGCGCGGCTGGTCCGGGCCCGGCTCGGGGTGGGTGGGCTCAGTGGTCCGGCTGCTGGTCATGCACGTCCCTTCCTCGGCTGACAGGTCCGTCCGGGCCGGGGTGCCCGGGCGGCTTTGCGGAGCCCGGGCCGGAGCTGCCGGGAGCCGGGCCCGAGGCCAGCCGTTCCGCGCGGGCGAGCACGGCCCTGTCCTCCACCTCGTCCTCGGACTCCGCGGCGAGCTCCGCGGCCAGCTCGACCAGCGGGTGCGCATGCCCCGCATGCACCTGGTGCGCCGGACGCAGGCGCCGGATGACCAGCCGGTGAACCAGCGGCCAGAGCACGATGAGCGCGATCACCGTGTAGATCCCGATGGCCATGGGGCTGTTGAACAGCCCGCTGATCTCCCCGTCGCTGATCTGCAGCGCCCGGCGCATCTGCAGCTCGGCGCGGGGGCCGAGGATCACCCCGATGATCAGTGGCAGCACCGGCAGGCCGAAGCGGCGCATGGCGAAGCCGAGCACGCCCAGGATGAACAGCAGGATCAGGTCGAAGTACTGGGCGTTGACCGCGTACGCCCCGAGGCTGGCGAAGAAGATGATGCCCGCGTACAGGTACGGGCGCGGAACGCGCAGCAGCTTGGCCCACAGCGGGGCCAGCGGCAGGTTCAGCACCAGGAGAAGCGTGTTGCCAATGAACAGGCTCGCGATCAGGCCCCACACCAGCTCCGGCTCCCGGTCGAACAGCTGCGGGCCCGGCTGGATGCCGAATTGCTGGAACGCGGCCAGCATGACCGCCGCGGTCGCCGAGACCGGCAGGCCGAGGGCCAGCATCGGCACCAGCGTGCCCGCCGCGGAGGCGTTGTTCGTCGCCTCCGGGCCGGCGACGCCCTCGATCGCGCCGTGCCCGAACTCCTCCGGCCGCTTGGACAGCTTCTTCTCGGTCACGTAGGACAGGAAGGTCGGGATCTCGGCGCCACCCGCGGGCAGCGCGCCGAACGGGAAGCCGAGCGCCGTGCCACGCAGCCAGGGCTTCCACGACCGCGACAGGTCCTCCCGGCCCAGCCAGGCACGCCCGACCGGGATGATCTCGGCCGGCTTGCGCCGAAGGTGCGCGGCGACCCACAACGCCTCGCCGACCGCGAAGAGCCCGACCGCGACTACGATCACGTCGATGCCGTCGGCCAGCAGCGGGATGCCGAAGGTCAGGCGCTGCTGTCCCGTGGGATGGCGAAGTAGTCCGGGGCGCCGATCTTCACGGCGACCTGCACGACGAGCGGGGCCAGGAAGACCAGCAGGGTGGTGGCGATCGTGCCCGCGACGAAGGAGCCGAGGGCGGCGGTGGCCAGCGCCTGCGCCGCTCTCCCCCGGCGGGCCATCTTGTTGCCCTCGATGGCGGTCACCACCGACGAGCTCTCGCCCGGGGTGTTGAGCAGGATCGAGGTGGTGGAGCCGCCGTACATGCCGCCGTAGTAGATCCCGGCGAACATGATGAAAGCGCTGGTGGGGTCCTCGATCCCGGCGGCCAGCGGCAGCAGCAGGGCGATGCTCATCGCCGGGCCGATGCCGGGCAGCACCCCGACCGCGGTGCCGAGGATCACCCCGATGAGGGCGAAGAGGAGGTTGGTCGGGGTCAGCGCCGTGGCGAAGCCCTCGAGCAGCGAGGTGAGGGCGCTCATTGCAGGATCCCTTCCAGGACGCCGGCCGGCAGGTCGATGCCGAGCCCTTGGCCGAAGAGGAAGTACGTGAGGAACGACAGTGCGACCGCCAGCAGCACGTCACGCACGTAGCGGCGGCTGCCGAGCGCGTAGGCGCTGCCGAAGAACAGCACCGCGCCGGAGATCGGCCAGCCGGCCCGGTCGATGAGGGCGACGTTGGCCAGGAAGGCGGCCGCCAGCATCGTCACGGTCCGCCAGTCCGTCGGGGCGTCAATCTCGACGTCCTCGCCGCCCTCGGCCTCGCCGCGGCCGCCCCGCAGCACATCGACGGCGAGGAACACGGCGCAGACCACAAGCATCAGGCCGACGACGACGGGAACCGCGGCCGGGCCGACCGGTCCGCGCTGCGGCAGGTCGGGCAGGCGGGCCGCGTCGGCGAGGACGATCGCGCCGAGCACGACAAGCAGGAGCGCCATCAACAGTTCAGCCCAGTTCCGGGTCTGCTGCGGCGCCGAGGGTGGCGCGGAGGTGCTCATCCTGATTCCTTTCCAGGCGGTACGGACGCCCGCCGGCGCCGCGCCAGAGGCATGGTCATTGCGCTGCGCCTGCCGTGGGAGGCGCGGTAGGAGTGCTCAACGCGCTCCACCGCGCCTCCCGGGCCGGCCGGATGGTCAGGCGAGGCCCAGCTCGCCGAGCACCTGCTGGACCCGCTGCTGCTCGGACTCCAGGAACGCGGCGAACGCATCCCCGCTCAGGTAGGCGTCGGTCCACCCGTGCTTGGCCAGCGCGTCCTTCCACTGCTGGGAGTTGCGCATCTTCTCCACCAGGCCGATCAGCTTCGCCTTGTCGTCGTCGGAGATGCCGGGGGGCGCGACCAGACCGCGCCAGTTGGTGAACTCCAGGTCCACGCCGGCCTCCTTCAAGGTCGGCGCCTCGACGTCCGGCACCCGCTGGGCGCTGGTGACCGCGAGGACCCGCACCTTCCCGGACTTGGCCTGCTCGACCACCTCACCGGTACCGGTAGCACCGAACGCGACCTTGCTGCCCAGCAGCGCGGTCATCAGCTCCCCACCACCGTCGTATGACACGTAGTTGACGTCCTTCGGCGCCACGCCGGCCTTCTGCGCCAGCAGCATCAGGGACAGGTGGTCGGGTCCACCGGGAGCGGACGCGCCGCCGGCCGGCACCTTGCCCGGGTCCGCCTTCCACGCCGCGATCAGGTCGCTCAGCGTCTGATAGGGGGAGTCCTTCGGCACCACGACGACCTCCGCCTCCTGGATGAGGCGGGCGATCGGGGTCGTCTCCTTCAGCGTGGCCTTGGACTTGTTCGTGTACGTCGCGCCCACCAGGCCGAGCCCCATCTGGAGCAGCAGGTCGCCGTTGCCCTTCTCGTTCACCACGCGCTGGAGCCCGACGGTCCCGCCGGCACCCGCCACGTTGGAGACCTCGACCGAGCGGGCCAGTTCCGCGTCCTCCATCGCCTTGACCGCGGCCCGGGCGGTCGTGTCGTAGCCGCTTCCCGGCGAGTTCGGCACGATCACCTGCAGCCCGCGCACCGGCCCGCTGCCGCTGCCGCCTCCGCCGCCCGAGTTGGCGCAGGCGGTCGTGGCCAGCCCGAGAGCCAGCGCCGGGAGGACCAGCCTCGCCAGTCGTATCTTCCTCATGGGGGTCCCTTCACGTCACTGTTCCGCTGGAAGCAGCCTCGGTGGAGGACACGCGCCTGTCACGATTGAAGTCAGAGTGTGCTTTGTGGTCCTTGTGTCCACGCAGACCAGGTCACGCCTGCCCGACCACGCAGTGGGCGAAGGCCGGAGGGCGGTGAGGTGGCGAGAGGAGGCGGACCGTGCGCATGCCGAGGTCGCTCACCGGCCAACTGCTCGCTCTTCAGCTCGGCATCATCGCCGCGGTCGTCCTCGTCGTCGGCGGCATCTTCCTGGCCCAGTCCGACGCCAACTTCCGGGACGTCGAGGGCAGGCGCGTGCATGCGGTGGCGGAGAACACCGCGGGTCAGTCCCTCCTGCGCGACGCGCTGGCGCGCCACGACCGGGAGCAGGCCGCCGGTATCGCGGACCGGGCGGCGGACCAGTCCGGCGCCTCGTACGTCCTGGTGGCGGGGGCGGACGGGCTTGTCGTGGCCTCGTCCCGGGACCCGGCCCTCGTCGGCCGGCCGCTGCCTCTGGACGGCACCACGGCTCGGGACGGGCGGGTCTGGGTAGGGGTCGCCAGCCCGGACGGGACGCGGTCGGTCGTCGCCTCGGTGCCGGTCCTGTCGCAGCAGGAGGGACAGGTCGGGAAGCTGCTGGGCGTTGTCGCCGCGGGACGCTTCTACCCGGGCCTGGGCGAGCGCCTCCGGCAGGCGGCGCCCACCCTGCTGTCCTATCTCGGGCTGGCCAGCCTGTTCGGCGTCGTCGGATCGCTGCTGGTGGCCCGGCGGGTCAAGCGGCAGACCCTCGGCCTGGAGCCCCGCGAGATCCGGGGGCTCGTCGAGCACCGGGAAGCTATGCTGACCGGGATCAAGGAGGGAGTTCTCGCCCTTGACGAGCAGCAGCGGATCACCCTGGTGAACGCGGAGGCGCACCGGCTGCTGCACCTGCCCCGGGACTGCCTCGGCAGGACGCCGGCGGAGCTCGGCATGGAGCCGCCGCTGATCGACGTCCTATCCGGTCACGTCAGCGGGCGCGACCAGGTCGTCCTCGTGGGTGAGCGCGTCCTCACCCTCAACCGGATGCCTGTCGCCGTGCGGGGCCGGCCGGTCGGGTCGGTCACCACCATGCGGGACCTCACCGATCTGACCGCCCTGAAGCGCGAGCTCGGTGTGACCCGGCAGGCGACCGAGGCCCTGCGGGCGCAGGCCCACGAGTTCGCCAACCGGCTGCACACCATCTCCGGCCTGCTCGAGCTCGGCGAGTACGACGAGGTGCTGGGCTACGTCGAGCGGCTGGGAAGGGTCACCCAGCGGCTCACCAGCTCGGTGACCGAGCGCATCGGGGACCCTTCGGTCGCCGCGCTGCTGGTGGCCAAGGCCAGCCTCGCCGCCGAGCGCGGCATCGACCTGCGCATCGCCGAGAACTCCCGGCTGGACGCCGTCGACGAACAGCTGTCCGAAGACCTGACCACGGTCGTGGGCAACCTCGTCGACAACGCCTTCGATGCGATCGGCCAGAGCGGTCACGACGGGACCGGTGGTCGCGTCGAGGTGGGCATCCGGGAGGAGAAAGGCGACGTCCTGGTCACCGTCCACGACACCGGGCCCGGCGTGCCGGCCGACCTGGTCGGCGAGATGTTCGAGCGTGGCTTCACCACCAAGGCTCCGGCGAACAGCGGACGCGGTTTCGGGCTGGCCCTCACCCGGTCCATCTGCCTGCGGCGCGGCGGCGCCGTCGGAGTGTCCAATCAGGACGGAGCGGTGTTCTCGGCGCGGCTGCCCCGCAAACCGGCGGTGGCGCCGTGATCCGCGTACTCGTCGTCGACGACGACTTCATGGTGGCGAAGGTGCACGCCGGGTTCGTCTCGCGCGTGCCCGGCTTCGTCGTGGCCGGGGTGGCGCACAGCGGAGCGGAAGCCCTGAAGGCGGTCGCCACCGGGCGCCCCAACCTGGTGCTGCTGGACATCTACCTGCCCGACATGAACGGCACCGAGGTCCTGCGCCGGCTGCGGGAGGAGGCTCCGCAGGTCGACGTCCTCGTCGTCACCGCCGCCAAGGAGGTCGACACGGTCCGGCAGGCCCTGCGCGGCGGGGTTGTGAGCTACCTGCTCAAGCCGTTCGACCAGGAGGCGCTGCGGCTGCGGCTGGAGCAGTACGCGGCGACCACCCGCTCGCTCGCCGCGATCACGGACCCGGGGCAGCCGGACATCGACCGGCTCTTCCGCGGGACGCCGGCCGGCCGGGCCGAGCGGTTGCCGAAGGGGCTCAGCCCCGAGTCGGCCGACCTGGTCCGCCGCGCCCTGCGGGAGGCCGACGGGGACCTGTCGGCCTCCGAATGCGCCGAGCGCACCGGCCTGGCCCGGGTCAGCGCCCGCCGCTACCTGGAGCACTTCGTCTCGTCCGGGCTGCTGGAGGTGCGGCTGCGCTACGGCGCCGCGGGCCGCCCGGAGCGCCGCTACGCATGGCGCTCAGGATGACCGGGTGTCCTCAACCGGCCTGGCCGCCGCGGTGAACGCCGAGACCGCCAGCAGGCCGCCCAGGAGCCAGAAGGCGGCTGCCGCGCCCGCCGCGCCCGCGGCCAGCCCGGCCGCCGCCGGGACGGCCACCTGACCGAGCCGGTTGCCGGTCAGCCGCATGGCCAGCGCCATTCCCTTCGACCCCGCCGGCGCGGCCCGCACGACCAGGACCATGGTGAGCGGCTGGCCGACGCCGAGCAGGACGCCGGAGACGACCAGCAGGACCGCCCATGCCGGCGCGGAGGAGAACAGCGGCAGCGCGGCCAGCAGCGCCGCCGAGCCCAGCGTGCTCCCGACCAGCAGCCGCACCCGGCCCCACCTGGCCACCAGCCGTCCGAGCAGGAGCCGGGAGGCGATCGAGCCGAACGCCCGCAGGCTGAGCAGCAGCCCGACGACTCCCGGGCCGATGCCCGCCTGCCCGGCCAGCACCGGCAGGTAGGCGGTGAGCAGGTCGACCGCGGCGAGCAGGGCGAGGCTGACCAGCAACCCCGCCGGCAGCCCCGGTACCCGCAGCAGCCGGAGCCCGCGGCCGCCCGGCTGATCGGCTCTGTCGGCGGCCCGGCCGGCGCTGCGGTGCCGCCGCGCCTGCACCCGCCAGCTGAACGGCACGGCGAGCAACGCCAGCACCGTCGCCACGAGGAAGGCTGTCGTCGTCGCACCGACCGAGGGTCGGACGCCGGCGCCGGCCATGACGAACCCGGCCAGCGCCGGGCCGACCAGCTGCCCGAAGGAGGTCAGCGCCGTGTACAGGCCGTAGTCGCGGTCCTGCCGGTCGTTGTCGGACTGCACGCCGATCAGCGTCTGCCCGCCCACCATGAACGCCAGATGCCCGAACCCCAGCACAGCGCTGGCGAGGGCAAGCTGCGGAAGGTTGGCGGCGACAGCGAGCAGCCCGCAGCCGGCGGTGAGCGCGACGGCGCCCGCGAGGAACAGGGGCGCCGGGCTACGCCGGTCGGCCAGCCGCCCGAGCCGCAGCGCGACGAGGACGGGCACCACGGCATAGGCGGCCGTGATCAACCCGACCGCCCGCGCGTCCGCCCCCAGCGCCAGCGCGCGGTACGACGTCGCGGGTCGGGCCAGGTGCTCCGCCGACTGGGTCAGCGCCACGGCGATGAGTACCCGTACCAGCCAGGGTGGCAACCCGCCCTGGCTCCGGGACCGGCCATGGCCGACCAGGCTCACCAGGCGATCACACCGGCGAGAGCGCCGGTTCGACCCGCTCGGCCGGCTCGACGGGCTCGACCGGCTCGACCCGGCGGCGGTTGCGGCGGTCCCTGACCAGGCTGGCCACGGTGGTCACGACCAGCGTCCCGATGATGAACCCGAGCGAGGCGGTGATCGGGATCTCGGGGCCGAGGTGGATCGGGTGCCCGCCCGCCAGGAAGGGCAGGGTGTTGGTGTGCAGGGCCTCGAGGGTCAGCTTGATCCCGATGAACGCCAGCACGACAGCCAGGCCGTAGCTGAGGTACACCAGGCGGTCCAGCAGGCCCCCGATGAGGAAGTACAGCTGGCGAAGCCCCATCAGGGCGAACGCGTTGGCGGACAGGACCAGGAAGGGCTCCTTGGTCAGTCCGAAGATCGCCGGGATCGAGTCGAGCGCGAACAGCACGTCCGTCGTCCCGATGGCGATCATCACCACGAGCATCGGAGTGACCAGAGCGCGGCCCCGCACGCGCGTGACCAGCCGTGCGCCGTCGTACTGCGTCGTCGTGGGAAGCACCCGCCTGGCGACCCGCAGCACGAGGTTGTCCTTCACCTCGGCGTCCTCATCGCCCTTGTGCCGGGCCAGCTTCCACGCGGTGTAGGCCAGGAACGCCCCGAACAGATAGAACACCCAGGAGAAGCGCGCCACCGCGCCTGCGCCGAGGGCGATGAAGACCGCCCGCATGGCCAGCGCCAGCACGATGCCCACGGTCAGCACGCGCTGCTGGTACGCCGCCGGGACCGCGAAGCGCGACATGATGATGACGAAGACGAACAGGTTGTCCACGCTCAGGCTGTACTCGGTGAGCCAGCCCGCGTAGAACTCGCCCGCGTACCGCCCTCCGTGCAGCGCGAGGATCAGCAACCCGAACGCCACGGCGGCGGCGCAGTAGAACAGCGCCCAACCGGCGACCTCCTTCATCGACGGTTGCCGCGCCCGGCGGCCGACCACGAAGAGGTCGAAGGCGAGGAGCCCGAGAATCGCCAGGATTGCGCCGGCCCACAGCCACCACTCGACGTGCATGAGACAACTACCTCCGGTCGACAAGGACATGACGTCTTGACCGGAGGTCTCTTCCGCCATCTCTGGCCGGCGGCACCGGGCGTCCACCGAGCTGACTCGGGACCCGCCGTACTGACGACGCCGCCGCGAAGGAGTACTCCCCTCCACGTGCATGACCAGCATGCTTGGTGCCGCGATCCCGGTGCAAGCGCTGCGCCGTGACCACAAAGACCAATACGGCGCCAACGTCCACAACCCCGCCTAGGGTCCGTCAGACACTAGCCGTACTAGATGGTCTGGATGAGCTGTCCGATGGTGTCCGGCCGGACGTCATCGCCGCTCTATCGTCGCCGACCGCGGACGACCCGATGGTTGTGACGTGTTCGGGTTCTCTCGCGCAGTGGCAGCTGGGGTTGCATTCGGTGCGGCTTGTTGCCTGGCCCTTCTTGGGGGAGCCACGAATGATCAAGACTGAACCGCTAGGGGCTCACGGGAGGCACCAGGCACTGACCTGATACTGCTCCGTGCTTGATCTGACCTTCGGGAAGGCTCCACCCGCCGCGCCTGCTGGGCGACCGCTTGCGCCAGGAGGTAGACCTGGCCCTGGGTGGTCGCGAGCGCCGTAATCCTGGCATCGTCGTCCATGCGCTCGACGTGCTCCTGGAACTGCTGGAATCTGGACTTGCCCAAGGTATCTCCCTACGGTCGGCACACTGATCGTAATGAGTCGGCCAGCCACGGCAACCCTGTCCTGCCGCCTTCGATCAGTAGCTGCGTGCGTATGCGGTCAATGGTTGGCCTCCTCAGCCCAGAGTCGGCGGCGCACACACCGCAGATGATCGTACTGGCACCGGTAGCCGGCCGCCGCTCCCTCAGACGGACACGACCGCCGCCGTGCGGCTCAGCGGATGGAGGGATCTGGGAGCGAAGGCCATCAGCTACGGCGAGATCACCCGGGTCGAGATGGTCGCCCGGCTGAGCCTGGCCGCGCCGTCCGACCTGGTCGAACAGAGCCTGGCCGCCATGACCTAGCCCTCCCCCGGGGGCCGTACGAGCGGAACCACCCCGAAGCTGAGAGCATGGCCCGTCGACTAACTTGCCTACTCTATGCGAGGTCTGTGAGACGCACAGTTACGTTGGCTCCATTAGGTCCAGGGAACGCACTCTCGACGATGAGCTTTCTGCCGCTGTCCGGAGCCGTGAGTCGAGCACGGTCGCCGTTGTACACCACCAGACTCCAGCCGTCCAACAGTACGCGTCGGTTGCCTTGGGGTGTCAACTCGACCTCGCTGGCATCCTGCTGCAGGGTGCTTGTGTTCACGAGCTTGACCGGGTTTGCCTGGCCCTGTTTCCACTCAACCGGGCTCGGCTCTCCGACAAGGCTTTGGAATTCGGGCGCCGCCTCAAGGTGGAAACTCACCTTACCTTCGTCGTCCCGGTAGGTATCCCTAATTGTCCAGACCCCGACGACGAAGTTCTTGCGAACGGCGAGCAGGTAGTCGCCAAAGGTTTCGAGAGACGGTTCGCTGAGTACCCAGGCGCCTGCTGCGGCTTCTCGGAGCTGCTGTTGCGAGACGGCGCGGGCTCCAGACCGGTTGACGTTCACGGCGATCACTGGCGACGACCTCCTCAGCAAGATGCTGCAGCATCTCCTCTAAGACGTAGGCTACTTACCGGGGCCAAGACACGCAAGACGTCAGCCGAGTAGCGGCGTCTTCGGGGCACGGGCTTCCCTCGCCGGCCGGCCTTCGGGTGACCGGCTCCCAGGGGATCAGGTGATCGATCGGGCGATCGCCCGCGCACCCTCCAGGCGGCTGCAGTCAGGTCGCTCGCAGTTCTCGCTGACTGCGTGGGGCTGGTCTGCCTAGTCACCATGCCCGTCACTACCCGGCAGCGGGCCCGCCAGGCGGGAGGCGGGAGACATCGCCGTGACGTTCCTCGGCTCCACCGGCGGTTGGCTGGGTCGTCGAGCGCCGACGGGCGGCAGGCGCCGACCTGATCGAGGCCTACGTGGCCCGCGGTGGTGCAGGCGAGCAGGATCTGGACATAGGTGCCAAAGTCCTACGGTGTCGGCGTCCGCCTCCACCTACGCGGACCAGCTTCCAGGTCGTCGGTTGAGGTCAGCCAAGACCTGGCGAACCGGCGCACGGCCAAGGTCTGCCTCGACGACGTCTTCGTCGGCATCCAGCTGACGAAGCGCATCGGAATACTTCCCCGATCGGTAGGGTTGTCGCAACACTACCGGCTGCGGTAGTGTTGATGCTGCAACAGAGGAGGTGTCGGTGTGGAGTACGTGTCGGTCGCGGAGGCTGCGCAGAACCTGCACGTGTCGCCTCGACGTGTGCGTCAACTGACCGCTGACGGAAGCCTTCCCAGTGTCCGCATCGGCGGACGCTGGTTGGTCTCGTCGAGTGCGATCGAGCACCGCCAGCGGGGTAAGTCTCCTCCTGGCCGGCCCTTGTCTTCGCGGTCAGCTTGGGGAGCACTCGCGGTGCTCTCTCAGGCGGAGGACGGCCTCGAACGCCTGTCGCCTCCATTGCGGTCACGCGCACGGTCTCGGGCTGCGTGGCTACGTGGTCAGCCGTCCGACGCGATGGCAAGGCAGTGGCGGACGACGCTTCGGCGGCGGGCCGAGGTCAACCAGTTCTATGGGCATCCAAGCATTCTGACAGACCTAGTAAACGACCCGAAAGTTGTTCGAAGTGGTGTTAGTGCGGTTCATGACTACGGCGCTGATCTTATGGTGTTGGGCGGCGCAGAGGGCTATCTTCGACCGCAAGACCTGGCAGAGATCATGGAGCGGTACGCACTCAGCCGATCCTCTGGCGCTGATGCTAACGTGTGGCTTCATGTTGTGGGTGATAGCGCTGAATGGCTGTTCGATCGTCCCGTCGCGCCTGCCCCAGTCGTCGCGGCAGACCTGATGGAACGTGACAGAGCTCGCGACCAAGCAGCGGGCGTCAACTTGATAGTGAACCTTTGAACCCCGCGGAACTGGGCATCCGTATGCCCCCGTTGAGTCCCGCGCTGACCGAGTTGTGGCACCTTCTATTCGACTTGGCCGAGCATCTCCAAGGCTGGTGCCTCATCGGCGGGCAGATGGTCGCACTTCACGGGCTTGAGTGTGGGAGAACGGATATCCGACCCACAACCGACGGAGACGTGCTGGTCGATATCCGCGCCGACCCTGCCGCACTGCGCCGAGTCGTCCGCTTCGTCACTGACCGCGGCTTCGAGATGGACCCCGGACCCGAGGGACAGGGTCATCGTTACAAACGTCAAGCCGATGTTGGAGCCATCGTCGTCGACATTCTCGCACCAGACAATCTTGGTCCCCGAGCGACTCTAACGACCACTCCTCCAGGCCGGACGATAGAGGTGCCAGGCGGCACCCAGGCGCTCAGGCACGTCGCGTTCGTCCCAGTGATCGTCGCAGGACGGACCGGGAGCATCCCGCGTCCTGACCTTCTGGCAGCGATTCTTGCTAAGGAAGCCGCCACGCACCTGCCCTTCAAAGAGGTTCACTTGCAGGACCTCGCCTTCCTACTTTCGCTAGTTCCTAACCCCGCCAGCGCCGAGCTAACCAACGCCGAACGGGCGAAGCTGCGCGCATCCGAGTTGTCAAACCGAGGCCACCCAGTGTGGAAAACCCTGTCTACGGTGCATGCAAACGCCGGCCACGCCGCACTCGGCCTGCTCAGCCGTCTCCCAAGATCCGGCGTCATAACTGATCGCTGACACCTGGATTGGTCGGGCAGCGATGCGGGGCCCCGCTGTGGTTCACCGGGTGAGCCGCGGTGACTGAGTATGCCCGCGCCCAACTGGGATATCTGTCGCCAGGCTTGCGAGCGGGCTTCGGGGTACGGGCGGCCCGCCGGCACCGGTGTTCCATGCGGAGCCGGCGGCGCGGCTGAGGGCTTCGTGTGGAGGCACGTACAGCGGCGGCGCCTGTGGGGTGACGACGGCGGATCGGAGGCGTGCGTTCGGCGGGGCGGGTCCTGCGGGTTAGTGGCAACGGCCATCACAAGTGCCGGGGCCAGCGGAAGCCGGCCGCGACGGACCATCGACCGGTGACACTGACGGTCGTAAGGGCCACGAATTCGTTGCTGCGACAACTTCCGCTCATCAAGCATGTCCGTGCGCCGGAGCACCGGCATCCGGCACCGATGTCGCGACTCGGCTCGCGATCCCGTTGGCCGAGCCGGAGATCATCATCTGCCCAGCCGCCCCGCGGATGGGAATCTCCACCGGGCCGGCCAGCCATCAGGGCAGCCATCAGCGCCGGGGCGTCGCAGCCGGCGTGGCCGAGCCGGCTGGGCGAACGTGCAGGTGGCCAACCTGCGACAACGACGCCCGACCACCGCTGGTGTCGTCGCAGGTCACAGCCTCGCGGGTGCAGGAGTGAATCGTCCCGGGGGCACGTCACAGAACTGCGACACGTATCGGCCCGTGTGCGGGCTGCTGGTTGTCCAGGCGGTGCTCCCGCTCGGGTCTGGTGTCGCTGCTGAGTCGGAGCTTTTGTAGGGCGCCGGCCGACTACCCAGGGGGCTGGTGCAGATGGGATCCGGATAGGCGGCCCTACGGCGGAGGCGGGTCCGCGGCCGGTGGTGGGCCGAGGCGCGGGGCTCACGCGGCGGTGAGGGCGGTGACCGGCGGGGTGCGGGTCGGCACCGCGGCGTTCGGCTTGGCCGGCGTGGACGGTGTCAGAGGCAGACTGCGCATCGTCGAGCAGGTCGTGGATTCCGCGATCGGGCAGGTTGGCTCGCCGTACCGGGTCGAGCTTGGCCGCCGGGTCCCGGTGACGTTGAGCGCACTGCCGACCCGACACGACGCAGCCCTTGCACGACCGCCCAACTCGCGGCTTCTTGTGGTCCGTCGTCGGTGGTGTGTTGTCGGGGCAGGTGCTGCGCCTGGCCGCCCGGTCGTCTTTGAATTCCGCCACCACGAAGTCGGTGTGTCGTCCTTGGCCCGGACAACCCGCTGTCGTAGGTACGGACCGATCCGCTGCCACAGCGCCTCGCGGTCCTGCGGGATCACCTCCGTGGGCGCGTTGAGGCCGTAGAACAGCAGTACGCGCACCTGCGCCGAACGCAGGAGCCGCTCGACCCGCTTGCTCGGCACCGGCCCACCGCGTGCACGCCACCGGGGTGCCGTCGGCGTCCACCCATGCGCTGTCCCGAATCGGCGACGGCCACTCCACCGACCGCGCCACCGGCTCGGCCCCGTCCCCAGCCGGCGGCCGAAGAACGACACTCGCCTGGCGGGGGTGCTTGTGCCGGTTGCTCACCACCCCATTCTGGATGCTCCACGGTGGCGGCCAGCCCCAACGCACGCCGCGTGCCTGCTGCCGCATCCGCCCCAGGAGGCGGCCTGAGGACCCGGACCCAGCGACGGACGCGGCCTCGCGCGCCCGCACGCTAGACCAGGCTCATGGCCACCCGCCGTCGCCGCGGCCGGGCCACCACACCACGACCGTTGAGGTGACCCGGGCCACCTCACGGACAGCGGCGTGAGCGGGTGCCGGTGGGTTCCGGACGGGCTTGCGGGAAGGCAGGTCCGAGGCCGACGGGGGCAGGGTGCGGGTTCACGGGTGGTGAACGGCAGCGCGCGGTCTCGGTTTTGGCTTGGCCCGGTGGCGGGTGGGTGTCGGCGGGCAGGACGGCGCGCGTCATCGAGCGATGGT
>WNFV01008629.1_pt1 | contig 16666 bp, 8 predicted proteins | sample 5400101 | NCBI WGS metagenome assembly WNFV01 (sample SAMN13153361, study PRJNA577476) | soil metagenome | isolation source: 115 cm soil or saprolite under grassland replicate 1 | place: USA:California | collected 2016-06-15
AGCTCCTGCGTCCATCCATGCGCCTGGGTGGCGTCGTTGAGCGGCGCGTCGAGCGTGTAAACATTCTCCGGCTCGGGGAGGGTGCCGCCGGTGACGCTGGCGGTCAGCGCGGTCGCATCGCGCACGACCAGAATGTCGCGGTTCGTGAAGGACGTAATGGATATCAGCGCGAGTTCGCCAAAGTTGTACTTGATGGTGAGATCTCCAAGCAGGAACTTGTCGGTAAAGGGCTCGTTCAGTTGGGTAAACAGCTTCCTGTCGCCCAGCGGCGAAAACGGCCGTGTCGTGGTGAAAGGATTGTCCAGAATGTTGTATTCGTCGATGCGGTTCCAGCCTTCCATGGCCACTTTCTGGTAGACGAACCGCGGAGTGATGGTGAGATCCTTGTCAGGAGCGATCTCCAGCGCCAGCCGGACGCCCTCGCGGTCGCCGGTGTTGACATTCTTCTCGAAGGTGAATTCCCCCGGCTTGAAGTAGCCCTGAGGGTGCACGGCCTCCATCCAGCCGGCGAGTCGGTTATAGTAGGCGGCGACGCGCAGGGCCGCCATGTTTCCCAGAGGCATGTTGAAGCCCGCCTTGGCGCTGCCGCCCGTGCCGCCTTTATCGATGCTGCTGCCGCCGAGCTCGCCGAAAACGCTCGTCACGCCGAGTTCGGGCTGGTTGCTGATGTAGCGCACCGCGCCTCCGACCGCACCGGAGCCGAAGAGGGTCCCCTGCGGGCCCCGCAGCACCTCGACGCGATTCATGTCGAATAAGTCCATGTCCGGCGTGAAGAGGGAGAGGGAGATGACCGATTCATCGAGGTAGGCGCCCACTTCCTCCTTCACACCGGGCTGGTCGCGTGCGATCTGGCCAGCGGAGGTCCCGCGCAAGGCGATGGTGCTCTGGCCGGGGCCCAGGTTCTGGACGCTGAAGTCGGCCACGTTTGCGGCCACTCCCTCGAGGCTGTCGACGCCGCGCTCCCGCAGGACCTCCTCGGTCGGCGCCGCGACGGAGACGGGCGTGCTGAACACGGTTTCCTCGCGTTTCATAGCCGTGACCGTGACCGCCTCTGAGGTCTTCAGCTCCAGGGTTAGGTCCACGGTGAGTGTGGCTCCGGCGGCGAGCTGCCGATCCCTCTGGATCACCTTGCGGAAGCCCATCAGGTCCGCAGAAACCGTGTAGAGGCCCGGCTGGAGATTGGCCGCCTCGTACGCGCCGGTTGCCAGGGACGTGACGACACGCGCAGTGGTGCCCGTCTCCTGGTTTATGACCGTGATCGTCGCTCCGGGAAGCGCTACGCCGTTTGCATCGCGAACGGTGCCGGAGATCCTCCCCGGCGAAGTCTGGGCGAGCGTTGGCGTGGCCGAGAGGATGGTGAGCGCGGCACAAACCACCAGGACTGCAACTCGGGACTGGAGCATGTGGTCCTCCTCATTTCAAAGGCCTGAGAAGCTCGGAATGGGACGGAGTTGGCCCCTTAATAAGGCGGGAGCCGCCTCTTGTCAACGGTAATCTTGCTCAGTTGACCCGACTCGCGAGCGGGGATACGTTTCTCGCAAGGGATCGAATGCCGGCTGAGAGATGAGGATGGGAGAGAAATCGACGCGAAGGCGGTTCCTGCGCGCTCTCCTCGGGGCGCCGGCGGCGTTGTCGGCGCTCCAGGCCTGCTCGAGCGCGCCGGCGGCCTCGGTGGCACCGGAGACCGCGGGGCCGGGGCTTCTGGATTGCCGCAGGCGCAAGACCTGGTCGAACTACGTCGGGACCCAGACCGCGGAGCCCCTTGCCCTCTGCGCCCCCGGCAGTGCCGGCGCCGTAGCCTCCGTTGTGACGGAGACCGGCGCCAGACGCCTGTCGGTCAAGGCGGTCGGTTCGGGCCACGCCTGGTCCGATGTCGCCCTGACGGACGGAGTGATGGTGTTGCCGGACAATCTCCGATCCGTCCTTCCACTCGAAAGGGAGTCTCTCAAGCACTCCGCGCCTCCTCTGCTCTTTCGGGTTGAGAGCGGCATCACCATCCGGCAGTTGAACGAGGCCCTCGCGGCGGCGGGATTGGGCCTCATCAATATGGGCGGTTATGACGGCCAGACGATCGCCGGCGCCACCTCGACTGCGACGCACGGTTCCGGCATCGAATTTCCGCCGCTTTGCGACGTCATCGAGTCCCTTGAGATCATCCCGTCGGACGGCCGCCTCTACCGAATCGAGCCCTCAGGCGGCATTACGGACCCGGCGGCATTCGCGAAGCGACACCCCGACATCAAGCTGCTGCAGGACGACAAGACCTTCTATTCGGTGATCGTGGGGATCGGGTGCATGGGCGTCATCACGTCGGTCATCCTGCGCGTCACGGAAAAGTACTGGCTCACCGAGAGGCGATGGACGAGCCCGTGGCCCGAGGTTCGCGCCGCGCTGGCCAGGGGCGACGTGCTCCGCCAGCACAGGCATTACGAGGTGCTCGTCAATCCTCATCCGCTCGATGGAGTGAATCTCTGCCTCATCACAACTCGCGATCCGGCTGTTCCGCCGATCCATGAGTCGCCGTTTCTCGAGCGCAATGTCCTCGTCGCGCTGGGCTCGCTCCTCCCGCCGGGAGTCCTGGAGCCCGAGCCGCAAAAGGCGCCGCAGCAGTTGAACCTCGCGTTGAAGCTTCTGGTCCGGGAGCCCTACACGCGAGTGAGCTACGAGGTGCTCAACATCGGCGCGCCGAACAACATCCCGGCCATCTCCGCGGAGCTTGCCTTTCCCATGGCCGGGAACCGTTACCTGGACGCGATAGACCGGTTCCTCCAGCTCGCCGAGATCCAGAGAGCCGTGGGCGACCGCTGCCACAGCTCTCCCGTCTCGCTGCGGTTCGTGAAGGCCTCGAAGGCGTTTCTGGCGCCTCAGAGCGGACGCGACACCTGCATGCTCGAGATCATCTTCGGCAAGGGCACGAAGGGCGCAAACGAGATGCTCTACTTCTATGAGACCGAGCTGTACAAATACGGCGCCCGGCCCCACTGGGGACAGCTGAACTATGTGACGGGGGGCCATCCGGTGTTGAGAAAGATGTATCCGCAATACGACAACTGGCTCGAGGTCTACAAGAAGTTCAACACCAATCATCTTTTCGACAGCGCGTTTGCCAAGCGCGTGGGGATCGCCGACTACGAACAGTCTTCCTGATCGGCTGACGATCCGCCCCGGCGTCGGGCCCGCGGCTTTCGGCCGCGGCGTTCGCTGCGCGAACAGGCGGCCGAGAGAGTTCAAACCAGAGCTCAGGTTGACGCGATCTCAGCTTTCGGCCAAAAAGCCGGCCGTCGCTCTTCGCTCTGTCGCAGTCGCAGCGAGGCGATCATGAGTCTCTGGTGCGCTCCTACGCTTACGACCTCCTCCGGGAGGCGGTCCCGCCGCCGAGGCTACAGTTCGGCTAAGACGGAGTGCAGCCCGAAGGCGACGGCGTTGCCCGGCGGCGGCCCTGTCCGAGGGCACACACCCAAATCGCCGACAAGAGATGTTGCCTCTGTGCCCTCGGACCGGAGCGGCGGCCCGGAGTCCCTCTGCGGGGCCGGGCCGCCGCGTGCCGCCAAGGGCAATGCCGGCGACTGCGGGCGGATTTTCTGATGGCTCTGCGGCAGGACGTCCTCCAGGCCTTCGCGGAGCTACAGCTGCGAGCGATCGATCCGACGCCGGCGCCGCTGCTGGACGACCCGGCGGCCGTGGCGACCGACATCGTGACGTACCTGAATGGAGCTCCGCATCTGGTCGCCGAAGGGTTCGGCCTCGCCCTCGACCAGATTGACTGGAAGGCGCATGCAGATTTCGGGCTTCCCTTCGCGCAACTCGACCTGCCCGAGCGGCGCGCCGTCCTCGACCGCATCGCTCAGGACCCGCTCGGGCAGACTCTGCTCACCATGCTGGGCCGCGCGTCCTGGCTCGTCATCTACTCGCGCGAGCCCGCGCGCCGCCGCGTGGGGTTCTCCCGGCCTCCGGATCTGCCGCCTCCCACCGACGTGCCCGCGCCGGACGTCGCCAGCCTCCGGCGCACCTACGACGTGTGCGTCGTCGGCTCGGGAGCCGGAGGATCCGTCGTGGCCGCGCGCCTGGCGTCCGCCGGCCGGGACGTCCTTCTTGTTGACGAGGGCTCCTGGGTCAATCCGAAGTCCTACAGCGCCCGCGACGACCGGGCCCTGAGCCAGCTCTATCGAGACTCCGGAATTCAACCCGCGTTGCCCGCCCTGGACTACATCCCGCGCCGTCATGGGTTCGGGTTCATGACGGTGCTGCAGGCCCGCGTCTTCGGCGGCGGTCCCGTCGTGAACAACGCGATTCATCTTCCGATCGCGCGAGAGCGCTGGTCCCAATGGCGGAGCGATCACGCGTTTCCGATCGACTGGCCGGATTTGGAGGTCGCGCTCTCGAGAGTCGGAGGCGACCTGGGCGTGAGCACGTCCGAGATGAAGCGCGCTCAGGGCGAGCGAAGCACGGCCTTCGAGACCGGCGCCGGGCAGCTGGGCCTGCCCGTGGAAGACCTCCCGCTGTCCGTCCTGGATTGCCTGGCCTGCGGTGGCTGCAACGTCGGGTGCCAGTTCGGCAGGAAGACCGGCGGACCCCATGATCATCGGCCGGCCGGCCGGCCGGCCAGCTATCTCCAGCAAGCCATTGAGGCACACTGCGGCATCCGACCGGGCCTGCGGGCAATCAACCTGATCGCGGACTTGCTGTCACGGCGCGCGGTCGCGTTGAAGTGCCTGGATCTCACGGATGGCAAGAGGGAGGTTCACGTCAAGGCACGACAGTTCGTCATCGCCGCGGGACCGATCGCCAGCAGCAGGATTCTTCGCGACAGCCTTTTTCAGGTCTTGAGTCCCATTGGTCGTCATCTGGCGGCCAACGTCGTCTCGCCGGTGTTTGCGGAGCTGCCGCAGGACATCGAGCCCGGGCGCAACAACCCGGGCATACAGATGTGCGTCTTCGTGGACCAGGGCGGGCGCCTGCTCGAGTCCTGGTTCCACTATCCGGGGTCGCTCGCGGCCGCTCTCCCTCAGTGGCTGGAAGAGCACGCCGGCGTCATGAAGGCTTACAAACGGCTGGCGGTCTGCGCGGTCGTCGTCCCGACCGCAAACAACGGAGAGCTGGGGCCCACGAACAACCTCGTCCTCTCCCTCTCGGAAGAGGAGCTGATCCAGTTGAAGGAAGGCATGGTCCAGGTCGCGGAGGCCTTCTTCGCGGCGGGCGCGACCCGCGTTCTCCCCGGAACCTCCTTTCCGCTGCAGTTCAACGCCGCGACCCGGGACACGGATGAAGCGACGTTGCGGCGCAGTGTGACCGGACAGGCCGACCTGACCCTGAGCACAGCGCATCTGCAGGGCGGCAACGCGCTCGGCCAGGACGCCCTGCACTCGGTCGTCTCTCCCGGCTTCAACCTCTACGACTTCGAAAACGTCTTCGTGGCCGACTCGAGCCTCTTCCCCGCAGGCTGCGAGCGCAATCCCCAGATGACCACAATGGCCCTGGCCCACCTGGCCGCCGACCGGATCCTGGCAACCTGAGCCTGCTAACCTTCCACGGTCGTCACGTTCACGCCGAACGCCTCCCAGACCGGTCTTTTCGTCTTCTCCTGTGATCAATCGAGTTGTGGAAGCGGGCACTCCGCGATGCTCGGAACCATCCAGGTCATGCCGTAACGTGATGTCGAGGAGGCGTCAGACTTGCACAACGACCCTTTGAAGGAGTCAGGAATCTCAGGCGCTCGCCGGCTTGACGGCGAGCGCCTTACTTTGCGCCCGCGACGAGTTCCTTCTCGTGCGCGGCGGAGCGCCAACGGATTCTATGCCGCGGTGGTCTCTCAGAGAGGCTCGCCGCGGGCGTCGGAACGGCCGTTTGTGTCCGGATATCCTCTACCTTTGCGGGGTCGGCACCACGTGCCAGGGAGGCTCACATGGGGGAGGTCCTTTCATCCGAGGAGCGGTTCACGATCGACCGCTACTGGAGAGCGGCGAACTATCTCTCCGTTGGCCAGATCTACCTCCGGCATAACGCCCTTTTGCGCGAGCCCCTGAAGCCGGAACACATCAAACCGCGCCTGCTCGGTCACTGGGGAACGACGCCGGGCTTGAACTTCATCTATGTGCATCTGAACCGCCTGATTCGGAAACGCGGGCTGAACCTCATTTACGTCACCGGTCCCGGCCACGGCGGCCCTGGGATCGTCGCGAACACATACCTCGAGGGGACCTACAGTGAGTTTTACCCTAACGTCGATCGAACCGAGGAAGGGATCCGCAGGCTGTTCAACCAGTTCTCATGGCCCGGAGGAATCCCGAGTCACGCGGCGCCAGAGACTCCCGGCTCGATCAACGAAGGGGGTGAGCTGGGCTATTCGCTACTCCACGCGTACGGAGCCATTCTCGACAATCCCAACCTCACCGCCTGCTGCGTGATCGGCGATGGCGAGGCGGAGACCGGACCTCTGGCGACGAGCTGGCACTCGAACAAGTTCGTCAATCCGGCCCGCGACGGGGCGGTCCTGCCCATCCTCCATTTGAACGGCTACAAGATCGCAGGGCCGACTGTTCTCGCCCGTCTTCCGCAAGAGGAGCTCCGATCCCTCTTCGAAGGCTATGGGCACCAGCCGTTCTTCGTCGAAGGCCATGATCCCGAGGTGATGCATCCGCGGATGGCGCAGACGCTCGACGAGGTCGCCGATCGGATCGCCGCGATCCAGCGGGAGGCGCGCACGAACGGCTTCAGCGTGCGTCCGCGCTGGCCGATGATCATTCTCCGGACTCCAAAGGGATGGACGGGCCCCGAGCTCGTGGACGGCAAGCAGGTCGAGGGGTCGTTTCGTTCGCATCAAGTGCCGGTGGCAAATCCACGAGGCAACCCCGAGCACCTTCGCATCCTCGAGGACTGGATGCGCAGTTACCGCCCCGAGGAGCTCTTCGACGACTCGGGAGCACTTATCGAGGAGCTCGCGGCGGTCGCGCCGGAAGGCGACTTGCGGATGGGAGCGAGCCCCAATGCCAATGGAGGCCTGTTGCTGAGAGACCTCGATCTCCCCGATTTCCGCGACTACGCGTTGGAGGTGGACCGGCCCGGCGTTCGGAACGGCGAAGCCACACGAGCCCTGGGAGAGTTCCTGCGCGACGTGATGAATCGCAACGCGTCGAACTTCCGCTTGATGGGACCGGACGAAACAACCTCGAATCGTCTGGACTCTGTGTTCGAGGTCACCGATCGCGTCTCGACCGCCCTGATCCTCGACAGCGACGAGCACGTCGCGCCGGACGGCCGCGTGATGGAGGTCCTGAGCGAGCATATGTGCGAGGGGTGGCTCGAAGGGTACCTGCTCACCGGACGCCATGGGCTCTTCAGCTGTTACGAGGCCTTCATCCACATCGTCGACTCGATGTTCAACCAGCACGCGAAATGGCTGAAGGTCTCTCGTGAGATCCCGTGGAGGAAGCCGATCGCATCATTGAATTACCTGCTGACCTCCCACGTCTGGCGTCAGGACCACAACGGCTTCAGCCATCAGGATCCCGGCTTCATCGATCACGTCGTCAACAAGAAAGCGGACGTCGTTCGCGTGTACCTGCCTCCCGACGCGAACACGCTTCTTTCCGTGACGGATCACTGCCTGCGCAGCCGCAACTACGTCAATGTGATCGTGGCCGGAAAGCAGCCGGAACCGCAGTGGCTCGACATCGACGCGGCCGTGCGGCACTGCGCGGCCGGCATCGGGATCTGGGAGTGGGCCAGCACCGACAACGGAATAGCACCGGACCTCGTCTTCGCCAGCGCCGGCGACGTTCCGACGCTCGAGGTGCTCGCAGCCACGGCGCTCCTGCGGGAAGCGCTTCCTGATCTGCGCGTGCGCGTGGTCAACGTCGTCGATCTGATGAGGCTGCAGCCGGCGAGCGAGCATCCGCACGGTCTCCAGGACGAGGACTTCGACGCTCTCTTCACGACCGATTGCCCGGTCGTCTTCGCGTACCACGGCTACCCGTGGCTCATTCATCGGTTGGCCTACCGCCGCCGCAATCACCCGAACATCCACGTCCGCGGCTACAAGGAAGAAGGAACGACGACCACCCCGTTCGACATGGTCGTTCGGAACAACATGGACCGTTATCAGCTCGCGATCGACGCGCTCGCCCGTCTTCCGGCGTGGAAGACGAAATCCGACCCGGCGGTCCAGACCTTTCGCGCCAGACTCGCGTTACATCGAGCCTACGTCGTGCAACACGGCGAAGACATGCCCGAGATTCGAGACTGGGTCTGGAAGGGGTGAGGCACTCCATTCACTTGTCGAATTTGAGCTTCCTCATCAGCGCAACGAAGCGCGGTTCCGAGCGGAGCGGATCGAAGGTCCGGTCGTTCTTGAGCCAGCCCAGCCACTGCGTGTCGGAGGCGTAGGCCTTCTCCAAGTAATCGAGAGAGCGCGCGCGATCGCCCAGACCGAGAGACACGAGAGCCATGTCGAACGCGGCCGGAGAATTGCGCAGCGACTTCTTCTTCAAGTCCTCGAGCTCCGCCAGCGCGCGAGTCCGGTCGCCGGTCACCCCGCAGGCGTACGCGAGCCAGGCGGTCACGAACGCCGGCGATTCCATCGCCTTGGCCTTCCGAAATCCCGGGATGGCGTCGGAGACCTTTCCCGCCTGAATTGCGATCCACCCGGCTTCAAACGGAGCGAAGAAGTAGGTCGGATCGAGACTCGCGGCCCTCTTCACCAGCTCCATCGCGGCCGGGTACTGGCGGTCCCAGGCCAGCGCGACGCTCGCGTCGAGCGGGATCTGCGGCGAGAGCGGGTCGAGCTCGGACGCGAGCTTGCCCTCGGCGATCGCCTCGGCGAACCTCCCCTGGAAACCCAGCCCCATGCCGAACTGATCGTGCGCGAACGCATAGTTCGGATTCAGCGCGAAGGCCCGGCGAAATTCGGCCTCGGAGCCGGCCCAGTCGTATTCGTAGAAGAGCTTGAACGTGGCCAGCGAGGCGTGCGCCTCGGCGGAAGTGTCATCCAGCACGATGGCCTTCTCGGCCGCCTCTTTCGCCTTGGGCCTCGCTTCGGTCGCGGTCCAGACTCCCTCGTTGTAGCCGGCCCAGAGGTAGGCGTCGGACAGCCCCGAGAACGCGGGCGCGTAGTTCGGATCGAGCTTGACCGCCTCTTGGAAATGCGTGATCGCCTTTTTCAGGTTTTCGTCGCTTGGACGGTTGAAGAAGTACCGACCCTTCAGGTACGCGTCGTACGCCTCCGGGTTCACGGTCGGCGCGCGTGCCAGGCGCGACCGCTCATCCGGCGTCAACTGGACGTGGATCTCCCGCGCGATCGCCGACGCCAGCTCGTCCTGCAGGGCGAGGACATCGCGCGAGTTGCGCTCGAAGCTCTTGGCCCACAGGTGCCGGTCCGCCCGGGCATCGATCAACTGGGCCGTGATCCGGACCTTGTCGCCGGCTCGAAGCACCGAACCCTCCACGACCGCATCGACGTTGAGAATCCTGGCGATTTCCGGGGTCGGCAGTCGACCCTTTCCTTTGAATTGCATCGCCGAGCCGCGCGAGATCACTCGAAGCTGGCTGATGGTCGCGAGATCTGCCGTCAGCTCGTCGGTCATCCCTTCGGCGAAATAATCCTGCGTCGGATCGCCCGAGTAGTTGTCGAGAGGAAGCACGGCTATCGATCGGATGACGGGCGGCCCAGTCCCGGCCTCCGGCGCGCGAGATGCCCGGTTCATAACTCCAGAACGCGTGGCCAGAAACACCACCAATCCCAAGAGGATTGCGGCCGCGGCGGCCATCAATGCCGGCCGTCTCCAGGCCGCGGGCGCGCCGGCGGCAGCTTTCTCCCCGCCGGCCGCCTCGGACGAGGCGGCCGGTGTCGGATCAGCGCGCACGTCCAATGATGTCTCCGCCCGCAGCTCCTTCAATTCGTTGTAGACGTCGCGCGAGGTCTGGTAGCGATCGCGCGGGTCCTTCTCCAGGCAGCGGCGGAGGATCCTCGCCAGGTGCGGCGGAAGCTCCGCGCGCAGCTCGGCGACCGAAGGAGGCCTGTCCCGCAGAATGGACGAGATCATGTCCGCCCCGCTCGCGCCCTTGAACGGCCGCTCCCCGGTCAGCAGCTCGTAGAGCACGACGCCGAGCGAGAAGACGTCCGACCTCGCGTCCACCGTCCCGCCCCGCGCCTGCTCCGGGGACATGTAGGCGACCGTGCCGAAGACCTGGCCTTCGCTCGTCAGGTTCGCCCGGCTCTCCGTCGGAGTGCTCGTGAGGTTGGGGCTCGAGTCGGGGGCCTGGAGCTTGGCCAGGCCGAAGTCCAGCACCTTGATGCGACCCTCGTGCGTGACCATCACGTTGCCGGGCTTCAAGTCCCGGTGCACGATGCCGCGCTCGTGAGCGGCCGACAGCGCCTCGGCGAGCGGCACGGCGATCTCGAAGAACCGCGAAAGGGGAAGTCCACCCGACGCGACGATGGTGTCGAGGCTCTCACCCTCGACGAGCTGCATGGTCAGGAAGTGGACGCCGTCGGCCTCCTCGACCGAGAACACGCTGACGATGCCGGGGTGGTCGAGCGCGGCAAGCGCCCGGGCCTCGCGTCGGAAGCGCTCGAGCCGCCCGGGATCGGCTGCCATCTCGGTCGGCAGCACCTTGATGGCGACGTCGCGGCCGAGCTTCGTGTCGGTCGCGCGATAGACGTCGCCCATCCCGCCGGCGCCGATGGCCGAGAGGACTCGATAGTGGGCGAGCGTGCGGCCGATCAACAGTGCCCTCCCGGCAGCGCGGACACCGCTTTGGCCTCCCTGTCGAACCGAGCGAGCGTGTCGGGATCGCGGGCGGCAGAGACCGGCAGAACCTTGATCGCCACATCGCGACCGAGCTTCGGGTCCCTCGCCGGGTACACCTCTTCCATCCCGCCCGCGCCGATCGCCGCGGGGATCTCGTGTCGGGTTCCGGCCGGGAGTGTCATCGCATAGATTCTAGAAGAGAGCGAACGTGCCTCCTGCGCCCCACCTTCCGGCGCGCTCGTCATTCCGGTTCGCGAAGCCCCGGAGCGGGATCGCGCCGTCGGGCGCAGATCCCGCGGAGCGGCGTAGCGACGTTTGGAGCGGGAAACGGGGGTCGAACCCGCGACATCCACCTTGGCAAGGAGATGCTCCGCTTCGAGACGTTACGCGACGCTTGCGGATGAATGAGATGGGTTCCGTCCCCGACCGTCCCGAAGCGTCCGCGAGCATCCTCTAGGCTCCGTTTGAACTGTCTTTGAACTCGTCTTCGTGCGCAACGCTATCTGAGCCGAGCGCTCAGCGCAGCCCCTCCGCCAGTTCCAGGCTCGTGAGGATGCGAAGGTAACTGTATGCATAGCTGCGCGCATCGGGGGTCATGACGACGTTTTCGATCGTGATGAGCCCCGAGCGATCCGCGGGCGCGATCGTCTTCCAGAGCTCGCGCTTTCCGGTCGCGATGTCGATCTTGAAGACCCGGGCTCTTTCCTCGGCCTCGGCGCCGGCAAGCGGGCGCGGAGCGCCTCCATCGACCGGGTAGATCGCGATCTTGGAGTCCGGCCCTTGTGCGGCAACCAGACGCCCGTCGGGAGACACCGCCACGAACTCGCCCGAAATCCCCTCGGGAGAAACGGCCTTCGGATCGCCGCCATCGAGATTCTGGACGTAGAGGCGCCAGAAGCCGGACCCGGTTCGCCCGAGAAATAGAATGCGCTTTCCGTCAGGAAAGTACCGGCCAAGGTGTGCCGCAGTGATGCCCCGGTGCGGAAGCGTCTTCGGCTGACCGGGTCCGGTCGGTAGTAACACGAAATTCTCGGACGAAAACGAGGGCCATGACAGGACCCAGCGGCCGTCGGGGGAAAACGCCAACCCATGGCCATAGCTGAGGCGAACCGCCGGTGACCCATCCACCGCTCTGACATAAATCGTCTCGCTCTCGCTCCTGCCCTCTCCCACCTCGTCGAAAACGAGGAGCTGGCCATCGTTCGAGATCGCGTTGACGTAGGACTGGTCCAGCCAGGAAAGCTCGCGCTCGGCGCTCTCGCCGGCCGACATTCCAACGAGGCTCGAATACATGAAGTAGTCGTTCAAGAGCACGCGGCCGTCTCTCGAGATGTCGTGGAGGTAGAGGCCGCCCGCCTCCCGGCGGACGAGTCGCTCCCGACCCGAAGGCGTGACGGCGTGGAGCGCGAATTTCTCGCCTGGCCTTTGACCGGAGAACCAAATCTCACCGCCGTCAGGCCACCAGGCCAAATTGCCGATGCCGCGCCAGCCTTTTAGAAGGATGCTCGACTTGCCGGACAGGTCGAGGTTGACGATATCCCCACGTTCGAGGCTGATGGCAAGCCGGTCGCCCCGGGGAGAAAAGCGCACCGACTCGATCTCGTCCGCGGTCTCGTAGAGGACCTTTCCGATGGGAAACTCGACGCGGTTTTTTCCGGCGACCTTGTGCACGACCGCGACATCGCGCCCGTCGGGCGACCAGTCCGCCAGCGAAACGTTCTCGAGCAGCTCGCGCGGCGCTCCCCCCTCGAGCGGCACGCGGGCGAGCGTTCCCGTGCCTGTCCATGTCGTCTCGTGGCCGATGGAGATCGCGAGCTCTCCGGTGGAGGAAACAGCCAGGACCCTTGCGTCCGGCAGTTGAAGACTGCGCGACTCGATGCTCCCGGCTCGCGTGGCGAATATCCGAAACGGCTGTCCCTCCCAGGCGGCGGTGTAAACCACCGTTTGTCCGTCGGGGGCGAACCGCGCCCCGATAACCGTGCCGCGACGGAAAGTGAGGCGTCTGTAAGAAGGCGTAGAGGGCCTGGGTCGGATCACGCTCAAGCCCCACCCCGCGAGAATTCCAATCCCGATGAGGGCCGCGGCGAGGAGCACTTTGCGCCTTTTCCTCGAAGTGGGCGCGAGAATCCCCGGCGCGGCTACAACCCCCGACACCCCGGACAGAGTCTCGAGGTCGTACGCGAGGTCTTTCGCGGATTGGAAACGCCGTTCGGGGTTCTTCTCGAGACAGTGGCGCACGAGCCGGTCGAGGCCGGGGGAGACGTTCCGATTGGCCACGGAGAGTTCGGGCGGGTCTTCTTTCAGGATGGCCGCCATCGTCTCCCCGGCTGAATCGCCCCGGAACGGGCGCTGGCCCGAGAGCATCTCGTACAGGATCACGCCGAGGGCGAAGATGTCGCTTCGCGGGCCCACCGGCTCGGTCTTGATCTGCTCCGGAGACATATAGCCGAAGGTGCCCATGACCATTCCCGGCTCGGTCGCCGTCGGGAGCATGGATGCGCTCGCGGAACCCTCGACCTGCGTCAGCTTGGCCAGGCCGAAGTCGAGGATCTTGACCCGGCCTTCTCGGGTGACGAAGAGGTTCTCGGGCTTCAGATCCCGGTGGATGATTCCTTTCTCGTGGGCGGCGGCCAGGCCTTCGGCGACCTGGGCCGCGTAATCGATCGCCCGGCGCGGAGTGAACCGGCCTCCGGCAGTCTCCGCCCGCAGCGTCTGGCCTTCGAGCAGCTCCTGGACGACGTAGGGAGCGCCGTCATGCTGGCCGATGTCGTAGACGATCGTGATGTTGGGGTGGTTGAGAACTCCGGCCGCGCGGGCTTCCAGCTCGAAGCGCTTCAGACGGTCCCGATCGTTCGCGAAAGACGCCGGAAGGACCTTGATCGCGACATCACGGCCGAGCCTCGGGTCCCTGGCCCGGTACACCTCCCCCATCCCGCCCGCGCCCAGGGGCGACAGGATCTCGTAGGGCCCGATCCGAGCTCCTGGCAAGAGAGACATGGATTTCCGAATGCGATTCTATCGCCGGGCTCGCGTAGCGACGGTCCGGGAGCAGATCCTTCGCTTCGCTCAGGATGACAAGTCCAAGAGCGAGGCGCAATCTGCTCCTTTTCAAGCCACGGTCGTCATTTCGCTCGCGGCGCGCGAAGTCTCCCAGAGGGGAGGAGGCGCGCGCCGCGGGAGCGGAGCGCCGGAGCGGATGAGTCCGAAGGGCGAAATCCCAGCGCAGGCGCGGAGCGACGTTTGGAGCGGGAAACGGGGGTCGAACCCGCGACATCCACCTTGGCAAGGTGGCGCTCTACCACTGAGCTATTCCCGCTCGGGAGCGCGAAGGATAGCGGAGGGGTCCGCGGCGGTCAAGCTGCGTGAATGTCTTGCGCGGTGCCGCCGCAGTGCAGGCACACGCGGATGCTCGCGCCGCCGAACTTCTTCTCTGGAGCGCATTTTTCGCAGAGAGGCCGTCCGGAGTCGTGGCAGCGGAAGAAGGCGACCTGCTCGGTGTGGGTCCGGCAGCAGACAGGCGGCTGGACGCTCTGGGCCTTGGCCAGGTTGAAGAGCGATTTCAGATACGGGAGGTCCCCCGCCGGGACGGGTCCGGATTCCTCCACCCGAATCCAGTCGGTCTCGAGGACCTCTCGGGTCCGGATGAGATTGCGGATGCCCCTGCGGTCGAAGACGTCGGATTCAAAACCCGGCTTGTCAATCCGAAAACGCAGATGCTCGGCGGCGGTGGCTTCGGGACTGTTCTCGGACGCGGCGGGCTCTGGAGGATCCGGACTCGCGGACGCGGGGGCAGAGGCCGGGACTCCCTTGAGTTTCCCCTGGAGGCGGATGTGCTTCCGGGCCTCGTCTCGAGAGGGAAAGTCCATCGGCTCATTGCAGTGCGGGCAGCGGAAACGCGCCTGAACGGGAGGGATTCGATCGATCTGGATCGAAAAGTTCCCCGAGCAGTTCGGGCAGATAAACTTGTAGCGCTGTTCCGCGTCAGCCAGAGGATTCTTCTCCTGAAAGAGTCGTCATTTTACCACGCGGACCGCCTCCTAATGGCGCGGACGCGGGCGAGGAGGCCCGACAAACGCGCCGCGAAGAATCGTCACATCCGACGTTTTCTCACGCTGGAGGATTGAGACAACGTCAAAACGGCACACGGCCTCCTCCAGCCGCTCCTGCTGGAGGTAGGCCTGCGCCGCGCGAAAGATCCGGCGCTGTTTCTCCGCGTTGACCGCCTCCTCAGGCAGACCGAACCCGGTGCCGTGCCGCCCTTTGACCTCGACGAAGCAGAGGATGTTCCCGTCCTGGGCCACGAAATCGATTTCCCCCACATGAGTCCGGAAGTTTCGCGCGCGAATCTCGTATCCCGCCTTCCTCAGATGCTTCTCCGCCAGCCTTTCCCACTCCTGCCCCACCCCCCGCAGGCCGCGGTACCTGCGGTGTTCACCTTTCAGGAGTTGGAGAATCCTCTCGAAAACAACCCGAAGAGTCATCGCCCATCGTATAACCCACGTCGGCGAAGGACCCGCCCCGGAGCCGGCGACATTTCCCTCGTCGGCACGCGCCGGCCTGCCGGGCCGATGCGAACCGGCCGGCGCCGAGGGTTCCTCGCAGTCTCACCGAGGTGCCGGATGTGCTGTTCCATGCTCGTCACCCATCACCTCCTCACCGGAAACGCCGCCGTCTCCGGGGCTCACAGTCCAGCCTCTTCCGAGGCGACGGACGCCACCCGGGCTTTCATTTCCGACATCAGCCGGAGTGAAGCCCCGGCGGCGGGACCGCCTCCCGGAGGAGGCGTGAGCGAAGGAGCAGGACGCAATCCTTCCCCGCCACACCTCCGTTGCGACTGAGCGACAAGCGACGGCGAGCCTTCCGTGTTGCGGCCGCGCCGGAGCGTGCCGACGAGGGAGGCCGGCCCGACGCCGGGGCGGTTATTCCGCCGTCTCTGCCATGGACTGGCGGGCGAGTTCGAGGACGTCGAAGGGGGCGGTCGCCGCGCCGATCTCTTCCTTGGCATTGCCGATCATGACCATGCAGAAGGGACAGGAGACTCCGACGGCGTCGGTTCCGGCTTCGGCGATTTCCCTCATGCGGGTCTGATTGATTCGGGAGCCGAGCTTCTCTTCCATCCACATGCGGCCGCCGCCGGCGCCGCAGCAGAGGCCGCGCTCGCGCGAGCGGGGCAGCTCCTGGAGCTTCAAGCCGGGGATGGATTCGAGGATCCGCCGCGGCGCGTCGTAGATGCCGTTGTAGCGGCCGAGGTAGCACGGGTCGTGGAAAGTGATCGTCTGGGCGATGGGATTTTCCATACGGATTCGCCCCTGCTCGATCAGCCGAGAGACCAGCTCCGAGCCGTGCATCACCTCGTAGTTGCCGCCGAGAGGCGCGTACTCGTTTTTCAAGCAGTTGAAGCAGTGCGGGCAGTTGGTGACGATCGACTTGACGCCGTGGCCGTTCAACGTCTCGATGTTCTGCTGGGCGAGCATCTGGAAGAGGTACTCGTTGCCCATGCGGCGCGCGGAGTCGCCGTTGCACTTCTCCTCGGTGCCCAGGATCGCGAAGGAGACGCCGGCGGCGTTCAGGATCTCGACGAGCGATCGCGAGACGCGCTTGGCGCGGTCTTCGTAGGAGCCGGCGCATCCGACCCAGAAGAGGACCTCGATCGCACGCTTTCCAACCTCGGCCATCGTGACGACCGACAGGTCTCTGGCCCAGTCGGCCCGCGAGGCGGCGGAAATGCCCCAGGGGTTGCCGTTGGTCTCCATGCCTCGAAAGGCGGTCTGCATCTCCTTGGGAAACTCCGTTTTCTCGAGGACCAGGTGGCGGCGCATCTCGATGATCTTGTCCACCGCGGGAATGATGAAGACCGGACAGGCGGTCGTGCAGTAGCCGCAGGTGGTGCAGGCCCAGATCGTGTCCTCGGAGATCCAGCC
>WNFV01004772.1_pt1 | contig 16664 bp, 14 predicted proteins | sample 5400101 | NCBI WGS metagenome assembly WNFV01 (sample SAMN13153361, study PRJNA577476) | soil metagenome | isolation source: 115 cm soil or saprolite under grassland replicate 1 | place: USA:California | collected 2016-06-15
AAGATCTGATGGGATCGGCCTACACGGTCTGTGGCTGCCTGAATAGCGTCCATCCAAGGTTGAAGCTGCTCATTGCCGAGTGGCGCTTCTCCGGCCAGGAGGACATAGAACCCCTCCTTGAGTGGGATGAGCCGCAGGCGCGACTTCAGCTTTTCGGAGTTGAGCGCGTATTCCATATATGGGGTAAGGCTCGTCAGGAGTGGGCTGGTGGCCTTTGGCGCTCCTTCCTGTGGAAGGTTCGGCATGCGCCAAGGCAGCGAAGAGGTGCTCGACCCACTCATCTCGCTCCGTTGAAGCGACATCGATTGGCCGTCCAAGAGGATCAATGATCCACTGCTCCGAGTTCATGTGTCGTAGCGTATCTCAGGAGGGGGGTCGAGGTCGGGAGGCTCGCGTGCGGCCAGCTCGGCGAGGGCCTCGACGGCGGCCTGCACGCTGGCGCAGGCGGCGGCGAGGCCGTCGACTTCCAGGCAGCGCGCGATGGCGTTTTAGAGACGTGGGCTACGTCATCGACGTAGAGGCGAACAGCGCGACGTAGAGCCCGCAGTGCGCGTGCACCACCACGGCAAGCGCGCCGAGATATCCCGTTCGCCGTTGGATTTCGGCAGGGCCTCCATGACGGATCCTACGGTCACCCGGGTGGCGTGGTCGCGGACGATCTCGATCATCGACGCCACCGGGTTGGACGCCACCGTCTGCAGCTACTGCTCGCCACTTGGACCGGCGCCTGCCTGTCTGCCTGCGGCAAACCCCCACGGTCGACGCCGTGGCGGTATCCGTCAGCCGCGCCTACCTAACGGCGCACTGCTAAGCGGGCGGCCGGAAGTTCTGCTCGTAACGACTGGTGGAGTGGGCGCCAGAGAAGGAGGTAGCCTCGGGCCGATTGGGCCGCCAACGTGCTGCCCACCTGGCCTGCGGCCCGGCGACCGTCGCATCTACGAGACCCGGCCGGGTAGCCCAAGAGAGGACGCTGCCGCAGGAGGCACTGTGACCGATGCTGTGCACAGGCCCGCGCTTGAGCTGGCCGACCCCAAGGAGCTGCTGCTCGGCTACCTCGACTACTACCGCCTGGTGATCGCCCGCAAGCTCGACGGCCTCACCGAGTCCGGGCTGCGCAGCAGCCGCCTGCCGTCCGGCTGGACGCCCCTGGAGCTGCTCAAGCATCTGGTGCACATGGAGGCGCGCTGGCTGCGCTGGGGCTTTGCGGCCGAGCAGCTCCCCGCGCCCTGGGGCGACGAGGACGAGTCGGGTCGCTGGCACGTCGGCCCAGAGGAGACGGCCGCCGAGTTGCTCGCCGCCATGCACGCCGGTGGTGCGCGGACGCGGACGGTCGTCGCGGGAGCCGAACTCACCGACGTCGCCGCAGTCGGTGGCCGCTTCGCCGACGGCGACCGCCGCCCGACGCTCGCGTGGATCCTGTTCCACGTCCTGCAGGAGTACGCCCGCCACGCCGGCCACTTGGACGCCAGCCGCGAGCTGCTCGACGGCGCGACCGGCGAGTAGCGCCCGGCGCGCGCCTCATCCTGGCTGCGGTGCGCTTCGCGCGATTGATCCAACGGGCGGCCGCGCCTTTGGGCGGACCTGCGGCCCGCGCCGCCTTCGGCGGCAGTCTAAGCCTCTCCTGGTTGCCACTCAGCGTGGTGCCGCAGGAGCACCGCCTTCCATCTGGGCCACGGCCGCGCCCGTGACCGGTGGCGGCCGTGCCCGTGACCGGCGTCCTTTCACCATCCTGATTGTCAATCGTGATGTGCCTGAGGTCGATCGGGAATAGAAACAAGATACTCCCGATCGGGTCCTGTGACCGAATTCTGCGATAATCGGAGCATGGGACTCCACCGCAATTCCGGAGTCCAAAGGGGATGACCATCATGCGCCCCATCCGCGCAATTGCCACCGCGCTCCTCGTCGCCAGCGTCGCTGTGGCCGGCTGCGCACGGAGCCAGCCCGACCAGAGCGCCACCCCGACCAGCGTGCCGCCGGCCGCCACCGCGCCCCCCGCGACCAAGGCCCCGGCCACCAAGGCCCCCGTCCCCGCCGGCGGCACGACCAAGCGTCAGCCGGTCGTGCTGGTCAACGGGCGCCACCCCGTCATCATCAAGACCGTCGACCCAGACCAGCGCAGGATCACCTTCGACCTGATCCAGCTCTACTTCGGTGAGGAGGCCGCCAGAGAGGCCGCCAAGGACCACCAGGAGTCCCCGCCGCCCAACGACCACTACATCCGCAACGTCAACCCCAGGCTGCGCACGCTGCCCGTCCGCAGCGACGCGACCATCACCTGCAACACCCTCACTTCGGGGTACACCGGCAGCGCCACCAAGGTCGTCCCGGTGCCCCTCTACAGGCTCGCGATCGTGCTGCCGCGCGGCGGTGCCGGCCCGTTCTGGATCACCGTGCGCCACGGCCAGGTGGTAAAGATCGCCGAGCAGTACGTGCCGTAGAAACCCATTCCCACCGGCTGCCGGCGGGTGGCGCAGAACAGCGGCCCGCCGGCGGTGCCACTCCCGAGGCCACCCTCAGCCGTGGCCCTCAGTCCAGGATATTGCGGCGCTGCCGCTGCGTGGCGAGGTTCTCGACTGCGTCCACGATGGCCGTCGCAGCGTCGAAGTTCTTCGGCGGCAGGCCAAGCTCGTCACAGCACAAGGGCTTCGTCCGCTCATCGTCGGGTATGTCCACACCGAGAGCTTCCAATAGGAGGTCGTAGACGTCGCTGGCCGAGCGGTCATGTGGCCCGATCGACACGACGACGGCGTGATCATCGGCGAGCCAGGCCGTGAGCATACGATCGCTGCCGTACAGGTGACGGCAGCACACCTGCTCCAGATCGGCGCCAGAGAGTCGGTAGCCAGCGGCCTCGCATCCCCGGTTGAGCAGCTCGTCCAGCGCCCGACGGGCCGCCCGAGCGCGATGCCCTCTGAGCGCCTCGATTTGGCGCTCCGCGCTGGACGTCAGGTCGACGACGATCGCTTTGCCTTCTTCGGCGGCGGCAGCAACTCGTCGAGGCGGGCGCGGTCGAGTCTTGTCACGCGCCCAGCGCGCATGTCTTCGATGCCATCACGAGCATCGGAAGCGAGGGCAGCACGATCGCGAAGCAGTCGAGCCACTTCTGCCAGCAGGTGCCTGTCGTCTCGATGGCTCCGGATCTCATCGACCGCCCGCTTGGTGGTAGCAAGCGACGTAGCGGTCACCCGGACGGGAGTCCGGTTTGGGATGGTGCCGAGCACGCCAGCGTCGACCCATGCACGGACGGTTGGGGCAGACAATCCGAGGACACGAGCCGCTTCCGAGACTGGTACACCCTCGGTCCTCGAAGCTACTCGGTCGTGGACGCCAAGGAGACGACGTCGACGGGCTGCGTCGAGTTCTTGCTCTGCGAGCCGTTCGAGCTCGATCAGATCATCGATAATCTCGGTCGCTGACATGAGCGGATCCTACCACAGACCTTCCAGAATGTCCATAAATTGGAAAGTGGTATGAGCATACCGACCGGGCAGGCATCCGGGAGCTGTACTGGCCCTCTACCTGCGGCGGAGCTTCGCGCCGAGCCAGGCGATGGGATCGTAGCGGGTGTCGGCCACCCGCTCCTTGAGCGGGATGATCGCGTTGTCGGTGATGCTGATCTGCTCCGGACAGACCTCGGTGCAGCACTTGGTGATGTTGCAGAACCCGAGCCCCATCTGGCCCCGGAGCAGCTCGCGCCGGTCGGTGGTGTCCAGCGGGTGCATCTCCAGCTCGGCGTAGCGGATGAACATGCGCGGGCCGGCGAAGTTGCGCTTGTTCTCCTCGTGGTCACGGATGACGTGGCAGACGTCCTGGCACAGGAAGCACTCGATGCACTTGTGGAACTCCTGGACCCGGTCGATGTCCTGCTGCTGCATCCGGTAGGTCCCGTCGGGCTCGCGCGGTCCAGGGGCGAACGCGGGCACCCGCTTGGCCATCTCGTAGTTGAACGACACGTCGGTGACCAGGTCGCGGATGATCGGAAAGGTCCGCAGGGGAGTGACCGTGATCGGCTCGCCCCGCTCGAACACGCTCAGGCGGGTCATGCACATGAGCTGAGGCCGGCCGTTCACCTCGGCGCTGCACGAGCCGCACTTGCCCGCCTTGCAGTTCCAGCGCACGGCCAGGTCGCCCGCCTGGGTGGCCTGGACGCGGTTGATGGCGTCGAGGACCACCTCGCCGTCCTCGGCCGGCACGCGGTAGTCGCGCAGCTCCCCACCGGTTGCGTCCCCGCGCCAGAGGCGGAGCAGGACGTCGTAGGTTGCCATGTCAGGGCTTCTCCTCGAACAGTTGCCTGAGGTCGTCGGGCATCTCGTCCAACGGCTCCCTGGTCACGGCCAGCCGGCCGTCCAGGGCTCGGACCACCACATTGACCTTGGCCAGCTCGGGGTCGGGCCTGGGGTAGTCGTCGCGGGTGTGGGCACCCCGGCTCTCCTTGCGCTCCAGCGCCGCCAGCGTGACGCACTCGGACACGACCAGCATCGAGGCGAGGTCGAGGGCCAGGTGCCAGCCGGGGTTGTACTGCCGGTGCCCCTCGACCCGGGCCCGGCCGGCCCGCTCCTGGAGCGTCCCGATCCGCTCCAGGGCGCTCTTCAGCTCGCCCTCGGTCCGGATGATCCCGACCAGCTCCTGCATGCAGTCCTGCAGCTCGTGCTGGAGGGTGTAGGGGCTCTCGCCGTCGGCCCGCTCGAACGGGGCCAGGGCCTCCCGGGTGGTCGCCTCCACCTGCCCGGGGTCGATCCGCGGCATCGCCGGCAGCCCTCTGGCGTGCTCGGCGGCGTACCGGCCGGCCCGCAGGCCGAACACCAGCAGGTCGGACAGGGAGTTGCCGCCGAGCCGGTTGGCGCCGTGCAGGCCGCTGGCCGCCTCGCCGGCGGCGAACAGCCCGGGCACGGTGGCGGCCTGGGTCTCGGGGTCGACGCGCACGCCGCCCATCATGTAGTGGCAGGTCGGCCCGACCTCCATCGGGTCCTTGGTGATGTCGACGTCCGCCAGTTGCTTGAACTGGTGATACATGGACGGGAGCCGGCGCTTGATGGTCTCGGGGTCACGCCGCGAGGCGATGTCGAGGAACACCCCGCCGTGCGGGCTGCCCCGTCCCTCCTTCACCTCGCTGTTGATGGCCCTGGCGACCTCGTCGCGGGGCAGCAGGTCGGGCGTGCGCCGGGCGATGGAGTGGTCGTCGTACCAGCGGTCCGCCTCTTCCTCGGTCTCGGCGGTCTCGGCCCGGAACGTCTCCGGGATGTAGTCGAACATGAAGCGCCGGCCCTTGGCGTTCCGCAGCACCCCGCCGTCGCCGCGCACCCCTTCGGTGACCAGGATGCCGCGCACCGACGGCGGCCACACCATCCCGGTCGGGTGGAACTGGACGAACTCCATGTCGATCAGGTCGGCCCCAGCCCGCAGCGCGAGCGCGTGGCCGTCCCCCGTGTACTCCCATGAGTTCGAGGTGACCTGCCAGGCCTTGCCGATCCCGCCGGTGGCGAGCACGACCGCCTTGGCCCGGAAGACGGTCAGCCGGCCCGACTCGCGCCAGTAGCCGAGGGCGCCCGCGATCTGCCCGCCGTCGGTCAGCAGTCGCAGGATCGTGCACTCCATGAACACGTCGATGCCCTTGCTGACCGCGCGGTGCTGCAACGTCCGGATCATCTCGAGCCCGGTCCGGTCGCCCACGTGGGCAAGGCGCGCGTACTGGTGCCCGCCGAAGTCCCGCTGCAGGATGCGGCCGTCGGCGGTGCGGTCGAACAACGCCCCCCACTCCTCCAGCTCGAACACCCGGGCCGGGGCCTCCTGGGCGTGGAGCTGGGCCATGCGCCAGCTGTTCAGCATCTTCCCGCCGCGCATGGTGTCGCGGAAGTGCACCCGCCAGTTGTCCTCCTGGGAGACGTTGCCCATGGCTGCGGCGATCCCGCCCTCGGCCATGACCGTGTGGGCCTTGCCAAGCAGCGACTTGCAGACCAGGGCGGTGCGGGCGCCCTGGTCGGCCGCTTCGATGGCGGCACGCAGGCCGGCGCCGCCGGCACCGATGACGACGACGTCGAACTCGTAGGTCTCGTGCTCTGCCATGTCAGAAGAACCTCAGGTCACGAAGGGCGCCGGTGGCGACCAGCCGCACGTACAGGTCGGCGAGGGCGACCACGAACAGGCTCACCCAGGCGTACAGCATGTGGCGCGCGTTCAGGCCCGAGACCTTCCGCCACAGCCAGGACCGCACCGGGGCCTTGGAGAACACGTTCAGGTGGCCGCCGCACAGGTGCCGGCAGGAGTGGCAGGAGAGCGTGTACAGCCACAGCAGCGCGGCGTTGGCCAGCAGCACCAGCGTGCCGACGCCCATGCCGAAGCCGTCCGGGAAGCTGAAGGCCCGGAGCGCGTCCCAGGTCAGGATCAGCGGGAAGGGCAGGGCCAGGTAGAAGAAGTAACGGTGGACGTTCTGGAGGATGAGCGGGAAGCGGGTCTCGCCGGTGTAGCGGGCGCGGGCGTCGGGCACCGCGCACGCGGGCGGCGCCCACCAGAACGAGCGGTAGTAGGCCTTCCGGTAGTAGTAGCAGGTCAGGCGGAAGGCGAGCGGGAACGGGAGGACCAGCAGGGCCGGCGAGAGCGTCCACCAGCCCCCCACGAGCCGCCAGGTGGCGTGCTCGCAGTTGGCGGCCAGGCAGGGCGAGTAGAACGGGGAGAGGTAGGGGTCGACGTAGTAGTCGCGGCCGATGAAGGCGACCCAGGTGCCGTAGACCACGAAGCCCGCCAGGACCAGCACGGTCACCAGCGGCGGGAGCCACCAGGTGTCGGTTCGCAGGGTGGTCGTCCTGGTCGCGGCCGGCGAGCTGCGTACTACCATGCGGTCCCCATCCCATGTGCAACGGTCACTGTCTGCCCTCAGTTCGTCGGGGTGGCGGGGCCGGTGACAACGGTCACCGGCAGCTTGAAGCCCCGCCGGATGCGGGTCGGAAGGTCCATCGCCAGCCAGCGGGACCGCTTGCCCGGCAGGGTGGACAGGATGATCCCATCGAACTCCCAGCGGTGGAGCACGACCCCGATCGCATCGACCGGGTCGGCGACCCCCACCTCGCCGCTGACGTCCGCGCCCAGCTCGCGGAGGTGCGCCAGCGCCCGCCTGAGGCGTTCGCGGGCGAGCCGGCGGCCCATGTCCTCGCCCGACTCGGCGTGGCCGGCCTCCTCGAGCTCGTCCTCCAGCAGGTTGCGGGCCTGCTGGCGGTCGAGCCCCTCGCCGCCCTGCGCGGTCCCATGCTTGGCCGTCTCGGCCACGCCGGCCAGGTAGGCCGCATCAAGGTCGCTGGCCGAGGTGGCGGGGACGAGCACATGGAAGTGGCAGGGCCCGGCGGCGACGTGGTCGCGGATCGCGGTCTCGAGCTCCTCACCGCCGAGGGTCTGGTTTGCCACCACGAGATATCGATGCACGGGTACCACCTCCGGGACGCGCGTTCCCTTGGTCTTGGATGCGGGTCTTGGACGCGTCAACCGGAGCATAGATCGCTTGCCAAGCGATAGCGTAGCCACCGCTTCGCTGCATGGGGGCCCCCGGCCACTAGGCCGGGCGGGGGACCTCCCGGTCGGCGGCGAGGGCCACCAGCGTCTCGACCCCCAGGGCGAGGGCGGCCACCTCGCGTTCGACCTCGGCGCCGAGCAGGCGGACGCCGGCGGCGTGCTCGGCGCCGAGGCCGGCGGCGGCCGCCCGCCGGATCGTCCGGGCCACGTGACCGACGTCGTCGACCCGGGCACGAGCGGCGGGCAGGACGCGCGCCACCTCGCGGGCGTCGGGCTCGTTGGCCAAGAGCTGCAGCTCGACGTCGAGGGTGGCGGCCACTCGCTGCAGCTGCCGGGTCAGGACCGGGAGCTCGCCGACCGACCCCGTGGCCCGCTGGACGACCGCGACCGCGTGCGGGGTGGCGTCGACCGTCTCGGCCAGCTCGCGGCGGAGCGCCGCGACCTCGCGACGGGCCCCGGGCGGGGTGACCCAGACCTTCACGGTGTGCAGGCGCCGCTGCAGCCGCAGGCTGGCGCGCAGTCGACGCCAGGCACGCCAGGCCAGGTAGACGACCAGGGCGGAGACGACCGTGAAGAGGGTGAGTGCGACCAGGAGCAGCTCTTCGAGCATCGCGGACCTCCCATCCGGGCAGTGGCGCACGCAGCCGTGACCGCCGGAGCGTCTGGCCGGGCCGGCCGCACCGTGGCGGCTGGCCCGCTCCGGCAGTGTAACGGGACGGGGCCTGCTCCCGGCACCCCTCCGCTCCCCCCTCGGCAGGCGCAGACGGAACTCCTGCGCCGAAGCGATCGAATTAGCCGTTGGGCACGGTCTCGCCGGATAACGGCAGCTCCGCACTATTGCTGAAATTGGCGTCGATCTGTGGTCCTTCCCCCGGTTCGGCTGCTATGACCTGCGCCGCAGGGATCAAACGGGGGGGCGCATGACGCCGCGGGTTCCGGGAGGGTGATGCCATGCTCCCAGGAGCACGCGGTTCCAAACGTGGTCCGGGACGACTTCCCGTCTCGTTCAAGGCGGCCATCGCCGGCTTGACCGTGTTCACCTCGGGTGTCCTGCTCGGGACCGTCACCGGAGGCCCCGAGCCGACCCCGGCCAGGGCGACCCCGTCGCCCACGGTGACGGTGACCACCGTCGTCCCCAGGCCGGTGGCCTCGCCCGCCTGCCTCGCCGCCATCCGGTATGGCGACGCGACGATCCATCTGCTGAGCGTCGACGACCGCAGCACGGTGGGTGTGCGCCGGCTCGGCCAGCAGCTCAAGTCCTACACCGTCGCGGCCCAGTCGTGCCGCAAGGAGGCATCCCGCAGATGAGAACCCCTCGCTCGGTCAAGGCGATGCTGGTCCTCGCGGCGCTGTTCGTGCTCGGCGCCGTGCCCGCCAGCGCTGCCGAGACCCTGACGCTGACCTGCAAGGTCTGCACCGAGGTGATCGCGACCGGTTCCGGCCTGCCCACGAACGAGGTCGTCCACCTCACCCTCCACGACGTCACCACCGGCCAGGAGGTCGTGAAGCCGGTCCCGGTGCGCACCGACGCCCAGGGCAAGTTCCTGAAGAAGGTCAACGTCGACCTGACCAGGCACCCGTCGCTCGAGTCGAGCGTCTGGACGACCAACGGCCAGGTGCTGGTCATCGCGGCCCACAATCGCTTCGACTCGCCCTGCAAGCCGAAGAAGCCGGCGGACAAGCTCGAATTCACCGGCTCCCACACCTCGCAGCTCCTCGGCGGCGGCATCGGGCTGCTGGTCGTCGGCGGGCTGCTCGTGCTCGGCGCCTCCCGGAGGGGGCGGCAGCCTGACACCGAGGGCGTCACGGTCCCGCGGAAGTAGGCATCCGAGCCTCCACGCCGGGTTCGACGGCCGCGCCGGTGTTCTCAGCCCGGTGCTGCTGCGCGGGTCGGGCCGGGTTAGGGCCCTCCGCGTAGCAACGTTGACGCGCCAGGGCCAGCGGTCCCAGGTCGGGGTCGTCATCCATGATCAAGTAGTCGGGCGGGGACCCCTTATTGCTGACGCGACCGCTGCCTCGGCCTGCTCGTCCAGCCTGCGCCCGTTGTGGTCGACGACCCGGAAGGAGGCGGTGGCCAGCCCGTCGGGCGAGGCGAGGCGGGCCGACCGGACCACCACCCCGGCCCGGACCAGGGCGGCGGCCAGGTCGTGGAGCAGGCCGAGGCGGTTGGGCGCGGTGACCTCGACCACGGTGTGCCAGGGGGAGGCGTCCCGGCCGATCCGCACCCTTCCCTCGACCGGCAGGCCCGCCGCCGGCCCCGGGCCGGCGAGGACGGCCGCCTCGACCAGGGCCGGGCGCGGCGGCTGGTCCCCTTCGACCAGGAGCGACTCGACCACCGCCCCGGTGAGCCAGGTGGCCGCCGTCGCCTCGTGGACCAGGCAGCCGCTACCGGCCAGGGCGGTGGTCGCACCGAGCAGGCAGGCGCGGCGCTCGTTGTGGGCGACCTCGATACGCCAGCGGCGCCGGCCGACCGGCACCACGCTGGCGGCGACCGGGCGTCCGTGGCGGAGGATCTGCAACAGCCCGGCGTGGCGGGCGAGCGTTCCGGCGTCGTGGTCGAGCAGGTATGCCCGTGGGGCCGACTCGATCCAGCGGGAGGCGGGCGTGTCCCCCAGCCGCTCCAGCGCGGTGGCCCGCCGCTGGTCGACCAGCGCCGCGGCGGCCCGCGAGGTCAGCTCGGGCCGGGCCAGCACCGCCTGCAACCGGTGGTGCAACTCGTCGAGCCGGGCCCGCTCCTCGGGCCCCGGGTCGGCCAGGGCCAGGTTCAGCAGGTACAGTGCGTGGGCGGTCTCGGCCCCGCCGGTGCGGCAGGCCAGGTCGAGCACAGCCTCCTCCTCGAGCGCCTCGGGGCGGGCGGCATGCGCCCGGAGCAGGCCGCTCTCGCTGACCAGCAGCGCGATCTCGTGCTCGGCCTCGTCGCCGAGCCCGAGGCGCCGCACCAGGCGGCGGGCGACCGGGCCCTCGCCCCCGGTCGCCTCGACCAGCAGGGCGGCCAGCAGCAGCCACTCCGGGTGGGCGAGGCCGCTGGTGTCCAGCTCCCGCACCCGGTCGACCAGCCGCCATCGGAGCACCCGGCGCAGGTCCAGCTCGAACGGGTCGGCGGCCTGGCGGTGGGCGGGCGCCGCCAGCTCAGGCAGGGCCCGCTCCAGCACACCGGTCGCCTCGAGCAGCCGCCAGGATCGCTCGTTGCCCCGCGCGAGCAACCCCAGGAACGCCTCGGTGGCGCTGTCGTCCCAGACCACCGGGGCGCCTCTGCCGAGGTGGCTGAGGCGGTCGAGCAGCTCGGGGGCGGCCGCCGGGCTGGCGCCGGCGGTGGCCGCCTCGAGCACGGCGGCGAGGTTCGCCTCACCCTCGCCGACCTCAGCCGGCCTGGCCTCGGGCTGGACACGCCGCAACCGCCAGCGCAGCAGGCCCGGCGCGACCAGGTCGGTAGCGAGGATGGTGAGCAGCAGGGTCGCGTACAGCCGGGCGTCGAGCACGCCGGCGCGCAGGCCGAGGCCGGCGAAGATCAGGCCGACCTCGCCGCGGGGCAGCATGCCGAGCCCCACGAGCAGCTTGTCGCCCGGGGTGCCGATGGCGCCGGCCACGGCGGCCAGCTTGCCGGCCACCGCGACCGCGGCCAGCACGGTGGCCAGCCCGATCACCCGGGGGTCGGCAAGCTCGCCGAGGCGCACGTTGATGCCGACCTCGAGGAAGAACACGGGCACGAGCAGGTGGCCGACCGGAGTCAGCTCGCGCCGGATGCGCTCACCCTGGTCGGTGCGGGCCAGGGCCAGGCCGGCCACGAAGGCGCCGACGATCGGGGCGAGGCGGGCGGCCTGGGCCAGCGAGGCCACCCCGAGGGTGAACGCCAGGGCGAGGGCGACCATCGTGCCTGGCGAGCGGGCCAAGCGCTTCACCAGGCGGAACAGGGGCGGCGTGAGGCGGGCCCCGACCGTGCCCATGACCGCGAGGAACGCGACCGCGAGGCCGAGCACGCCGGCCACCGAGGCGAGCGACACCGACCCCTCGGTGACCAGGCGGGCCACGACGGTGAGCACGACGAGCCCGAGCACGTCGTCGACCACGGCGGCGCCAAGCACGATGCGGGCCTCGACCCCGGCCAGGGCGCCGAGGTCGCCGAAGACCCTGGCGCTGATCCCGACGCTGGTGGCGGTGAGGGCGGCGCCCAGGAACAGCGCGACCTCCGCGGGCTCGCCCAGGGCCGTGGCCACCGCGACACCACCGACGAACGGGGCGGCCACCCCGACCAGCGCGACCAGGACCGCTGCCCGGCCCACGGCGCCCAGCTCGGCCAGGTCGAGCTGGAGGCCGACTTCCAGCAGCAGCAGCACGACGCCGAGCTGGCCGAGCACCTGGAGCACGGCGTCGTCGGCGACCAGGCCGAGCACCGACGGGCCGACCAGAATGCCGGCGGCGATCTCGCCGACCACGGCCGGGACGCCGGCCCGCTCGGCCACCTCAGCCGCCACCTTGGCCGCGACGAGCACGATGAGCACGTCGAGGAGGATGCTGCCGACATCGAGAGTGCCGTGCATGGCTGGGCTCCGTGGAGAGATGGCCGGTCGAGGTGCCGACCAGGCTTCCCGGCGCTCCCTGCCGAGATGGTAGCCGTACCGGGCGGGTCGGTGCCGGGCCTGGCGCTACGGCGCCAGCGGCACGGCGTCTGCGGGATCGAGTGGCCCGCTTCGGACGGTACGATCCGATCCACGCGATCCGATCCACGCGATCCGATCCACGCGATCCGATCCACGCGATCCGAGAGGCCGCCGCCATGTCCAGCCATCCCCGCCGCCCCGCCGTGTCCCGCCTGCTTCTGCTGCTCGGCGCCGTCGTGGTCCTGGTGTCGGTCGTGGCCGTCCAGCGCCTGGTCGGCGAGCCGGCGTCCCGGCCAGGCGGCCCTGGCGCGCCCGGGACGGCCGCCACCCCGGCGACCGGGACGGCCGGCACCCCTGCGACCGGGACGGCCGGCACCCCGGCGACCGGGTGGCCGAGCGGCACGGCCGACCAGGTCCACTGGTCCTACACCGGGCCCCGGTCGGTCGCGTTCGGCTGGCGTGGCTCGGCCGCCGAGCTCCGCTGGGGCCGCACCCCGGCGTACGGCAGCACCGTCACCGGCAAGACCCCGGCCCCGGTGCCGCGCTCCTCCCCCGGGCCGTTCTGGGAGGCCGTGCTCGACGGGCTGGAGCCGGGCACGACCTACCACTACTCGATCGGGGGACAGCCGGACCGGACCTTTGCCACGGCGCCTACCGGCCCGTTCCGCTTCGACGTGCAGGCCGACATCGGCGACTCGGGCACCTACCCGGCCGTGGCCGAGGTGCAGCGGATGATCGCGGCCGACCAGCCCGCCTTCGTGATCGCCTCCGGGGACCTCACCTACGGCGACGACCACGGGCAGGACGCGGTCGACCAGCACTTCGACGACGTCATGGCCTGGAGCCGCGAGGCCGCCTACATGCCGGCATGGGGCAACCACGAGTCAGACGACGGCGACGACCTGCGCAACTACAAGGGCCGCTTCGCGATCGCCAACCCGGCGGCCTCGCCGGGCGCGCCCGCCCTCGGCTGCTGCGGGGAGGACTGGGGCTGGTTCGACGCCGGTGGCGTGCGCTTCGTCTCCTACCCGGAACCGTACCGCGGCGCCTGGGAGGCGTGGGAGGCGGCGGCCAGCAGGGTCATGGCCAAGGCGCAGGGTGACCAGGCCATCCGCTTCATCGTCACCTACGGGCACCGGCCGGCCTACTCGACCGGCCACCACCCCGGCGACGAGGACCTGGCCGCGATCCTCGACCGGCTCGGCGACGCCTACCCGAAGTACAAGCTGAACCTGAACGGCCACTCCCACAACTACGAGCGCTTCTCCCCGATCCACGGGGTTACCCACATCACCGTCAGCGGCGGTGGGGCGAGTCTCGAGCCCAACTGGACGTCGACCGACCCGCGGACCGCGTTCCGGGCCATGCACCTGGCCCACGGCCGGGTCGACGTCGGCCCGGACTCGATCCGCTTCCAGGCGGTCTGCGGACCACCGACCCGCAAGCAGGCCCGCGACTGCCAACAGGGATCGGTGCTGGACTCGGTGCTGATCGCTGCCGACGGGGCGTAGCCGGCGCGGAGGTCGCCGTTGCTCAAGCTCCTGCGCGTCCGTCTCGAACCCGGTCGGCAGGCACACCGGGCTGATCACGCTGTCGTCTCAGGAACAGCTCAGCGGCGGGTCGGACGACCACGGCCGCGCCCGGGGCGGCCCCTCCTCGACGCCCCCGGCGCGGCCGTGGTGACCGTTACCGACGACCCGGGGGACCGGCCCGGGGACCGTCGGCCTGGCTGCCGACGACCCGGGGGACCGGCCCGGGGACCGTCGGCCTGGCTGCCGACGACCCGGGGGACCGGCCCGGGGACCGTCGGCGGTGGTGCGTTCTAGCGACCCAGCTTCACGTGGCGGCCGCGGTAGCGCGCGTGCCGGCCGCGGTAGCGGAGCGAGCGAGGGCTGACGGACCGAAGCAGCCTGCTCATGGTTTCATCCTTCCGTAACGTTCTGTGCTCGGCGTTCGGGTACAAAGGCGCACACGGGGGCCAGATCGATACGGGCAGCCTCGCTCCGCGACCTGATCGAGACCTTCTCGTGACCTTGTGCGCCGCGATCCCCCGGATGGTCCCGCCCGGGTCGGCCTGGCTCAAGCCCTGCTGGGCCGCGACCCGGTAGAGGCCGCCGCCCCGGGACGGCGGCGAAGAGCTCGCCCGAGCGGCTCTCCCCGCCGTAGGCCGCCACCGTGACCAGCAGGAGGCGTCGTCGGCTGGGGAACGGCTGCACGCCATGAACCGCGGCGACTCGATGGACCGGATCAAGACGTTTAGCTATCTTAACTGGCCATGCGAGATCCCGCACGGCCCCGGTACCGCCTGCGGCGGATCGGCTGGCACGCGCATGCGGCACGCGGCAAGGTGGAGGAGTGAAGCCACCCCGCGACGACCAGGCCTTCCTCCCTGCCGACCCCGGGCCACGCCCGGTGGCCGCCGGCCGGCGCAGCCCGCTCCGCGAGCGGGACTTCCGGCTCCTCTGGTCCGGCCAGGCGATCAGCGCCGTCGGGGACCGCATCTACCCGGTGGCGATCGCCCTGAAGGTGCTGGAGGGTGGCGGCAGCGCAACCGACCTCGGCCTCGTGCTGGGCGCCTTCGAGGTCGCCTTCGTGGTGTTCCTGCTGGTCGGCGGGGTGGTGGCCGACCGCGTCCGGCGCACCCGGGTGATGATCGCCGCCGACCTGGTCCGGGCGCTGGCCGTGGTCGGCCTGGCCCTGGTCCCCGGGTCGCTGCCCGTATGGGGACTGGCTGTGCTCTCCTTTGTGGTGGGCTCCGGCTCTGCGTTCTTCATCCCCGCCAACAGCGCCCTGATCCCGTCGGTGCTCGGGCCCGAGCAGCTCCAGGCAGGCAACGCCCTGAACTCGGGCGCGCTGCACGTGGCCGCCATCCTCGGGCCCGCCGCAGCCGGCGCGATGATCGCGGTCACCGGCGTGCGGGGTGCCTTCCTGATCGACGCGGCCACCTTCGGGGTGAGCATGCTCACCCTGCTCCTGATCGCCGAGCCGGCCCGCGTCCGCGGGCAGCGGTCCTCCGCGGTCAGGGACGCGCTGGAGGGCCTGCGCGCGGTGCGGGACCGGCCCTGGGTGCTGGCCGTCCTGGTCATGGCCACGCTGCACCTGATGTTCGCGGTTGCCCCGGTGTTCGTGCTCCTGCCCGTGATCGCCAGGGCCCGGCTCGGTGGCAACTCCGCATACAGCCTCATGCTCGTGCTGTTCGGGGTCGGCGCACTGGTCGGGACGCTGGTGGCGGCGCGTTGGCGCCCTCGCCGGCCCGGGCTGGTCGCGCTCCTCGGGCTGCTGCCGTGGACGGGCGTGATGCTCGCGCTGGCCGACCCGTTCGCCCGCTGGTGGGTGGGGGCCTGGTACCTCGTGGGCGGGTTCGGGGTCGAGCTGTTTACCATCATGTGGGTCACCGCCCTGCAGCGCGACGTGCCAGCCGAGCTGCTCGCCCGGGTGACCTCCCTGGACTACCTGGTCAGCCTGGCCCTGATGCCGGTCGGCTACGCGCTCGCCGGGCCGGCAGCGGACGCGTTCGGGCCGGCCGCCGTGCTCTGGGTCGGTGCCGGGGTGCTGGTGGTGAGCACGCTCGCCATCCTGCCCGTCCCAGGGGTCACCCGGTTCGCCACGCCACCCCGCCCCATCCCGGCGGCCGTTCCGGTCAGAGGGCAGGTGCGGCGGCGATGACAGGAGCAGGCTCGGACGAACGCTGGATGCGGCTCGCCCTCGAGGAGGCGCGGGCCGCGACCGCGCACGGCGACGTGCCGGTCGGCGCGGTGGTGGTGGGGCCGGACGGCGCGTTGCTCGGCCGCGGTCGCAACCGCCGGGAGGAGGCCGCCGACCCCACCGCCCACGCCGAGCTGGAGGCCATGCGTGCGGCAGCGCGCGTCCTCGGGAGCTGGCGGCTCGACGGCTGCACGCTGGTCGTCACCTTGGAGCCGTGCGCCATGTGCGCCGGCGCCGCAGCCCAGGCCCGCCTGGCCCGCCTGGTGTTCGGGGCCGACGACCCCAAGGCGGGCGCGGTCACCTCGCTCTGGGACCTGGTCCGCGACCCCCGCCTGCCCCACAGGGTCGAGGTCCGCCGCGGGGTGCTCGGCGAGGACAGCGCCGAGCTTCTGCGGTCCTTCTTCCGCGGGCACCGCCAGTCCTGAGGCGGGGCGGGTCCCGCCGTTCGATATACTTTTCAAGGCAAGGTGCCAGAGTGGACGAATGGGACGGTCTCGAAAACCGTTGAAGTCGCAAGGCTTCCATGGGTTCGAATCCCATCCTTGCCGCCCCTGACCAGCGCAGACGCGAAACCCGACGGCCGGACGTCCCGGCTCCCGTCGGCGCCGGTGCAACCCTTGTGCAACCCGCGCTCACCCGGCATGACTGGCATGGCGAGTGGAACTACACCATCACCAGTCCAAGGACACGCACAACGGCCGCGTAATTCTGCCTCGGGCCCTTACCTGATACAGGTTGGCCGAGCCCCGAGCGCGCGGAGCCTACTGCGTCGTCGTGGTCACCCTCGCTACGAACACCTCCTGCGTGCCTGAGTCGCCACCGGGGACGCCGTCGCCAACGAAGATCGGCAGGACCGCG
>WNFV01004780.1_pt1 | contig 16653 bp, 14 predicted proteins | sample 5400101 | NCBI WGS metagenome assembly WNFV01 (sample SAMN13153361, study PRJNA577476) | soil metagenome | isolation source: 115 cm soil or saprolite under grassland replicate 1 | place: USA:California | collected 2016-06-15
CCAGTCCGTGCGGCGATCCGAGCGGCCACCGACTGGATCCCGGCCATCGACACCGACGGCGAACTACGTGACGGTGCCGAAATCTGCGAGATCACCGGCCTGGTTCCCGCCGACGGCTACCCCGAGGGCACCCGGTTCAGACCGAGGCTAGTAGTCCAGCCCGGGATCGTGATGTTGAGCGCGCTTCTGCTCGCCCAGCTCAAGGCGCAGCGGGGACGGTGCCCACGCTGCGGCACCCTGCTGCTGCACGCCGACCGCGAACCACAATATCGCGACCTACGGGGCCGAGTACCGAGGCACCAACGCGGTCGCGTTGCGGGTACCCACGGACGTGGTCAAGACAGCCTGTGCCCGGTACACCGCTCACGGCAAACCCGCGCGGCGGACCCACCTGATGAACGAGACCGACTACACGATCATCAGCGTCTACGGGGCCGAGTACCGGGGCATCGTCCAGTACTACCTGCTGGCCGGCGACATTCGCCGGCTGCACAGGCTGAACTGGGTCATGGTGACCTCGCTGCTCAAAACGCTGGCCGGCAAGCACCACTCGACGGTGTCCAAGATGGCCCGACGATACCGGGCCACCACCAGCACACCGTACGGGCCACGCCGGTGCTTCCAGGCCAGTGTGGACCGCGGCGAGGCCAAGCCACCCCTGGTCGCACGGTTCGGCGGCATCCCACTGCGGCGACAGCACAACGCGGTCCTCACCGACCGCGTGCCCGGCCGGGCAACCCACCCTCGGGGAAGCCAGCTCATCGCCAGGCTCCGCAAGGGCAGGTGCGAGGTCTGCAACCACGCGGGAACCGTTGAGGTTCATCACGTCCGCACACTCGCCGACCTCGTCAGTACCGGCCAGCCGCACCAGCCCGGCTGGATGAAGATCATGGCTAGACGACGACGCAAAACCCTCGTGGTCTGCCAGCCCTGCCATCACCACATCCATACCGGGCAACCCACCGGGACATCCACGCAATAGCCACTGGAGAGCCCGTTACGGGGAAACCCGTCCGGCGGGTTCGGGAGGGGGGCGTTGGAAAAGGACCCGCCACGCGGGCACCTCGCCAACGTCCTACCTCGCGGTGGCGGTGTTCTTGGCGTATGCCTCCCGGCACGGGTACACGCTGATCGACCGGGAGGTCCGCCTGCCGCGCTGCTGGACCGACGATGCGGCCCGGTTGGCCGCTGCCGGCGTGCCGGAGTCGGTGCGGTTCGCCACGAAGATCGCCCTGGCGAGGCGGATGCTGGCCCGCACCCACGCCGCCGGTGTCCCGGCGGCGTGGTGCACGGCGGACGAGTTCTACGGCGGCGACCGCGCCCTGCGCGGCGACCTGCAGGCCCGCGGCCTCGGGTATGTCCTGGCTGTAGCCCGAAATCACCGCGTCACCGCCTGCCCGGCCATCGGGCCGCAACGCGTCGACCAGATCGCCGCCACACTGTCGTCGCGAGCGTGGAACCGCTACAGCGCCGGTGATGGCGCCAAGGGAGCGCGGGTGTACGACTGGGCCTGGGTGGCCATCACCCCACCCGAGGACGAGACGCTCGGACATCACGCTGTGCTGGTCCGCCGCAACCTGTCGGACGGCGAACTGGTGTTCTACCGCTGCTGGTCACCCACACCGGTCGGCCTGCCCGCTCTGGTCCGGGTGGCCGGCACCCGCTGGTGTCGAGACCTGCTTCCAGACCGCGAAAGGCGCGGTCGGCCTCGACGAGCACCAGGTCCGCCGGTGGGACTCCTGGTACCGCTACACCACCCTGGTCATGCTCGCCCACGCCATCCTCACCGTCATCGCCGCCCGGGAACGCAACCGCCCTCAGTCCGAGGACCAGCCGCCGATTCCGTTGACCGTCACCGAAATCCGCCACCTGTTCGCCAAACTGGTCGCCAACACCGTCCACACCATCAGCCACTGGCTGGCCTGGTCCCGCTGGCGCCGCCGCCACCAAGCCCGCGCCAAGACCAGCCACCACCGTCGCCGAGGCCACCAAGAACATCGACCAACGCCCACACAGTGTTCCCGTGCTGGACTGCCAGGGACAGCGTTGCAAGACCTTGTCACGGCGCGGTCAGCAGATATGCCCGCCGGGTCAGCTTGCCGATCATGGCGTACACGTGCCACAGACAGTCGCCGAGCTTCATGTCGTAGCTCGCCTGACCGTAGCGCTGCAGGTATTTGTCCCGGTCGCGCCGCAGCCGCGCCGCGTGCAGCAGCTTGCGGCCCACCTTGCCGCCGTGCTCCTGCGCATACTCGCCCCACTCGCTGGTCAGCGCGACGCACTCGTCGATGCGCAGCCCGGCCGCCGCGATCGCGGCATCGGTGCGCGCCGGGTCGGCGCTTTCCGCCACCACGCCCATGGTGTCCCAGAGGAACGCCGCCTCGCGCTCTTCCAGCAGATCGGTGCCGTACATCTGATAGACCATCGCCCGCCCGCCCGGCCGCAGCACCCGGCGGAACTCGGCATAGACACTCGCCAGGTCGGCGACGTGGACGAGCACGTCACGGCACCACACGAGATCGACGCTCGCATCCGGGATCGGCAGGCTCTCGGCGGTGCCGAGCACGAACGTCGGACCCTCCGATCCGGCCGCCTCGCGGGCCACCTCGACGTGGCGCGGCACCGGATCGACGCCGGTGACCGCGAAACCGAAGCGCTCGGCGAGGCTCAGCGCGTGCATACCCTCGCCGCATCCGACATCGACCGCGACGCAGCCGGGCGCAAGGTCGAACCCGGCGACGAAGTCGAACAGCACGCTCGGTCCGCGCGGGTCGAGGCTCGCGTCGAGCTCCTTCTCGAATTCTTCTTCAATCCGAGGGTACCTGTCGTAGGCCTCGTCGAGGGTCCAGCCCGCCATGGCGTCGTCTCCGCTCGTGTCGTCCGGCCGACGCTACCAATGCGAACTCCGATGGTCGCGAGCGATTTTCGTCCGCGCTGCGCGTAGCAGGCCCCTCCCGGCAACCGCGCCCCTTCCGGCTGATCACCCACACCAGCTGGGCGACCAACCTCCGCCTGGACTGGCCCCGATCGCGAGGCATCCACCAAGCCCGCGCCCGGACCAGCCACTACCCGCCCGAGCTGACGCCTACCAACCATCGATCTACATCTACATAACGATCCCGGGCTGGACTACTAGCCTGGATCATTCGCGCCCGATGTGTGGAGTCCTGGTTCGACAGCTTGTATCGCTGTCTGTCGATGAACGGTGTCGGGTGGTGTGGCGTGGGGCCGTCTGTCGCGGCGGCAGGCGTGGTCTCCTGGAGTCGTCCGGTCGTCGGGTCGGGGGCTGAATGGGTCAGCCGGGTGCGGGCCCAATCACGAGTGGCGTAGCCTTCGCGAAGATCATCTAGCCGGATGTGTCACGGATCGTCTGACCCTGATCCATAACGGATCAAGTGGACCCCGACATAGCAGTGCAGGCAACCAGCGCCCACGATTGCGGAACAGGTTCGAGGCGGTGCGGGCGAGGCTGACCGGCGCCGCGTCCTCACGGCGCAGGTCGGCGGTACATCCGGCGTCCACGACGTCGGCGCGGCTGCGCTGCTTGTACGAATGGCCGGTGGTCAGCCCGGCCGCGGGCGGTGGGCACGCTACGACGGGCGGGTCGATCGCTGGTCCGGGCTGGGCATCGATTCCGCGAGTGCGGCGATGGCCAGCAGCCGGCGGACCGGAGCCGGGGCTGCGACGATGACCGGGCCCGGCGCCGCCCGGCGGGCGGCAGCCAGGGCATCGACGCCGGCGCAGCCGAGGAACGTCACCGCGGACAGATCAACTTCCACCCGCGCCGGATCGCTGGCCAGCGCCTCGTCCAGCACGGCGGCGAGCCGGGCGGCGTTGCTCAGGTCGATCTCGCCCGCGACGCGGACCACAACCCCGTCGCCGGCGGGACGCACGATCGTCGCGTCCCGGGCGGGTCCGGCGCCTGTGGGTACCCCGTCGTCGGTTGTCATGCGTCTCACCGGATCCGACGCTATCGGCGTCCACGGGGCCGCCACAGGGGCCAGCCAGACCGATCGGGCCCGCCGACCTGGGCGAGCGTCCGCGTTCCGTTTCGGGTCCCGTCCGGTCGGTGTCCTGTTGACATCCGTTGGTGCCGGAATGCCGACCGGCCAGTTGCCCTGGTCGGGCGGGTTCGTGCCGGCACCGGTCACTGCAGCGGTCGGCGACCCGTACCCAGTCTGGCTGACCGCGACTCCTGCCGGTCAGCTGACGGCGACTGCGGCCGCAAACCCGCATGTCCTACAAGGGCCACGACCCACGCGTCTACCTGCTCACCGGCGAGGATCGGGTGGCTGGCCAGTCGAACTCGAACCAGCCGGCGGCCTGCGCCGGCGTGACCTGCTGATCGCGTCCAGGCACGTCATGCACGGCCCAGACGTCCTCCGCGCGCAACTGCTCGACCGTGGCATGCGCGGCCATCAGCGCCGCGTAGTCGCGTACCTGCTGCACTGGCAGCCGCTTGTCCCGCTCGGCGTTCTGGGCGATCAGCACCGACGGCGGCCGAACGAACCGCAGGACCACGACAGGGGAACCGAATCGACCGGCGATCGCGGTCAGTCTCATCCTCGCCTGGGGCAACACGTTCGTCGCGTCCACCACCACGCTCAGCCCCGCGCCCAGGCGTTGGGCCACCCGGCGATCGCGTTCGGCGAAGATCTGCGGATCCGCCACCTCCCGGTCGACAGCGGAGCCGAACAGCTGCACCGCGATGTCGTCACTGGAGACCACCGCGGCCGCGTCCACCTTGCCCTGCCGGACCAGTTCCGCAGCGAAGGTACTCTTCCCGGCGGCCGGCGGACCGGCGAGCATCACCAGGGCACCCGACGGGATCCGAACGGGTCGTTCACCCAGGCGAACGGCGTCCGCCGAACCCATACCCTCCTCCTACTCTCGGGTGCCCATGTCGCCGGCTCCTCGCGTTGCACTGGCGACGCGCAAGGGGTATCCGCTGGCGTCGGTGGCCCGCGGCATGTGCTCCGCGGCTCATGCGGTGCGTGGCTTTCAGGCGAGCGCCGATACCCGCCGGACGACCTCGTCGCGGCCCAGGACGCGGGCCACCTGGTACAGGTCAGGGCTGCGGGTCGATCCGGTCAACGCGACGCGGATTATCTGCGACGCTTCGCGGATCGAGCCGTGGTGTTTGTCCGGGTTGGCTTTGAACTCCTTCTGGTTGCGGGCGAAGCCGTGTCGGGCGGCGAGGGTACGGATCTGCTCGAACCATTCCTGCGGGTCGTCGAGGTGCCGGTAGGTTGCCGTGAAGTCCCGCACCAGCGCTGACACGACCCGCGAGTCCAGTTCGGCCAGTGGCCCGTCCAGGGTCGGGGTGCGGAACAGTCCGGGGAAGAAGTAGCCGTAGACGCCGCTGAACTGCGACCACCTGCGCAGGTCCTTACGCGGATTGTCGACACCCTCACGCTCGATGCGCAGCGCCCGAAGCGCCAGCTCGCGTTCCTCGGCGATGGTCGCGGCCAACTGCGGGTCGAAGGTCTGGGCCCACGCACTCACCTCGGCCAGGATCTGCTCGCCGCGCAGCCCCGCGATGTAGTCGGCGCTGATGTCGTCGAGCTTGGCCACGTCGACGAGGGCCCCCGAAACTCCGCACTCGGCGAGCTCGATCGGCGCGGTAAGCGCCTCGGTCATGGGCAGCTCGGCCAACCGGCCGTTGGCCAACCCACGCAGGTAGTACAGCACCGCCTCGGCGGGGTAGCCCGCCTCGATGTAGAAGTCGACGGACGCCTCAGGATCCTTACGCTTGGACAGCTTGCGTTTGCTGCCACCATCCTGCTTGAGCAGCGGCGCGATGTGCGCGTACGGGATCGGCTCGAAGCCCAACGCGGCGAACAGTTGCAGATGCAACGGAACGGATGAGATCCACTCCTCGGCGCGGACGACAAGGTTGACCCGCATCAGATGATCGTCAACGGCGTGCGCCAGGTGGTACGTCGGCAGCGGCAGGGGCTGGTCGGAGCTTTTGAGGATGACCACGTCGTTGCGGTTCTCGTCGGCCTCGATACGACCCCGGATCAGATCAACGTAGCGGACCCGGGCCCCCGGCCGCCCCGGCGATTTGAACCGCACCACGTAGGGGCGGCCCTCGGCCAGCGCCATGCGGACCTGCGGGGCGGGGGCGTCACGCCAGGTAGCCCACCGGCCGTAATACCCCGTGGGGACCTTCGCGGCCTGCTGCGCGGCGGTGATCGTGGCCAACTCCTCGTGGGTGGCGAAACACAGGTACGCCCGGTCCGTACGCAGCAGTTCCCGGACGTAGGTCAGGTAGATGTCGGCGCGCCGGGACTGGGTGTAGGGCCCGTACCCGCCGGTGTCAGCGCCTTCGGTGGGTTGGATCGCGAAGTAGTCGAAGGCCCGATCGAACTGGGCCAGCGCACCCTCGACACCACGCGCCTGGTCGGTGTCCTCGACCCGCACGAAGTAGACCCCGCCGCTGCGCGTGGCGACAGCCTTGTCGATCATCGCCACGTACACGCCACCGATGTGCATCGCACCGGTCGGGCTGGGACTGAACCGGGTGACCATGGCGCCGGCGGGCAGATCCCGCGGCGGGAACCGCCGTTGCCAGTGTTCGGGATCGGGCAGATCCGGTCGGAACAGCGCGTCGATCTCCGATCGGGAAAGCATGAACGATCCTCCAGTCCGGGTCGGCACGCGGATGAGACAACGATTCCCTGCGCGAGCGCCCAGTCCGCATCGTCGCGGGCCGCACACGAGTACACCAGCCGGTTTCGTGACCGCCGCCGTCCCGACAGCGGGTCACCAGCCGTGCCGGGCGGCCAGCCAGCCGAGGGCGAGGCCGGCGCTGTGGCGCCAGTGCGGAACGAGGAACGGCGAGGACTCGACTGGGTCGCGGGTGGCGGCTATCGAGTAGTAGCCACCGATTCCGGCCAGCGCGGCGTCGACGGCGTCCCCTGGTGCGCCGAGCGCCGTGGGGTGCTGCGCGAAGAGCTGGTCGAGGTCGTGGCCTTGGCCGAACGCGGAGAACAGCAGCGACACGGTGTCGAACCAGGCCGGGCCGATGCGCAGATGGTTCCAGTCGGTCAACCACGCGGCCCCACGGGTATCGATGACGACGTTGTCCAGACGCAGGTCGTTGTGGCTGAGCGTCGTTGCCTCGCCGCCGTATCCGTCCAGGCGTGCCTCAAGGGCGACCAGCTCCGGCAGCCGGGCGGTGAGCCATTGCGGACCCGGCGGCATCGGGACCGCCCCCGCCGCGGCCCGCCGCCAGCCGTTGTGCTCGGTGCCTTCCCAGCCGGGCAGCGCCAGCGCATCGGACAGGTGCGCACCGCAGCTGGCGAACGCCTCGGCCGTGGTGGCGACCGCCTCCAGCGAAGCCTCGAGATCCTGCCTGGTCCACGGGTAGGCCGGCATGACCCCGTCGATCACCTCTGCGCCGACCACGACGTGGTCGTGGACGCGCATCGACCACAGGAGCTTCGGCGCCGGCACGCCAGCGGGCATAGCCGACAGGATCTCGCCCTCGCGGGCATACCACCGCGCGACCTGACCCCCGACCGGAGCCGCCTTCACGAACGCTCGACCGGTGGGGCCGGCGACGACTGCGGCGAAGCCCGGGGTGAACCCGCCGCCGACGGTCCGAAAGCTGACCGCACCGCCGAGACGCTCGGCGACGGCCTCACGAACCGCGATCGGCAGCTGCGACCAGCCCGGCCGCCGTGACGTTGCCAGGTAGGAAAACCCGGGCGCGCCAGCTGACTTCACACGGCCATGATCACGGCCGGGACGCCCCGACGCGACCAAATAACGACCCGTTGCACCTGTTGGCGGTGGGCCCGTCGAAATCCCGGGTGCGTCGCGAGGCCGGTCCGCGCACGCTTGAGCGATGACGTGGATCATCAGCCACGACGTTGCGGAGTTCCTGGCGGCGGCCGGTGCGCTGCTGAACTCGCGGCCGGCAGAGCACACCGTGCTGCTGACCGTGGCGGAGACCCTTCACAGGACAGGCAGCGCGGCTTTCGGGCAGAGCGCACCACCACGGTTCGGGTGGTGGCGATCGGAAGACGAGACGGTCAGATCCGCGTTCCTGCACACCCCGCCCCACCCGGTACTGCTCACCGCCACGTCGCAGCCGGCGGCAGCGTCCCTGGCTGCGATGCTGGCCGACGGACCCGCCGTGTCCGGCGTCAACGCGGACCCCGCGTCCGCGCAGGCGTTCGCCGCAGCGTGGTCAAGCCGTGCCGGTGTCACCCCGCGTCTGCGCCGCCGCCAACGCCTGTACCGGGTCGGGCAGCTGGTGCCTGCGCGGCCAGCACCCGCGGGAACGGCGCGGGTGGCGCGGGCGGATGACCGTGACCTGCTGCTGGCATGGTACGAGGCGTTCGGCCGGGAGGTCGGCGACGTCGCAGGCGGGCTTGCGGGCGTGGTCGAGGACCGCATCGGCTACGGCGGGCTGACCCTCTGGGAAGTGGACAACACGCCGGTCGCGCTGGCCGGCCGTACCCGTCTCGTCGCCGGGATGGTCCGTGTCGCTCCCGTCTATACCCCCGCCACCCTGCGCCGGCGCGGTTACGGCGCCGCGGTGACCGCCGCGGTCAGCCGGGCGGCGCAAGACGCCGGAGCCGACGAGATCGTACTGTTTACCGACCTGGCCAACCCGACCAGCAACGCCCTGTACCAGCGTCTGGGCTTCCGGCCGGTCAATGACAGCGGATGGTTCACGCCCTCCCGCCGGCCGAAGATGGGAACCGGGCGGCGTAGTCGGCCGCGGCTCGGACGAGGTCGGGAATCTCCGGCGCAGTGGAGGCCGTCGCGACGTCACCCAGTGGAACCCAGCGGTAGCCGTTGACCTCATCGGGGGCGACGGTGACCTCGGATGTGATGGGTCGGCAGACGTACACCAGGTCGATGTTGGCGTGCGGCCCGACCGCTGGGTCGGGCACGCCGTCGATGATGAGGATGGTGAACGGCGGGGCGATGACATCGACACGGGGGTGCCTGAAACGTTCCTCAGCAAACACCTCGACGTCGATGCCGACCTCTTCCCGGACCTCCCGCAGCAGGGCATGGACCGGATCTTCTCCGGGATTGATGTGCCCGCCGGGCGGCAGGACAGTTCCCGACTTGCGGTGCTCGATGAGCAGCACCCGATCGTTGTGCAGCACGATCGCCGACACCGTGTAGTGGCGAAGCATCCAACCTCCTCAGCCCGGGTGGCAGCGTCGTACCGCGGGCGCGGGCACGGGCACCTTCGAGGGAAGGGTCGTCGGTGTCGCGACCTCCACAGCGGCGCGCGGGCGGGCGCATCGCAGCGACCGCCGAATTGTCACAGCCTGCTGCCAGGATCACGATCGTGACACGAGACGCCCATCCCGCCCGATCGGACGCGGCCACGCAAGCGGGCCTGGCCGACCTGGTTGCAGGAATCGTGCCGTGGGACGACGTGGAGCGAGACCACCTGGCGTCGGCCGTCGCCTGGATCGCCAGCGGCGCCCCGCTCTACCGCACCGGCAAACCCGATATCCCGGCAACCCATCTGGTCAGCTACTTCGTCGTCCTCGACGAAGGAAGCGGCCAACTGCTCCTCGTCGACCACCGCAAGGCCGGCTTGTGGCTGCCGAGCGGCGGCCATGTCGAGGAAGGCGAAGACCCCTGGCACACCGTTGTGCGGGAGGCCCGGGAAGAGCTGAACATGCAGGCCGAAGCCTCGGCGCTGGCCGGGGATCGCCCGTTCTTCCTCACCGTCACCCGCACCCGCGGCCCAGGCCAGCACACCGACGTCTCGCTGTGGTACCTGCTGCGCACCGACGCCACCACCGTGATCTCCTACGACGAGGACGAATTCGCCGCGATCCGCTGGCTGACACCCCCGCAGGTGCTCGCCGAACCGGCCGACACCCTCGACCCGCACCTGCACCGCTTCACCGAAAAGCTCCTGACGGCCCACCGCGTCGCCCCGCTGGCAGCGAGCGGCCGCACCCCTACCAGCGGGTAAACCTGGCGATCGCCAACGCGACAGGACGACCCGCAGCCAGACCAGGCAAGCCACGCCAACGAACCGGGCGCCACCAGTGTTGGGGCGTCCAAGCGCACGGAACGGGGTAGCCGGTGAGCGGATACGAGAGGGTAACGGCGGCAGCTCTGACGATCGTCCGGGACCCAACGGTGCCGTGACGTTCGTTGCCCAACGGCGCGGGCCGTTCGCCGGTCACTGGCTGCTTCCCGGCGGGCGGGTCGAGTTCGGGGAGTCCCTTCCCGACGCGGCCCGCCGGGAGACCCTGGAGGAGTCCGGCTGCACCGTCGGCGAGCTGACGCTGACCGGCGTGTACGAGATGCGCGGCGCGTGGGACCAGGGCGCCTACCACCTGATCATGTTCGCGTTCCTGGCCGACGCCCGTGTTGCGCTGCCGGCTTCGGCCACCGCTGATCACGGCGTTGGCGAGGTCGTCCAGGGTGTACCGGCAGCGGTACGGCCCCACCCGACCGTGATGCGGATCCTCAACGACGCCGGGTCGCCGACTTCGACCCCACCGAGATCGACACGGCGCTCGCTGCCCACGGCATCTCGATGCTGTGCCTCAAGACCGGTTCCCGGGCTCGGACCGGCTGATGCGGCCGACGCACCACGCCCAGCCGACCGGGCTCACCAAGTCCATCCCCGCAGCACGAATCCGACGCGAGCACGGTGCAGGTCAACCGCGTCGACCAATACATTCGCCCTACCCAAGATCCAGACGGATCGACGCGCAGCAGCACGCCGTGACGGAGCTCGGCATAAACAATTCCGGAACGGACGAGCACCCCAGGAGCACCTGGAGTCCACAGTGGACGAATCTTGAAGGGCGCCCGACCCACGTTTTCACAGGTCAGATGCCCTTTGATCTTGCGCGCCCGAAGGGACTCGAACCCCCAACCTTCTGATCCGTAGTCCGAAGACCGATATATATCGCCTTCAGGACTACGGGTAACTGGCACTGTACCAGTTCTGTCGGCTGAGTCCACATAGGCCGGTCTGCGTATCCGCTGGTCCGGGGCGTGGCTACGGTAGGTGACCGGGACGCGGTGCCGGCGAGTGGCCACAGTTGGGCCGGGGCGTGCTGGAATCTCGCCAAAAGTCCAGGAAGAGGCCCGGCATCCGAGCAACCAGCGAGCAACGCGGAGATCAACGAGCCGGTCGCGGCAGGGCTCCGGTGGCCAGCCCGGACCGCAACGGGGGCCGCGGCCTCGACAAGATCAGGGCCTAGACGCTGAACGTTAGAGACCCGGGTGTTGACCTGGGGACACGACGAACCCCACCGCTGAGTCGCGGTGGGGTTCGTTGATACCGTGGTCGAGCAGGGTTCGCCGAGATCAGGCGGGTCTCCCCATGGCAGTCCAGATCAGCGTCAGAACTGCCACCTCCGTGACGAGGACGCCGACGAATGTTGCTCCACCTCGTAGGACCGCCCCGGCCGGGTGCGCGCCGGCGAGCCAGGAGAGCACCCCAGCCACCAGTCCGAGGACCAGCGCGATGACCACGGCCACCGCGAGTGCGATGAGCAGCAGGCTCAGCTTTACTGACATGTCGTTGACTCCTTCGGTCTCCTTGCCGTTGGAGCGCGACGATGAGCCGGGTGCCCAGCCGAATGCCAGGTCCGGCCGGACAGATCGGAGTTGTTGCGCTGCCCAGGGAGGTCGAAGGAGTCGGACAGCGTCGGACGGCGGACGGACAGGGTAAGCGAGCAGTGGGATCCGAGCCGGAGGAGGAGCCCGAAGCCGTCCGCGATCTCAGGCGGGCGCTGAAAAGCGTGGCTCGAAACTTCCCCTCGCTGCGGGCGCTCGCCCGGGAGGCTGGGGTCTCTCCGGACACAGTGTCGCGGGCCGTCAACGGCCCCGGCGTCCCGAGCGCCGAGACCCTCGATCGGATCTTGAGCGCGTGCCCTCGACGGCCTGTCCTCGCTGACGGTCGGTATGACAACAATTGGCGCAAGCTGTACCGGGCCGCCACTGACAGCATGCAGGAACGTACCCGCCGTAAGCGTCGTGCACAATCAGCAGCCGCAGCGGAGGCAATCGACACGGTCAGAGTCGACCAGCACCTCACGGATGCCGCGAACCTCAGCGCTCACGAGTCGTCCATACGCTTCGTGCACCACCTCAGCGAGGCGACGCAACGGGACTGCGACGCTATCGCGGAGCTGGCATCGGGTCACACGCTCCGGCTCAGCACGGTGTATGTCGCCAGGCAACTGGAGGCGGACCTGCTCACCACACTCGGCCTACCGTCGTTGACAGCTGTGTCGGGAGAGGCCGGGTACGGTAAAACCGCCCTGCTGTGGAATCTCCACCGACGGGCGGCTCACGCCGGCTACTGGCCGCTGTTGATCCCGGCGACCGTACTGCTCCGCGGGGTGGAGGCCGGACCTGGCGAGGGGGCGCTCACTATCGACGAGCTGTGGACCGCTCTGCGCGGCGCCCAGCACCGCGAGCTCCGCCCGGTCCTCCTAGTCGATACGCTGGACTTGCTGACCCACAGCCCCCCGGCACGGATCGCGGTCCACCGGCTACTGACCACGGCTGCCCAGGTCCGGCTGCCCATGGTCGTGGCCTGCCGCCCGACGGAGGCGGCACTGCTGCGCCTCGATGAGAATGACAACGAGGAGTACGGCCTACGGATCCGCCCATTCATTTTGGGGCGCTTCAGCGAGACCGAGGTTAAGCGCGCGATCGAGTCGTACGCTCGGGCCTGCTATCCGGCCGACGAGCAAGCGGCAGTCATCACGACCGTACGCGAGGCCAACATTCACGGCCGAGCGCTACGCGAGGTCGTGGCCAACCCGCTGGCCCTGCGGACGCTGTTCGTGCTGTACGCACCTGACCCACCCGACCCGGATGTCGACAGCATCGCTCTCTATGACTTGTTCTGGCAATGGCGTGTGCAGACGGACCGGCGCGATCGGTCGACGCCGGAGTCCGGCGTCGACCTCAGCCGACCCGTAGAGCTGACCGCGTTAGCGATGTTGGAGCGGGGACGGATCGACATCGCGCGGCGGGAGCTGCGGGATTGGGTACGGGCGACGCTTCTGGCCGGACGTGACCCGATCGACCTCATGCGCTCCCGCGGCGTCCTCGTCGTCCGGGAGGAAACCCAGCGGCTTTGGTTCTTCCATCAGACTCAGTTCGAGCATGCGGCCGCCAGGGCGGTCACGGCGTGCGGCACGCAAGCGGCCGAGAAGCTCACCGCATTCGTTGCAGATGATCCATATGATCTGCTGTACGGCGAGGTAGCCAGCCAACTCCTGCTGCTGGCTGGCCGTACCGTCGGTGCGAACGTCCCGGCCGATGCCGCCGAGCGCTTGCTGGCCACGTGGCTATACACGCCGCAACCCGGACTGCGGGTGCTGGCGCTGCGGACCTATGCCCGCTTCCGGTCGCCTTCCGAGTCGCTACAGTCGATCGCCGCGCCAGTCATCGTCAACTGCGACGTACGGACTGGCAAGGACTTCCTGCGCCTACTGCCATCGGTCACTCACTTCCGGCCCAGCCGCTGGCGGCATGATCTTTCCTATGCCTGGAAACGACCGGAGCTGCGGCTCGACTGTATAGAGGCATTGATCCGGCTCGCTGCGCGCCATCCCAAGGATGCAGTCGAGTTCGCGTCAGACCCCGAGAACGATGTGCTCGGTTGGCTCAGCGAGCGCCCAATCGAGCAGTTGCGTGCACATAAGAGCCTGTACCTACGGCTGCTCGACGCGCTGGCGCCGGCTGAACCTGGCTGGTGCGCCCGTCAGGCTATGAGCTTCTGGGACCGCTTCACGGATGCGCCAGACACCGAAGGGATGACGGATCGGCAGGTCAACGTCGACGGCCTAACCGACGTTCTGTGCTTCCTGCACCGGCACGGCGGACATCATGCGGACGACCTCGCACGGATCGCCACCACGTTGCAACACCTCAGCTCGCACGACCCGACCATCGAGTTGCAGCGGGCGTACGCCGCGCTCGCAGCGCCGGCGCTATACGCACAGCGATCGCTGATCGCCGAGTTCGAGGAGGTCCTGGGTGCGAGCGGCTTCGGCGACATCTGGCGGCAGGCTCGGATGCGGACTGTTGCGACGGCCGCTCTGCGCCTTCCACGCGACGACAGCGTCCGGCTGATCGCAGCGGTCCTCGCTGCGCCGCAAGACGACGGCCAGGTGCAGCTGTGCGCGACACTGCTCGCCGAGATTCTCGCCACCGCGCTGCCGGATGATCCGCGCCCGATGACCCAGTTAGTCATCGAACAGTGTCGAACCACACTAGCCGCCCTCGATACCTCGGCGCACCTCTGGATTACCGCTGTGCGCAACGCGGCACTGTCCGACACCCAGCTGCTTACGGTACTCCCCGAACACGTGCCGGACATCCTGACCTGGCTCGCCCCGAACCAGCTTGGCCCCTTGGTCGTCGCGGCGGCGGGCGCCGGCATAACCTCCGCCGCAAAGGCACTCGACTGGTGCTTCACGGCTGAAGGTCAGCGCCGGGTCCGCGCGATCCCCGGCGGCCCGGAGAGTATCCGGCACATCCGCAAGCTCCTTCAGTACCGTGTGGAGCAAACACCGGCGCTGCTTCCTGTACTCATCACAGACGCGACTCGGACCCGGGACACTCGCGACCTGTGCGGCGCTATCGACAAGATTTCGGCTACGGGGTTACGCGACCACCCCGCAGCGATCGCGGACCTCATCCGGCTACGACGGGACATTATCGATGACGTACGGCCAGACCGGCGTCGCCACGGCCATAAGCTGTGGCGCCTGCTGATCGAGCGGGACCTCGATGGAGCGCCGACGCCCGCCGACCTGGCCACAGCCTTGACCAACACCAAGGACGCGGAATTAATCAGCTCAATTCTGGTCTTCGCCTCGATGTTGGCCGAGCATCCGGCATGGAACAACATGGACGCGTCAGAGCTGCAAACCGTCCTTGAGGCGTACATCTACGACGGGTGGCGGGTGCGTGCCGGGACGTCGGTCGCGCCGGAGACGAGGCGTCGGGTTGTGAATCGAGAAGCGTTGGCCCGGCAGGTCCTCGTCCTGCTGCTGGCTCGAGTGATCCCGCTCCCGGAGTCGGCCAATGACCGAAAGGAGGTGGCCCGGAAGGCCGAAGGCATCGTCTTCGACGCCGGCTACGACGTTTCCGATCGGGCACAGCTGCCCGCGTTCACCCGGCGGCCACTGCCCTTGGCTGGCTCCCCGACCGGCTGGTCATCATGGACGTGCAGCAGGCGATCGACGTTGTGTTGCGTTACGTTCGACGCATCTACGGGCTCCACCCGGGCAAGATCAAATGGCGGACGACGATCGCCGTTAAGTGGCAGTACATGATCGGCAACCTCGTGCTTGCGGCAACGCCGATGCAGCGCCAAGCCCTCGTGGACGACCTGCTCCCAATGGACGAGGACCTGGCGGGCTTCGCACTCATCGCTTGCATCACCCGTACTCCCGGCCGCCCGCAGTGGCTCTACGACACCGTGGCGCGCTTGGACGGACATGTGCATGGCAAGGTCCGTTCGACGCTGTATGAGTACGACCGTGAACGCAGCCGCAGACGATGGATGCCCGTCCGGACCTTTGCCAACAAGCTGATCAACGACAGCTGACGTCAGGCCGTTCGCTGCTGCCCGGCGTTCAGAAGGGGAGGACCTGGCGCCGGTTGACACAGGCGAATCCCAAGGTCAGGGCAGTAGAACTAGCAGGTCGTGAGTCCTATTGGAAGCCGGTTCGTCGTACGGCTGGGCGTCTACGGGGTAACGCCTGCTTTCGATCCGCGTGCCTCGGTCGTGTCGGGTCAGCCGGGCAGCTGATAGGCAAGCTGGAGCCCGTCGCGGGCCCTCGCTTGTTGACGAGTGTCGCCCACCGCCTTGCTGAGGGTGAGCGCGACTTCGTAGTGGTTCACCGCTTCGCCAGGGCGGCCCAACGCGGTGTGGGTCTCGGCGAGGCCGTTGTGGGCGCGAGATTCCAGGTGGCGGTTGCCGATGTCCGAGGCGATGGCAAGCGCCTGCGTAAAGTAGTCCGCGGCTCGCTGGTGGTCGCCCATCCGGGAATGGGCGATGCCGAGGCCGTCGAGAGTCACGCCTTCGCCCGCGCGGTCGCCGACTTCGCGGCGGATCGCGAGCGCCTGTTCCAGGTATGCACGGGCACGGGTGTAGTCGCCTGAGCGCCGATAGGCGGTGCCGATGTTGTCGATGATGTCGCCGGCTGCGGCGCGGTCGCCGACCTCCCGGGCGATGTCGAGCGCACGGTCGTGGTATCTGAGAGCGTCCTCGGTGTTGCCCATGCGGCTTTGAATAATGCCGATGTTGTCCAGTGTCTTCCCCTCGCCCACCCGGTCGCCTAGAGCGCGGAACTCCACCAGAGCTTGTTGGTACTGGTCGTCGGCGTCCTGATAGCGCCCCAACAGGTCGTACACGTTGGCGAGATTGCCCATCGCATTGGCTGCCATCAGGCGGTCGCCGAGCTTTTCAGCCAGCCTTCCGACCTGCTCCTGGTGGTTGATCGCCTCGTCGTAGCGACCCTGCCGTTGATATGGGTGCGTATCTTCTGGGGTGAACTGGATGCGTTTCGTGTCCGGCGTGTTGGGTTGCTTGTCCCTGAGATGAGCGGCTGATTCGGCTAGTTTCGTCAGTGCTCGGCGGTTTCTGGCCGGGTTTCCCGGCGGGAGGGA
>WNFV01019954.1_pt1 | contig 16650 bp, 19 predicted proteins | sample 5400101 | NCBI WGS metagenome assembly WNFV01 (sample SAMN13153361, study PRJNA577476) | soil metagenome | isolation source: 115 cm soil or saprolite under grassland replicate 1 | place: USA:California | collected 2016-06-15
GCTGCGGTAGCCGAACAGCAGCTGCAGGAAGACCAGCGGTGGAAACCCCGCATCGTGATTGGCGTTGTGGGCCGGGGCGCGACACGGCGCGATCGACGCCAGGCGCTCAGCCATTGAGCGCGACGGGCGGCGCTCATCGCGCTCAATCTTTTGCAAGGCCGTCACGGAACACCCGACTTGGAGCGCCAACTCCTTTTGGAGCAGACCAAGGGCTTTGCGGCGGCGGCTGATCAAAGCCCCAAAGGATGTTTCGGTCTCCATCGGTAACCCTCCAATCCGCGTGTGTTCGATTCACATGGGCAAGCGTATTGTACTCCTTTTGTACGTGTTGTGTATGTGTCAGCGACCCCAACCGCCCTACTATTTGGTGTTACATGAGAGTGGGTCAAGCACAGGAAACGATCACAATCCGGTTTCAATCGCCTGATCGCTGGAAACCAACGATCGAAGTAGCCACGATGGAATGACAACGGTATGACAGAACAGGGATGGCACGCCATGGTCACGGTAATCCAGAAGGTCCAAACCGGCTTTGACCAGGCGTTGACGGTACGACTCGCCACGGGTGTGCAGGAACTCGACGTGCCGCCATCGGTCCTGGAACGAATGCAGCAGGCGGTGACCACAGCGGTACGCCGGGCGTTCCAGCGCGACAGTACGCGGTCGGCTTGCGTGACCGTATTGACGCGGGTGATGCAATCGAAGGATGCACGCATGTCGCGAAGTTGGGGGTTCTTCGTCGTCGAGCACGGCGCCGGGGAGGGGGAGCAACAGCGCATCGAGGTGTTTCTGTACCCGGATGGAAGCTAAACGCATCGCTCGACAAAACACGACCCATTTCACGTGGGTCCTCAACAATACGCGCGGCAGCGCGCTGTTGGCCACCATGCTGCACACGGCGGTAAATGTCTGGACCGATATCTACCGCCCGACCGTGCCGACACCTTGTTCTCCTAGCTCGGGTGCGGCGTGATCCGCCTGGCCGCCCTGATCGTGGCGGACATCTATGGGCCGGCGCGCCTTGCACGCAAGCCGACTGTGGAGCTGCCGCTGGGAAGGGGAGACGGACCGCCGGTGACGGTTTTCACCAACACAAAGACCAAAGGAGAGCCTATCATGTCAACCAATTCGACCGCAACCATGGGACGGATTCAAAGTCGGGGAGCGCGGATATCGATCATGGCCGACCGCACGTTGCTTCGTCTATCAGCGACGCTGCTGTTCATCGGGGAGCTGATCTCGTTAGTAGCGGGCTTGTTTCATCCCGATCAAGCACCTGCCAATGACCACCACGCCGCGTTCGCCGGATATGCCGCCAGTGTTCATTGGACCGCCATCCATCTCGGCCAGTTCGCAGGCATGGCGGTGATCATTGCCGGACTGCTCGCGCTGTTCTTCGCGCTCAATGTCCGCTCTGGAGCGCCGGCGTGGGTAAGTCGGCTGGGCGCTGTTGTGGCAGCGGTGGCGCTTGCGCTGTATGGCGTCCTGCAGGCCGTGGACGGGGTCGCGCTCAAGCAGGCGGTCGATGCGTGGGCGAGCGCGCCGGACGCGGAGAAGGCGGCCCGCTTCGCCAGCGCTGAAGCGATCCGGTGGCTGGAGTGGGGAGTCAGAAGCTATCAAAGCTTTATGCTGGGTCTGGCGTTCGTCCTGTTCGCGACCGTGATCGTGTGGACGGCGCGGGCCCCGCGGTCGATTGGCGTCCTGATGGGGTTGTCTGGCCTCGCCTACATCGCGCAGGGCTGGGTGATCGGCTCCGAGGGCTTCTCGGTAGCCAATAGCATCCCTACACTGCTCGGCATCATCCTGGTGCTCGTGTGGAGTATCTGGCTGCTGATCAGTGCCTGGCGGATGGAGGCGCTCGACGCTCCGAGCGGATAAGCCCCACATTCGAACGCGTTAAGATCAAACAGCGAAGGAGTTATCCTTTCGGATGCTCCTCGCTGGATCTTCCTCTACCATGGAGAGTCTGAACAGGAGGTTCGCATGAATACAACATTCAAGGACCTGGCCGAAGCCGTCGCCGCCCTGGTCGGCATCGTCCCAGACCCGTTTCCCAGGGATAAGGCCGGGCTGTCACTGGACCAGGAGGTCGGGATAGTCGAACTGCACCGCGGGGACACCTGGGAGCTCAAGGCCTTCCCGGTACGCAAACGCATCGGCGATACCGAGGTCAAGATGTTAAGCTACAACGGCTCCATCCCCGGCCCAGTCATCAAGGCGCCCCAAGGTGCAGAGGTGATGATTAACTTCACCAATCTCTTGGATCTGGAGACCACCGTACATTGGCACGGCCTGCGCCTCGACAACCGCTGGGACGGCGTGCCGCAAGGCGCGCATGGCGGCATGCAGGCACCCATCCCCACCAGGGGTAGCTACACATACCATCTGCGCTTTCCCGATGCCGGCGTCTTCTGGTATCACCCACATATGCGCGAGGATTACACTCAGGAAATGGGGCTGTATGGCAACATCATCGTCGTACCTTCTGATCCGTCCTACTGGGCCCCGACCAACCGCGAATACGCCTTGATCCTCGACGATATCCTGATCGAACGCGGGGCGGTGGCGGCTTTCAGCCGAAGTACCGCCAACCGCATAGCCATGGGGCGTTACGGCAATGTTATGCTGGTCAACGGGGAGACGAGCGGCAGGCTGACCGCCTGCCAGGGCGAGGTGGTGCGGCTCTACCTGACCAACACCGCCAATGTGCGACCGTTCAGAGTAGCGATCCCTGGCGCTGATATGAAACTGGTGGGCAGCGATGGCGGGCGCATTGAGCGGGAAGAGCTGGTGACAGAGGTGGTGCTGGCGCCATCCGAGCGTGCGATCGTCGACGTGCTCTTCGAGGCGACGGGCCAGTATGCGCTCGAGCACCGCTCATCGGACCGCACATACACCCTGACAACTATTGCAGTCAGCGCGGAGCAGGCGCAGCCTTCCTATGCTCAGGAGTTCCATCACCTGCGAGAGAACCCGGAATTCAAAGCCACGCGGGCACGGCTGGCCGAGGAACTGGAACGCGCGCCTGACAAAGTGCTTTCGCTGGTCGGCGAAATGCCGGGTATGCGGCATGATGGCCACGGTCACCAGATGGACCCGATTGAGTGGGAAGATACGATGGCCCGGCACAACCGCATGACATCGCCACGCAATATGCTCTGGAAGATGGTCGACGCGACCACCGGGGAGGCCAACCACGCCATTAACTGGTCGTTCGCCCTCGGTCAGCGAGCCAAGATTCGCATCGTCAATGAGCCGCATTCCGATCACCCGATGCAGCATTCGGTCCATTTTCACGGCCAGCGCTTCCTGGTATTGGCCCGTGATGGCGTGCCCAATCACAACCTGGCCTGGAAAGATACCGCTCTGGCGCGGACGGGCGAAATCGTCGACATCTTGCTTGACTGCAGCAATCCGGGCCGCTGGATGGCGCACTGCCATATCGCCGAGCATCTGGAGAGCGGGATGATGTTCAGCTTCGATGTGGGACAAGAGCCCGCAACGGATCATAGACACGGCTAGGGGTAATTGAGCGAAGCTGACACCAGGCACGGGTTGTTGGGAAATCGCATCGAGCAATTCCACATGTTACCCATCACCCTCGGCATCACCGGCTGAGGGTGATGCCTGCTCACCCGTGAGCCGAGTAGACTTGATATCAACACGTACCTGAGAGAATTATTGACAGAGGTGATGTATGGCCCTTGCAACCTGGTGGCGCTCCGACCCGCTACCCCCATGCCAGTGTTACTTGGCTTTCACGCCGCGATTGCCGACGACGACGCGATACTGGCAGAGCTGAACCGCATCCCGATCGAGGCAGTGCGCGCACGCAAGCGGGACGGTCACCGTCCCTACGTCGGACGCCTCTACGGAACGCCCGTGGCGTACGGCTGGGTCGCCACCCGCGTGACGTCGATCGGCGAGCTCGACCTGACGTTGGAGCTGTCATCCGCCGACCGCTACCTGTGGGACTTCGCGACGTTGCCAGCTTGGCAGGGCCGTGGTGTCTACCCGCGCCTGCTGCAGGCGATCCCCCATCAGGAGACGCACGTGGCCGAGCGCTTCTGGATCATCTACGCGCCGGAGAATCTGCCCTCTGGCGCGGCCATGCGCAAGGCTGGTTTCACCCCGGCCGCGGAGCTCTCGTTCGACGGTGGTCGCCAGGTGCGTCTTGCGCCGGTGGGCAGTCACGAGCGCGCCCGCGCGGCGGCCGAGCTGCTGGGTATACCGCTCGTGGTGAACCGGCTGGCGCCCTGCTGGTGCTGCAGCGGACAGCCGGCCAGCCCCGCAAGCGAGGCGTGCTGGCCCCCAGCTGGGCTTGAGGCGGCAGAGCGTACCTGCGCGATCGAGCGCAAGTCGGCGGCACTTTTGACAGCCTGAGGCACAACCTGTTTCGACGGATAGCAGAGGGAGAGCAAGAATAGCCATGATCGGGATCGAATCACTCCGCAAGCTCCCGTGTAGGTTAGGTGAGCTGAAGCCGCTGAAGCAAGTGAAGCCCTCATATCAGACGGCTGAAGCACCTGGGCTTTACGGGCTAACTTTGTAAACAGGGTGACGCGTGCGTTGGCGACCGGCCCACCAGCGGTGGCGACGACCTGGCCGCTCACGCTCGCGCCACTCTCTGCGCGATCGGCGCCTGCTGGGCGATGGCGGTAAGCGCCAAAGCGCCACTGACCTGCGCGAAGCGGCGGCGGGTGATCATAGGAATCTCCTTACCACTGCTAACGGGCGAGCAGGCGTCTAGTCGCGGGGGCGGCTTTTGCCCCGTTACCGTCCGCGCCGGCATGAAAAACAGCCAGCGGGGGCGCGAGATCCGTATGTTCCGCAGGCTGCACGCTTCCAGTACTTGCGCATATTCAGTAGTGTGTGCCACGTCCAGCAGGGCCACGCATCCGCCGGGCTTGAGCACCCGCGCGATCTCGCGCACGGCGCGTTCACGCTCAGCGCGCCCGTGAATGTTGTGCAGGACCAGGCTCGACACGATCACGTCAAAGGTATTGTCCGCGAATGGCAGCGCGCGCGCGTCTGCATCGCGCACGTCGATTCGGTCGGCGACCCCTTCCGCCCGCGCGTTTCTCCAGGTCGCTTCCGGGCGATTGTCCGCCTGATCGCGGCGATGCCAGACATCGATGCCGATCGCGCGGCCGATCGTCAGGTGTTTGGCCGCTGCAATGAGCAAGAGGCCACGGCCGCAGCCAACATCGAGCACCTGTTCATCTCCGCGCCATGGGATCGCGTCGATGAGTGCGTCGCGTGCCCGAAGCTTCCCGATCTTGCTGCTCCAGATCATCCCGCCTGCGGCCGCCAGGCACACGCCGCCCAGGACGACCAGACCAGCGACCGTACCCGGCCCATCGATGCCATAATCGGCCCGCGCCCGTCCACTGGCACCCTGACTCATTGCCCTCTCCTTGGCCCACCGCTGTGTGCAACACGTTGGGAGCACACCGCCAATCGCCGTCGGCGACGGGCGCATCCCTATGCGAGCTGAAAGATTTGTACCGATGTCTGGCGCCCTTTGACCTGGACTGGTGCAAGCGCGGTCACGCGCGCATCGTGCTGCTCGATCGCCGCCCAGACCGCCTCGCCTGCATGGATTCCAACCCCGATTCGCGTCGGGGGGATGTGTCCGCTGCGATTCAGGTTCTCCACTGTCTGCAAGATCTCCAACGCGGCCGCGACCGCATGCTGGCACGCCTGCCCGTCGGCGAACGGCGCACCGAAGACCGCCATACAGCCGTCGCCGAGGAATTTGTTGATGATCCCCTGGTGGCGATTGACGCTCGCGATCATGCAGGCAAGCAGCGTGTTGAGATAGGTGACGACCTCGGTGGGACTGCGGGTTTCCGCAAAGCTGGTGAAGTCGCGAATATCGACGAACATCACGCAGACCGAGCGCAGCTCGCCGGCGATCTCCGTGTCCTGGGAGAGCAGCGTGTCGACCACGGCCGGCGAGACATGCTGGCCAAACATCTGGATCACCCGATTGCGCTCGGTGAGCGCGCGGAGGGTGTTGAGAAAACGGGTATTGATCTCTCGCGCGACAAATCCTGCCAGCAGCCCACCGACGAGGAATAACGCACTTTTCACGATGTGCGTGAAGAGATGCGTTGGGATGGTTGCCGCCAACAGGGGTTCGGTCCAGTCCAGGTACACGAGGGCGAGCGTCGCGTACTCGACTGCGGCGACCGCACCGGTAAAGACACAGAGAGCGACATCCAGGTGGAGCGCCGCCAGCATGATAAAGAAAAAATAGGCAAACGGAACCGGGCTGAGCAACGCCGGAACGGGACCAATGAAGGGAGTGATAATCAGCAGCGCGCAGGTCGGGATGCTGGTCTCGACCAGTGCGGTGCCATACCGGGCCACGACCGGCAGCGGACGGCCAGCCTGGAGCAGGCGCCCACAGGCGAAGCGCACGAGCAGCTCATAGGCCAGCCCCGCGCCCGGGATAAGCGGCCCCCATTGCTTCGGCCCCCGCGGGAGGGATGCGAGCTGGTCGCCAAAAGCTCGCGGACGAATGGGCTGCGAACCTCGGGAGGCATGTCGTGTAAGAGTTTCATCGACACCTGCTTCGGCGCTATCGTTGTCCACAACGCCTGGCTCTACGAGAGCAGCGTCCGGGCGGATCATAGCACACTTGCGAGACGGAGATCTACGCAAGCATGATCAGCGTGCGGTGGATGCCCGTCAGGTTGAACGGCAGCTGCTGCCATGTCTCGCCATAGTCGGCCGAGTGCCATATGTCGCCGTTGCTCAGCCAGCATAAAGGTGGCCGGGCGCGGCCGGGTCGGTGAGCAGCACGTAGGCCATATAGCTGAGTGGCTGCGGCAGGCCGCCGGCGAGCTTCCGCCACGGCTCGCTCCCGATCCGGCGGAAGATGGACGCGTTTGCTTTGCCGTCGACGTGCGCAGTCGGCACGAGCGGATTCGTCGGCGTGAATAGCAGCGCGGCGGAGACATACCAGACATCCGGGCGCGCCGGGTCGGCGGCGCAGGCCCAGCAGTAACGGCGGTCCAGCCCGGCACGCGGCTGCTGCCACGTCGTCCCGTCATCCTGACTGACACCAGCCCCGGTGCCACCGCCCTCATAGACCCAGTCGCCGCTGGTCGCGTGAAACGCGATTGAGTGGCAGTCGCGCACCGCGCCGGGGCGATGGCCCGACCACGTTTCACCGCCGTCCTTGCTGCGCACCATTGCCCCAGCCTCGACCCCAACGACGATCACGTTCGGGTCGGTTGGTGCGAGGACGATGCCCTGGACGTAGGCGACGGGCGGCCACTCGGCAGGCGAGAGCAGCCACCAGCGTCCTGGGATGCGGCGGAACGCCTCAAGCTCAGTCCCGTTTGTGCCACCGTCGTGTGACACGAACAGCAACGGCGGCTTTGTCCCGGCGTACACCACGCCCAGCTCAGTTGGGCTGACCGCGAGCGCTTTGACGATCCGCCCGTCCAGTCCAGGCGGGCTCCAGGTGCCGCCGCGATCGTCGGAGCGCAGCACGCCCTGGCCCTGCATCCCGGCGTAGACGACGCCGAGGTGGATTGGGTCGGCGGCCAGGCAGCGCACGTCCTGGTCAGCAAGCAGGTACTCAACCGACCACGCGCCGTTCGATTCGCACGTCGCGGGCCAGGCCACGCCCGGAGGTGGCGATGAAGATCTGTGCATTCATTGGATGCTCCGACTAGCACTGCGGCGGGGAGCAGCAATATCGCGACGTATGAGAATAGCGGCGCTGCCCAATCACGGCGTCTGTATGTCATAGATAAGCCAGCCCGCCAGCTGTGCGGCATCAGCGACCACGACGACCCAGAAGGCCCACCACTGCGCCGCGCGCACCCCGAACCAGACCAGGCCGAGCTGGAAGCTACCGAACGCCAACCAGAGCTGTGTCATCAGATCCAGAGACGGCTGGGTCGCAAAGCCGCTTGTGCCAGTTTGGCGGCTCAGGAATGGGATGACCACGCCGACCAGGGTGTTGAGCACACCATAGCCGAGGAACAGCATAACCGCGATGCCCAGTGGGCTAAGCCAACGGAACGCAGCAGCAGCTTGAGCGCTCATCGTTGGAAGGCCCTCTAACTATTGCGAACGGCAACAATCATACTTGTGCCCGGTGCCTTCAGCAGACTTTTACGGCTGATGACGGCAAACCCAGCCTCGCTGAGCCAAGACGTAACAGCTTTATACATGAACGTCTGTCCACTTAGCAGAGTGAAATAGGCCAACCCTATAAGACTATTAGCAGCACGCGTCATCGGGCCAAACGCCTTGTTGTCCATCTGATCTAAGATTACGACCCGGCCATTCGGAGTGAGCGCGGCAGCTACCTTCTTGAGCAGGCGGATGTTATCCTCCGGCTGGTGGGCATGAATGACATTGAAGACGAGAGCTAGGTCATAGTCGCTGCCCAGGTCATCTTCCCTATAGTCACCCGGCAGGATCCGCACCCGATCACTCAGGCCGCTGGCGCGGCTGTTCTCTTTCGCCCTCTCCAACGCACCCAGCAGATCAAAAACAGTCGCTGTAATCTCGGGATGGCGGCGGCATAGTTCAATACTGTAGAGCCCGTGGCCACCGCCAACGTCAAGAACACGCTTGCTACCTAGGGGCAAGTCGATTCTGGCAACAACATCCTTGACGACCAAACGCGCAGTTGCTTCAAAACCAGCCTGCGCCACATTCCATCCATCTGGCTGACTCTCCAACCACTCATACATTGTCAGGGGCGGTCGGCCATCCTGCATGACCGCTTCAAAATACTGATCCCAAAACGTGAAAACGAGCTGCTGCCACCAGGTCAAGAAATCTGCCAGATGGCTTGGCGAATTGCTCAGCAACCACTTCGCCGTAACAGGCGTGTTGACGTAGCAACCATAACTCGTCCGTTTCACATATCCGAATGCTTCGAGCGTTGAGAGTAAGGCAGTCGCTGCCCGCTCGTGCATACCAATGCGTTGTGCCAACTCCTCCCCGGTCAAGGGCCCCTGAGATAGTGCGTCGAAGATACCGAGTTTCAATGCTGAATGGGCAACACGAAAGGCCCCTGCACCAAAGAGATCAAGGAGAGGGCCCGGACCTTGATTTAGCCGCAGCAGGATCAATTGTTCAACGAAATTCGGCAACAGGGGCATCGCACTTTGTCCTTGAGTGTGTGTTTGTCATGTAATTTCGGTACGCCAGCGTTGTTGACCTTCAGCTTACTCGCTGGTCGTTCGCGCCAGAAGGCTACCGATGGTTGCCCCACTCGCGACTGCGGCCCCCACATCGCTGACCAGTAGCACCGTCAACATGGTCAAGCGTTCGACCGCGTGGGGCGCGCCGACCTGCCAGCCCAGCGCCTCCATCCCAACATTGACGGCTAGGAATGCGGCGGCCGCTGCACCGCCCGCGCGCAGGGCTAGTCGCCAAGCCAGGCGGCGGTTGCGCAAGCCAAAGCCGAGCGCCAGGCCGCCGGCGCCGGCGATAAGCAAGGCGGTCGGGACGAATAACAGCATGAACAGCCGGTGCAGCGGGATCTGCGCGCCCAGACCGGCCGCGGCGATTGGCTCGATCGCCTGTAGCACAAGGCCGAGCACCAGTGTGATCGGCACGAACCCCAGGATTCCGGCCCATGCCATGCGCCGCCGCTGGTTGCTCCGCGCCAGCTTGCCCATCGCGATACCCCATAGCGCGCTCCCGATCGCCATTCCGGATACGGCTGAAATCGCCGCAAGGGCGATTCGCAACGGCTCGTTCAGCTGCGCAGGTAGCCCGGCAAAGACGAAGTTGCCGACCGCCGTGCTGGTCGTGTTTGCGATCATCTCATGCCTGCCTCTCCCGCGTCTCCAATCGCGGATATCAGGCTCGCGGATGGATTCCAGAGCGCGAGAGTCAGGGCAATGTTGGACCCGATCAAGACCAGCATCGTCAGCAGTAGAAATGGGAACGAGAAGGCGCCAATCGCGGCGATCGCGAAGAGCGCTAGCGACATGCTGCCCGCAGCGCCGAGCCAGAGCGCGAGCCAGCGCGGAAAGCCCGCGAACGAGAACAGGCACCAGGCCGCAAGCAGATAGGCTGCGCCAGCTAATAGATCTCCTGCGGCGAAGCATGCGCTAATGACCTCCTGCAGCACGAGATACCCTTGCAGCAGGCTCGCCTGCAGGGCGGGCACGCTGATATAGCGGCTCGCCAGATCGCTCACGCCGACGAGTCGTGTGAATCCGCCAAGCACGCCGCTGACAAGCCCAAGCGCACAGGCGGCAATCATTGCGGCACGAATCGGTCTACGGCGCCACAGGAGAAGCGCGAGCGCCAACAGGATCCCGCCCATCAGCGCCCAGCCCAGCGCGTCGAACAACATCGCTACCCGGTAGAGCACCGGGCTCCGCACGGCCTGCATCAGCTCCACATACTCCGGCCCGCTGGCAGTATCTGATGGAGGAGAGCCGATCCCGCCGACAAATACCCCCATCAGCGCGAGCTGCGCCAGGCCTGCGACCGCCGCCCAGCGCGACAAGAACCGCAGCCAGCGCGCAGGTTCGGTGTGGGTCTGCCCACGCGCCATGTCCACTGCCAGGGTGCTGTTCGCTGTCATGGTAAGGACCTCCTTCACTCAAGTGCGACAATCAGTGTGCCGACCATCCCCGCCTCGCGGTGGCCGGGCAGCGAGCAGTAGAAGGTGTAGGTTCCGGCCTGGGTCGGCTTGAACACCGCCGCGCCGCTCTGGCTTGCCGGCAGCGGTATGTGCAGGTTGAACGCGTCGATGTCGAAGCTATGCGACATGCTGTCGCGGTTGTCGAGCCGCAGAGCGACCGTCTCGCCGACCTTTGCGTGCAGCTCGGCCTGGTCGAATTTGAGGTTCTGGGCCGCAAGCGCCGGAAGGCCCGCCAGGGTCTCAGGGCTGATGCCAACGTTGGAGCCGGCCTTCGGCATCCCAGCTATCAGCGTGCCGATCAGGATCGCGCCTGCGCTCCAGCCGGCCAGCCCGGCCTGCCCGACGGCGAGCCAGCGCGGCGCGCGGCGCTCCCCACTGCGGTAGTTCTGTACGGTCGCGCCGATGCCGGCCACGATTCCGACGATCGCGACGGGCAGAAAGAGCGCCGCGGTGACGAAGTTCGGCTCGTCGGGATGAGTCAGAATGTAGCCGAGCAATGGGATGTAGCTGGCGAGCATCGCGCCGCTGAGGAGCGCGCCAAGTAGCGGCGCCCAGCGCCAGCCCACGGCAACGATGCCAGCGCAGATCAGCGCGACCAGCACGAACCCCAGTGCCATCGGGTCGATGTGGCGACTTACGAACACCATCGCGTAGACGACGATCAGGGCGATGCCGACCAGCGCGGCTACTGTGAGCTTGCCGAACGCGGCCAGCGGGGTGCCCTTACCTGGCTGAACCAGAGATGTCGCCATGTGTTACCTCCTCTGCATGTACCGTTGTTTGCGTGTGGATCGGTTCCCTGAGCGACGGCTTGACATGCTCCCGCCGGATGCCGAAGCCGATCATCCGCGCCGGCAGCTCGCGCACCAGCGGCAACTTGCGAATAAGCGGCAGGCGGAGCGCCAGCGGTAGCTGGAAGGCCGTGCTCGGATCCAGCGCACGGTTGATCACGCGGTCCTGAACACCGCTGATGATCGCCTGGACGATCCGGGTCGGCCATTCACGCCGGCGCTGCACCGCCGCCAGATCAGCCAGCCGGACGTTTCCGGCTTGCAGCGGTTCGGTCAGGATATTGGCCGCCGCGACCGCGTCCATGATCGCGTAGTTGATACCGTTGCCGCCCGCCGGCGACATCACATGGGCGGCGTCGCCGATCAGCAGCAAGCCGGGCTTGTACCAGCGCCGCAGCCGGTCAGAGGCGACCGAGAGCAGCGCGACATCCTTCCAATCCCTGATCTCGGCCATGCGGTCGCCCAGCTCCGGCGCCAGCGTGGCGATCGATTGGCGCAGCGCGGCGATGCCGGCCGCCTGGAGCTGTTTGAAGCTGCCTTTGCGAATGACATAGCCGAGCTGCCACTCCGCGCCGCGATCGAGTTCGACCAGCAGCGCGCCCTTGCCGAAGCGGCCCATCACGCCGCCCACCTCTTCCGGGCGTTTGGACACGCGCAGCCAGAGCACATCCATCGGCGGCGAGGTCGTGATCGCCGCAAAGCCGGCGAGTTTGCGCAGTTTCGAGAAGCGCCCGTCGGCGCCCACAGTCAGCAGCGCGCGTACTTCATGCGAGCCGTCGCTCCCCTGGTAGCGTACGCCGCGCACCACGCCGCCCTCCGCAATCAGTTCATGGACGTTCGCGCGCATGATCAACTGGAAGTTCGGATAGCGTTGCGCCTCGGCGGTGATGAAGTCGAGGAAGCGCGTTTGCGGCATCATCGCGATAAACGGGAAGCGCGTTTTCAGACAGTGCAGGTCAAGGACCTGCATTGGCCCGGAAGGAGTCGGGAGTGTTGCGGTGCTGACTTTGGCATGCGGCAGCTCGAGCAGGCGGTCGGCCAGCCCGATCTCGTCCAGCACCTCGAGGATCGATGGGTGCAGGGTATCGCCGCGGAAGTCGCGGTCGAAGTCGGCGTGCTGCTCCAGCAGGGTGACGGGAATGCCCTGGCGCGCCAGCAGCAGCACGAGGACCGCGCCGGCCGGCCCGCCCCCGACGACGCAGCAGGACGTCTGCTGCACATCGCGGATGGCATGCGCCCCGGCCTCGATGTTCGACTGCGGAACGGGCGATCGCGTGTCGCGAGCCATAGATCACCTCTTCATTATGTTGCCGAGCCGATGATGCTTACTCGGATCGCCTGGATAATCGCCAACAGATCCTCGGACCGCACGGCTCTGGAGAAATAAGGATAATTCGGTGCTGAGGCAACGTTTGTGAGCCCGGTCTCGTCGACGCTGGCCAGCGCAATGACATACACCGTCGCACCTTGCTTGAGCAGATCGGCTTGCAGGCCCATCGCGGTGATCGGCCTCGGCAGCGGCGGGTTAGAGCTGGTGAACCCAATCTGGCAGGTCGCGATATCGTCGACAAACGGTATGCCTGGGCAGGTATCGTTGGGCCGGTTTTCCCAGCCGCCGTTGGCCTTCAAAAACCGGTTGGCGACGCTGTCGGTGATGAAAATGACGAGTGGCTGGCCATATGGCAGGCCATTCGGAGCCGTTTGTGGCAACTGCGTCAGCAGCTGGCGCGCCGTAAACAGCGCGCTCGCGCTGGGCGCCTCGCCAGCCGTCCGATACGGCTGGTGCTGATACGCCCCAAGGTCAAGCAGCTCGCGGCGCAGCCGGCGCTGGTTCGAGGTCCAACGCTGACTGGTGCTGATCCCTTTGGTGCTGAACGCCAGCAAGCGCATCGTATCGTTGGAGTCCAGTTGGTCGATCAGCAGCCGAATGGCCTGTTTGGCAGCAGAGATCCGGCGCTCGTGGATGTGGCGCCAGGGTGCGCCCGCACCACAGTATTGGCGTTGGATATTCGGGCCGCTCGTCGGCACGCACTGGACATCCCGTCCGTTCTTGGTGCCCTGGCCGGCGAAATTCCAGCTCATCGACGTCGTGGCATCGAGAATGATCAGATACGCCTGTGGCTGGATCGATTGAGCAACTGCTTGCCGGTCTGGAGCGGAGACAACCGACCCGCTGACGTTCGGCGCACCGGCTTGGTCGCCAGTCTGCCAGCGTGGAACCGCATGGGCGACGTCGTGGATGCTCCCAAGAAGTGCGGCGACAATGAACAAGGCGATCGCGAGTGTGCGTGCCTGGTAGATACACAGATGGCTCATGGCCGAAACCTCCTTTTGTCGCTCAACAGGAGTAGTACAACTAGGCGGTATTCCTCACGCGTTGTTTGCGGACAGCAGTACGGAGCGCGGCGATACAGTGATCCAGACTGAGGGGCCAGGGTCGCGGGATGGCGAGCACCATTAGCCCCCATATCTTTGCTGGCAAGGCCGCTGTATCCCGGCCAGAGAGATAGCGCTTGAGAGCATCAGGACGGAAGATTGAGCGATGTACAGCTTTCATAAGGCTTCCTGCTCGTAGCGTATCTGGCTGCTTACACTCCCGATGCTCACAGCTGAAAAACTTCCTTCACTGGTTGTCGCAGCGTATTATGGAACTAACGCTGTCGGTGGTGTGATATTTGTAGAGCCGGTTGAATCCTTCAAGTATCACCACGTAACCTGATACAGTTACCTGGGCGTAACGGACACCTGGCTCTGGGCAACCGAGGCTCGTGTCGGGCCAGATTAACTCCAGTGTACTAGCGAGCGCCGCGCGCGTCTGATCGACAATGGGATGACTCGACGGATCGACGAACACGCTACCACTCAGTTGCTTGTAGACATCCGTCCCGGTCCACGTGATGTAAAGTTGGTTATTGAAGCTATCCAGCGCTGGGCCAGTACTACTCGACTCGGGTAATGTCACTTTGTTACTGAAGGTCTGCCCATTCAGGAACATGAGATTGAGCCGCGTGGCAGTCTCTATCCCGGTCCAGGCCAGGTAGAGCTGATTGTTGAAGACCATCAAGGCTGGTGCGGCAGCGCTCGATTCCCCCAAGATGACTTTACCGGTGAAAGTGCTCCCATCGGCGGATGACATCAGGTTGACGCGGCGAGTACTCTCCGTGCTGGTCCAGGCCAGGTAGAGCCGATTGTTGAAGACCATCAAGGCCGGTGCGGCAGCGCTCGATTCCCCCAAGGTGACTTGGGATACCGCCGCAGGAGCACTCGATTGGAATTCCGCACGCGCCACATGGTTTGGCAGGGCGAATGGCAACCAAAGGGTCAGCAGTGTTACGGTGAGCATGATCAGCCGTGTGAAGGTATGGCGAAGGAGCGGTGATGTATTCATTGGTGAACCTCCTAGATAGTGATTTCGGATAACACATCGTGGCCGTATTACCGCACAACCACGCTTCCGTCGGGTAGGTGTTGGCGATACAATTGGGGTATAGAGGCCGAGCAACAGCCTGGCGAGTGTGCTCTTGCCCGATCCCGACCGCCCGACCAGCGCCGCTTTTGGCCAGGAGCGATGGCGACCGAGATATCACGCAGCACCAGCGGAGCATGGGGATCGTCGCAAAAGCTGACGTGCTTCAGTTCAATCTGTCCCGTAAGGTGCGGCGCGCTGCAAAGCGCGCCCAGGTCCTGCTCCGGCGCTGCCTCCAGCACATTGACGATCCGATCCAGCTGCGCGCCGACCAGTTGCAAGCATCGTCCGATCAGGACTGCGATCTGGTTTTGTCGTCTAGTGTTCATCGTGTGTGCCTCCTTTTGGTGCTGTGTGATGCTTTGGCCAGGCTATGTGGCGCGCCATCCTCTCCAGCCCTCTCCGGCCTGGGCCAGCCTGGTTGGCCGCTAGTACATCTACCAGCGACGGTCAGATGATGATGGCGGGTGAACGCAGGAACCACCCATAGCAGCCGTGTATTCGATCCTGGATTTCATAATGCTGGGAGCAGGCCGATCGCGCGGAGGAAGCCCGCGACATCCCAGACAGAAACGCCACGGGTGATGTGACCACCTTGCACCGTCAGCACGGACACCCCGCGGACCGCGATAGCTCGACCGCTGGGCGGGACGCGCAGGAGCGGTCCCTGATGCGTCCCCCGCAGCATCCAGACCAGGGCCACCCGCTTATCCTCGATCAACGTCTCGCCCGTGATCTGCAGATCGGGAAAGGCGCGCAAGTAGTCGGCCGCCGCCACACGTGCCGCGTGCGATCCGCACAGTGGCCGGGCCTGCGCCACATCCTCGCCGATATAGTCCGAGGCGTAGCACGCGGCGATCGCCTCCACATCGTGGGCGTTCCAGGCCCGCACCAGTCGGGCCATCAGCTCAGCGATCTCTGCTTCCATTCGCCAGCCTCCTTGCGCGCCGGCCACCAGGTTCGATAGCTGGAGTATACGTCTCCGCGCTGCTCAGTTTCCAGATCAAACACTGATCATTGCACGCGAAAAAGTGATCGCTTGGGCACAGTGATGAGTGGCACGTAGACACGGTTGCTGCCAGCGTCAACAACCGTGATGCTCACCTCCGCGTGCGCCAACAGCCATGCCGACTATCTCGCGTGTGTCGCGGTTCAACGCCAGCCACATCCATTTCTGGCGCCGCTTCTTGCCGACATACGGCCACAGTACATCACATTCCAGCATCAAGACCCCTTTTTGCTCCGTGACGGCCACGGAGCGGCGAACGGCCGCATATGTGGCGTTGACGTATCGGTGTACTACGCCTTATTCAGTACAAGATATGGTCGCTGGCGCGTCGATATAGACCAGATCGAAGTATACGGAGCCAGTCAAATTGTAGCCTCGCAGCAGAAAAGCGCCAGGGCGCACGACATGATAGACGCGGCTGCTTCCGCTCCCATCGGCGCTGTCGTGGATCGGCAAGATCCAGAGCGTCTTCTTGACGATATGATAGTCCAGCGCGGCGCGGACCGACGCTGTGTTGGCAACGCCGGAGAAATCGTACGCCCAATCGCCGATGCTAAGGCGAGCCGGCCAGAGTGGGTAGCCGTTCAGTATGGGGGGCAGGCTCGAGTTGCTCGGCCAGGGTGCCTCATTGAACCCGGCGGCGAGGTTGCCGGTGCCGGTGAGCGATGCAGTGAAGCTGATCGTCGTTCCGCCCGCCGGTTCGGCACGCCAGCGTAAGAAGCTAAAGCCGCCGTTCGGTTTGGTC
>WNFV01015576.1_pt1 | contig 16648 bp, 9 predicted proteins | sample 5400101 | NCBI WGS metagenome assembly WNFV01 (sample SAMN13153361, study PRJNA577476) | soil metagenome | isolation source: 115 cm soil or saprolite under grassland replicate 1 | place: USA:California | collected 2016-06-15
AGCGGATGGCTCTGGCGCCGATCGCGAAGATGTTGATCGCGGAAGAGGCGCAGCGGGGGCAGAAGATAATGATTTCGTATTCGGAGTCCGAGGGCTTGGGCATCCGGCCTGTTTAAAGTTGGCGCAGTACCGCGCGCGTAGAGTGGGACAGACTTTAGTCTGTCCGTAGTGTGAAGTGAGGGCGGACAGACTAAAGTCTGTCCCACTCTACGCGCGCGGTACTGTACCAATGTCCCAATCTCACAAGCTTCGATTTAGATCGGTTAGCAAATGCGTGTAGGGGACTCCGGGCGCGAGTTGTTTACTCGCGCATGTTCCTGATCGGACTCCTGATCGGACAAAGCCACAAACAGGGCGATTAAACAAATCGCCCCACACCGTACACGCATTTGCTAACCGCCATAATGCGCGCTTAATGGAACAAGGATGACACGAATTGCTCTGTTACTTTGTTTTTGCCTGTGGCTCATGTTCGCTTTGACTGCGAGTGGCGGTAGCCCGACCGTGAGGGAGGGCGTGGTCATCGAGTCCAAGCCCTCCCTCACGGTCGGGGCGCAGTCCCCCGCTCAACCGGCCAAGGATCAAAAGCAGGAGGGCGGAAGCGTCGTCGAGAAAGATGATTTGCCCGTTATCCTCGCCTTCACCCTTCTGGTGGAGTGTTGTTTGCCGAACGGCACACGCCTGACTTCTGGCTTCCGCACAGCCAACGATCAGCTCGCCGTCATTCGTCATTAGCCGCTGTCCGAAGGGCGGAGAGAGATAAGGGATTAGTGAAGATCGAGCGGATTATCCGGGAAGGCCCGAGGCAGGCGGTACACGTCGAACTGGCATTGACTCAGCGCGGGCTGCAGGAGCTCAACCTGCGCCGGGGCGCCTCCACCTCGGAGGCGCCGCCGAGTAACAGTGAGGGTAAGAAAGCAGGATTGCGGAACCTGCAAGATCTACATGATCGGGCGAAGGATAACCCGGCCAGACAGATTGATCTCGACTACCTGATGATAGATTTTCTCGATCCGGCCGACTTTGCCGACCGGGCGAGACTGAAGGATGAGATCAAGACGCACGAACAGGAATTGGACAAGATCAAGCAGGACGCCACCAAGAAGGTAATCTACGACAAGATCAACGACGCAGAGCGCAATGACCAACTGGAAGAGGCGTTGCAGATAGCGAGAAAAGGTTCCAGCCAGTTCCCGGAGCTTCAAGGGCTGACTTCCAAATTCGAGGCGATGGTGAAGATCAACTTCGCGAAAGAGATCTTCTTAACGCGAAATTGTGAGGAGGCGGAAACGGCCAGGGAGTCGCTCGCCCAGGCGCGCCAAATAGATTCGTCGAATCAACTGGCGGCGCGGCTTGAAAAAGAGATAAACTCGTGGGCATCGAAGTGTTCCTCCCGCGCTTATTTTTGGATCGCTTTCGCCATCCTGGCCCTAGCCGCGGCGCTCGTCGCCCTCTATTTTTTCTTTCGTCCAGGGCAGTGGGAGTTGAAATGCGTTGACGGCCCCTGCAAAGGCGAGGCTTTTTCGCTCGACGCGCCGGAAATTCTCATCGGCGCCGTTGAAGGCGAGGCGGACATCGTTATTAACGACCGCAAGCGGCTCATCTCGCGAAGGCATTGCCTGATCTGGCGGGAGAAGCGCGATTTCTACATCATAGACGAGAGCGCCAATGGAACGTTCGTGAATGGACAGCCGGTGTCGAAAGAGAGCGGTCAATTGCTGCGAAACAAGAACGAGATATCACTGGCGGGGGCGGCCACGTTGATCTTTCAGCGGTCCGCCGGCGGTGGGCGAAAGGCGGAGTAATGGCTATACGTGACCCCCTTGGTTTAATCGGAGAAAAGCTGAACCGGTACCGGATCGAGGAGTTTGCCGGGCGGGGAGGGATGAGTGTCGTCTACCGCGCGCGGCACGAGATCGGCGAGTACGTTGTGGCCGTGAAAGTCCTCGATCCCGAGTTGGCCGGCGACCCGAAGATGGTCAGCTCTTTTCTGGCCGAAGCCAGAAACACCGCCGCGCTGAGACACCCTTCGATCATTCGCATCAACGACGTCGATCAAACGGAAGAGGGTTGGGCTTATCTGGTCATGGAGTGGCTCGACGGGCGCACGCTCTATGACGAACTGAGAAGGCATGGCCCGCTCCCCATCGAGCGGGCGTCGAGATTGCTCGATCAAATCTGCGCCGCCGTCGAGTATGCCCATAGCAAAAACGTCATTCACCGCGACCTGAAGCCGGGCAACATCATGCTGGTAGCAGACGAGCATGGCGAGCCTGATGGAGAGGCGATCCGCATTCTGGATTTCGGCATCGCCAAGGTTCTCGACGCGACCCTCGGAATAAACACTCAGGCCGCCGGAACCTATTACTACACATCGCCGGAACAGCTCACGAGGGGCGCGGCCATAGACCGCCGCGCCGACATCTACAGCCTCGGCGTCGTCCTCTATCAAATGCTGATCGGCAAGATGCCCTTCGAAGCCGATTCAATGCCGGAGATGATCAGGCTCCACTGCGAGGCTTCGCCCAGGCCGTTGCGCGAAGTCAACCCAGCGATACCGCAGGCCGTCGAGGACGTGGTCCTCAAGGCCCTCGCTAAAAAACCGGCGGGCCGCCACCAGTCAGCGACCGAACTCGCGCGCGCCTTCCGGAATGCGGCCAACATCCACCCGGCCACGCTGATCGTAGAATGCATTGACGCGACCGATCAATCACGGCTTGCCGGCGCTTCCGTCTACCTCAACGGAAAGTTCGCCGGGAACACCGCCGCCGGAGGCGAATTGAGATTAGAGCAGTTGACCCCAAGAGAATACCGGATCGAGGTCGAGTCCGCACATTACCGGAGTTCGCAAAAGTCATTTAGGCTCGAACCGCAGGAAGAACTCGTCGTCGCAATCAAACTCGAGCGGGAGCTTCGAGGGAGTTTGGAGCTCAAGCTCAACGTGGCGGGCGCCAGGGTCGAGCTTGACGGGAAGGAAATCGGGGTGACGGACCCCAACGGGCGGTTCGCCTCCGATTCGGTAGAGGCGGGCCGGCGCCGCGTCAGGCTCACTCACCCCAAGCATCTGCCGGTCAAGGTCGAGGTCGAGGTCGAGGCCTGGCGGCGGGCCAGTCTCGATCTCAGCCTTGAACCCAGGCTCGGTTTTGAATGGCGCAGAATCATTACGCCGGCGCCAGTGACTATATTTCTGTCGGTCATCTTTTTGTCGCTTATCGGCTATGGAGCTTATCGAAAATGGATAAATCCGCCGCCGTCGCCGCCGTCGTCGCCTACGCCGACCGTAGAGGTAAGTCCCAAGACGGATGCGACGACAAACGGTCCAACAAATAGTCCGGCGCCGGAAACGACGCTGTCGCCGTCGCCGTCGCCGTCTTCCACTGCCGTTGTCCCCACGGTTACCCCTCCGGCTGACCATGCGTCATTCGATGAATTAATGACCAAGGCCGCTCGATCGCGAAAGGCGGGGCGTCATCAGGAAGCGGTTAACTATTACAAGCAAGCCCTGACTCTGCGTCGAGAGGACGGCAAGGCTCTAGTCGGGTTGATGGACGCTTATCACGCTCTCGGCGAATATTTTCTAAAACGGGGACAGTATAAGAGCGCGGCCGACGCCTTTCAGCAGGTTTTGGACATCAGGCCGAATGACGTCCCGGCCAGTCTCAGGCTCGGGGACGCATATTCCGGCATTCCGGAGAATTACGATAAGGCGATCGAACAATATAACCGGGCGATCACCCTCGGATTCGATAATTCCGTGGTCTATGTGAAACTGGGAAATGTTTATCTCAGCAAGGCCAACTACCAGGCGGCCGCCAGTCAATGCGCCGAGGCGATCAAGCGTGATATAAAATACCGGGAGGCGTATTCGTGCGCTCACAAGGCATTCCTCGCCCAGCCGCGCGGCGATGATAAGGCCAAGGATTTTTACCGGAGACTGATCGATGCGAATCCGCAGAACGAGCTGGCGATCTATCATCTGGGGTTGATTTATGTGGCTCAAAGGCGTAGGAATGACGCCATCTCCCAATACAACAAGCTGCAGGCCCTGAGATCAGATTGGGCTGAGAAGTTAAGAGCCGAGATTGCAAGGATCTACTAGAAATGGCGACCTCACAATTGAGACGCGACCCATATAAACTCGTCGGCGCCAAGCTGGAACGGTACGAGATTCAAGAACTGATCGGGATCGGCGGTATGGGCGCCGTCTATCGCGCGCAGCACGAGATTACCAAGGCTAAGGTCGCGATCAAGGTGCTGAGGCCGGACCTGACCATCAGTAATGAAGAAGGGGTGGGATTCTTCTTCGAGGAGGCCGCCAAGACGGTCTCGCTCCAACATCCTATGATCGTTAAGGTCCTCAGCGCCGATTACACGCCCGACGGTTCGGCGTATATGGTGATGGAATGGCTCGACGGGCGCACGCTCGAACAGGAGATGAAAGAGCGCGGCGTGTTCCAGCTTCAGCGCGTGATCGTCCTCCTGGAGCAGATCGCCGAGGCGATCGCCTACGCTCACAAGAAAAGGATCATCCACCGCGACCTGAAACCGAGCAACATCATGCTCGTCCGGGAGGAAAGCGGGGAAGAGAGCATCCGCGTCCTCGACTTCGGCATCGCCAAGGTGCTCAGCACGACCATCGGAATCGGGACCAACACGCGCGTCGCGGGGACGTCGTATTACATCTCGCCGGAACAGACCATCGCTCAGAGCCCGATCGACCAGAGCGCGGACATTTACAGCCTCGGCGTCATTCTCTATCAAATGCTGACCGGTCAGGTCCCATTCGAAGCCGATACCGAGGGGCAGGTGATGGACATGCACCGTTCGATCCTGCCCCGCCCGCTGCGTGAGATCCGCCCGGACATACCCCAGGCGATCGAGGACGTCGTTTTGAAGGCGCTTTCCAAAAGGCCGCTCGATCGCTTCCAGACGGCGACCGATTTTGCGCGCGCCTTTCGGCAGGCGGCCAACGTCACTTTGAGCGAGCTTGTCGCGCAATGCGTCGACGCCACAAGCGGCGCGGCCATTTCGCAGGCCGAGGTTTATCTGAACGGCAGATATGAGGGGCGAACCGGCGCCGCCGGGTGGTGGCGCAAGGGAGATATGACGCCGCGCCAGTATCTGATCGAGGTTGAATCGCCTCGTTATGTTCGCTTTAACCGCTCTGTAGACCTCCAGCCCAATGAGGAGTTGACCGTCGTCGCCAAGCTCGAACGCAAACAAATAGGCGAATTGATAGTTTCATGCGATACGCCGGACGCCGGCGTCGAGATCGCCGGGAGGCTCGTCGGGAAAACCGATCAGAACGGCAGATTCTATCTCCAATCAGTTGAGGCCGGTTCATATACTGTCAGGGTCTCGCATCCCCAATATCTTCCCGCCGAAACTACCGTAACGGTCGAGGTCTGGAAACAGGCCTACGCCCCATTTCAATTGGAGATACGCCCACGGCGCGATCTGCTGGGACCTGTGAAGCGGACAACAGGATTGCTGGTGAGGCGGACAACAGAGTTGCTGGCAAAACGAAGGAGAGTTTCGGCGTCTTCTTCGGCCTCAATTGATATTGCCGATGTTCAGGTTGTTGAGTTGGCGAAACGAAGAAGAGTCTCGGCGTCTTCTTCGATGTCTTCAATTAAGAGGTTCTTTGCGGGATGGGGCGCACGTGCCTTGCAGAGAATCAGCCTGTGGGTCTATGGGGGAGTGGCGGCGGCGATTTTAGTTATCACAATTGTTACCCTGGCGGCCAAGTGGATGTCAGAGAGGTCTGAAAAGAAGGAGGGTTCCCCCTCTTCTGAGCCGGCTCCTTTGGTCGCCCCTGCCCCGCCGCCGCCGGCCCCGCCGGAAGGAATGATCTACATTCCCGGCGGAACTTTTCAGATGGGTTACAACATGGCTAACGGAGATCTTCAGTCCGGGCCTCCGCACCAGGCGACTGTCGAGCCGTTCTTCATCGATAAATTCGAAGTTACGATTGAGGCATACCTGAAGAATCAATATTTAACGAGGCAAACGGGGCAAACGGGGCAAACGGGAGAAACTAAATTGCCAATGGTGAATGTGACCTGGCGCGAGGCTGACAGTTACTGCAGGTCTCAGGGCAAACGCCTGCCGACCGAGGAGGAGTGGGAGTTCGCCGCGCGCGGCACAGACGGGAGGATATACCCCTGGGGAAACGTCTTCGAACGCGGCAGGGCCAACGCTGCGCACCCCTCCGGCGACTTCTCTCCTGTCGGGAGTTTTCCCGACGGAAACAGCCCGTTCGGCGTATCCGACATGTCAGGCAACGCTATGGAGTGGACTGACAGCGATTTCAGGGTTTATGAGGGGAGCCGCTATCGGCCATCGGGATGCAGTAAGCCTTGCAAAGTGATTCGTGGTGGAGCATATTTCGATCGAGAGCAAGACGCGACAGCTGTGTTCCGCAGGGAATATGAGCCATCCATATTGAGCCGGAGAAGAAACGCGTATGCTGTGTTAGGTTTTCGTTGCGCAAAAGAGATAACAAGATGATTTTTTCACGCCTCCTGAGAAGATTCTTCCTGTTGCTGTTGTTTGCGCTTGTCTCCGTATCCCCCGATATCGCCAACGCGCAATGCCCTGGAGGCAAGCCTCCGAACAGAGATGGGAAATGCGGAAAACCGCAAGAAAAATCGAAGCCCAATAACGGCGCCAATACCGCAAAATCGCCGAGGAGTAAAGACGCCAATACCTGCTCGATAAACGTTCGTGTGATTAAACAGGGCGGGGATCCGGTGGCGGCTGTAAATGTGGCGCTTGATGATTCGAACCAGAGCGCCGGTTTTACGGATGCGACCGGCTCATATAAGTTTACAAAGCTTCCCTGCAAACGTAAGTATAAAGTCACTCCCGCTCATTCGGGGTTCACTTTCAATCTTGCGTCAATCACCATCGCTAAACTGAGGAAAAATGATTCGGCCGTTTTTATTGCGGCCGCGCGCAATACTTCCGCTTCCAATAAAGGGTCTCGGAAAGAACCTCGCCCCTGCAACCCGGCGCCGAAAACGCTTCCCAGGATTAAGTTCGACGAGCCCGTGCCCGGCAAGCTAAGCCCGCAAACTTCCGGGTGTGACGATCGCACAAAAAGGTATTTTCAGGCGTACCAACTCGAAGGCGCCTTCGGAGGCGACGGGGCCGACGGGGCGGACGGGCAGTCATCGGACCTTTTCGTTCAGGTCATCGATCAAACCGGAAATGAGATCGCGCCGGACGGCGAATCGGACAGCCCCCCCAGTCGACAGGTCGTCCTTCCAACTCCCGGCGACTACACCCTGCGGGTCATCAGCAAATCAGACAAATCGGGCGATTATCGCCTGAGCGTGATTCGCAAAGGACTGACTGACGAAGGCTACCGCGGGCAGTTGGAGCGCGCTTATGCCGCCATCGCCGAGCCTGACAGGCCGACCTTCTACAGCTCGCTGAATTTGCCGTCCTCGATCGGCTTCGGAATCTGTCCCCCGACAAACCCGACGCATATTCGATGCTGTCTGCGATCCAGCTTTACTATCGCAAAGACTTGGGATCTGCGCGCGATCTGGCGACCAAAGCGCTGCTGCTCGGCGGAGAGGCGAGGTTCAGGGTCAATTTCGGGGAGAAGCTGGATAGAAATCAGCGGCGCGTCACTGACGGCAAATTTCCTTGCTGGCTCATCATCAAGAAAGGCAATATCTCCTGCGAGGCCTTCAGCCTGAACGAGGGCGAGGTATTCAACAGCAATACGCAATGGATCGCGAAAAAAAACCTCGACATCAACCCCATATATAATTTCGCCTTGATGATCTATGGCGAGGCGAAAAAAGGGAAAGCGGAAGAGAAGAGAGAGGGTGATTTGTATGAAATCGCGTCATATTACTTCGTCCCGATGTCGTCCTTGGACCTCGACGCCAAGATCCCTTTGACCGAGGTGAACACGATCAAAAGCTTTATCAAACAGTTCGTGCAAATAAAAGAAGAGAATAAGACACAATCGAAATAACAGTATCGCGCGCGTAAGCAAGCGGCAATCCCATCGGTCGGCCGCTTGCTCACGCGCGCGGTACTGTACCAATGTTGCGCGGTTCGGTTTAGATAAATGAAGCCTGTGCGAATTAAAGTTGAATGCAATCAACCACTTGGATTCTGCGCATAAATCAGGAGACGCCTGGGTACGCATCGCTTCCAGCGTGCAGGCGTGGAACGTAGTACATTGGGAGGACCCGCAGCGCCTGAAAGGGCTGTTATAGGATCAGACATTGGCAAAGTAGCGCTAAAAAGAAAAGCCGTCACGACCAATTTAGTCGTGGCGGCTTTATATTTATAAGGATTTGATTGCGGGGGTAGGATTTGAACCTACGACCTTTGGGTTATGCTTACCACTACGGCTTTCACCGCCTGACGATTCAGTTTGTGGTCTGGACTTTCCCTTCGCCCTCAGCTTGGCCGCAGCCAACTGTTAGGGCGCCTCCCATCAAGTCTCTACACCTTCTCGCAGCGATTGCGGCGAGCTTGGCTCGGGATTACCATTGCCAGAGGCTTCCCCGAATTTGAGAGGTGATCGCATGCGAGTTTCCTCGCATGCAGCCCATTGCAAAATCAACTCCCAAGCGTCGCGATATTTAGCAGAAAAAGGTTTTCGCTGTCGCTTGTCGGCTTCGACCAGGTGAATTTCACTGGCGTGGCCTAAGTCAACTTTGCGGAATCGAGCCCAACGAGCTACCAGACTGCTCCACCCCGCGACAAAATTGTTTCAAATAACGAAAGAGGCACTTTACAGGCCGGGTTTGGGTTTGTCAATAGTGCGCTTTTGGAAACTCCGAGTTAAAAGCGGTTTGGCGAAAATGCGCTGATTTTCTCAGCCCCTGCCGCGTTAGCGGCGGGAGGGCTGAGCAGCTACAACGCGCTCATCTCATAAGTGTCTTTTTCCCCACTCCCCACTCCCCACTCCCCACTCCCCCATTTTTATGCTAAACACTCAGCCATGCCTGAGTTGCCTGAAGTCGAAATTGTCATGAGGCGGTTGCGCGAGTTGATCGTGGGAAAGACAATCGTCAAGGCACGGCTGATCAGAGCCGGACTCTCGCCCGAGAACTCACCGCGCCAGTTCGCGGCGTCCTTGAAGGGCGCGCGCGTCGAGGACGTCACGCGGCGCGGCAAACACATCCTCGCGCGACTTTCGAACGGCCCCAGCGCCATTTCGGGTTGATGATGGTCGCGCGCACGGCTGGACTCGACCGCGTCAAGTATCTGAGCAAGCTCGCGCCCGAGCCTTTCAGCTCCGAGTTTTCACCCGAATATCTATACGACACGCTCAAACGCAGCTCGCAGCAGATCAAGCTCGCGCTGCTCGACCAGACGAAGGTCGTTGGTCTGGGCAACATCTATGCGTCCGAGGCCTTGTACCGCGCGAAGATTAATCCGCGATTGCCCGCAAAGAGGCTTTCCAAGCCGCGAGTCGTGTTGCTGCGCGAGGAGATTCTGGCGGTGCTCGGCGACGCCATCGCCAACGACCGCCAATTTGACGTAGAGACGGGGGACCTGGATTCTAGCTACGGCAGGTATGATCAGGTGACGCGCATCTACGAGCGTGAAGGCCGGCCATGTCCGGTCTGCGGCGCGCCCATCCGCCGCATCACCCAAGGCGCCAGATCGACGTATTATTGTCCGCGTTGCCAGAGCAGGTAATGGCGCCACGGACTTTAGTCTATCCTGGCCTGAATCGGGGTCGGGCAGACACAGGCTGTCCCACTGTAAAAATGCCCTTTTCCAACGTATTATTGGCGCCGCAGAATCTAAAGGCGCGGCGGAACCGAGAATGAAAAATCGTCCTTCGTCACATTTCCTCTTGCTAATTCTGCTGTTCGCGCTCGACGCGCTGGCGTACTTCACGATCTACCGGGCGGGCGTGGCGCGGGGCTATTCGCCCTCGCTGCTGTTGGCGCTGCGTGACCTGGCGCTTTTCTTCCCGATTTTCACGATCGTCGTTTGGATCGCGCGGAGGCATCGTTACGCCGGCGACATGGCCTTGCTCACGGTCGCGGTCCTGCTCTTCAGCGTCGGCCAGTTCACGCAATACCGCCTCTTCACCGACCCTGAATACAGCGCCGACAGGCGTTCCGAGGCGCGAGATGCGCGGCTGGCGAAGGCCAACACGCTGCGGCAGCGCTACGTGAATCAATACTACGACGCGGACAAGAAGCGCGCGCTCTTCGGCGACCCCGATTTCAACATCCCGATCAAGGAGTCGGCGGCGTCCGCGGGCGAGGAGAATTACTGGACGCTCAAACGAATCCTGTCGTCGGTCTCGACGCTCATCCCGATACTGGCGATGCTGGGCTTCTGCGTCGCGTTCGCCTTTACCAAGCGCGACGACGTGTTACTGTGGATGCAGCGGCGCAGCTTCCTGATAGGCTTGCTCACGACCGCGCCGTTCGCGGTGATCGCGATCGTTTATTCGAGCGGCGGGAAGTTCCTCGGCAATACCACGCCGTGGGAACCGGTCAAAATCACCTTCCTGCTCAGTTACGCTGGAATCCTTGCCGATCATTACCGCAATCTTTCGCGGACCTACTGGGGGATGCCGCCCTGGCGGTTCACGCTGCCGTTCCTGCTGGTTGCCGCCCTGCCGGTGGTCCCGTTCTTCGCGCTCTCGGACTTCGGGCAAATGTTGGTCTTCTTCGGGGCCTACGTGACGCTTTACGTGGTGGCCGTGAGGCGGTTGCCGCAGGTGACTATGGCCATCATTTTGATCGCCGTGTTGCTCGGGGTTTCGATCTTCTCGGCGGGAATCTACAACACAGCCGTGGACGTCTTCAGCGACAAGTCGCAGGTTTCGGCTTTCGAGCGCGTCAAGGGGCTGGTCGGCCGCGGCGTCCCGGCCCGCATCCACCAGCGGTTTTACCTGTGGCGGAATGGCGGCGTCGCCCCCGACCCCGAGGAACATTGGTGGTGGGCGGCGGAATCAGCGGAGGCCGAAGGGCGAGGTGTGTCGAACGAGGAAGCGTGGTATAACAAATACGCTTACCAGCCCTCGCAAGCGCTTTACGGGGTGAGCGACGGGCGGGCGCTCGGGCTGGGACTAGGGCGCGGCTACCCTGAGAGCGTGCCGATCGCCGACTCCGATTTCATTTACGCCGCGGTCGCGGAGGAGATGGGGCTGGCCGGCGGCGCGATCATCATCGCCGCGTTCGTCATCATCGTCATCGCCGGGATGCGCGTGGCCATCGAAGCGCGCGACATGTACACGAAATTGATCGCGGCCGGCGTCACGGCCTTCTTCGGCTTTCAGGCTGTCGTCAACGTCGGAGGGGTGATCCGCATGATGCCGATGACGGGTATCACGCTGCCGTTCGTCAGTCACGGCGGCTGGTCGCTGCTGACCAGCTTTTTCATGCTGGGGATGCTGATGGCGATTTCGCACAGGAATAACAGTCAGTAGCTAACGCCCCGACCATTGATCACGATGAAAATTACTGTAGGACAAGTCACTGACAAGGGGCTTAACCCGAAACGGTTGTCGAACGAAGACAGCCTGCTGGCGATGCCAGAGCGTGGACTGTTCCTGGTCGCCGACGGGGTCGGCGGGCGGTTGGGGGGCGCGCGCGCCAGTCAGGTGGCGGTTGAGACCTTCACGAAAATCTTCGCCCAGCGGCATCAGGAAGATTTGCGCAAAGTCGTCGAAGACGCCATCGATCTGTGCAATCAGAAGATATACGAAGAGGCGCGATCGGACCCCAACTTCGGCGGAATGGCGACGACGATAGCCATGCTGGTCGTCGAAGGGCATCGCGCAATTGTCGCGCACGTCGGCGACAGCCGCGTCTACCGCTTCGATCGCAAAGGGCTGATCTGTTTGACCGAAGACCACAGCGAGGTCGGCGAGGCCCTGCGCGCCGGCCTGATCACCGCCGAGCAGGCGGCGCGCCACCCTCGCCGCAACGTGATCAGTCGCGCGCTGGGCGCCGAAATGGAAGTCGAGCCGGATATCCGCGAAATAGAGATCGACGACCGGACCAGCTTCATGCTTTGCAGCGACGGCGTCACGCGCCACGTCACCGACGAGGAGATCGCCCGCTTGATGAAGAACGGGCAACGCCCGCAGGAGATCTGCGAGCGGTTGAAGCACCTCTGCTTTCAGGGCGGCGCCGAGGACAACCTGACCGCGATTGTGGTCGATTTCGGCGCGCGCCCGTACTTCGATGAGGCCACGAAACCGCGCCTCCCCGCGCGGGCCGCGCAAGCCCGAGGGGCTTCTGATGAACTCGGAGGGGCGCAGCGACAGGCGAACAAAATCGAGGTCAATCTCAAAACGCGTGAGCCGGCCTCGGAGAAGATCGAAAGCGCCTCCGCAGGCGGCAGAAAGGGGAGCGCCCCGGCGTCGCAAGGGGGCGCCAACCACCAAGCCGCGCGTCAATCCGAACCTCAAACCGAATCCCGGTCCGGGGCGGCTCAATCGGAAGCGCCCCAATCGGAAGCGAGAAAATTCAAAAAGCCGAAGCCCCGCGCCTTGAATACGCAAAGCGATGAAACGCCTCTGGAAGGGGAGATGTCGAAATTTATGAAGATGAGCTGGTTGTTCATTACGTTAATCATTGGCGTGGTCGGTGGCGCTATACTTTATGGATACACTCCATTGAAAGGGATCGTAGACAAATGGATTCCGGGCAGTATCGCTCCTTATGATGGGGGACAGATTCAGTATCGCTTCAAAGATACTGAGGTCAGGTCCGCGTTCGCGCGCCACCTGGAAGGCCGTTCCGACGAAGCCCGGACTCGCATCAACGCCGCCCTGACCGCCAACCCGGCCAACGCCGAAGCGCTCTATTGCCTGGGCCGGGTCGATCTCGATCAGAAGAAATATGACGACGCGGTGACCCATTTGAAAGAGGCGGCGAAGTTGGATGCGAAATTGCCCGACGTGTGGGCGTATATGGCGACGGCCTACCTGGGATTGGGCCAGTCGCGCAACGCGATGGACGCTCTGCAGCGAATTTCCGAGCAGCCTCCTGGCGCGTCCGGCGCGAATCCGCAGTCGAGTCCGACGCCGGCGGGGTGAAGAGGAATGGAGCGGGGGAGCGAGAGAGCGAGAGAGCGAGAGAATGGGAGAGTGGGGGAGAGAGGGAGTAGGAGAGCGCGAGAGTTGGCGAGAAGGGAATTTTCTTTCTCCCGCTCTCCCGCTCCCTCACTCTCAAAAAAGATGCCTGAACTGAAACTTGAAAACAGTCTGGTCGACGACCGCTACGAAGTGGCGGAGCGGTTGAGCCGCGGCAGCTTCGCGGAAATTTTCGTCGCGCGCGATCGCGAGGCGGACAAGATGGAGGTTGTGCTCAAGGCGCTCAACACCAGCTTGCAAGGCACGCCCGACGCCGATCTGGAGCGGACGCTGATCGAAAACTTCCAGAACGAGGCCGTCGCGCTCGACGCCGTGCGCCATCCGCATGTGATCCTGCGGTGGGGGCATGGCGCCGCCGCCGACCTGCGCGGCACGCCTTTTTATTACCTATCGCTCGAATACATGCCGGGCGGCGACCTGCTCAAGCTCTGCCGCTCCCGCCCCCGCGCCGCCCTGCCTCTCGACGAGGCGCTCTTCTATTTCAAGCAGGCCTGCGAGGCGCTGGCCTACGCCCACGACAAGGGGATCATTCACCGCGACCTTAAGCCGAACAACTTTCTGCTCAGCGCCGATCACCGCACGCTGAAGATCGCTGATTTCGGCGTGGCCAAAATAGCCACGGGCGAAGACAACGAGATCACCCGCGTCGGCGCCGATATTTACGCCCCGCCCGAGCATCATCCTGGAGAAGCGTACGGAGACGGCGCGGGCGCGCGCATCCGTTTGACTGCGTCGGCGGACATCTATTCCCTCGCCAAGAGCTTCTACACCATCGTTTGCGGGCGTCCGCCCAGCCAATTCACATGCGACCCGATAACCTACCTGCCAGCGGATTCGCCCGCGGGGTCGATAGATGAACCTGTGAGGCGCCGCCTGCTCGACGTGCTGCGGCGCGCGACAGATGAAGACCCGGCGGCGCGCTACGCGTCGGTGATCGAGTTCTGGAGCGACCTGGCGCAGGTCCCGTCCGTCTGCGAGGAGAAGAAAGTGGACGAGACGCCCGACGACGCCGATGACACTACGATAGTCAGGCCGAGGCTGAACGTGACTCCCGGGGCGCTTCCCAAAGGCCCTGCGCAGCCCGATTTCGATCCGGCGTTGGTGACCGGTCCCTTGCAAGCCAATTTTGCGACCGCGACGCTGGTTGAAAAACTGCGAGCCGTTCAACCGGCGCCGGTCCAGTTCACGTTCGAAGACAATCATCTCCGTCAGACGCAACCGGCGCAAAAATCAATGCCGGGCGACCGTTCATCGAAATTCTTCATCGAACTGCAGGATAGGCGCCCCGCGCCCGCCGTCCAGAGCCAGGTCGAAGGCGAGCCGCCGGCGGCCCGGGGCGACTCAAAATCGCCGGCGAAAGTCGAATCGCCGACCAAGACCGAACCTCCGGCCGCCAAGCGGGCGATAAAGGCCGTTGACAAGTTCAACTGGAAGGTGCGGCGCAACATTTTCATCGGCCTGTTGGTTTTCACTTTTCTGGGCTTGACTGTCCGCCTCTACAACTTCGTCAGCGGTCAGAACGCGCCTTTAGGTTTCGGCTCGCCGATCAAGATCGAAGTTGTGGCAGACGGGTTGAACGTTCGCTCGGCGCCGTCGGGGGCGTTAGAAAAGGAGAAAGTTCTCGGAACGGTGGCCAAAGGCAGCAGCCACGAGGTGGTCGGGCAGGCTAACAACAAATGGCTCAAGATTCGAGTCAGCGAATGGGCCAAGAAGGAGCCGGGCGTCGAGACTGACAGTGGGTGGATATACGGCGATTTGGATGGAAATCCGCCCAACGTTCGTGTAGTCTCGCGGAAGTTCTGGCGGTAGAAAGCGCGCTCGCCGCGCCAATCCTGATACTATAGTTTTATGAAGATCACTGGACTTTTGACCGATTTCAGAAAGTGGCTGGACGGCGAAGACGCCGTATCTCGCGGGCCTTTGTCCCAACAACAACAGCTCAGCGAGTGGGACGAGTTCTTCGTCAAGATCGCGCGCGAAGTCGAGGCGGTCATGAAGCGCGAGATGTTCACTCCGCCGGGCGGCGCGACCTATCTGCCCGGCGAATACATCATCTACCTGAGTAAAGAGGACGACGCCTTATGGCAGGGGCGCAAACGCGAAGGGCTGGAGGAGGGCCTGCGGAACGGTCTGACCGAGCGCGCGCGCGAACTGATCGGCGACCGTCTCCTCAAGACCGACAAGATCGCCCTCTCGCTCGGCATCGACGGCGCGCTCGACAAGGGCCAGGTGCGCGTCCAGGCCATCTGGGACGAAGATTCGCCCAAGACTCAGGTCACCGCAAGAAAGAAGAAACCTGCGGCGACCACGGCGCCCTCGGCTGCGCCTTCGCCCGGAGAGACGGAGGCGATTGCGGAGGACGCCGACCGAACCGTCGTACGCCCGCGCGCGCCGCTCTTCACCATCGCCTATTCCAGCCAGTACGAAGGGGAAGCGATTTTCGCCGCGAACAAGAACAGGATAGAGATCGGTCGCGGTTCGAAAGACTTTTTCGTCGATCTGAAACTCGAAGGCGACCAGGAGATCAGCCGCAAACACGCGATCCTGACTCGAAGCGACAATGACTCGTATAAGCTGGAATGCGTGGGGCGGAACTCGATCGAAGCCGACGGACGTGAAATCCAGCCCGGCGAACAGACCGAGGTCAAAGTCGGGCAGACGATCAAAATCGGGGTTTACGAATTGAAAATAGTGGGAAAATCATGAATAGGACTCACAGGACTTATGGGACTCATGAGTCTTATAAGTCCTATGAGTCCTATGAGCCCTATAAGTCCCATTCATGATATCCACAGGAATTTCCCCCAGGAGACACGAGATTATGACGCGCATCCGACTATTAGCGACCAGGTCATTCGCATTGTTATCGTTGGTTCTGGCGCTCTCGTTCTCGCCCGCGACAATCGCGCAACAGAAAGTAGAGATCAACGAGAAGCGCTACGACTTCGCGCAGCTCGTCAACCGCCTCTCGGAAAGGGCCGGCTACTTCGGCTCGGACAACCTGGTCTCGAACGAGTTGTCTTACGAGCATGTGCTGGGCCGGCTGGAGAAGATGGATGTGGAGGGCGGCGCCTATCTGGGAGTGGGGCCGGATCAGAACTTCACCTACATCGCGCAGGTCAAACCGCGGATCGCGTTCATGATCGACATCCGCCGCGACGCAATGTTGCAGCACCTGATGTTCAAGGCTATGTTCATGATGTCGCGCAACCGCGTCGAATACCTCTCGAACCTCTTCGCGCGCCCGCTGCCCAAAGACCACAAGAAATGGGGCGACCGCCCGATCCGCGACTTCATTGATTACTTCGACCGCACGCCGCTCGACCAGAGGCTGGCCGACAGGCTCAGGGCGGAGACGCAGAAGAGAATCGCGTCGTTCGGATTGCAGCTGTCGCAGCGCGACGTCGAAACGATCGACGAAATCTATCAGGCCTTCTACACCGACTGTCTCGAAGTGCGCTACACGATCCGCGACCGCCCGACGGGGCGCTTCTTCCCGGCCTACCGCGACCTGCTGCTCGAAAAAGACCTCGAAGGCCGCCA
>WNFV01012113.1_pt2 | contig 16645 bp, 16 predicted proteins | sample 5400101 | NCBI WGS metagenome assembly WNFV01 (sample SAMN13153361, study PRJNA577476) | soil metagenome | isolation source: 115 cm soil or saprolite under grassland replicate 1 | place: USA:California | collected 2016-06-15
CCGGGCACCGATCGGCCGAACGAGGTGATCAAGCTGCTGCAGCCGTTCTGCGACCGCGGCCGCGAGCTCGGGCTGGACATGAGCGTCTACCCGCTGGAGTGGGTGACCCTGGACGACGACGGGCGGCTGCGCGCCGGTGACCGGACGGTGGACGCGGTGATGCGGATGTTCATCCCGCGCGCGCTGCCGGCCAGCGACGGGCTTGCGGCGCTCCGGACGGCGCTGGGCACCGGCGCACTGCGGATGTACCTGCCGACCGCGACCTGGTTGCTCGGCAACAAGTCGATCTACGCCTGGCTGTGGGACGACCTGGAGCTGATGCGAGCCGCGGACGCCGAGGTGGTGCGCCGGCACGTGCCGCGGACCGAGGTCGCCGACGCCCGGGCGGTCGAGCGGGCGCTCGACGACCAGCAACGGCTGGTGCTCAAGCCGTCCGACGACTACGGCGGCCACGGCGTGGTGATCGGCCCGGACGTCACGCCGGCGGCCTGGCGGGAGGCGTTGCGCAAGGCGCTCGCCGAGAGCGGTCACGTGCTGCAGCAGCACATCGCGGCCGACCGGCTGCGGATGCAGTTCCTCGATCTGGAGACCGACGAGGTGCGGGACGCGGACGTGTCGTTCTGCGTGGCCACGTACCTGTTCGGCGAGCGGGCCGCGGGCGCCTACACGCGGTTCTCGCCGCCGGGTGCGGGCGGCGTGGTGAACCTGCACCAGGGCGCGCTGACCAGTGGCCTGCTGCTGGTCGACGACCACGCGGTGGCGTCCACGTCACCGGCCCCCTGCTGGCCGGCGCTCAGGGACGGGGGTAGGGCTGGTGCTTCAGGGTGATGTCGGACAACTCGCCGTCGCGCGGGAAGTCGAGCGCGTACAGCACCGCCTGCGCGATGGATTCCGGCCGCACCCACTCCTCGGGCTGGTACTCCTTGCCCTCCTGCGCGTGCACCTTCGCCTGCAGCTTCGTCGCGACCCGGCTGGCGAAGATGCTGGTCACCCGGACTCCGTTCTCGAACTCCTCCAGCCGCAGCGTCTCGCCGAAGGCGCGCAGCCCGTACTTGCTCATCGCGTACCCGGACCAGCCCGGCCACGGGTACAGCCCGACCAGCGAGTTCAGGAGTACGACGTGCCCGCGCGCGGCTCGGAGCGCCGGGAGTGCCAGCCGGGTCAGCTCGGCCGGCCCGACCAGGTTCACCTCCAGGTGCGCCCGGACGACGTCCGGGGTGCTCTCCAGGGCCGGCTCCCGCTCGCAGATCCCGGCCGCGTGCACCAGCGCGTCCAGCCGGTCCGGCAGCCGGCCGTCCAGCGCGCCCGCCAGCTCGTCCGGCCGGCCGACGTCGCCGAGCACCGGTGTGGCGCCGGGCAGCTCCGCCGCCAGCTTCGCCAGCCGTTCCTCGTCCCGGCCGAGCAGCAGCAGCGGGCGGCCGGTCGCGTGCAGAGAGCGGGCGATCGTGCCTCCGATGTCACCCGTGGCACCGGAGATCAGCGTGCCGTTCGGTGTCGCAGTCATGGGCCGAACCATAATCGTGGTTCGCCGATTCGGACAGAGGAACAGGATCCATTTCCATGAGCGACCAGATTGTCGTTTCCGGGGCACCCGACCCGATGTCGGCGTACCCATTTCCGGACCGTGACCGGACGGTTTTCCTGAAACCGCTCATCACCGTGCCGTACATCGAGGTGGGCGAGTACACCTATTACGACGATCCGGACGACGCGGCGGGTTTCGAGCGCAACAACGTGCTGTATCCGTTCGGGCCGGAGAAGCTGATCATCGGGAAGTACTGCCCGATCGCGGCGCAGACCCGGTTCCTGCTGTCCGCGGCGAACCACCCGCTGGTCGGGCCGTCGGCGTACCCGTTCTTCATCTTCGGCGGCCGCTGGAGCGAGCACACCCTGGAGCATGCCCGGACGGCGCCGCGGCGGGGCGACACGATCGTCGGTAACGACGTCTGGTTCGGCTTCGGCGTCACCGTGATGCCCGGGGTCCGGATCGGCGACGGCGCCATCGTCGCGACCGGCGCGGTCGTCACGTCCGACGTGCCGCCGTACACGGTCGTCGGCGGCAACCCGGCCCGTCCGATCAAGCAGCGGTACGACGACAAGGGCGTGGCGCGGCTGCTCCGCGCGGCCTGGTGGGACTGGCCGGTCGAGCTGGTCACCGAGCACGCGCACGTGATCATGGCCGGCACGCCGGCGGAGCTGGAGACGATCGCGGAGGAGAACGGCCTGGTCAGCTAGCCAGGAGCTCGCCGAGCCGGCGGACGGTCTCCGCGGCGGCGACCGCGTCGCTGCGAGCGTTGCCGTGCCGGCCGTCCGCGCTGTAGAGGCTCGGGTCAGTCGACAGCGGGTGGTCCGTGAGGTGCACGTGGATCGTGCCGAGCCTGGTCGCCATGGCGCGTGTTCGCTCGTTCAGCTCATGCATCCTGGTCCGCAGGCCGGGCCGCAGCCACGCGGGGACCGCCGGGCTGTAGGAGATGTCGAACATGCCGAGCGTGATCACGTCCGCGCGGGCATGTTGCAGCGCGGTCACCATCGCGGCCAGCTCGGCCTCGGTCCGGTCGGCGTCGTACCGGGGGTTGAAGGCGTCGTTGCCGCCGCCGACGACGAGGGCCAGGTCGGGCTGGAAGGCCAGTGCCGGTTCGAGCTGGCGCGCGCGGATCTCGTGCGCGCGCAGGCCGCTCACGCCCAGGTTGAGATACGCCAGGTCCGGGGTGACAGCCCGCAGCTCGTGCGCGATCCGGTCGGCCCACTGCAGTTCGCTGTACCCGTCGGCCGGTTCGCACAGGCCCTCGGCCACGCTGTCGCCGAGCACCACGAACCGGCGCCACGGGTGGCCGGCGAGCAGCTTGGCGCTCTCGCCCTCGCGCAGGCAGTACGGGTCCGTCGCCTCGTTCACGCCGCCGGCTCCTCGATCTCGGCCGCGGCGGTCCCGCGCACCCGCAGCAGCGGCACGACGGTTGCCACCAGCAACAACACGCCCATGGCCAGGATCGCCGGCCGCAGGCCCAGCCAGGCGACCGACCAGCCGGCCAGCACGCCGCCGATCGGGATGCCGATGAACGCGATCGCGCCGGTGACGCCGAACACCCTGGTCTGCAGCGCGGCCGGCACCCGCTCATACAGCATCACGCCCATCACCGGGTTCACCGACGCCATCGCGACGCCGCACAGGAAGCTCACCACGACCACCAGCCAGAGCCGGTCGGTGAGCCCGAGCACGAGCAGCCGCGGCGACGCGCCGAGTGCGGCGCCGAGGAAGAACGCCGGCACCCGGGGCAGCTTCGGCGCCAGGAACGTGAACGCGACGTTCCCGAGCAGCGCGCCCGCCGCGAACCCGCCGAACACCACGCCGAGCTCGGCCGGCGACCCGAACACCTCGTTCACCCACAGCGGCACGTACACCGCGGTGCCGGCCTGGTTGAGCACGTTCAGCACGAAGATCATCGTGATCATGCCGAGCAGCAACCGATCCGACCGCAGGTACGCGAACCCACCGCGCAGCGCCGTGAGGTAGGGCTCGCGCTCCGGCTGCTCGGCCGCCGCGGGCGGCCGCACCAGTGTCGCGATCAGCGCGGCGCAGACAGCGAACGAGACCGCATCGATCCAGATCGCGCCGTTCGCGCCGAACCACAGGATCATCAGGCCGCCGAGCGGCGCGCCGATCAGCGTCGCGCCCTTGGTGAAGCCCTCGTACGCCGACGTCACCCGGATCATCCGCACGCCGGCGGCGTCCGCCATCGGCTTCAGCATCACGTGCTTGACCCGGTCGCCGAGCCCGCGCAGCGTGCCCGCGATCGCCACCAGCAGCACCAGTTGCAGGAAGGACGCGTGCGTCCAGGCCGCGATCGCGACCATCGCGAAGGTGCTGCCGACATCGGTCAGGATCGAGGTACGACGCAGGCCGAAGCGGTCCGCGAACGGTGCGGCGAGCACCCCGGACACGACGTACGGCAGCATCTCGGCGCCGGCGATCAGGCCCATCTTCGCGGCGCTGCCGGTGGTCTGCAGCACCAGCCAGGGGATCGCGACCATCGACACCCGGTTGCCGAGCACCGAGATCACGTCCGCGCTGAACAGCGCGATCAGGCCCGCGCGGCGGCTCATCGCGCACCGTACCGGGCGCGCAACGCCTGCTTGTCGACCTTGCCGGCGATCGTGAGCGGCAGCGCGTCGACGAAGTCCACGCCGCGCGGCGCCCACATGTCGTTGTACTCGGCAACGACCAGTGCGGCCAGCTCATCCGGCGCTACCACCGCGCCGTCGTGGAGCACGACGTACGCGTGCGGCACCTCGCCGTACTCGTCGTCGGGGACGCCGATCACGGCGGCGGCGCGGACGGACGGGTGCGCGGCGAGCAGGTCCTCGATCGGGCGGCAGTACACGTTCCAGTTGGCCTTGCCGGTGATGATCGCGTCGGCGACCCGGTCGACGACGAACAGGTACCCGTCGGCGTCGACGAAGCCGAGGTCGCCGGTGCGGACCCAGCCGTCCACGATGGTCCGCGCGGTCAGCTCGGGCTGTCCCCAGTACCCCTTGAACGCGAGCCGGCTCGCGGCCCAGATCTCGCCGGTCTCGCCGGGCGGCAGCGCGGTCCCGCTCGCGTCCCGGGTCTGCAACCGCACATCGCCGTACGGCGTTCCCGACGACCGGAGTCGTTCCGGGTGCTCGGGATCCTCGGTGAGCCCCGGCTGGGCGGTCACCACGATCACCTCGCTGAGCCCGTACACGATCCGCAGGCAGGGGCCGAAGGCAACGATCGCCTGCCGCAGCCGCGACGGCGCGGCCGGGCCGGCGCCGACGTTGAGCATGAACAGGCTGCTCACGTCCGTGTCCGGCAGTGCCGGGTGGTCCAGCAGTTGGTAGAGCAGCGGGGGAGACACGTACGTCGAGTTGATCCGCTCGCGCTCGATCACGGCCAGGCAGTTGCCGGCGTCCCAGGTCTCCTCGAGGAAGAGCACGCCGCCGGTGAACAGGTTGAACAGGCCGGTGATCTGCCCGCTGGCGAACGCCATCGGCGAGTGCGACAGGTGCCGCAGCAGCGGGTTGCCGGCGGCAACGAAGTCCGCGCCGAGGGTGAGGATCTGCTCGTAGAACTCGCGGCCGTGGTGGACCAGCTTCGGGGTCCCGGTCGTGCCACTCGTCTGCAGGCAGGTCGCGAGGTCGCCCGTGGGCCGCGGCTCGAAGTCCGCCGCCTGCTCGGACAGCACGTCCGGTCCGAGCCCGCCCGGCCCGAGGCAGAGCACCGTCACGCCAAGCTGGGTGGCGAGCCGCTCGCCGAGCTCGGCCTTGCCGGCCGCGTCGTACAGGAAGACGTCGGGCTCGGACAGCGCGGCGAACTGCTCGATCTCGCTGCGGCCGGCGATCGGCGCGATCCACATCGTCCGGGCGCCGAGCAGGTGCAGCGCGAGCTGGAGCGCGGGCAGCTCGACGGTGTTGCCGGCCAGCACCAGCACGCCGGTGCCGGCGCCGATCCCGTGCCGCTGCAGCACGCCGGCGAGGTCCACGACCAGGCCGCGCACCTCGCGGTAGGTCAGCCGCCGGCCACCGCCGACGACGGCCTCGCGATCGCCGTACGAGTCGAAAAGCCGCAGGGCGCGGCTGACGTACGAGCCGGTTTGTGACAGTGCGTCATCGATGACGTCGGACGACATTTCTTTTGGTCATTCCCCTCGGGCAGAAGGTGAATGGAAAGTGCATTCGGACCCTACGTCCCGGCAGCCCTCCAGGGCCACCCCCGAATGTCCGGCCGAGCCCATTGACTGGGTACCTGACGCGGAACTAGGTTTCGTTTCACCGCCACTCGCGTGCGACGGCGATCGAGCCGCGCACGCCGTTCCCCTGGGGGGTTCCGCTCATGGCTTTCTTCACGCATGCCCGCACGGTCGCCGCGGCGTCCGCGATGTCGCTGGCCGGGTCCGGCCTGGCGCTGTCCGGTGTCTTCGCGGCCGATGCCCCGGCCCCGACCGCCGGGCCGCAGTGGGTCGGCAGCTGGGCTGCCGCGGTCACCCACGCCGAGCCGGCCGGGTTCACCAACGCCGGCCTCACCGACCAGACCGCGCGGTTCGTCGTCCGGCCCTCGGCGGGCGGCGACCGGATCCGCGTCCGGCTGTCCAACCTGTACGGCGAGCAGGCCGTCCAGGTCGGCGCCGCCACCGTCGCGCTGCCGAACACCGCGACCCCGGCGGAGTCGGACATCGACCCGGCCACGCTGCACACGCTGACCTTCGGCGGCTCGGCCACGGCCCGGATGAACAAGGGCGGCGAGCTGCTCAGCGACCCGGTGGACCTGCCGGTCGGTGATCTCGGCAGCCTGGTGATCACGCTCTACTTCCCCACGGCCACCGGGCCGGTCACCTGGCACGCGTCGTCGCGGCAGAACAGCTTCTACGGCTCGGGCGACCTGACCGCCGACGCCGGCGGGACGGGCTTCACCGTGACGCGCGCCTGCTGCTGGCTGTTCGTGTCCGGCGTGGACGTGCAGACCGCGCGGTCGAACGGGTCGGTCGTCGTGCTCGGCGACTCGATCGTCGACGGCATCGGCAGCTCGATCAGCGGCAACAACCGGTGGACCGACCAGCTCGCCGAGCGTCTCCTCGCGGACGCCCGCGGCGGCGTGCCCGGTGTGCTGAACGTCGGCCTGGCCGGCAGCCGGCTGAACCACGACGGCCCCGAGCCCGGCGACGCCGGCTTCCCGGGCTTCCAGCAGCTCGGCGTGAACGCGATGGCACGGCTGGACGAGGACGTCTTCTCGCAGACCCGGCCGACCGCGCTGATCACCAACCTCGGCGTCAACGACATCTGGATGAACAAGGAGACGGCCGGGCAGGTGATCGCGTCGCTGCGGCAGATCAACGCGCAGGCCGAGGAGCACGGGCTGAAGAGCTTCGCCAGCACCATCACCCCGTTCGAGGGGCTGGCCGGTGACGGCGCCTGGACGCCGGAGAAGGAGGCCGTCCGCCAGGCGGTGAACGCGTACCTGCGCGGCAGCACCGAGTTCGACGGCCTGGTCGACTTCGACGCGGTGCTGCGGGACCCGGCGCACCCGAGCCGGCTGCTGGCCGGGTACGACTCCGGTGACCACATCCACCCGAACGAGGCCGGCTACCAGGCGATGGCCGACGCCGTTCCGGTGAACGAGCTCCGTTGACGGACTCGTCGTCCGAGGCGAGCCAGGTCCTCGCCGGGCTGCTGTCCGGCGAGGGCCTGGCCGACCCGTACCCGTTCTACGCCGAGCTGCACCGGCTCGGACCGGTCTCGGCGCTGCCGGACCACCCGTCGTACGCGGCCCTGGTGAACGGGTACGACGCAGTGGGTCGGGTGCTGCGAGATCCCGTGTTCCGGGTCTCCGACGCGGCGTTCGCCGAGCCGCTGATGCCGGACTGGCACCAGCACCCGGTGCTGGCGATGCTGTACGGCTCGATGATGTTCAGCAACGCCCCGCACCACACCCGGATGCGGCGGCTGTTCCAGGCGGTGTTCACGCCCCGGCGGGTCGTCGAGCTGGAGCCCGCCATCGTCCGCCTGACCGACGACCGCCTGGACCGGATCGCGGCCCTCGGCGCGAACGGGGCCGAAGTGGACTTCATGGCGGAGTTCGCCTACCTGCTGCCCAGCGGCGTGGTGGCCGCGCTGCTCGGCATCCCGGACGACGACCTGGGCTGGTTCCGGCCGCGGGTGGAGCGGATCAACGACTACCTGGACGTCGCCGGCAAGACGCCCGAGGTGCTCGCCGCGGCGGACACCGCCACGCTGGAGCTCACCGGCTACTACACCGACCTGATCGCACGCCGCCGCGCGGAGCCGCGCGACGACCTGGTCAGCAGCCTCGTGCAGGCGGTCGACGCCGAGCCGACGCTGAGCGACGAGGAACTGGTCAGCAACCTGCTGGTGCTGTTCAACGCGTCGTTCGTGACGACGATCCACCTGCTCGGCAACGGCCTTCGGATCCTGCTCGACCGGCCGGAGCTGGCGGCCGCGCTGCGATCCGAACCCGCGGCGGCGGCGTCGTACGTGGAGGAGATGCTGCGCTTCGACACGTCGGTGCAGTTCGTCGCCCGCTTCGCCACCCAGGACACGGAGGTGGCAGGGGTGACGATGCCCGCGGGCCGGCTGGTGCTGATCGTCCTCGGCGCGGCGAACCGCGACCCGAAGCGCTACCGGGATCCGGACGTGTTCGACCCGGCGCGGCAGGACAGCAAGCCGCTGAGCTTCGGCGCCGGGCCGCACTACTGCCTGGGCGCGGCGCTGGCCCGGGCCGAGGCGCGGCTGGCGTTCCCGATGCTGCTGCGGCGGTTCCCGGCACTGGCCGCGGGAGGCCCGCCGGTGCGGAACCAGCAGCAGTTCCTGCGGGGCTACAGCCGGCTGCCGGTTGTCATCTGAGGGGGAGTTCATGAGGACCGCGGACGAGATCCTGGCCGAGCTCTACACCGACGCGGGCCGGCGCAGCCCGTACCCGCTGTACGACGAGCTGCACCGGCTGGGGCCGGCGTCGCTGACCCCTGCCAGCGAGGCGTACGCCGCGGTGGCGAACGGGTACGACGTGGTCGACCAGGTGCTGCGCGACCCACGGTTCGTCAAGGGCGGCGGTGCGCCGAAGCCGGACGACGACCCGATCGTGCGGGCCCTGTACAACTCGATGATGTTCCGGACCGAGCCGGACCACGGGCGGATGCGCCGGGTGTTCAACCAGGTGTTCACCCCGCGCCGGGTGGCCGCGCTGGAGCCGCGGATCGAGGAGCTGACCGACGAGCTGCTGGACCGGCTCGCCGAGCTGGGCGCCGGTGGCGTCCCGGTCGACTTCATCGCCGAGTTCGGGTACCTGCTGCCGGCCGGGGTGATGAGCGCGCTGCTCGGCATCCCCGAGCCGGACCTGGCCTGGTTCCGGGTGCGGGTGCAGCGGGTGGAGGACTTCCTCGACCTGGGCGGGCGGACGCCGGAGAAGATCGCGGCCGCGAACGAGGCCGCCACCGAGATGTCGGACTACTACCGGTCGCTGATCGCCCGCCGCCGGGCCGAGCCGGCCGACGACCTGATCAGCGGGCTGGTGCAGGCTCTCGAGGACCAGGCTCTCGAGGGGCAGCCGGCGCTCACCGACGACGAGCTGATCGGCAACCTGCTGGTGCTGTTCAACGCCAGCTTCGTGACCACGATCAACCTGCTGGGCAACGCGCTTCCGCCGCTGCTGGATGGTCCGGACCGCCTCGGAGGACCTGCCGGTCGGCGGCGTCGTGGTCCCGCGGGGCGGCGTCGTGATGCTGATCCTGGGCGCGGCGAACCGGGACCCCGCGCGGTTCGCGGATCCGGCGCGGTTCGACGCGGACCGGGCGGACAAGCGGCACATCTCGTTCGGCGTCGGGCCGTACTTCTGCGTCGGCGCGGCGCTGGCCCGGACCGAGGGCCGGCTGGCGCTGCCGCGGCTGTTCCGGCGCTTCCCGAAGCTGGCGCTGGCGGAGCCACCGGTGCAGAGCGCGGGCCTGGCGCTGCGGGGCTATGAGAAGTTGATGGTGACACTCGGCTGAAGGGGGAATCACGGTGCCACTCGACCCGCAGGTGGCGGAGCTGCGAGAGCAGCGGATCGCCGCCGGCGCGCCGCCGCTGTACACGCAGTCGCTCGCGGACGCCCGCGCGGCCGACCTCGCCGACATCCAGGCGGCCGGCGGCTCGCCCGAACCGGTCCACTCCGTCGTCGACCGGGAGATCGCCGGACCCGGCGGAACGCTGCCGCTGCGCATCTACCGCCCGCAGGGCGAGGCACCGCTGCCGACGCTGGTCTACTTCTTCGGCGGCGGCTGGGTGCTCGGCAGCATCGAGACCTCCGACGCGATCTGCCGCCGGCTCGCGAACGCGGTGCCGTGCCAGGTGATCACGGTCGGCTACCGGCTCGCGCCGGAGCACCCGTTCCCCGCGGCGGTGCAGGACTGCGAGGCCGCGGTGCGATGGATCGCCGCGCACGCGACCGAGCTCGGCGTGGGTCCGCTCGCCGTCGGCGGCGACAGCGCGGGCGGCAACCTGGCCGCGGTGGTCGCGCAGCTCTGTGCTGGTCAGCTGGCCGGCCAGCTGCTGGTCTACCCGAACACGCTGTACGGCTCGGACACAGCCTCGATGCGGGAGAACGACGATCCGGCGCTGTTCAACCACCGGTCGGTCGCCTGGTACTGGGGGCACTACCTGGAATCGGTTGCCGACGGCAAGGATCAGAGGGTTTCACCGTTGCTGGCGGACGATCTGACCGGGCTGCCGCCGGCACTGGTGATCACCGCGGAGTTCGACCCGCTGCGCGACGAGGGGGAGGCGTACGCGGCCCGGCTCCGCGACGCCGGCGTCCCCGTCACGCAGACCCGGTACGACGGGATGGTGCACGGGTTCTTCGCGATGTCAGGCATCCTCGACGGCGGGCGCCGGGCTGTGGACCAGGCGGCCCGCTGGCTGGACGATGTGTTCCGTGAACACTGACTCGCGTCCCGTTTGCCTGGCGGACTTCGAGCGACTGGCGGCCGCGGTGCTGCCGGCGGACGTCCGCGACTACATCGCCGGTGGTAGCGGCACCGAGACCACCCTGGCCGCGAACCGTGCCGCGCTGGACCGGGTGGCGGTGGTGCCGCGGATGCTGGCCGGCTCCGAGGTGATCACCGAGACCCGGCTGCTGCGCACCGACGCGTCGATGCCGGTCGCGGTCGCGCCGATGGCCTACCAGCGGCTGGTCCACCCCGACGGTGAGCTCGCGCTGGCCGCCGCCGCGGCCGACGCCGGCGTGCCGTACGTGATCAGCACGATGAGCAGCGCCACGATCGAGGAGATCGCGGCGACCGGGGCGGACGTGTGGTTCCAGCTCTACTGGCAGCGCGAGCACGCCGCGGTCGAGAAGCTCGTCGACCGCGCCGTGGACGCGGGCTGCTCCGCGCTGATGGTGACCGTCGACGTGCCGATCCTGGGCCGGCGGCTGCGCGACCTGCGCAACGCGTTCGCTCTGCCGGGGGACGTGCTGGCCGCGAACCTCGCCGATCCGTCCGCGCCGGTCGCGCACGCGCACGCCGCCGGAACCTCCGCGCTGGCGACGCACACCTCCGAGGTGTTCGCGCCGGGCCTGGGCTGGCACCAGATCGAGTGGCTGCGGGACCAGATCGGGATTCCGCTTGTGGTGAAGGGGATTCTCGACCCGCGCGACGCCCGCCTCGCGGTCGACGCCGGCGCCGATGCGGTGGTGGTGTCGAACCACGGCGGCCGCCAGCTGGACGGCGCCATCCCCAGCGTGACCGCGCTGCCGCCGGTGATCGATGCTGTCGGCAACGACTGTGAGGTGCTGCTGGACAGCGGGATCCGCAGCGGCACCGACGTGCTCCGCGCGCTCGCGCTGGGCGCGTCCGGAGTGCTGGTCGGCCGGCCGCTGATGTGGGCGCTCGCGGTCGACGGCGCGAAGGCCGCGCTGTGGCTGCTGCACCGCGAGGTGCAGGACGCGTTCACGCTGGCGGGTTGCCGTGATCCGGAGTCGGCCCGGGACCTGGTGGTGTCTCAGTGCCCGACCTGACCGGCCTGCACGCGTCGCTGCAGGACCCGGCGCTGACATCGATGACATTCCTCAACGAGGTCGCCGACCACTATCCCGGCGCGGTGTCGCTCGCCGCCGGCCGCCCGTACGAGGAGTTCTACGAGGTCGAGGACCTGCACCGCTACCTGCGGAGCTTCACCCGCCACCTCACCGACGATTTGAGGTACGACGAGGGTGCCGTCCGCCGCACGTTGTTCCAGTACGGCCGGACCAAGGGGATCATCCACCACCTGATCGCGCGGAACCTGCTCGTCGACGAGGGCATGGAGGTGGACCCGGAGTCGATCGTGGTCACCGTCGGCTGCCAGGAGGCGATGTTCCTGGGTCCTGCGGGCACTGCGCGCCTCCGACCGCGACGTGCTGCTCGCCGTGTCACCGACGTACGTCGGACTCACCGGAGCGGCGCGGCTGGCCGACCTACCGGTGCGCCCGGTCGCGACGGGATCGACCGGCATCGACCTCGACGACCTGGTGGCGCAGATCCGCCGCGCCCGGTCCGAGGGGCTGCGGCCGCGGGCCTGCTACGTGATGCCGGACTTCGCGAACCCGTCCGGGCTGAGCCTGGACCTGGCGACCCGCAAGCGGCTGCTGGAGATCGCCGCGGCAGAGGACGTCCTGCTGCTGGAGGACAACCCGTACGGGCTGTTCCACGGTGCCAACCCGCGCACGGCGACGCTGAAGGCGCTCGACACGCAGCGGCGGGTGGTCTACCTCGGCTCGTTCGCAAAGACCGCCCTGCCGGGGGTGCGGGTCGGGTACGTGGTGGCCGACCAGACGGTCGAGGGCGGGCTGTTCGCCGACGAGCTGGCCAAGATCAAGAGCATGCTGACGGTCAACACCTCGGCGATCGCCCAGGCCGTGGCCGGCGGCAAGCTGCTCGAGCATGGCTGCAGCCTGGTGGACGCGAACCGCCGCGAGCGCGATGTCTACGCGGCGAACCTGACCCGGCTCCTCGAAGGTCTGGCGAAGCGTTTCCCGGACGGCTCCGGCATCACCTGGACCGCTCCGGGCGGCGGCTTCTTCGTCGTGGTCGACGTTCCCTTCGTCGTCGACGACGCGCTGCTGGAGCGCTCCGCTCGCGACTTCGGCGTGATCTGGACCCCGATGGGCCACTTCTACGACCACGACGCCGAGGTCCACGCCCTGCGCCTGTCCTGCAGCGCCGTCACCCCAGCCGAGATCGACGACGGCCTCGACCGCCTCGCCGCCTTCGTCGACGACGAGCTGAGCCGGCGGAGCGGGCTCAGAGCTTTCTGAGGCGGACCCACTTGACGGCGTGGTCGGTGTCCTTGCGGAGGACGAGGGTGGCGCGGGAGCGGGTGGGGAGGATGTTCTCGCGGAGGTTCGGGCCGTTGATCGTGTCCCACAGCGACTCGGCCTTCGCGACCGCCTCGTCACGGTTCAGGTCGCCGTAGCGGCGGAAGTACGAGGCGGGGTCGCGGAAGGCGGTCTCCCAGAGCTTCAGGAACCGCGCGACGTACCAGGACCGGATGTCGTCCGCCGCGGCATCGACGTACACGGAGAAGTCGAAGAAGTCGCTGACCGCCAGCCCGCTGCGGCCGTCACCGCGCCGGGGCGCGGGCTGGAGCACGTTCAGGCCCTCCAGGAGCAGGATGTCCGGCTGCTCGACGGTGGTGCGGACGTCGGGGAGCCGGTCGTACTGCAGGTGCGAGTACACGGGCGCCTCGACCGAGTCGATCCCGGATTTCACCTCGACCACGAAGCGCAGCAGCGCCTTGCGGTCGTACGACTCCGGGAAGCCCTTGCGCTGCAGCAGGCCCCGGCGCTCCAGCTCGGTGTTCGGCCAGAGGAACCCGTCGGTGGTGACCAGCGCCACCCGCGGGTGCTCGGGCCAGCGCGCGAGCAGTTCGCGCATCAGCCGGGCGGTGGTGGACTTGCCGACCGCGACGGAGCCGCCGATGCCGATCACGAACGGCGTGCGGGTGGCGGGCTCGCCGAGGAACTTCTCGGTGTCGGCGTGTAGCTCACGGGCGTGCCGGACGTACAGCGAGAGGATCCGCGACATCGGGAGGTACACCTCACGGACCTCGTCCATGTCGATCTCGTCGCCCAGGCCGCGGAGCCGCTCGACCTCGTCGGCGGTCAGCGGCAGCTCGGTGTTCTCCGCGAGCCGCGCCCACGCGGCGCGGTCCAGCTCGGTGTACGGCGTCACCTCGCGCGGCTGGAGCATGGGCACCATTCTTCCCGTCGCAAGAGCCGTTAGTCTGACGGCCATGTGCGGCATTGTCGGGTACGTCGGTGAGAAGTCAGCCCTGGATGTGGTCCTGGAGGGGCTCCGCAGGCTGGAGTACCGCGGGTACGACTCCGCGGGTGTGGCTCTTATCACAGACGGGCAGACGCTCAGTGTCGCCAAGAAGGCGGGCAAGATCGCCAACCTCGACAAGGAGCTCGCGGACCGGCCGCTGCCGCCGTCGACGACCGGCATCGGGCACACCCGCTGGGCCACGCACGGCCCGCCGAACGACCGGAACGCGCACCCGCACCCGAGTGGTGACGGCAAGGTCGCGGTCGTCCACAACGGCATCATCGAGAACTTCGCCTCGCTGCGCGCCGAGCTCGAGGCCCGCGGCAACGAGTTGCGCTCCGACACCGACACCGAGGTCGTCGCGCACCTGCTCGGCGAGGCCATCCAGACCACCGACGGCGACCTCGCCGAGGCCATGCGGAAGACCTGCGCGCGCCTGGAGGGCGCCTTCACGCTGGTCGCCGTGCACGCCGACGCCCCGGACGTGGTGGTCGGCGCTCGGCGGAACTCGCCGCTGGTGGTTGGGGTCGGCGAGGGGGAGAACTTCCTCGCCTCGGACGTCTCGGCGTTCATCACGCACACCCGGGACGCGATCGAGCTCGGCCAGGACCAGGTCGTCGAGCTGCGCCGCTCCGGGGTGACCGTCACCAACTTCGACGGCACGCCCGCCGACGTCACGCCGTACCACGTGGACTGGGACATCAGCGCCGCCGAGAAGGGCGGCTACGACTACTTCATGCTGAAGGAGATCGCCGAGCAGCCGAAGGCGATCGCGGACACGCTGCTCGGGCGGTTCACGCCGGAGGGCCGGCTGCACCTCGACGAGATGCGGCTGAGCGACGACGAGCTGCGCGAGGTCGACAAGATCATCATCATCGCCTGCGGCACGTCGTTCCACGTCGGGCTGATCGCCAAGTACGCGATCGAGCACTGGACCCGGATCCCGTGCGAGGTGGAGCTCGCCAGCGAGTTCCGGTACCGCGACCCGATCGTGGACCCGACCACGATGGTGATCGCGATCAGCCAGTCCGGCGAGACGATGGACACGCTGATGGCACTGCGGCACGCGCGGGAGCAGCGCGCGAAGGTGCTGGCGATCTGCAACACCAACGGCTCGACGATCCCGCGCGAGTCCGACGCGGTCGTCTACACGTACGCCGGGCCGGAGATCGCGGTCGCGTCCACGAAGGCGTTCCTCACCCAGATCATCGCGACCTACGTGATCGCCCTGTATCTCGCCCAGGTGCGCGGGACGAAGTACGGCGACGAGATCAAGTCGATCATCGACGACCTGGAGGAGATCCCGGCCGCGGTGGCGAAGGTGCTCGAGTCCACTGAGCCCGTCCGCGCGCTCGCGCGCGACCTCAAGGATGCCCAGTCGGTGCTGTTCATCGGGCGGCACGTCGGCTACCCGGTGGCGCTGGAGGGTGCGCTGAAGCTCAAGGAGCTCGCGTACATGCACGCCGAGGGTTTCGCCGCCGGTGAGCTCAAGCACGGGCCGATCGCGCTGATCGAGGACGGCCTGCCGGTGTTCGTGGTGATTCCGCCCAAGGGCCGCGACGTGCTGCACGACAAGATGGTCAGCAACGTCCAGGAGATCCGCGCCCGCGGCGCCCGGACGATCGTGATCGCCGAGGACGACGACACCTCCGTCGAGCCGTACGCCGACCACCTGATCCGGCTCCCCAAGGTCCCGACCCTGCTGCACCCCCTGGTCGCCACCGTGCCGCTCCAGGTCTTCGCCTGCGAGATGGCCACCGCCAAGGGGTACGACGTCGACCAGCCCCGCAACCTCGCCAAGTCCGTGACGGTGGAGTAGAGGCGCGGTATGACCAGCACGACGATCAAGGTTCCGAAGGCGACTCGGGACCGCCTTCATCGCCTTGCGGCGGCAGACGGGCCGGCGCTGGCGCAGGAGATCGACAAGCTAGTCGATGAGCGCCCACCGCGTCCGAAGCCGACCATCGGCGGATTCCGCAGCGGTGGATCGCTGACAGCCGAGGAGATCGACGCTCGACTCGCCGTGACGACGCCTGAGGTGACTGGTCGGTGATCGTGGGTGTGGGAATCGACGTGGTGGATATCGACCGGTTCATGCAGACGCTGGAACGCACGCCGGGTTTGAAAGACCGGCTGTTCACCGACGCGGAGGCGGCGAAACCGCCGTCGTCGCTGGCGGCGCGGTTCGCTGCCAAGGAGGCGCTGGCGAAGGCGCTCGGCGCGCCGGCGGGGATGCACTGGCGGGACGCCGAGGTGACCACGGACGAGGGCGGCCGGCCCTGGCTCGAGATCAGCGGAACCGTCGCCGAACGCGCCTCGCAGCTCGGTGTGCAGAGCATGCACCTGTCGCTCAGCCACGACGCCGGCATCGCGTCCGCGGTCGTGGTGCTGGAGGGCTGAGATGCGCGCCGCGCACACCGTCGAGCAGGTCCGCGCCGCCGAGCAGGAGCTGATGGCGCGGGTTCCCGAGGGCACGCTCATGCAGCGCGCGGCGCACGGTCTCGCCACCGCGGTCGCCGACTTCCTGGGGTCGGTGTACGGCGCTCGCGTGGTGCTGCTGATCGGATCCGGCGACAACGGCGGCGACGCGCTCTACGCCGGCGCCCGGCTGGCTCGTCGTGGCGCGCAGGTGACCGCCGTACTGCTCTCGGACCGCGCCCACGAAGCCGGCCTGGCAGCGCTGCTGGCCGGCGGGGGACGGGTCGGTACGACGGACGCGATCGCGCGGGCGGACGCGGTCCTCGACGGCATCGTCGGGATCGGCGACCGGCCGGGCCTGAAGCCGGAGGCGCTCGCGGCGGTGGACGTGGTCGAGCTGTACGGCGTACCGGTAGTCG
>WNFV01004787.1_pt1 | contig 16641 bp, 9 predicted proteins | sample 5400101 | NCBI WGS metagenome assembly WNFV01 (sample SAMN13153361, study PRJNA577476) | soil metagenome | isolation source: 115 cm soil or saprolite under grassland replicate 1 | place: USA:California | collected 2016-06-15
AACGCTGCTAAGAGCTGTTGACCGGCAGAATCGGGAGCCCATGCGGCGGGCGGCTTGCCCTGCCGCCCGGGCGGCCTTGGATTCCAGCCCGTGATGTTGGGCAGCGGTCAGGAGCAACCGCAGCCCGATTCGAAGGACCGCGAAGCGCCCTAGCGGTAGCTCGGCGCCCTGGGAGCGCCACGCGGCCGCGCCAACGGCCGACCCGCGGCCGCGTGCAGGGTCGTGGTCCGTAGCGCCAAAGGCGAGGCCGTTCCCTCGGGCTGCCGGCAGGGGCGATGCACCCCAATGCTGCCTTCGATGGCCGTCGGCGCATCCTTGAAAGCCGCATGGGCTGCCTGGCACATGAGGGTCGACGGTGTGCCTGCGCGGCAGACGGACGCATGCGGCACTCCTGTTCGACGAGTGTCCGCCGACAATGCGGACTCAAACCGCATCCTCACAATCAGCCCGATCGGGTAAAAACTGGGTAACCGCCGTAGTCCGCTCTGGAACCAGCGCAGTTTCGCGAGTCCGTGCTGAGAAGCTAGAATGGCGGGAACTTCAGGGCTGTAACTACAGCCATGTCATTCCGGTGCGCCGCCAGCGAGTTCTACGGCTGGGTCGAGTGTGGTCCGGAGTCCACAAGGTAGGCACCAGGGGTTCCAGTGTCCAACTCCACGACGCTGATCCGGGTCAAGGGCTTGCTCACGGACGAGGGGCAACCCCGCCCGATCCTGCTGCTGGGTGCCGGCGCATCGGTGATGTCGGGCATCCCGACCGCCGACGACCTCGCCGACCAGATTGCCCGGTACGGGTACTGTCTGGCCCACAACCTGGCCTCTGGCGACCCCTTGGTGGAGCGGAGCGACTGGGTGCAGTGGCTTGGCACGCTCCCCTGGTACCAGGACAAGCTGCCGCTGGAGAGACGCTATCCGCTGCTCGTGGAGAAGCTGCTGCAGCCGCGCGAGGAGCGCAGGCGCTTCTTCCAGCAGGCGATCCGGGTACGCAGCACCGAGCCAAGCCGTGGCTACCACGAGCTGGCCGAGCTGGTGGGCAAGGGCTGGATCCGAACGCTTCTGACGACCAACTTCGATGACCTGGTCTACGTGGCGTGCCGTGGCAACTTCGACGCCGCCTCGATCACGGCGATCAAGAACCCCGATCAGGCACATCTCATCTCCAGCGACCCGGTGGACCCGCAGGTCATCAACCTGCACGGCTCGATCGAGCACTACACCGACTGCAACCTCCAGAACGAGACCGAACGGCTGGCACCAGCCTATGTCGCTGCGCTCGCGCCGCTGCTCAAGGACCATCCGCTGGTCGTGGTCGGCTACCGCGGCGCGGAGCGGTCGGTCATGCACGACCTGCTCATCGCAGGCGCCGCGGCGGCCGGTGGGTATCGCCACGGGATCTTCTGGTGCGTCCGCGATCCCAGCGCAACTCTGCATGGCAACGTCGTGGATCTGGCCGAGCTGATTGGCGCCAACTTCTTCGTCGTTCCGATCGAAGGCTTCGACGAGGCGATGGTCGAGCTGAACGATGGAGTGGGCCGCAGCGCCCGAGCGCCAGCACCGCCAGAACCGCCAGTGCCGACCGGCCCGTCGGTCCCCGACCTTGCCCTCTCGCCGATTGGCCCGGACGACCTCGATTGGGGGCTGATCGAGCGCCGCTTGCCGCCGGTCGCCGAACGGTTGGCGATCAATGTCCCTGCGGTGATGTCGAGGGGGTGGCTGACGAGCACGCTGGTTCGCCTGCGCCTCGCGGTCCAGGAAGCCGGCACGCTCCACCCGACCCGGGCCGGGGAACTGCTGTTTTCTGCCCGTCAGCCCGCCCGGGTGGAATTCGTCTGGCGGCATCGCCGTCAGATGTTGGCTGGCAACCTCTGCGAGCTGCTGCAGCAGACCACCGACCTGCTCACCGAACTCAACGCTCCCTTCCGCCTGAAGGGGCCCGTCTCCGAGGACGTCCGCCCCTATCCCCAGCTCGCTCTGAAGGAACTACTGGTCAACGGGCTCGTCCACCACGATCACACGTTGAGCCAGCCGCTTCGCGTCCACGCCAGCGAGGGCCAGGTCGTGTTCATCAGCCCTGGCAGTGTCATCCCCACCGTGGATGTGACCCAGCTCGGCAAGGCAGGCGTCAAGGGCTACCGGAATCCGTGGCTGGCAGGCTTCTTCTATGGCACGGGTGACATGGACAAGAAGGGCAGCGGGCTGGTCGATGTCCGGCGCTGGTCGCAGGAGATCGGCGGCGATGCGACCTTCGAGACCAGTAGTCAGCCCGCCTGGTTTCGCGCTGTCCTGACCGGCCGGCCGGAGCGCCCGGACCCAACCAGCCAGGTGGCCGAGCCGACCGAGGGCTATGAGGTCTTCTACGCCAACGCGCTGCAGGTGCGGCTGCCGCGCGGCGTGATCGACGTCGGGGCCTGCTCGGCATCCACCCGGCAGGAAATCTTCGAACGCCACCCTGGCGAGCAGACCGCGCCGTTCGCCCTCCAGGGCGGCGAGCTGCTGACCCTGTCTGACCTCACCGACCCGGCCAACCCCTTGCGGGCCGAGCTATCCGGTACCCCCAAGCAGCTCGATCTCGAGGAGTTCTGCGCCGACCCCGACGATGAGCGAGTGGTTGTCGGGCTGCTCAACGAGACCCTGCGCCGCCACGCGCGCAGCCTCGGGCTGAAGCACCTGGTCCGCGACCAGCGGCTGTACTTCCCCCGCACCGAGGAGGGCGAGCGCAAGCTGGCCTATCGCGGCCGGGTCCGGGACGCTCGCCGCACCGTGGTCAAAGCCAGGGTCTCCTCCGCCACTGGCGAGGTTACCTACTGGGAGCACCACGCTGTTCGCTGGCGGTTTCGCCGGTTCGGCCCCGACTGGTACCTGCTGCTGCTGCCAGGGTGGGTCTTCACCAAGGACGGGCAGGAGCAGTTCCTTGGCGGCGAGCGGATCACCAGCCTGTCAACCCGCCGGGCCGCCAAGGACTACAACGCCCAGGTCAGCAGCCACGTGTTCTTCTGGGCTGCGGTCCTGGTCGGCGAGGAACCGGCCCAGACCCTTGCCGACGGCTCCGGTGTGGTCGCGCTGGAACGCAGCCCACTGACCACCCACGTGGCTGGCGCACCCCCAGCCCGAGGGGTCGACGAGGACAGCGAAGAAGAGGACCTGGAACTCGAAGGGCTCGATGACGAACTGGCCGAGCTGGCCCGCTCCGCTATCGACGGCGAACCCCCCGGGGCTTCCGATGCTGACACGGAGGGCGAGCGGTGACGGCCCTTCGCGTCAGGCACTTAGATGAGCCGATCGTCGAGTTCGGTACCGGGACGGCCACCACGATCAAGGAGGGTCTTGCCGAGTATGGACCCTACAGCCTGCGCCTTGGCCCAGCGCATCCCGCCACCGTGCGGGTCGGCTTGGTGGGAACCGATGCGTCGGTAGCTGGGGCGAGATCCTTCCTGAAGCGCTGCACCGCTCGCATCCCCTCTGGGCGGCTCAGCCATCTGCTCGCCCCCGACTTCCCCGGGTTCGAGACGGTCATGCATGCAAGCCTTGCCCTCGACCCCATCTGGGAATGGACCATCGATCAGGACGTCGTAGGCAAAGCACTCGACGCGCCGCCACACCGGGCCTTCGAGGTCTGTCTCGAACTGTGGGCGAGGGGGGTTCACGAGCTGGCTGAGCGCGACGTCCGTCCCGATGTTGTTGTCTGTGCGCTTCCCAAGGAGCTGCTGGACCGCTGCGCCCATGTCGAGCAATCACAGCCCGGTGGTCGCCGTGGCCAGCAGCCACCCCGCTCACGACGGCGCCGCCGGACCAGTGGCGAGCAACTCCTGCTGTTTGATCCGGCACAGGGCTCGATCGAGGCGGCCTCGCAGCCGCTCCCAGAGGATCTGGTGCGCCGCGACTTCCGCCGCGCGCTCAAGGCCGCCGCCATGGACGCCAGGCTCCCCATCCAGATCGCGACCCCGAACCTGTACGAGGAGGGGCTGCGAGGCCAGCAGGATCCCGCAACCCGGGCGTGGAACCTCAGCGTCGGGTTGTTCTATAAGGCCGGCGGCATCCCGTGGCGTGTCCATTCGACGGCAGAGCACACCTGCTTTGTCGGCATCTCGTTCCATCATCTGCGCACGACCACGACCCACGTCGTGTTCTCAAGCTTGGCCCAAGCCTTCTCCAGTGAGGGTGAGGGGTTCGCGCTGCGCGGCGAGGCTCTGCCCTGGGACGCCGAAGACAGGCGCCCTCACCTTGGGGAGCAGCAGGCGCACGACCTGCTGCGCAAGGTCGTTGACGTCTACCGGGAGCGGCTCGGCCGTAACCCGGTGCGCATCGTCATCCACAAGACGTCCGCGTTCACCGCCGAGGAGCGCGCCGGGGCCCGGCGCGCGCTCTCGTCGATCCCAGTGGTGGAGATGGAAACGCTGCGCTCCACCGAGTTCCGGCTCCTCCGCCAGGGAACCTATCCACCCCATCGAGGCACACTCTGCGGGTTCGGGCAGGCAAGCTTCCTCTACACCACCGGGTACTCGCCGCAACGCGGCACCTACGACGGGCCACATATCCCAGCACCCCTAGAGATGATCGGCCCCCACGAGGAGCAGGCGGAAGCCGCCGCCGGCGAGGTCCTGGCGTTGACCAGGATGAACTGGAACTCCTCAGATGATCACACGGCGTTCCCGATCAGTCTCGCCTTCGCCCGCAAGGTCGGACTGATCATGTCCGAAGTACCACTCGACCAAGAGCCGCATCCGCTCTACCGCTTCTATATGTAGATCGAGCCCGAGTTGGGTCAGGTCCAGGTCTGGATCGCGTTGGACGATAGGTGGTCCCACATCCCAGTGGTAGCGCGTACGCGCAGCCTGTGCTCAGCCGGCAAGTCGAGGAAGGCCGAAGCGCCTCGCGGATCATGAGCATCGTGCTGTTGTTGGCGGCACCGGCGGTTTCCACCGGGAGGTCTCCACAGCACCCAACTGACAGCCGTCTACAGATCCAGGGTAAGGTCGTTGGCCCGCTCGACGTCTTGGGGCTGCTCAGCTTCGGTCCATGCGGTGGCGATCTCGTTGACGGCCTGGTCGAAGGGGATCTGCTGGCGAGCGTTCGCGGTCTCGGAACCCCAGGCGCGCTCGGCGTCGTCGATTCCAGTGGCGGCCCGGTATCGCTCGATCGCCGCGACGCTGCGCCGCCAGGCATGTGCGGCGACCGGGTGGGCGGGCCGCTGTCCGAGCTCGGCGGCGATATAGGCCGGTGGGTCGCGCTCGAGCGCGGTGAGCCGGGCGGCGTGGCGGGCGGCCAGTTCGTGGCCGGCGAGGAGAGCGCGCCGTAGCTGCGGTGCGTGGTCGTGGTCCCACTGGGCACAGACCTGCTGCTCGGCGGTCAGCTGCTCGCGGCGGGCGTCCAACGCGGCCAGGCGGGCGCGGAGCCGCTCCAGGTCGCCAGGTTGGATGCGGCCCTCGCTGCGCGCTGTCGTGGCGTGCTGGTAGGCGGATGCGACCAGGGCCCGGGTGTTGGCGAGCGCACGCAGCTCGCCGGTCCGCTCCGGCGGGCGCTCGCGCAGGGATTCGGCAGCCGCCTTCACGGTGCGGACCAGATCGTCTGACGGCAGCGTCTTGACCGCACGGCGCATGGCCAGCTCGTCACCATCTCGCTGGTCGGTTGCGAGGGTCTTGGCGGCGCTTCGGGCAAGCGAGCGGGTGAGTTCGGCGAGCGGGTCGTAGGCGAGCTGGCGGGGTGGGCGGTCCAGCTCCTCGTCCCATTCCGGCGCGACGACATACAGCTGCACATCGAGCTGGTGGCGGCTCATCACGACGTAGCCCCATTCCTGGAGCTTGCCCTCGCTGACTCCGAAGACGTGCGCGTCGAGGATGGTCATGCCCTGGCCCTTGTGGCCGGTGAGGGCGTAGGCGTGCCGCAGCCAGTCCTGTTCGAGCCACCGGCGCGGCAGGGTGAGTTCGGCGCCGGTGTCGGTGCAGACGGTGATCGTCGCCGCCTCGCTGTCGATGCCGGTGATCGTGGCGCGGGTCCCGTTCACGATCTCGCCCAAGCGTCCATGCTTGTGAAGGGCGACGACCCGGTCGCCGACACCGAACTTCTGGCCGGCGATCGTGAGCCCATCCGCGCTGACCTCGCCGTGCTCGACCCGCATCGTGTGGGCGGCGGCGTTCAGCGCGGCGACGTCGGCGCGCTGATAGGCCAGCATGACCGACTGATGGCTCAGCCGATGCGGGCTTGCCCACCAGCGAGCGAGCATGGTGGCCTTGGCCTCCTCGCCGGTGTCGACGACCGTAACCCGGCCGTGGGTCCGCCAGATGGCCATCGCCTCGGCGGCATTGCCCTCGCGCTGCAGGATGAGCGCGTCTCGGTCGAACTGGTGTTGCTGGCGGAGGTTCTCCCGCAGGTATGCGGCGCCTACCCTGGTGACCACGCCGCGAAGGTAGCCGCCCGCCTCGATGGCCGCCAGCTGCCGGTCGTCGCCGACCAGGACGACCTTGGTGTCGGTGGCCGCCGCGTGCGCGAGCAGCCGGTCGTAGTCGCGGGTGCCGACCATGCCGGCCTCGTCGACGATCAGCACTGTGTTAGGAGCGAACCCGCCGTGGCTGCTGTCGTCGAGCTCCCACAGCAGCCTGGCGATGTTGACGCAGTGGCGGATGCCAGCGCCCGCTGCGAGCTGTTGGACGGCCTGGTCGGCAAGCGCGGCGCCGACCGCCCGGTACCCGGCGGCCGTGAACGCGTCGTTGACCACCGCGAGGGCGGTCGTCTTGCCGGCACCGGCGACGCCAACGACCGCGTCCACGGCGTTCCCCGAGGTCGTCAGGTGGCCGATCATGGCGAGCTGCTCGGCTCGCCAGGCGAACCCGGGCCGGGCTTCCTGGATGGCGGCGGTGCGCCTGGCGATGGCGGCCTGTAGCGTCTGCGGTGCGACCACGGCCCGGCCGATGCCGACGCCGGCGACGGCGGCATCGATGAGGCGGGCCTCCACTGCCAGCAGCTCCGGCGTCGAGTAGCGATGCTCGCCCGTGCGCGGCTCCAATCCGTGCAGCAGGGTGGCTCGTGTCGGGTCGGCCAGGAACCAGTCGGCGTGCTGAATCGCTTCGGCCGCGGCGTCCTCGGCGGTCGCCGGACCCACGAGCCCTGCGGCATAGCCCTGGATGACGTCGCCGCGACCGAAGCAGGCGTCCTCAAACGTGAGCCCATGAGCGCCGGCGAGCTGCTCGGCGAGCTGCTCGAGGCCTGGCCGCACCAGATCGGCGAGCTGGTCGACGCCCACAACGCACCCGCCTACGTGCGCTTCGACGCCGGGGGTTCGCGCCGCCCGGACCAGCGCTTCGATTCCTGCGAAATCAAGCCGATGGCGCGCCACAAACGCCTGACCGGCGGCAGTCAGCTCGGCGTGTGGGGCGTGGCGGGTCAACTCCGCTAGCGCACTGGCGTCCAAGCCGACGGTCTCGGCACGGGCGATCCCGCCGAGCTGGTCGAGCCGTCGTGGGTCGAAGCCGAGGCGTCGAGCCTCCGCGATCCACCGCTGCTGGAGCCTCGCCGGCGCCGGCCCGCGACCAGGCTGGTCCTGGTCACCTGGCGCAAGCTTGGCCTTGACCGGCCGGTCGTGGAGGGCGGCGGCCTGGTGCGCCTTGGGTCCTGTCTGCGCCAAGCGGGCGATCCGAGCGACGATCTGCGCCCGGCGCTTGGACAGCGCCTCGATCAGCTCGCGAGGGACGCCGACAAGCTCGGCGGTGCCCTTGACCACCTGCGTCCATTGAACCCCAAGGCGGCGTGACAGCTCCGCCCGCAGGGCCCGCTGGTACAGATACCCCGCCGTCTTGGCCTGCTCGAACAGCTTGCCGGTCGGCAGCGCCGACCAGCGCCCATCGGCGCCCTCGAGCAGGTTCGCGACCACCACGTGGGTGTGCAGCAGCGGATCGTCCGCCCGGCTCATGCGGTGCCGGAACGCCGCCGCGATGAACCCGCTGGTCGCCACCCGATCGGCTCTACGACCGTCGCCGTGGTGGCCGCGCAGGCCGTAGCTTGCGACCTGCTCCTGGTAGCCGAGCGCCGCGGCGACCGCCGCGTCGTGCGCGGCGACGACCTGACGTGCCGCGTCAGGAGCGCCGAGCCCGAACAGGATCGCGACGCTCTTTGGTGCCCGAAAGCACAGGTCGACCCCGGCGGCGCGTTCATCGACCCGCTGGCCTGCCCACCGCAGGGCCGTGCGATACCCGTCGCCGTAGAGTGCGACCCCGTCCAGGCCCAGGTGCCGGCAAATCCGCTCGACGACATCGGCCCGCACGCTGCCGTGGTAGCCGACCGCTCGCTCGGCCCGCGCGTAGTCGGCCTGCATCGACCCTCGCTGGAGCAGGTCGGCGGCCGGAACGGCCCGCTCCGCGGCCAGCCGCTTGACCGCCTCAACCAGCGGCCCGGGCGGAAGCTTGCCGCGCGGATGCACGCGCAGCACCGGCTTGGCTAGGCGCTCGAGGCCATCGTGGGAGACCCCGTTCATGAGCCGACGGAAAACCTCGTCGTCGATGTGGCCAGCCAGCCCCAGCGCCGAGGCTCCTCGACCCACCCACTGGCCTCGCGCCTCACCCGAGCCCGTGTAGTACTCGGACGCGCAGCCGGCCTGGCGGTCTACGTAGTAGTCGATCGCCGCCGCCGTGGCGTCGATCACCGCAACGTTCAGCATGCGCGCAACGTGGACCCGCGGACCCACAGCGACGCTCACTATCTCCCGCGCCGAGCGGACTCGTATCGCAGATACCAGTCTGTGCGGGCGTTGGGCCGCGGTGGGCGGCCTGGTCGGCGGAGGCGTCGCCGGGTCAGGGTGGGCGACCGGGTGCAGCATGGCGGCGTGGCGCGGAATGGCTCGGCGGGTGCCCCTCTGGTTGGCCGTAGACCTGGGGCGGGCTGCTGGCGGTACGGGGGCGTAGCCAGGAGGCGGCTGAGGCGGACACGCGACGGCACGGCGGATTGTGGTGGTTGCCGGACGGCCGGGCCGGGTCGCACGCCACGCCGCGACGGCGGCGACGACCAGCTCGTCGAAGGCGTTGTTGGCTTGCGGGGCGACGACGAGGAGAGCCTGGGGTCGGCGCTTGCCGACACCGGAGGACTCCCTTGGTGACCAAAGGCGGAGGGGCGGACCGGCGCCCCTCCCCACCGGGATCAGGCCTGAGCAGCGCGAGTGGCTCCGTACGCCAGGTGCGGGAAGGCGCGGTCCCATTCCTCGTCGGCGTTCCAGACCCCCGGGTCGGGGCGGAACCGCCGTGCCGTGGGCGCAGGCTGGTCGGGTGTGTTCGGGTAGCGGCGCAGGGCGCCAGAATCGCAGACGGGGCAGAGCGGCTTGAGGCTGCGGGCGGCGCCGGCACGCCGCGACCCGGGCTTGCGGCGCTGCTTGAGCCGCTGTTCCACCGCGCGAGCCTGCTGGCCGCGCCAGACACGGACGATCTCGATCGTGCAACCGGCAGCCAGAGCGGCGGCGAGGAGCCTGGCGCCCTTGCCGTTGTTCTTGTGGGTCTCCGGGTCGTACCCGCCGGCCAGGTGCTCGGGCCAACGCCTGGCCAGGTCCTTGGTGAACCCCGAGTAATGGCCGGCGTGCCGGTAGCCCGCCCAGTCCGACCGGCGGTTCATCGCCGGCCAGATGTGGATGATGTAGGCACAGAGACCGCGGCGGGGCGCGCAGCCGGCCAGCCAGCGAGGGGTAAGGGTGGCGGCCTCGGCACCGCACCGAGGGCAGTCGCGACCGTAGGGGCGGACGCGGTAGCCGATCCAGCCGCAACCGCATTCGACTCGATGCAACGGCCTGGCCGCAGGGTTGGTCATGGCCGGCACTCCTGACAGCGGCCGCCTTCGAGGCGCGCGTACAGCCCGCAGCCCGTGCACTGGCTGAGCCCGGCGTCGGCGCCGCGGCATCCACAGCCGGGCACCGTGCAGCCGGTCGCCTCCTCGCGGCAGGTGTCGGAGCAGTAGCCGTCCTCGAGGAGCAGGTCGGTCTGCCCGCAGATGTCGTTCTTGCACTGGCCGAGTCCGCCGTCCATGGCCTTCCTCCTGGCGTGGCCTGCCTGGTCGGCGCTCCCTCCTCGGCCGGGGACCCCGGGCCGGGTCAAGGGTGGCGAAGGCCATCGCGAAGCGACGCGAGCGCAGCGAGCGCCCTTGACGCGGTTCGGGGTGGCCCATCCTGGGGCGACCCGGCAGGCCCAGCCCGGATGACAACGGCAGGCGCCCCCGGAGCGCTGGCGGGCGCCGCTCACCACCAGGACCGCAGCCGATTCCGCCGGAATCGCCTGTTGGATGGACATCACGGGCCGGAGCGACGTGTCATGGATCGTGGGAGGACGGCCTGACGCTCGGCTCACTACCGGACGCACAGCGGGCTCACCGCATGCATCCCGAGGTCGGCTCGGGCTGGCGCGACGCCTGTGTCACCCGCAGGGCGCCGCTGGCAGGCGGGTGACTGCGCTGGCGAGTGTGATCAGGGCACGTCGGGTGATCCCTGGTGCTGGCCGCACCGGTGGCGGCGTAGGGCCTCCTCGGCCTCGGCGAGGGTCGCGTTGCGGCAGATGACCTCCATGGTGAGCTGACACGTCAGCGTCCAACGGTCGAGGTCAAGCCGGACGAAGATGTGCTCAAGCTGCATGGCGGTCCCTCCCGCTCGCGGCAGGGCGCGTGCCTCGCCACGCCGCCGGGGGACCGCGTGGATGCGGCCTGTGGCGCGGCGAGGGAGCCGGGCGACCTGCTGGCTGTAATGAGGGCCAGGGCGGCTCCTGCCGGATGGATGGGCCGCGGTGGCCTGCCGGTCCGCTGTCCGGCAGTGCCGGGGCCCCGGCGCCGGAAAGGCCGCCCGCAGGGCGTCGCCCCGGGTGACGGGAGTACCGGACCGAGCACAGCGAGGGAGGAACGGACCGGCCTTGTAGGCGCCGGGGTGGCACTACGGTCGGAGGGCGGCAGGGCAGGAGGGAGAGATCGACACGCGCTGGCAGGCGGCACGGGAGCACACGCTGAGGCCCCGGCTGGCGGCCGGGGCCTGAGCGGTCGGGGCTAGAAGGGCGGCTCGTCGTTGAATTGCCCGCCCGTGTCGCCGTCCTTGCTGAGGCGCTGGGGCTTGGCGGTGGCCCACTTCAGGCTGGGGCCGAGCTCGTCGGCGTCGATCTCCACGACCGAGCGCTTGTCGCCGTCGGGCGTCTCCCAGGAGCGGCTCTTGAGCTTGCCGACGACCACGACGCGGCTGCCCTTGCTGAGGGACTCCGCCGCGTTCTCGGCCTGCTTGCGCCAGACGTTGACCCGCAGGAACGAGGTCTCGCCGTCCTTCCAGGCGTCACCCTCCCGGACCCGCGGGGTGACGGCCAGCCGGAAGTTGGCCACCGCGTGCCCGTTGGGGGTGAACCGCAGCTCGGGGTCGTCGGTGAGGTTGCCGACGACGGTGACGAAGGTGTCCATGGCGCCCTCCTTGGGCTCGGGTGCGGTTGCGAGCCTCGGCCGCATGGACGAGCACGCTGGCGCGCAAGGGGTCGGGGCAACGTTGTGGCCGGAACTGAATCGAGCGCCGGCGAAGCCGGCTCCTCGCCGGCCAGAACGTTGGAGGAGCCCAGGGCGACGCCGCATCGATGCATCCGGCGAAGCCGGTCCACTCGGCGCCGTCCTGGGATGCCCCTTGCGCGCCAGCGCGGCCATGCAACCGTGCGGCTCGCCAACCAGCACCCCGAGCCCGCATGGAGGCGCCGGCGCCTTTCGACGCGCCGCAGGCAGGGCCGCCGAGCTCGGCCGGACCCTCGCGGGTCGGGGAGGCGATGTGGTGGGCGATCATCGGAGGCGGGGCAGGTGCAAGACGGGTAACCGGCGATCGCGCGCGGCCATCAGTCGCGGGACACAGCGATCGTGGTCACGTGCGGTCGGCTCGGTGAGGATCTGGATGTGGTCGAGGTCGCCGGCGGAATCGTAGGCGCTGGGTGGCGCGGGGGACGGGTGGATCGGCGCGTCGCTGACCGATGAGTGGGAAGCTTGGCGGGTGACACGCCGACAGGCCACCCCGGGAAGAGGGGGTGGCCGGGCGTCCGCTAGTGGCCTCGTTCCGCCCTGGCCAGCTCGGCCGCGTCCTCGAAGGCGGCCTGCGCGATCTCGGCCTCGATGTGGGCGTCCGACGCCTCGTGCGCGAGCGCGATGTCGAGGGCCTGGTCGCTGGGCACCTCGTCGCCCCACCAGTCGACGTCGCAGAACAGGTTGGAGGCGCTCTGGTTGACGGTGGGGGTGATGTGGACCATCACGGCCTCCTTGGTGCAAGCGGGCCTCCGTGACCCGCCGGGGTGCCACCCCGTGCAGTGCCGGGTCCCGGGGCCCGGAAAGGCCGGCCGTAGGCCGTCCCGAAGGGACGGGAGTACCGGACTGAGCGCAGCGAGGGAGGAACGGACCGGCCTTGCAGGGCCCGGGGTGGCACTAGGCTGGAAGGACCGGCGGGACGGAAAGGGATTGCCGGCCGAAGGACGGCTCCGCTCGGCGCGACCGCGCCGCCATGCACGAGCTCGGCTCGCGTCCGCCGTTCAGGGTGGTGGCAAGCTCGTGGCCCCGGCGCGGGTCCGGGGCCACGGTGACGCCGGCTCCTACTTGTTGGCGGCCTTCCTGGTCCGGCGGGGCTTGCCGGCGGCCGGCTTGGCGGCGGTGTCGGCGGTGGGCTCGGTGGGCGTCTCGGTGGCGGGCGCCTGCTCGGCGAGCGGCTCGGTCGGCTCTGCGGGAGGCTGGGCGGGCGCCTCGGCGGCGGGTGCCGTCGGCGTCGTGGCGGCGGGCGCCTGGGTGGCGGCGTCGTGGCCGTTGCGGGGGTCGAGGAACTGGACCTGCTCGGCGACGACCTGGAGCCGCGAGCGGTTGCTGCCTTCCGGGGTGGTCCAGGTGCGCTGCTGCAGGCGGCCGCTGATGCCGACCCGGCGACCCTTGGCCAGATACTTCGCCGCGTGCTTGGCCTGCTCGCCCCAGACGACCACGTCGACGAAGTCGGCGTCGGCGCGCTGCTCGCTCTGCCGCCTGGGCCGGCTGATCGCGACCCGCAGCGTGGTCACGTCAGTGCCGTTGGCCGTCGAGTGCAGCGTCGGGTCGGCCGTCAGCCTGCCGGTGATGGCGACGACGTTGAGGTCCATGGCGCCCTCCTTGGGCTCGGGGTGCGGGTGCGAGCCCAGGCCGCATGGACGAGCACGCTGGCGGGCAAGGGGTCGGGGCAACGTTGTGGCCGGAACCAACCAAGCGCCGGCGAAGCCGGCTCCTCGCCGGCCAGAACGTTGGAGGAGCCCAGGGCGACGCCGCATCGATGCATCCGGCGAAGCCGGTCCACTCGGCGCCGTCCTGGGGTGCCCCTTGCGCGCCAGCGCGGCCATGCAACCGTGCGGCTCGCCAACCAGCACCCCCGAGCCCAGCGGGCACCCATGGGCATGTTGTCGTCCCCGCAGCCGCGCCCCTGGGTAAGGCGTGCTGGGCTGGTGGCGTCATCCACGCCGTCGGTGCGGTCGCCGGGGCCGGCTAGGCGTCCTGTGCGTGCGACGTCGGCAGCGTCTGGTGGACCTGAAGGCATCGGGACGGACTGGGTAGTTCGCATGGTCGCGAGCGGAATCGACTGGCGGTCCGGTTGGCGGCCCATAGGACCGCCCGGCGTGCTGAACGTGCCCACCGCAGGCCCGGGTCGTGGCCATCCGGTGGCGATTCCGGCGGAATCAAACCGGCGGTGGAACGCCCGCGCCAGAAGCGCGTTGACCCGGGCGTGAGGCCACCTCAGCCCGCTTGCGCGACCGGTTCGGCGGTGGCGGCGGACGGCTCCTCGGGTGCCGCTGGCTGGGCGGGGTCGGTGGCCGGCTCGGCCTGGGCGCGCATGGCCGCCTCGATCTGCTGCTGGCGGGCCAATGCGGCAGCCAGCGCGTCGGCGTGCTCGAACGGCCGGCCCAGCAGGGTCTGGCTGTCGGCGGCGCGCGACCTGGCCGCGGTGGCGAGCGCATGCAGCTCGGCCGCTCGGGTGGGAGCGGTCTGCACCAGCTGCTCGAGCGCGGCCAGGATGCGCCACTGCTGGCCCTGCTGTAGCCAGCTGGTGGGGAACTCGAACGATGCGGCGTGGCGGTAGGCGACCCGGACGGTGACCTCCAGGGCGCTGGCGCCCCAGGCCTGGGCGGCGGCGACCTCCACGCCGAGGCCGCACCACTGGCCCAGGTGCTGGCGGGTGCCGCGGTGTAGCGCGGTGGCCGCGGTGGCGGCCAGGGTCTTGGCGATGGCGCCGCGGTCAGCCAGCGGCCGGTCACTGAAGGAGGTGAGCACCGGGTCGTGGCGGGTGGTGTGCTCGGCGATGGCCTCCAGCGCAGCGGCGCGCTGCTCACTGCGGTCAGCGTCGCCCAGGAGCTTGTCGACGTCCTGGCGGATGCGGCGCTGCGCGCGGGTGTGCCCGGTCTGCAGGTTCCGCAGCCGCGCGATCTCCGCAGCGACCGCGGCCGCCTCCAGCAGCAGCGGCTGCCCGGTTGCCAGCGCCTTGACCTCGGCGTAGGACAGCGCGGCCGCGTCGACGTCCTCGACCTCGCGGGCGGCCAGCTCGCCGGTGAGGATCTGGGCGATGAACCGCGCCTTGCGTTCCAGCGTCTGCCACATGTAGCTGTCGAAGGAGCCCTCGGTGACGTAGCGGACGATCTGGACGCGGCGGTTGTGGTTGCCGGGCCGCAGCGCGCGGCCTTCCCGCTGCTCGACGTCGGCGGGCCGCCACGGCGCGTCAACGTGGTGCAGGGCCACACAGCGGTCCTGGATGTTGGTACCCACCCCCAGCTTGTCGGTGCTGCCAAGTAGGACAGCGACCTGGCCGGTGCGGCAGGCGGCGAACAGGGCGGCCTTGGCGGTGTCGGTCCTGGCCTCGTGGACAAAGCGGATCTGGCGGGCGGGGATCCCGGCGGCGATCAGCCGGCGGCGCAGCTTGCCGTAGACCTGGGCGCCGCTGGCTCGGTTGGGGGTGCCGAGGTCGCAGAAAACGATCTGCAACCCGCCGAGGATCGGCGAGGGGGTGCTGTCCTTGTCGGGGTAGATGGCCTCGGCGGTCTGCCGCCAGACGGCCGCGACCCGCTCGGCGACGGCGCCGACCTTGCCGGGGTCGTCGCTGCCGACGCCGACCAGGTCCAGGTCCAGCGCGGCTTTGCGGCCGTCGTTGCAGACCGCCAGCATGTTGTCGTCGTGGCGATTGATCCCGCCGGCGCGGATGGCGTCGGCCCGGTCGACCAGGCTGGCGACGAAGGTGCGCAGCTCCGAGGAGGCCGGCACCACCACGGTGTCGTAGTCGGCGTCGGGAGTGGCCAGCCCGAGGGTGTCGCGGGTGCGGATGTCGGCGACCTCGCCCAGCAGGGTGCGCAGCTCCGGCACGTTGGTGAAGCTGGCCGGGCGGCGGTGCAGCCGGAACGAGCCGCCGTCGGGTGCGACCTCGATCTGGGTCTTGAACTCGATGAACATGCCGGCAAACGCGTCGAAGCTGTCGATGCCGAGCTCGGCCAGCCGCCCAGGCAGCAGATAGGTCAGCAGCACAAACAGCTCGGCCAGGCTGTTGGAAATCGGGGTGCCGGTGAAGAACGCCCCGCAGCGGCCGTTCGGGTTGCGCCCCCGCAGCCACCACAGCTTCAGCGCCAGGTCGGTGGCGCGCTTGGACGCCTCGACATTGAACCCGTCCATGCGGGTCGGGAAGCCCAGCCGCTTGAAGTAGTGGGCCTCGTCGACCAGCAGGTAGTCGACGCCGAGCTGCTCGAAACAGACGCCATCGTCGACCCGGTGGTCCAGCAGCTCCCGCTGGCGGGCTTCCAGCCGGTCGGCCTGCTTGGCGATCTGCTTGACGGTGCGGCTGGGCCGCTGCTCGCCCTCGTTGAGCGCCATGGCCGCCCGCCGGTACAGCTCGATCTGGGTGGCCAGCCAGGCCGCCTCGGTAGCGGGATGGACGGGCAGGGCGGTGAACGCCGAGTGGGTCATCACCACCACGTCCCAGTCGCCGGTGGCGCAGCGGGCCGCGAAGCGCTTGCGCCGCTCCCGGGTGAGGTCCTCCTTGGCGACCATGAGGATGTTGGCGGCGGGGAACAGCCGCTTGCCGTCGCGGGCGACCTGCTCCAGCAGGTGGTTGGGGCAGACGATCAGCGGCTTGGCGGCCAGGCCCAGCCGCCGCAGGGTCAGCGCCGACAGGTACATCCCCGCGGTCTTGCCGCCGCCGACCGCGAACCCGCACAGCGCGCTGGGGGCAGCGGCGATTCGGTAGGCGATGTCGCGCTGGGACGCGTACGGCCGAAACCAGCCGGCCAGCCCCGGGAAGGTGAGGTGGGCGCCGTCGAAGCGGCGCAGCACGGTGGCGTTGTAGCGGCGGTTGTAGACCTGCACCAGCCGGTCGGTGCGCTCGGGGTCCTCCCACAGCCACTGGCGGAACCGCTCGTTGAGGGCCTGCAGCTTGGCCTCGGCCAGCATCGTCTCGGGGATGTTGCGGACCCGGGTGGTGGATCCGTCGGGGCGGGTGACCTCGTCGTAGACCACCGGCGCGCCGCCGTTGCAGGCCAATTGGGCGAGCTGGTAGGCGTCGATGCGGCTGGTGCCCCATTCAGCGGTGGCGGCGCTTGAGGCGGCATCCCAGGCGGCGACCTTGACCTCCCAGGTCGCGGTCAGCGGCTCGTGGCGGACCGTCACCTGCCCGCCGAGCAGCTCGACCAGGAAC
>WNFV01005980.1_pt1 | contig 16627 bp, 9 predicted proteins | sample 5400101 | NCBI WGS metagenome assembly WNFV01 (sample SAMN13153361, study PRJNA577476) | soil metagenome | isolation source: 115 cm soil or saprolite under grassland replicate 1 | place: USA:California | collected 2016-06-15
GACACGCCCGAGACGCAAAATCTCGAGCGCTCAACTCTGCTGGTGGATCACACCTTCGTTAAAGGCCAGCGCGACAACGGACATCCGGCCGCCACGTACACTATTGTAGGTAACATATCTTGCGGACCGTGATAGTGGCCGCGTGACATCCGCCGCTGAAGCGGCGGATGCTTTCTACATCAAGAAGTGATTATGGCAATGGAGTTGCGGCGAGCGCGGCGTCGGCCTGCACCAGACCATGTCCTGCCGGACTTGCACTCCAGCATATAGTCACGTCTAGGACGGAAAGACCGCGGACGAGATCTATGAACCTGATGCTAGGCCAGTGTCCGCGACTGAACGTGGCGAATCTTGTGTTTCGGCAGTCAGGCGGTAGCGGGAATGCCGTGTTTTCAAGGATTTCTTCAATCTGGGCGGCTGTCAATCCTGGGTTTTTCTGGAGCATGAGCGCGGCTATCCCGGCTACGTGCGGAGATGCAAAGCTGGTTCCGAAGGTATAGATGTAGTCGATGATTCCGATTCCCGCGCCTTGAAGGGGCCCCGGGATGGGAACAAAGAAGCCGGGGGCAAGAACATCAAGGTCTTGTCCAGGAAGTTCCCAAGCCGACTCTGGAGAGATGAAATGTTGGGACGGATCGGTTTCTGCGACATCGTTTAGAATCCACTGGATGAACGTAGGATCGTTAGGCGGGAACTCTCCCACCGAGCCAGTTGCCCCCGCAGAGATCACCGGCGCGTACCGTCCCGGGAAGCGCATACCCGCGTCCGCCTCGTTGCCGGCGGCCGCCACTGGAACAACGCCATGGGCGATGGCATAGTCAATCGCTGCCCGCTGCAAAACGTCGTCCGGGCTTCCGGGGGGAAACCCGCCAAAGCTCATGTTGATAACGAGCGGGGAATTGCCGAGCTGGCCATCGGCCTTGAGATCAGCCAAATACACGATTGCACGAGCTATAGCGGAAGACCAGGCCAGGCCCGCTTCGCCATCCTTTTTCACGGGAATAACCGTCGCTTTCGGCGCTACTCCGTTGAAAGTCGCGGGGAGCGCCGGATCCGACAGATTGTATCGAAATCCGAGAATGACGCTGGTGACCGCCAGTCCGTGACCATTAGTATCGCGCTCCCACTTTTCCGGTTGGCTCGAAACTGTCCCTCGTTCTCCGCCTCCGCCTCCAAAACTGCGAGCAAACTCCACTGCAATTCGCTCTTCTGGGAGGTAAGCCCGCCAGTTAAATGGCAGTCCGGTGTCGATCACGCCGACGTAAACTCCATCACCGTCGTAACCAACGACGCGGGGCGGAGTCGCGCCAAAATCGGTCACGTTCACTGCGTCCAAGATCCAATAGTTTGAGCCATCGGAGAAGTCGTCAAGATCATCGACCTGCGCATCTGGATTTGCTCCCTCTACATAGGGGAGCGCCTGAATCGTGGAAAGCTCGGAACTCTGGGCGCGCAATGTCACTGCATTGATCTGAGAGATGACGTCGAGTACCTGCCCGTGCGCACCAAGATCCTGAAGGATACTGTTAGTTACCGGCTGATTGAGGAGGACGTTAATCCCGATCATTTGGCCCTGTACATGCGCCGCGCTAAGCGCTAAAAAAGCTGCGACGATGGCGACTAGCAGCGTTGGTGTGTTTCGTGTTTTCATGGGTTGCTCCTTTGTTTTGTTTTTCTTTAGTTAGTTTGGTCTTCACTGAGGTACTAGAGAAAATCTGGCGCGAGGTTACGCGAAAAATTTGGCAAACCGCAGATGACACGGATGTCACGGATGGATTGAGTTTTGGGCGAAAGTTCGCTCCAGCGAAGTGTCCAAGTTACCTCTCGCCGAACATCCGCCGCCCGATGCGGCGGATATTTTCTACCTCAAGAATAGAACTGCGTTGAAAAAGAAAATGTTGGCAATATCTACCCAGCGGAAGCTCGTCCATTGTCCGGGACCAGCGCGACGCCTCAGCTGGGAAACTCGCGAGATTTCTCACGAGTTCCCAGCCACTTCACATTAGTCGCTTTTTCTGCTATGGGCGAGGTCGCGGTGTGGGACGAGATCTGGGTGTTGGAGTAGGTCTTGGGCCTGGAATACAAGCGTCTAACACTTCTGCGCTGGCAATAAAGAAACTCCCATTGAAACCGCCGGCAGCGATCAGTTTGTTTTGGATCGCCGCGCCAGATGGAAATGACCTATCCACGTTCATGTTGGGAAAGCTTGACCAGGTGTCGGTGGCGGCGTCGTACCTCCTTCCAGTGTTTACTGTATCCGGAAGTGGTTGTTCACGCTTAACAACCGGCCACGGAAACGGAGCATTCGAAGCCACCGGCCGGATGCGGAAATGGCGCGCTTCCAGTGAGGTCGGCCCACGTGTCCATCACGGGGTCGTATTCCCAAGTATCAGGCTGGGCACTCGAGGCGCTGAAGGCGTTGTAGCCGCTGACAAGATAGATCTTGCCAGTAGCGCCACTGTATCCCGCCGCCATACCGAAGCGCACGTCCGGCATGCTGGTTCCAAAGGACCATGTGTTAGAGGCGATGTCGTAAATCTGGGTTGTATCGTAAACGACGCCGGTATCAGGACTCGTACCACCGAACACGTAAATTTTGTTGGTCGGCGGATAATAGACGGCAGATGCTGCTGCGACCGCCTGAAGCATCGATGGCAGGGGAGTCCACGTGTCGGTAGCTGGATCGTAAAGATTGAAGACATCCAGGGTACCCGAAGTGAAATTAGAGCCGCCAGCATGATAGCTGAATGTGCCGTCGGAAGCGCCTGCCGCGCCAACCAGTTCCACGGGCATATCTGCGACTAACTGCCACGGCGTGGGGCAGACTCCTTCCGCCACGAAAGGTTTCTTGCCCGCACGCTGCGCTACCGCGAAGGGAATCACGCAGACGGCAAAAAGCGCAAACAGGGTGAACACATTTCGAAGAAGATGGGCTCTGATACGTTTGTTAGTTTGTTTTTTCATTTTGGTTTGTCCTTTCCTACTTGTTTAACTTTTTAAACACTCGCGAAGTCACCGTTCACCAATCCTGCTAGGAAGGCGGAGTCGGACGAGGCGCTGGGGTTGGCCGAGGCCTCGGTGTTGGACTAAGTCTTGGGATCGGACCGGTTACAGCAGCAAAGACATCTACCCGCCCATGGCCATAGGTATTGTTGGGCGTCACCGGGTTACCGCCGTCACAGGTGCCATCCAGGATATGAACAGCTGCGTTGTTCAACACTGCGCGGCTCGCATCAACCTGGTTCTGCAGACTCGGAACGGCCGACCACAATAGCGCTAGGGCACCGGCGATATGCGGAGTCGCCGCAGAAACGCCGTTTCCGACGGTATAAGAATTGTCCGAGCCGATAACGCTCGAGCGAATGTTCGTCGCCGGGGCAACGATATCGGGCTTCAGACGGTTGCTCCCGTCGACAGTTACCGGACCGCGGCCGCTGAAGATAGCAATCGTGTCGGTGCCGGTGATCAGACCACCCGGCGAATAGGTGGCTTCATAAAACTCCGGAGGATAGATAGCCGTGGAACAGTTCGGGCCCAGATTGCCTGTACCGCCCACGAACATAATGCCTGCATCCCGTAAGGCCTCCACCGCAGCTTGGAGAGTCGCGACTGAACAACCTTCCGAAGGCGGGCAATGGTACGAGTTGTTAGTAATGTCAGGCGCTTTGGTTGGGTCGCCCTGACCGCCACCTATGGGATAGGGCGCAAGGAAAAATTCCATGCACTCGATGTACCTGGCCGGTGTGCCGAAATTCTGGTCCATGTTACGGCAACCGATCCACTTTGCGCCGGGCGCCATGCCGATTTGGTTTCCACCGCCGTCGTCGCCAATCGCAATCCCTGTGGTCCAAGTGCCATGCCCATAGTCATCGCAAGGAAAAGGCGAATCGTTACCACAGGGGTTGCCGACGCTGTCGTGAATGGAGTCGTGCCAGTTGTAATCATGATTAGCGTTTACTCCATCCCAGCCGCGGTAGTGAGGCTTAAGCGCGTTATGCGTCCAGCGAACACCGCTATCAGCGCTCGCGACCACGATACCCTGCCCGGTGAATCCCAGTGCCCATACGTCAGGCGCGTGCGTGTAAACGATTCCCGGCTCGATCGTCGCTGGCGTCCCGGGATGTAAAGGCGACGCTATAGCCGGTTCCGGTTGAGGAAGCGAATTTTGGATGTGAGGGTTGCCTTCCACGCGCGCTATGTCAGTGCGAGCAGCCAACGCCTCAGCGATCTCCCGGCTGCCTTTCACTAAAATTGCGTTAACGATGTAGAAGGCGCGATGCTCGATGCTGCGTTCGCGCAACCATTGCAGAAGCGGGCCCTGGGTGGTCTGACTTTTGGTCCGTAAAGTGTCGTAGACGTAACGCCCCTTTTCCGCCTTAGCGGGCAAAGCAGCCGCACCGCTGAGGTCCGCCTGGTCAGCGAGAACAACGAAAAATTCAGCCTCGTGGCCATCGGAAGTGTGCTCGATCGCCCACGGCGCGATCTTGTTTGCCGCAGCGCCCGGGCTACTCGGTCCACCCTGACCGATGGCGCGCGAGGAGCCGATGGCACCTAATACAACTATCGCAGCTGCGACGCAGAAGGTTGAGCAAAGGATAGTTCGCCATCGCGACTGCGTGAATGCGCGACTTGGATTTGTGATCATTGGATCGCCGCTTGGTTCGTCGTGTTGCTCCTCTGTTTTGTTTTCTCTAGTTAATTTGGTCTCCACTGAGGTACTAGAGAAAATGTGGCGCGAGGTTACGCGGAAAGTTGGCTTCGCCGCGTGAATGCGTTAAATCGTTGAAAGGTTAAATCGGGGAGACCCGCCTTCGCATCGGAGCTGCGGCGTGGCAGGCGCGGATGTTACGGATCGCTTTGAACAGAAGGAAAGGAAGCGAACCAGCTAGTAGCTTACACACACGAATTTCACTAATTCACACCAATTGATCAGCCTATTCGTGATAATTCGTGCAATTCGTGTCTCGTGAGGATTCGTGTAATTCGTGTCTTCACTGCTGCTTATCTCTGCAACAGCTCTTGAAATCGCGGATCGCTGCGCAGCGGATCAAACATCGGATCGAGCCGGAGCAGTGCAGGAGTGAGCGGCGTGTGTGACACCGTACCCCAATAAGGTATCGAAAGAAGTTGCCGCAAAGCGGCGATGGCGCGGTCGGGCTCCTCCATTTGCGATGCCACGCGAGCAAGGACCTCAATCGATTCGGGACCGACTATCGCGTCTTTTTCGATGGGGAGGGCGGCCATCGCCTGCTCAGTCAGGGCGAACGCGGCGGTCTTGTCACCAAGGCCCATACTGGTCAGCGCAAGATCACAAATGCCCGTAAATTTTTCCGACTGTCCTTTGAGGAACGATTCCAGTTCGCTATGTGCCTGCCGCCAGCTTTCCTGGGCGGCGGCATGTTCGCCGGCGACTTCTTGGGCCCAGCCTAACCAAAAGCGCAGTTCGCCAATAACGTATCCCAACGCTGGATCAGGGTTGGCAAGTACCTCCTTTAATCGGCGAATGATTGGTGCGGGGCGGCGCTCCAGGATGGCTTGATAAACTTGTTCTTCCAACACGCTGAAGTCGTCGGTGGTCGGATGCAGCGGAGCGAGGAGCGCAGCAGCACGCGGCAGATCGCCTTCGGCTTGTGCAATAATCGCCTTTTTCGCGAGCGTATCGATGTCGTCCGGTATAATATTTAGAACCTGATCAAGTTTCCGCAGCGCTTCAGGGAAACGACGGAAGTGAATATAGGAACGCGCGTGGTTGCTGAGTATGTTCACATTGCGTGGGTCGAGCCGCTCAGCTTCGTTGAAGTACATTTCGCTCTCGTCCCACTGGCCTCGCTTACGCGTCACATTGGCCAGGCATTCAGAAATCCGGCTGTTATTTGGCAGGAGCTGACGTGCCTGCTCAAAGTAACGTACTGCGGTGTCGTAATCTTTTAAGCAGGCGTAGTGGTATTGGCCCTTCGCGATCAGGGCCTCGCCAAGATTGGGCTGAAGCGTGAGCGCGGTTTCGGCTGCCTGCCGCGCCTCGTCACGGAGGGCGTCCGTTGGTTGCAGACTCTCTTGGATGTAACCGCGCGCATTAACGTATGACAGCAGCGCCCAGGCAAGAGCGAACTCTGGATCTAATGTTACAGCTTCTCTGAGATATTTCTGCGCGCGAAGGGCGTCCATTCTCAGATCATAAGCCAGACCACGCAAGTAAGCATTGTAGGCCTCAACATTGTCTGTCGGTTTAACTGCTAAGACCTGCTCCTCGCGACCAGTTAGCTTGGCCTGCAACGACTCCGCTATTCCTTTGGCGATCCCGCTCTCGACCGCAAAGATGTCAGTCAACTTGCGATCGTAGGTCTCAGCCCAGAGGTGAGAATCGGTCTGCGCGTTAATCAACTGCACATTGACCCGCACCTGATCGGCCGCTTTTTGCACGCTTCCTTCAAGAATGTTCGCCACGCCAAGCTGCTTCGCGATTTCGCCGAGATCGCGAGGCTTGCTCTGATACCGCTGTGTGGAAGTGCGCGAAATCACTTTTAAATCCGCGATCTTAGCCAGACGTGTTATGATCTCCTCCTGAATGCCTTCTGCGAAATAGGCGTTATCCGGGTCGCCGCTGAGGTTCTCAAACGGAAGCACGGCGATGCTCTTGTCGAACTTTTTCTCGCAAAGCTTTTGGAAAGCGGGATCGGCACGTAAGGGATCCCAGAGCGGATCGAGCCTTAATAGTGCCGGGGTAATGGGGGGTGGGCCATAAAGCAAGCTATCGTATGGCGTTTGTAACAAATGGGTGAGAGTTGAGATCGCACGGCCGTTCTCGGCGAACATCGTCCAAATTAACGCCAGGAACTCTTCGTAACGAGGCCCCTCTATCCGATCTTTGGTGCTCGGCAAAAGGAGCATTGCGCGTTCCGCTTCCTTTAGCGCCGAGTCCTTATTTCCAAGAAGCGCATAGCTTAAAGACAGCCATGCTGCAAACCCGTCGTTGTCCGGTTGCTGCTGGCAGAGCGGTTCAAACGTATTGCGCGCCCGTTCAGCAGTAACCTTTGCCCCAGCTGTGTCACCAGTAAGGCGTTGAGCGAAAGCCAACATCACCTCATTAAGGCCCCCTTTGTCGTATTCAGAAGCGAAGTCGAATTGTGCCTGTCGGGCTTGAAGCAATCGAACGGCCTCACCGAGATTTCGTTCAAGTATCAATTGAGTGATCTTGGTTCCGAAGGCCGTACCCGAAGGAGTTTGTGCGTTTACCTCCGCCAACAATTTAGCAGCTTCTTGCAGGTCTCCCTGAGCCTGATAAATGGCAGCCTTTCTTGCCGTCACAACCAAATCATTGGGGAGAATATCCAGCGTTCGATCGTAGAGTTTTAGCGCTCTGGGGAACTGTCGAAGCACCGCGTAAGTGGTTGCTGTTTCATTCAACAACTGTGGGTTCCGTGGGTCTAGGGCGAGGCCCTCTTCCCACTGGGCAACACTTTCATCCCACTTTCCCTCGCGTCGAGCAACTGAGGCTAAGGCAAAGGGTACCTCGCTGCTGCCTGGCAACATTTTGCGGACGAGCTCGAACGTGGCCTTGGCGACCGCGTAATCACGCATCACCCAGTATTGATAATAACCTAGCGCGAGCAGCGTTTCGGGCGAGTTCGGTTGTAGTTTCTGCGCATTCTCCAAAGCTCTTTTAGCCGCATCGCGGCGCGCGGCGGTTGGGTCGCCACCGCCGAAGTAAAAAGCGGCGTCGGCGCGAGAAAGTCCCGCCCAAGCGAGCGCAAAATTTGGGTCGAGCTGCACCGCCCGCTCAAAAAAACCAATGGCTTTCCGTGATGGATCAGAGGACGAAGAGGAGATGCGTGTGTGAAATACGAGGCCGCGCAAATACGCATCGTATGCCTCCGGATTGTCTGTCGGTTTAACAGCCAACGCTTGTTCCTCGCGACCGGTAAGCTTTGCTCGCAACGACTCGGCGATTCGTTTGGCGATCTCGCTCTCTACGCCAAGAATGTCAGTCAGTTTTCGATCATAGGTCTCAGCCCACAGGTGAGAATCGGTTTGGGCATTAACCAACTGGACATTGACCCGCACCTGGTCAGCTGTTTTTTGGACGCTACCCTCAAGAATGTTCGCAACGCCAAGCTGCTTTGCGATCTCGGAGAGGTTGCGAGGTTTGCTTTGATAGCGTTGCGTGGACGTGCGCGAAATTACTTTCAAATCCGCGATGCTAGCCAACCGTGTCAGGATTTCCTCCTGAATGCCTTCCGCGAAATAGGCATTATCTGGATCGCGGCTCAGATTTTCGAATGGGAGCACCGCGACGCTCTTCGGGACTAAGGCTGGGGACTCACGCTTCCAAGTCATCACACCCATACCGACTGCGAGGGCAACTAACAACGTAGCTAGAACCGCGGTGCTTGGATTGCGTCGCACCCATTTGCCGGCATATGTGAAAAAGCCGCTTCGCTTTGCACGAATTGGTTCGTGCTTCAGCCAGTGTTCCAAATCTTCGGCCAGCGCGAGAGCGGACGAATAACGGCGCTTTGGATCTTTCTCCAAACACTTCAGACAGATCGTGGAAAGCTCGCGATCTATTTTTGGATTCCACAGCCGCGGTTGGCGAGGTTCGGTTTCTAAGACCAGCCGAACTGTTTCGTAGGTTGTTCCCCCAGCAAAAGGAGGGTGGCCGGTAAGCAGTTGGTAAAACACTGCCCCGAGTCCGTAAACGTCTGTCGCACTTGTGAGCTGCTCGTTATGACCGCTGGCTTGCTCAGGTGCCATGTAGCTGGGCGTTCCCAACACGTCCATCGTGTGAGTGACAGTGCTTTTCGTTTCCAGCAGCCGGGCCAATCCGAAATCGGTGAGATGCGGTTCGCCTTTGGCATCGACGAGAATATTGCCCGGCTTAATGTCGCGGTGCAGGATGCCGTGTTCGTGCGCATAGTGAACCGTACGCGCCAGTTTTGCGATGAGTTCCGCTGCATCACGAGTCGAGATCGGCGTGCGCTTTGCCACTTCATCGAGTTGTCCGCCATCGATGAACTTCATGCTGAAGTAACAGGAACCCTCGCGTTCGCCCACGTCGTAAATGGGAACGATACAGGGATGATCGAGGTTGGCTGCCGACTCGGCTTCTCGACGAAAGCGCTTTAGATGCGCCTGGGTGGCCCATTGGCCAAGGCCAATGACTTTTAGCGCGACGGTTCGGTTGAGACTTTTCTGGCGCGCGCGATAGACAACTCCCTGGCCGCCTCGGCCGATTTCCTCGAGCAATTCGTAGTCACCAAAGTCCTTTAAGGCATCTACCGAATGGTCGGCATGACCGATCCCGGCCAAAGTTTCTTCTGCGAGCGCGCCGAGACCTGTCTCCAGAACGCAGGCCGGGCACAATCCTTTCGGCGCGTCTTCGAAGATTGTGTCCCCACAGTTTTCGCAGACTCTGCTAGCGGTCTTCATCCCCGCAGGATGGATACTAGATGCCGCAATTCATCCTCGACATCGCCGGGCTGTGCCACAGTCTGAGCAATCTCCTCGCGTAATAGCACGCGGTAACGCTGGCGAAGCCGATGAAACGCTTGCTTCACTGCGTTTTCGGTCATGTCCAATTGAGTGGCGATCTCAGCTTGTGTTGGCCGGCCCCGTTCGCCGACAAGGAATTCCTTCAACTGATCAAATAATGCTGCATTGCCTGCAGCTTCGTACTCAGCCTCCAGTTGCGTGAGCACCCGCTCAAGTACCGCCAAGGCCCAGCGACGCTCGTAAATCCGGTCAGCGCTCAGGGTTTCTGCCAGCTCAAAATCGGTAACATCCGACTCGAGCAGTTCGTCCAGCGGGATGTGAGGGCCTGTCTCGTAACGCTTGGCTCCCGCTGCGCGCTGCCGCTCGCTGACAAGAAAGCGTTTTACTGACACAAGGAGATAGGAACGGAGCCGTCCCTTCTCGCGACGGACCATGTCTAAATTTCTATGTTCAAGTAGTCGCGCGAAGAATTCCTGAACGAGATCCTGTGCCTCTTCTCGCGTAAGGCCTTGTCGTCTAACAAATCCGTAGAGAGGTCGCCAATAAGTTCGACAAAGTGTTTCAAGTGCTTTCTGTGCAGCCGGCGTTTCTCCTTGCGCCTCGAGCACGATGCTCCAATGAGTGGTGGTGAATGCCATCGCATCACCATTGGCGCTTTGGATAGCGGGTGATCCGTTCATGAACTGATCGCAGCCTTCCGACTAAGACCGACTCCGTCGGCATTCTGCCGAAAAAGGCGAGAAAAGAGCAAGTAATTTTAGGCGGAAACGAGAAGTGACGCGCTTAGCGGCGAGGTCGGTCAGCGCGGGGATTAGGCAAATTGCTAAATCGAGAACGCGTCGGCAACTAATCGGGCTTGCTCGCGCTTGTGACGCGCTAGGGCGCCGACTGCGGGACTGGCGCTGGCTTCGCGACCGGCGTAGGCGATCTCGGTGCAGAAAAGCGTGCGCAGCCGCGGTTCGATAAAAGTCCAGGCGCCCATGTTTTGCGGTTCTTCCTGGCACCAAACGAACTTCGCGTTCTTTGGAAACGGCTTGAGCATTTCGCGCAGCTTTTTTTCCGCCAGCGGATAAAGCTGCTCGATGCGAATGATCGCGGCATCATCAATCTTGCGATCGCTTCGGTACTTGAGCAGATCGTAATAAACTTTGCCGGAGCAAAAGATGATGCGCTTCACGTTGTCGACCGGACCAGCTTCAGGTGAGCCGAGCACTTCTTCGAAGCGGCCATGGATGAATTCTTCTGCCGGCGACGACGCATACTTGGCTCGCAACAGACTCTTCGGCGTAGCGATCATGAGCGGCTTGATGAAATCGCGTTTCATCTGGCGGCGCAGCACATGAAAATACTGTGCAGCGGTCGTAAGATTGCAGACCTGGATGTTGTCCTCGGCACACTCCTGAAGGAAGCGCTCGATACGAGCACTGGAATGTTCCGGCCCCTGGCCTTCATAGCCGTGCGGGAGTAACAGCACAATTCCACTGGGCCGTTGCCACTTCGATTCCGCTGACACGATGAATTGATCGATAATGGTCTGCGCACCGTTCACGAAATCGCCGAATTGGGCCTCCCACAGGCAAAGCATTTTCGGATACTCAAGCGAATAACCGTAATCGAATCCGAGCACGGCAGCCTCAGAGAGCGGACTGTTGTAAATGCAGATGCGCGCTTGTTTTTCGGCCAGGTGCATCAACGGCACGTACGGTTTGCCCGTCTTCGCATCGTAAAGCACGGAATGCCGCGTGCTGAATGTGCCGCGCGAACTGTCCTGACCCGATAATCGAACTGGAATTCCTTCAAGAAGCAGCGACCCAAATGCCAGCGCTTCGGCATAGTGCCATTCGTACGGTCCGCCGTCCTCGAAGACTTTCCGCTGATGATCGAGCACGATGCGTTGGATCTTTGGCTGAACCTCGAAACCGTCCGGGACACGGGTCAGACCTTCGACAATCGTTTTCAACGTCTTCTCGCTAATAGCGGTGGGCTCGGACTCGCTGGTATATTCAGGTTGAAAGATGGCCGTTGACTCTCTGAATTTAGCTTTCTGGTTCGCTCTGCGTTTTTCGATCGCGTTCACTTCATCCCGCGTCATTTCCAGTCGCAGGGCAAACTCGGTCTCCAGCGAAGCAGCGTCATCTTCGCTCAGCGTTCCGGCATCGAGCAACTCGCGCTTATAAAGCTGGGTCACAGAGGGACGTTTCTCGATCTTTGCGTAAAGATCGGGCTGTGTGAAAGACGGTTCGTCGCCTTCGTTGTGGCCATAGCGGCGATAGCAATACAAGTCGATCACAACGTCGCGCCCGAATCGCTGGCGGAAATCGAACGCCAAATCGCTGACAAACTTCACGGCGAGCGGGTCATCCCCGTTCACGTGGAAAATCGGTGCCTCGATCATTTTGGCGATGTCCGTGGCGTAACGAGACGATCGAGCATCTTTCGGAAGCGTAGTGAAGCCGATTTGATTGTTCACCACGAGGTGAATAGTGCCGCCAGTGCTGTAACCGTGTAACTGCGACAAATTCAGCGTCTCCGCCACGATTCCCTGTGCGATGAATGCCGCATCGCCGTGCACGAGCAGCGGCAAAACCTTTTTCCGGTGCTCGGTATCTCCCCGAATTCGTTGCCGGGCGCGCGCCTTCCCTTCGACTACTGGATCCCCAGCTTCCAAATGGCTCGGGTTCGACGAGAGTCGGATTTCAATCTCCGCGCCCGAAGTGAGCCTGCGTACGGCATCATAACCGAGATGATATTTCACGTCGCCATCGCCGGCGACCAAATCGGGAATGTAATTTTCGCTAAACTCGGTGAAGATGATCTTGAGCGATTTGCGCAGAAAATTCGCGAGCACATTAAGTCGTCCGCGATGCGCCATGCCCATGCAAATCTCCTCGACGCCGGCGTCCGGACATTTGTGCAGGATTGTCTCCAAAGCGACCATGAGCGTTTCCGATCCCTGTAACGAGAAGCGTTTTTGTCCGACGTAGCGGGTATGCAGAAAAATCTCGAACGACTCGGCTTCGAGCAGCGCCCGCAACAGCGCGACCTGGACCGCACGAGGCGTTGAATGTTTATGCGGACGTGTTTCCAGTCGCCGCCGGATCCATTCGCGGACGCGCGGATCCTGAATATGCATGAACTCCGATCCGATCGAGTCGGCATAAATTCTGTCGAGCCCCACGACCATGTCGCGCAACGTCATCGGCCGATTGTCGAGGAAGAACTTCGATGAAACGCGAAGCTCGAGGTCGGAGTCGGTGAACCCAAACTCGCTGAGACGCAGCAGTGGATTTCTCGGCCGCGTTTCTGCCAGCGGATCTATGCGCGCGATCGTGTGTCCCAACGAGCAATAAGCGTAAACCAACCCATCGACGCGCGTTTGCAATGCTGCTTCGCGAGCCTCGACCTCGGCTTCGACCGCCCCGTTACGCTCCGGAAGATTACCCAGTTCGAATCCTTCAAAAAAGGCGGACCACCCGGAATCAACCGAGTCAGGGTTCTCCTGCCAAAGGCGATACTTGTCTTCGATCAGGTGAAGATTCGCGCGAGCGTCAATAGAAGTGCGCATAGTGAATTAATCTCGGATGATTACGGATGGCGGCAAGTTGACAGTCTGAAGGCCGCCTCGTTACTTGCTGCGCGTATGCGTCTGAAAAATTGTGCTGTTTCCGCGGTCGCCGCGTTCCTAATGTTCGCGGCTTCAGCGCCGTGTTTTGCACAGGCCGATCCGGTTTCGGAACCGGCCGTTTTGGCTGTGGCGAAGGTTTTGCCTGCGGTAGTGAATATCAATACCGAGCGCGTCGTTAAGCGCACCGTGCGCGATCCGTTCGACGATTTTTACTCCCAATTCTTCGGTTACAATCGGTTTCGGCCGCGCGAAGTCCGGCAGACGCTGCAAAGTCTGGGATCCGGTTTCATAATAGATCCGGCAGGTTACATCGTGACGAACAAGCACGTGGTGGAGCGTGCTGCGGATTTGAAGATTCACGTAACTGCGCACGACGGGAAAACCTACCGCGCGCATTACATTGCCGGCGATGACAAGACCGATCTGGCCTTTATCAAAATCGACGCCCAAACCGATTTCCCCTTCATCAATCTCGACGATATTTCTCCGAACTTGCTGGGTCAGACAGTCATGGTAGTGGGCAATGCTGTTGGATACGGCAGCTCTATCAGCCGGGGCGTGCTGAGCGCAGCCAAACGGAACATCACCGTTGATGAAACCGAGTATAAGGATTTGGTCCAGACGGATGCCGCAATCAATCCCGGCAACAGCGGCGGACCGGTGATCGATCTCTCTGGTCGGCTGGTCGGCATTGCATCCGCGAAAATGGCGTTTACGCCACAAGGCGTTCCCACCCAGGGACTGGGCTTCGCCATTCCGGCCGATGTTGTGCGTGACAGCGTCAATCGCTTCAAGCAGGTGGCGATGAAGCAGGGCAAAACTAAAGGCTCGCCTGCACCTGCCGAACCCAGCAGTGCCCGCGTCGAGAAATTATTCGGAATGCAACTGCAAGACTTGAGTTCGGAATTGAGCGATGCGCTCGGTTATCCGCGAGGCCTTGGGGTCTTGATTACGGCGGTGGAACCGGATAGCCCGGCAGCCGACGCCGGGATTAAGCGCGGAATGGTCCTGTATCGCGTTAACAAATCGACGGCCTCTTCCGTGAGACAGGTCGACGAGGTGCTACGAGCGGTCGAGAGCGGCGCAAACGTGGAGTTTACGATCGGCATAGTCCGCGCGCGTGGAGAGAATCATGAGCTCGCCGCCCTAACTCTCAAAGCGCGATAAAAAAATTGGCAACGCAATCGCGGTTCGGTTGTCTCATCGAAGTGTCGCAAAATGATCAAGGTTGAGAATTTGACAAAACGGTACGCTGGTCAGACCGCCATCCAGGATTTGAATTTCGAGGTTAGTCCGGGCGAAATCATGGGATTTCTCGGGCCGAATGGCGCCGGCAAAACCACGACCATGCGCATCCTGGCGGGCTTCATGCCGCCGACTTCCGGTCGCGCGAGCATCGCAGGCTTCGACGTTTTTGAAAAATCGCTTCAGGCGCGTGCGCACCTCGGCTACATGCCGGAAAACGTTCCGCTCTATAGCGATATGCGTGTCACGGAATACCTGAATTATCGCGCAGCGCTCAAGGGCGTGCCGCACCGCCGCATTGCAGAGCGGGTTGGCGATGTGAAGGAACTTTGCGGTGTCAAAGATGTTGAACGAAAATTGATCGGCACTTTATCCAAAGGCTATCGCCAGCGCGTCGGTCTGGCCGATGCTCTGCTGGCGGAGCCCGACCTTCTCATTCTCGACGAGCCCACGATTGGTCTCGACCCAAATCAGATCCGGCAGGTGCGGGAATTGATCAAGAATCTGGGGAGGCAGCACACGATTTTGCTTTCCACCCATATCCTGCCCGAGGTGGAGATGACCTGCAGCCGCGTAATCATTATTCACAAAGGAAGAATCGAAGCGTGCGATACGCCGGAGAATTTGTTGGGGAAAATCAGACAAGCCGGCGGCATAGAGCTTGAAGCGAAGGTCGGAAACGACAACGGCGAGGAGCAATTGAAGAAGATTCCGGGCGTTCGAGATGTGGTCACAGACGGTCAGGACGATTGGAAGAAATTCTCGTTGCGAGTCGAATCGGGTGCGGACGTCCGCGAAGAGGTTTTCCGTCTCGCCGTTGAACGTCACTGGGCGGTGCGCGAACTCACCCAGCGCCGCGGAACGCTCGAGGACGTTTTCGTCGAATTGACCCATCCGGATCAAACCTGATGGAGTAATGGAGTAGCGCGGAGCGATGCGTAAATTCTGGACCCTGCTCACCCGCGAAGTGCGTAGTTATTTCTACTCCCCGATCGCGTACATCGTGATGATCTTTTTTCTGATCATAAGCGGGATCGATTTTTATTTCCAGGTATCGTTCATGAACCAGCGCCAGGTGCAATACTCGATCCAGGAAGCATTCTTCAATTCGGTTTTTTTCTGGTTCGCTTTCGTTTTGATTTTTCCGTTGATCACTATGCGCTTGTTTGCCGAAGAATTTAAGCTCGGCACGATCGAGCCTCTCACGACTGCGCCTGTTCGCGACTGGCAGGTAGTGCTCTCGAAATTTTTTGGCGCCCTGGTGTTTTACCTGATCCTCTGGATTCCGACGCTCGTTTATTTTTGGGTTTTCGCGAAAGTAACAAACCAGCCGGCTGCGCATTCTCCCGGCGCATACTTCGGCTCTTACCTGATGCTGTTGCTGCTTGGAATGTTCTATCTTTCCATTGGCTGCCTCACATCGGTGCTGACCCGGAACCAGATTATTGCGGCGATCATTTCGTTCTGCGCAATTACGCTGCTGTTTTTTCTCGGCTTGGTGCAGTTCATCCTGCTGGATGTAACCTCTGCGACGCGCGACTTGCTGGGCTACTTCTCTGCGATCGAACACATGGGAACGTTCTCCCGGGGTATCATCGACACGCGGCCCATCGTTCTCTACGTGAGCATGACCGTTGTCATGCTGATGCTCACGTATCAGGCATTCCAATCCCGGAAATGGAGGCTTTGATATATGGCTGATGAGTCAAAGGAGCCTCGTACGCGCCGCAGGATGAAAATTGGCCGGATCCGGATCGGTCTCAACGTTGTCGTCCAGATCGTGCTGATCCTGTTTCTCGCTGCAATGGTGAACTCGCTCGCCTTCAAACACTACAAGCGGTGGGATTTTTCACGCGAGCAGAAATATGCGTTGTCAGACAAGACGAAGCGTTTCCTTGACACGCTCAAGGGCAAGATGCGCATCACGGTTTTCTTTTCGCCCAGCACGCCGATTACCGCAGACCTTCAGAATCTGCTGACCGAATATCAGTACGCCGGGAAAGGCAAAATCGACGTTGAGCAAATCGATCCGGAGCGAAGTCTTTCCCGTGCCAAGGAGTTGTTCGATAAATACAAGGTCGTCACCGACGAAAGCCTTTTGGTGCTCGACTACGACGGGCGCAACAAAACAGTGAAGGCGTCGGAAATGGCCGATGTTGACCAGAGCGGGATGGCGTTCGGCGAAGGTCCGCGGGTCGCCGCATTCAAAGGCGAACAGGCGATCACCAGCGCGATGATCGATCTTGTGGAAGGGAAAAAGAAGACCCT
>WNFV01004802.1_pt1 | contig 16617 bp, 18 predicted proteins | sample 5400101 | NCBI WGS metagenome assembly WNFV01 (sample SAMN13153361, study PRJNA577476) | soil metagenome | isolation source: 115 cm soil or saprolite under grassland replicate 1 | place: USA:California | collected 2016-06-15
GCGGCCGTGGAGTTGCGGAAGCCCGGAGCGAATTCCTCGGTGACCGCCGCGCCGCCGACGACGGCGCGGCGCTCGAGCACCCGCACCTTGAGCCCCGCGCCGGCGAGATAGCAGGCGCACACCAGGCCGTTGTGGCCGCCGCCGACGATGACGACATCGCAAGGCACTAGCGCCGTTTCTCGAAGCGGTAGACGGCGAGGCTGCCGAAGAAGTTCGCAAACGTCCTGACGGGCCGGCCGCGGTGCAGCGTGACGCGCTCGAGCACGCGGATGCCGTGGCCTGAGCAGAACGACTCGAAATCGGCGATCGTGAAGAGGTGCACGTTGGGCGTGTCGTACCACTCGTAGGGCAGCTCCGCCGACACCGGCATTCGTCCCAGCGCCAGCTGCAGCCGCAGGTTCCAGCGGCCGAAGTTCGGGAACGAGACGATCGCCTCGCGCCCGACGCGCAGCATCTCGAGCAGGATCTGCTCGGTATGGCGCACCGCTTGCAGCGTCTGCGACAGGATCACGCAATCGAAGGAACCCGCGTCGAAACCCGCCAGGCCCCGCTCGAGATCGCTCTGGATGACGTTGACTCCGTTCTGCACGCAGGCGAGCACGTTGGCGTCGTCTATATCGATTCCGTACCCGCGTGCGTTGCGGGTCTCCTTCAGGTACTTGAGCAGGGTTCCGTCGCCGCAGCCGAGGTCGAGCAGCGTGGAATCCGGCCTGACCCAGGCGGCGATCGCCTGGAAATCGGAGCGGCCCGAGAGGGCGCCTTCTTCCTGCCCGGTCATAGGCGCTCGAAGACGCCGTCGAAATAGGCCCGCACCAGCGCGTGGTAGCGCGCGTCGTCGAGCAGGAACGCGTCGTGCCCGTGCGGCGCGTCGATCTCGGCGTAGGACACGTCGCAACGGTTGTCCAGGAGCGCCTTGACGATCTCTCTCGCGCGCGGCGGCGCGAAACGCCAGTCCGAGGTGAACGACACGACGAGAAATCGGGCGCGCGCAGCGGCAAGCGCTCGGGCGAGATTGTTCTCGTGCGCGGCCGCCGGGTCGAAATAGTCGAGCGCGCGGGTGATCAGCAAATAGGTGTTGGCGTCGAAATACTCGGAGAACTTGTCGCCCTGGTGCCGCAGGTAGGACTCGATCTCGAAATCGACGTCGAAATGGAATTGAATCGAGTCCGAGCGCAAGGCGCGCCCGAACTTCTCCATCATCGCGTCATCCGACAGGTACGTGATGTGGCCGATCATGCGCGCCAGGCGCAGGCCCCGGCGGGGCACGACGCCGTGCTCGTAGTAGTCGCCGCCGTGGAAATCGGGGTCGGTGGTGATCGCCTGGCGCGCCACCTCGTTGAAGGCGATGTTCTGCGCCGAGAGCTTGGGCGCGGCCGCGACGACGATCGAATTGCGGATGCGATCCGGATAGCCGATCGTCCATTGCAGCGCCTGCATCGCGCCGAGGCTGCCTCCCATCACGGCGGCAAAGGCATCGATGCCCAGCCGGTCGGCAAGCCGGGCCTGCGCGTTCACCCAGTCCTCGACCGTGACGACCGGGAATGAGGAGCCGTACGGCTTCCCGGATCCGGGATTCACGCTCTTCGGGCCGGTCGAGCCGAAGCAGCCGCCGACGTTGTTGACGCCGACGACGAAGAATTTCTCGGTGTCCACCGGCTTGCCGGGCCCGATCATGTTGTCCCACCAGCCGACGTTGTCCGGGTCTTCGGCGTAGTAACCGGCCACGTGGTGCGCGGCGTTGAGCGCGTGACAGGCGAGCACGGCGTTCGATTTCGCCGCGTTCAGCGTCCCATAGGTCTCGTAGAAGAGATCATAGGAATCGAGCACCGCGCCGCTCCTGAGGCGCAGCGGCTCGGCGAAATGCAGCGTCTGCGGCCTGACCGCCCCGACCGAGCGCGGTTCGATGTGGTTTCTCGGCGCCATGAAATAAAAAACCCGTTCAGCAGCCTGCCTGCTAAACGGGTCGCCCTCGCTTTAGCAATATTTGTTTTACGCCCGGTTCCGACCGGGCGGCGCCTGCAAGCTGATGATCAAATCGGCGCGAAGCAGGAACTTACCTCAGCGGGGCGGCGGCGTCAATTCTTTGGAGACGCCTTGAATCGGGGTTTGCGCTGCTGCCAGCGCTCGCGCCGCACGCGCTTGCGGCCCATTTTCTGCCGGTGCAGCTCGATCAGGTGGTCGCGCATCTTGGCGATGACAAAATCGCGCACGTCGGCCGGAATCTGGGCCGCCTCGCGCTCGAAGCGCGGCACGACGGTTCCCGAATCGAATTTTCCGTCGCGCACCATGATCGGCGCCTGCCCGGGCCCGTCCCCGCTGTCGCCATGGTCCACGCCGTCGTGATAGAAGCCATCGGAATCGCTCCATACCAGGGCGCGCTCGTTCAGCTCGACGTCATAGCAGAGCTGGAATCTGACGAAGGCCCCGCCCAAGTCCTGCCAGATGAACAGGTCGAAGTAATCGCTCTCGAACCAGCGGCGCTTCAGTGACGGCTCGCTCTGCTCGACGATGAGGACTTCTCGCAGCATCGATCTCTCGGCGTGGACGGGCCGCGGGCCGCAGCGTTAGGCGTTGAGCTTCGCGAGCAATGCGCGCGCCTTCGCGGGGTCGTGCGCGCGATAGACCCGCGCGGCCGCCCCCTCGACTTCCCGGACCCGGGTCCGCAGGACCTGCTGCTTGATCGCGAGCAGCTGCGCCGGATGCATCGAAAACTCCCGCAGCCCGAAACCGAGCAGAAGGCGCGTCATGGCCGCGTCGCCCGCCATTTCTCCGCACACCGCGACCGGAGTCTTGGCGCGCTTGGCGCTGCGGATGGTCTGCGCGACCAGCTGCAGCACGGCGGGGTGCAGCGGATCGTACAGGTGCGCCACCGTATCGTCGGTGCGATCGATCGCGAGCGTGTACTGGATCAGGTCGTTGGTTCCGATCGAAAGAAAATCCAGTTTGCGGACGAAATATTTCAAGGACAGGGCCGCGGCCGGCACCTCGATCATGCCCCCGATCTGTATGCGCCGGTCGTATGGGATCTTGTGGTCGTCCAGGGTTTCCTTTGCCTGCCGCACCGCGGCGAAGGTCTGTTCGACCTCGTGGGCGTGGGCGAGCATCGGAATGAGCAGGCGTATCTTTCCGTAGCGCGAGGCGCGCAGGATCGCGCGCAGCTGGGTCAGGAACATCTGCGGCTCGGCCAGACAAAAGCGTATCGCGCGAAGTCCGAGCGCGGGGTTGGGGCCGCCCCGGTCGGCGCCGTTGATGCTCTTGTCGGCTCCGAGGTCGAGCGTCCTGATCGTGACCGGCCGGCCGTGCATCGCGTCGGCGACTTCCCGGTAGGCCTCGAACTGCTCGTCTTCCGAGGGCAAATCGTCCCGGTTGAGGAACAGAAACTCGCTGCGGAAGAGGCCGATGCCAGTGGCCCCGGCTTCGTTGGCTTCCTTCACGTCCTGCGGCAGCTCGATATTGGCCTGGAGGTCGATCGCGATGCCGTCCATCGTGGCCGAGCGCGCGGTGCGCAGGCCCTTCAGTTTGTGCCGCTCGGCTTCGATCTCGCTCCGCAGTCGCCGATATTCCTCGAGCACCTGCGCGCCGGGGTTGACGATCAGCACGCCTTCGCGGCCGTCGACGATCAGAAGCTCGCCCTCCCGGATCATGCTGCGCGCGTGATGCAGGCCCACGATCGCCGGGATGTTGAGGCTGCGGGCGACGATGGCGGTGTGGGAGGTGACCCCGCCGAGGTCGGTCACGAAGCCCGCGTACTGGTGCTGCTTGAACAGAATCATGTCCGCGGGCGACAGGTCGTGCGCCACCACGATCAGGTCTTCCTCGTGCGAGGGCGCGGCGGGCGCGTGCCCGGTGCCGAGCATCGCCTTCAGCACGCGCTCGACCACCTGCACGATGTCCTGCTTGCGCTCGCGCAGGTACGGGTCGTCCATCTCGTCGAACTGCGCTACGAGGTAGTCCATCTGCAGCACGAGCGCCCACTCGGCGTTGCAGCGGCGATTGCCGATGAGCTCGCGCGGAACGGCGGAGAGATTCGAGTCATTGAGCAGCATCGCGTGCAGGCTGAGGATCGCCTTCATCTCCGCCGGCACGCCGGCGGGCACGCTCGCCTGCAGCGCGGCAAGCTCGCCCCGGACCTGCGCGATCGCCTGGTCGAAGCGCTCGATCTCCGCTTCGATGCCCTGCGGCGCGATCTCGTAGTGGGCGACCTCCAGGCGCGCAGTCGAGACGAGGTGCCCGTAGCCGATCGCAATTCCCCCGGAGACGCCCGCGCCGTGCAGGGTGAAGCTCGCGCTGCTCATCTGAGGATTCTCGCCCGGTTTCACTGAAAGCCTACTCCTCTTCCCCGAAGCGCTCGGCGATGAGCCGAACCACCGCGGCGAGCGCCCTTTCCGCGTCCTCGCCGTCGGCCTCGATGACGATGCGGCTGCCCTTGCCTGCGGCGAGCATCATGACCCCCATGATGCTCTTGGCGTTCACGCGCCGGCCGTTGCGCGACAGCCACACCTCCGCGGCGAAACCCCCGGCGAGCTGCGTGAGCTTCGCCGCGGCGCGCGCGTGCAGTCCCAGCTTGTTGACGATTTCAGCTTCGGTTTGCGGCATTGCAGATGTCGGAATTCAGGTGGACCACGCCGTCCTGCCCGCCGCTCATCGCCTTGCCGACCACGGCGGCGACCGGTTCGTCGCGATGGGTGATCGCGCGGATCAGCATGGGGAGGCTTGCCCCCGACAGGCCTTCGACTTTGCCGGGCTTGAGCAGGCGCGTAGCGATGTTCGACGGCGTAGCGCCCAGAATATCGGTGAGCACCAGCACGCCGTCGCCGCTGTCGAGCTGGCGTACCAGCTCCTGGGCCTGGGGCAGGATCGCGTCGGGATCGTCATGGACGGTCACGCCCAGCTGCTGCACCTGCAGCGGCCGCTTGCCGAGCACATGGCTCGCGCCGTGGATGAGCGCCTCGCCCAGGGCGCCGTGCGCAACGATGAGAACTCCGACCATGATTCCCGTGTCCGAAGTGAAGAGCTCCGGCCCAGTCTAAACGACCGCTGCCGGAACGATCAACGCCTTATTTTACGGCGCAGGCCGCTTCCACGGCGTCGAGAAACATCGCCGCGACATCGAACCCGGTCTGCTCGGTGATTTCGCGGAAGCAGGTCGGGCTGGTGACATTGATCTCGGTGAGCCAGTCGCCGATCACGTCCAGGCCCACGAGGAGCAGCCCCTGGCGCGCGAGCTCCGGCCCGAGCGTGTTCGCGATTTCCAGGTCTCGCCGCGAGAGCGGCTTCGCCACGCCGGTGCCGCCCGCAGCGAGGTTGCCGCGCGTCTCGCCCGGCTTCGGGATGCGCGCAAGGCAATGCGGCACGGCTTTCCCGGCGATCAGCAGGATGCGCTTGTCGCCCTCGCGGATCTCGGGGATGTAGCGCTGCGCCATGACCGATTTTGCGCCGTCGCGAACCAGCGTCTCGACGATCACGTTGCGGTTGGGATCGCCTGCGGCGACGCGGAACACCGACTCACCGCCCATGCCGTCCAAGGGCTTGAGCACGACGTCGCCGTTCGCGTCGATGAACTGCTGGAGTTGCCCGGCAAGCCGCGTCACCAGCGTGGGCGCGGCGAACCGCGCGTATTTCGCGATGGCGAGCTTTTCGCTGTGATCGCGGATCGCGCGCGGGTCATTGAACACCTTCGCGCCGTCGCGCTGGGCGAGCTCCAGCAACCAGGTGCTCGCGACGTACTCGGCGTCGAAGGGCGGATCTTTGCGCATCAGCACCGCGTCGAAAGCCGCGAGCGGCGTCTCTTTCGGCGGCGCAGTCCTGTACCAGGGATCCTTTTCCCCCGTCAGGGTCAGCCGCGTCGTCTCGCCGGCGACCCGGCCGCCTTTCCACATCACGCCTTCCTGCAGCGCGAAGAAGAGCTCGTGGCCGCGCTTCGCGGCCTCGGCCATCATGGCGTAGGTCGAGTCCTTGTAAATCTTGAAAGAGGGCAGCGGATCGGCGATGAAGGCGAGCTTCATCGCGGAATTCTAACGGAAGGCGTGCAGTCGGGCGCGTCCGTCCTAGTCCGGCACCTTGTATATGGCATTGGGCAGCCAGGTCGCGATCTCGGGCACGTAGGTGACGAGAAGGAGGTACAGCACCATGATCACGATCCAGGGCGCGAACGCCACGGTGGTTTCGGTGAGCCCCATCCTGGCGATCCCGCTCGCGACGTAGAGATTGAGCCCCACCGGCGGATGGATGAGGCCGACCTCCATGTTGATGGTCATGACGATGCCGAAGTGGATCGGGTCGACGCCGAGCTTCATCGCCACGGGAAAAAGGATGGGCGCGAGCAAGAGCACGATCGAGGAAGGCTCCATGAAGTTCCCGGCGATCAAGAGCAGAATGTTGACCCCGAGCAGGAACACCCAGGCGGAAAGATGCTTGTCGATGATCCACTGCGCCATCGCCTGCGGGATGTTCTCGGAGGTGAGCAGGAACGAAAACAGGATCGCGTTGGTGATGATGTAGAGCAGCATCGCGCTCATGTTCGCCGAAGCCAGCAGCACCTTCGGCACGTCGGAAAGCTTGAGATCGCGATAGACGAAGACCGCGACGACGAACGCGTAGACTGCGCTCACTGCCGCGGCCTCGGTGGGCGTGAACACCCCGCCGTAGATGCCGCCGATCACCACCACGATCAGCAACAGGCCCCAGATCGCGTCCCAGAACGCCGACCAGATTTCCTTCAAGCCGGCGCGCTGCATGCGCGGGTAGCCGCGGCGCCGGGCGATGACCCAGGTGATGCCCATCAGGATCGCGGCGAGCAGGATGCCGGGCACGATGCCGGCGATGAAGAGCTTCCCAACGCTGGTGTTGGTGGACACGGAATAAATCACCATCACGATCGAGGGCGGGATCAGGATGCCGAGCGCGCCCGCCGTGCCGATCGCGCCGACGCCGAATTTGCGCGGGTAGCCCTGCTTTTCCATCGCCGGAATGAGGATGGTGCCGATCGCCACCACGGTGGCCGGGCTCGAGCCGGAAACCGCGGCGAACAGCGCGCAGGCGAACACGCCCGCCATGGCGAGGCCGCCGTGCAGGTGGCCGACGAGCGCCGTGGCGAAGCGGATCATGCGTCGCGCCACGCCGCCGTGGGTGAGGAAGGTGCCGGCGAGGATGAAAAACGGGATCGCCATGATGGCGAACTGGTCGAGCCCGGTAAAAAGGCGCTGCGAGACGAGCTCGGCGGGCAGGTCGGTCATGAAGAACAGGAACGTGAGGACGGTGAGGCCGAGCGCGATCGAAATCGGCATGCCGGTCAGCATGAGGACGATCAGCAGGATGAAAATGATCCAGCCGTTCACGTGCGCACCTCTGCGCCCAGGCCTTCGACGCGCGCGTGGCCGTGCGAGGGCAGCTCGCCCGAGCGATGGAAGCGCCACGCGACCTGCAGGAAGCGACAGCACATGAGCGAGGAGCCGAGCGGCACCGCAGAATAGACGACCCACATCGGCAGCTCGAGATCGGGCGAGACCTGCCCGGTGCCGACCATGCGCCACACGAACATTCCGCCGAGAACGGCGATCACCCCGGTGAAAAATGCCCCCGCGAGCAGATCGAAGATGATCCAGAAGCGCCGCTTGGCGGGCGCGAGCAGCCGCACCAGGACGTCAACGCCGACGTGAATGCCGGTGCGCACGCCGTAGGCCGCACCGAACTTCGCCATCCAGATGAAGAGGTAGATGCACAGCTCCTGCGCCCAGGTCAGGTTGATGTGCCTCGTGTAATTCCAGATCCAGGCGATGTCGGCGGTGTAGCGATACAAGACCGAAATGAAAATGACGCCCGTCGCGAGCGCCATGAAGCTCGCGACGAGCCATTCCTCGAGATGATCGAGGACGCGGTTGAACGTGCGCATGAGGGCGCAGCGCGGCGGGGAGCCCGCGTCAGCCGCTGCGGCGGCCGGCTATTTTTTCGCCGACGCTCGCGCGACCGTTTTTTCGATGGCCTGCAGCGTGTCCTTGCCGACGACGCCCTCGTACTCCTGGTAGAGCGGCAGCATCGCCTTGCGCCACAGCGCCTTCTCCGCCGGAGGCAGCACGTAGACCTCGGTGGTCTTGGCCGCCTTTATCTTGGCCAGCGCGTCGTCGTTTTCCTTCTTCGCGATGTCCCATACGTACTGGGTCGATTCCGCCATGGCTTCGACGAGACTGCTGCGGATGTCCGCAGGCAGGCCGTCCCAGAATTTCTTGTTGATGATCACCGCGTACATCACCACCCCGTGGTCCGACAGCGTCATGTGTTTCTGCACTTCGTGCATTTTTTGCGTGTACTTGTTCGAGGGCGTGTTCTCCTCGCCGTCGACCACGCCCTGCTGCAGGGCCGTGTAGACCTCGGAGAACGCCATCACCTGCGGGATTGCGCCGAACGCCTTGATCTCGCCCTCGAGGATCTTGGAGGACTGGATGCGGATTTTCAGGCCCTTGAAGTCGTCGAGCTTCCGGAGCGGCTTGTTGGCGGTGAATTCCTTGAAGCCGTTGAACCAATAGGCGAGCCCGACGATGCCCTTGGGCTCGAGCAGCTTGAAGAGGCCCTTGCCGACCGGGCCGTCGACGACCCGTTCGAGCGACCTCTCGTCGGCGAACATGTAGGGCAGATCGAATACTTCGAACTTGCGCACGCCCAGCGGCCCGAACTTCGATACCGAAGGCGCGAGCATCTGCACCGCGCCCAGCTGCAGCGCTTCCAGCTCCTCGCGGTCCTTGTAGAGCTGGCTGTTGGGATAAATTTCCACTTTCACCCGCCCCTTGGTCTTCGCTTCGGCGAGCTCCTTGAAGCGGATCGCGCCCTTGCCCTTGGGCGTGTCATCGGTGACGACGTGACTGAACTTGACGATAATAGGTTGAGATGCGGGCTGCTGCGCCTGCGCTCCGGCAAAGAGCGCGAACGCGATCATTGCGCCGGCTAATTTCACGAGCTTCATGGTCTTCCCTCCTACCCGGGTTTATTTTACCGCGGCGAGCATGTAGTCCACCGCCGCCTTGACTTCGGCTTCCGACAGCGTCAGGTTGCCCCCCTTGGGCGGCATCGCACCCTTGCCCTTGAGCGCGTTCTCGTACACGTGCTCGGTGCCGTGCATGAGGTGCATCGCCCAAGCTTTCTTGTCGCCGAACTTCGGCGCGTTTGCCACGCCCGCGCCGTGGCAGGCCATGCACGTCGACTCGTACACCGTCCTGCCGTCCGCCTTGGCCGCCGGCTCCTTGCCGGCCGGCCCGGCCGCGGCGAGGTTGACCTCGGCGACCGGCTTGATGCGCTTTGCGATTGCTTCGGGCGACCTCGCGTCTTCGTCATAGGTTCTGCCGCTCGTCGCGAGTTGCGCAAGCAGGACGATGACGACGATCGGCACGACGAACGCGAGCACCAGCACCGTGACGAGCTGCTTGGGAGTCTTGATCAGGGATTCGCGCCGCTTTCCGCTCATTCTTGCGCCCTTAGGCGAGCGTAGAAACGCACGCATTATAATCCCCTCCCATGATCGATCCTCTCGTGGTCGAAGAACTGATCGACCGGGCGCTCGCCGAGGACATCGGCTTTGCCGACCTCACCTCGGAGCTGGTGATCCCGGTCGACGCGCGCGCGGAGCTCGCGCTCAACGCGCGCCAGGACATCGTCGTCGCCGGGATCGACGTCGCAGCGCAGGTTTTCCGTCGCCGCGTGCCGGAGTGCCGCGTCGAGCTGCGTGTGAAGGACGGCGATCGCATCAAGGCCGGCACGGCGATGGGGCGGGTGGAGGGCCCGGCTCGCGGCTTGCTCGCGGTGGAGCGCACCGCGTTGAATTTTCTCCAGCATCTCTCGGGAGTCGCGACCCTCACCGCTCAGTACGTCGAGCGCATCGCGGGCACGCGCGCGGTGCTGATCGACACGCGCAAGACGACGCCGGGCCTGCGCGCGCTGGAAAAGCACGCCGCGCAGCTGGGCGGGGCGCGCAATCACCGGTTGCGCCTGGACGACGGCGTGCTGATCAAGGACAACCACATCAGCGTGTGCGGCTCGATCGCCGTTGCCGTTCGGCGCGCCCGCTCGGGAGTTCCCGTGCTGACAAAGATCGAGGTCGAGTGCGACACGCTCGAGCAGGCGAAGGAGGCGCTCCAAGCTGGGGCCGACCTGATTCTGCTCGACAACATGAGTCTGGAAGACTTGCGCCGCGCGGTCGCGCTCGCGGGCGGCCGGGTTCCGCTCGAGGCCTCCGGGGGGGTGAGGCTGGAGACCATCCGCGCCATCGCCGAGACCGGCGTCGATTTCATCTCGGTGGGCCGCATCACGCAGTCCGCGCCCGCGGTGGACGTCGGCCTCGACGCAGTCCTCAGGGTCTGACATGGCAAAACACTCGGTGTGCCTGTTCTGCTCGGCGCTCGAGGATCTTCCGGTCGCCGCGCGCGATCTCGCCGCGGAATTCGGCACTGCTTGCGCGGGGCGCGGATTGCGCCTGGTATACGGCGGCAGCGGCCGGGGGCTCATGGGGGTCGCTGCGCGCGCCGCCGCGGCCGCGGGCGGCGAGGTGCTCGGCATCATGCCGCGCCACCTCATCCGTGCGGAGCGCGCCGCGGCCGGCCTCGGCACGCTCAAGATCGTCGAGTCGCTCGCCGAGCGCAAGCAATTGATGACGGAATCCGCCGACCTCTTTGTCGCGCTGCCCGGCGGGATCGGCACGCTCGACGAGCTGCTCGAAATGCTCACGATGAACGACCTCGGCCTGCAGGACAAGCCGGTGATCCTGTGCGCAAGCGACGGCTTCTGGCAGCCGTTCATGGCGATGATCGAGGGCTTCCGCGCCTACGGCGTGCTGCGTGCCAGCGTCGGGCGCAGGCTGAGCGTGACCGCGTCGGTCGGCGAGGCGATGCGCCTCATCGAGGACCATCTGTCTTCCGTCGCCGATCCGGCGCCGGCCGCTCGATCGCGCGGTGTATAATTTCGCTCCCCGCGCCCGTAGCTCAGGGGATAGAGTGATGGCCTCCGAAGCCATAGGTCGCGCGTTCGATTCGCGCCGGGCGCGCCAGATTGCACCGCGCTCCAATACCCGAAAGTAGAGGAGGCACCATGCGCACCAAGATTGGTCTTGCTGTCCTGGCGGGCGCGGTCCTGCTGCCCGGAACGGCACGAGCCCAGACCGAAATCCAGTGGTGGCACTCGATGCAGGGGGCGCTCAACGACAAGGTCAACGAGCTCGCGAGCGGCTTCAACGCCAGCCAGAGGGAGTACAAGGTCGTTGCGATCTTCAAGGGACAATACCCCGAGTCGATGACCGCGGCGATCGCCGCGTTCCGTGCCGGCAACGCGCCGCACATTCTGCAAGTGTTCGAGATCGGGACCGCGACCATGATGGGCGCGAAAGGCGCGATCAAGCCCGTCTACCAGCTGATGAAAGAGGCGGGCGAGCCGTTTGACGCGAGGAACTATCTTCCCGCGGTCGCGGGCTACTACACCGACAGCAAGGGCAACATGCTGTCGCTGCCCTTCAACAGCTCGACCCCGGTGTTCTACGTCAACAGGGATGCGTTCAAGAAGGCCGGCCTCGACGGCACCGCGCCGAAGACCTGGAAGGAGTTCGCCGTCGCTGCCGGCAAGCTGAAGGCCTCCGGGCAGCAGTGCGTCTATTCCACCGGCTGGCCTTCGTGGGTGCATGTCGAGAATTTCAGCGCCTGGCACAACCTGCCGATCGGCACCCGGGAAAACGGCATCGCCGGCACGGACGCCGAATTCAGGATCAATTCTCCGCAGCACGTGAGGCACGTCGAGATGCTGGCCGACTTCGCCAAGCGGGGCTGGTTCACCTATTCGGGGCGCAAGAACGAAGCCGAGGCGCGTTTTTTCAGCGGCGAATGCGCCATGCTCACGTCGAGCTCGGGCGCGCAGGCGAACATCCGCCGCAACGCGAAGTTCGACTTCTCGGTCAACTTCCTGCCTTATCAGGACGACATCAAGGGCGCGCCGCAGAATTCCATCATCGGCGGCGCGAGCCTCTGGGTCATGAGCGGCAAGAAGCCTGCGGAGTACAAGGGCGTAACGAAGTTCTTCTCTTATCTGTCGTCCACCAGCGTCCAGGTGGACTGGCACAAATCGACGGGTTACGTGCCGATCACCAACGCCGCCTACGAGGTGACGAAGAAGGACGGCTATTACGAAAAAGTGCCCGGCGCCGACATCGCGGTGCGCCAACTCACCAACAAGGCGCCAACGCCCAACTCGAAGGGCCTGCGCTTCGGCAACTTCGTGCAGGGCCGCGAGGTGATCGAAGAGGAAATGGAAGGGGTATTCGCCGGCAAGAAGGACGCAAGGACGGCGATGGAAGAAGCGGCGCGCCGCGGCAACGAGATCCTGCGGAAATTCCAGGCGGCGAACAAGAGCTGACGGGAAAAGGGCCAGGCCCCTTTCTCGATTCCGAGCATGGAAAAGCGCGTCGTATTCCGCTCGGCATGGCTGCCCTACGCGCTGCTCGCGCCGCAGATCGCGGTCACGATCGTATTTTTCTTCTGGCCGGCGGTGCAGGCCTTCTGGTTCTCGTTCCAGCTGCAGGATGCCTTCGGCATCAACACCGAGTTCGCGGGGCTGCGCAACTTCGCCGACCTTCTGAGGGACGAGCACTATCTCGCGTCCTTCAAGAGCACGGCGGTATTCAGCTCGCTGGTCGCCGCGAGCGGCATCGCCATCTCGCTCGCGCTCGCCACCATGGCCGACCGCGTGCTGCGCGGCGCGCTCGCCTACAAGACGCTCCTCATCTGGCCCTACGCCGTCGCGCCCGCGGTGGCCGGCGTGCTATGGGGGTTCCTGTTCGCGCCTTCGATCGGCATCGTTACCTACGTGATCAGGAAAGCGGGCTACAACTGGGACTGGGTGCTGCAAGGCGACCAGGCGATGCTGCTGGTGGTGATGGCTGCGACCTGGAAGCAGATCAGCTACAACTTCCTGTTCTTTCTCGCCGGTCTGCAATCCATTCCGCGCTCCCTCATCGAGGCCGCGGCCATCGACGGCGCCGGCCCCGCGCGCCGTTTCTGGACCATCGTGTTTCCGCTGCTGTCGCCGACCACCTTCTTTCTGCTTGTCGTCAATATCGTGTACGCGTTTTTCGACACGTTCGGAGTGATCGATTCCACGACCCAGGGCGGGCCGGCGGGCGCGACCCAGATTCTCGTCTACAAGGTGTACTACGACGGGGTGAAAGCGGGCGATCTCGGCGGCTCGTCGGCGCAGTCGGTCTTCCTGATGCTGATCGTCATCGCGCTCACCGTTGCGCAATTCAGGTTCATCGAGAGAAAGGTGCAGTACTGAGTGGCCGGCTCATGGTAGAGAACCGGCCCTGGCTGACGGTCGTGTCGCACGCCGTGCTGATCGCGGGAATCGCGGTCATCGCCTTTCCCCTGTACGTCACGTTCGTCGCCTCGACGCTGACGCTGGACCAGATCCTGCAGGTGCCGATGCCGCTCGCGCCGGGGGATCGCCTTTGGGAGAACTATTCGAAGGCGCTGACCGCCGGGGCGAGCGGCGCGGCCGCCGCCCCCGTGGGCCGGATGATGCTGAACAGCCTCGTGATGGCGGTCGCGATCGCTCTCGGCAAGATCGCCATCTCGCTCATCGCCTCGTTCGCGATCGTCTACTTCCGTTTCCCGCTCCGGAACTTCTTCTTCTGGATGATCTTCGTCACCCTGATGCTGCCCGTCGAGGTGCGCATCATCCCCACCTACAAGGTGGTTTCCGACCTCGGCATGCTGAATTCCTACGTCGGCCTGACGCTGCCGCTGATCGCCTCGGCGACGGCCACGTTCCTGTTCCGGCAGTTCTTCCTCACGATCCCGGAGGAGCTCGCCGAGGCCTCGCGCATCGACGGCGCCGGGCCGGTGCGCTTCTTTTTCGACGTGGTACTGCCGCTTTCGAAGACCAGCATGGCAGCGCTGTTCGTGATCCAGTTCATCTACGGCTGGAACCAGTACCTGTGGCCGTTGCTCGTCACTACCGACGAGTCGATGTACACGGTCGTAATCGGCATCAAGCGCATGATTCTCGGCGGCGATGCGCTCACCGAGTGGAACGTCGTCATGGCTACCGCCATGCTGGCGCTGCTGCCGCCGGCGCTCGTGGTGGTGCTGATGCAAAAGTGGTTCGTCAAAGGCCTGGTCGAGACGGAGAAATAATGGCGCGGGTATCGCTTCGGGACGTGAAGAAGACTTACGGGGTGCTGCAAGTCGTTCACGGGGTGTCGATCGACATCGCCGACGGCGAGTTCGTGGTCATCGTCGGGCCGTCGGGCTGCGGAAAATCCACGCTCCTCAGGATGGTCGCGGGCCTGGAGACGATCAGCTCGGGGAAGGTCGCGATCGGCGAGCGCGTGGTGAACGAGCTCGAGCCCAAGGACAGGGACATCGCGATGGTGTTCCAGAACTACGCGCTGTACCCGCACATGTCGGTGTACAGCAACATGGCCTACGGCCTGAGGATCCGGAATCTCTCGAAATCCGACATCGACGCGCGCGTGAAGCGCGCCGCAGCGATACTCGAGCTCGGAGCGCTGCTCGAGCGCAAGCCGCGGGAGCTCTCGGGCGGGCAGCGCCAGCGCGTCGCGATGGGCCGCGCGATCGTGCGCGAGCCTGCGGTGTTCCTGTTCGACGAGCCGCTTTCCAACCTCGACGCCAAGCTGCGGGTGCAGATGCGCGTGGAGCTGCAGGCCTTGCACCGGAGGCTGGGGACGACGAGCCTGTACGTCACGCACGACCAGGTCGAGGCGATGACGCTCGCGCACCGGATGATGGTGATGAACGCGGGCCGCGCCGAGCAGATCGGGGCGCCCCTCGAAGTCTACGCGAAGCCCGCCACGACCTTCGTGGCCGCTTTCATCGGCTCGCCGCCGATGAACCTGATGCCGGCGCGCTTGAACGGCCGCGAAGTGCTGCTCGGGGTGCGACCCGAGCACCTGGAGCCGTGCGGCGAATCGGACGCCGCTTTCGTCGCCACGGTGGATCTCGTCGAGCCTCTTGGCGCGGATACCCTCGCGCACGGCGCGGTGGAGGGCACGCGCATCGTCGTCCGGCTCAGCGGCGCGCAGCGCGTGTCCGAAGGCCGGCTGCCTCTCCGATTCGATCCCGCCCAACGGCACTACTTCGACGCCGGAAGCGGGGCCCGCATCGAGCCGGCATGAGCGCCCCGCGGGTTTGATTGATAGAATGCGGCGAGTTCCACCCTTCCGCGATTCGCCTTTGAGCGGAGATTCCCATGCGAAACTCGCTGGTTCTTGCGTTTCCGCTGCTTGTGGGTTGCGCTGCCGCGTTTGCCGGCGGCTCGAACTACGGCATCGCGCCCGGGGTGAAACAGCTCTCCGGAAAGATTTCCGAGTGGCCGGTGCCCACCCCGAAATTCGCCCGCGATCCCGCGCCGGGCCCCGACGGCAATATCTATATCGCGGTGATGCAGGGCGACCGCATCGCGCGTTTCGATACGAAGTCGCAGAAATTCAACGAATGGGATCTTCCCTCCGGCGCGCATCCGCACGGTCTGCTGGTCGACAAGGAAGGCAAGGTCTGGTACACGGGAAACGGCAACGGCACCATCGGCGAGCTCGATACGAAGTCTGGCAAAGTCGTCGAACACCGCGCGCCTTCCAGAGGCAGTCCGCATACGCTGGTGATCGATGAAGCCGGCGCAATCTGGTTCACGAACCAGTCGGGCTCGGTCGGACGTCTCGACCGTTCGAGCGGAAAGATCACGGAATACAAGATGTCGGGCGGGCCGTACGGCCTCGCGCTGGACAAGCGCGGCAACGTCTGGGTGTGCCGCATGAGCGCGGACAGGATGGGGATCATCGATTCGAAGACAGGGAAGACCTCGGAGCTGTACATGGGGCCGGGCTCGCGGCCGCGGCGGGTCGCCACCGCCCCCGACGGATCGCTCTGGATCACGCTTTACGGCAACGGCAAGCTCGCGCACGTCGATCCGGCGGCGGGCAAGATCATCAAGGAGTACGAGATGCCGGCCGGCGCGAACGGCGGACCGTACGCGGTCACGGTCGACGGCGCGGGGCGCGTGTTCGCAAACGAGATCGAGACCGACACGGTGGCGATGCTCGATCCGAAGACCGAGCAGTTCCAGGTGTTCAAGCTGCCGTCGAGAAACGTCGGCATTCGCAAGGCGATCGTCGACGCGCAAGGGCGCTACTGGTACATGGGCTCGCACAACGGGCGGCTCGGGATGATCGAATAACTCGAATGGAGGATTGGAAATGAGACAACTACGCAAGCTGCTGGTCTGTACCGCGCTCGTTGCCGCGGCGACGACCGCCCTCGCGCAAAACTATCCGACTCGGCCGATTACCATGTTGGTTCCCTACGCTGCGGGTGGGCCCACCGACACCGTCGCCCGCGTGGTTGCGCTAGCGATGGGGAAGCCCTTGGGCCAGACGATCGTCGTCGAGAACAAGCCGAGCGCAGGCGGCATCATCGCGCCCGAGACGGTCAAGAACGCAAAACCCGACGGCTACACCATCCTGATCCACCACATCGGCATGGCGACCACGCCGGCGCTTTACCGCAGCCTGCGCTTCAACCCGCTCACCGACTTCGACTACATCGGGCTCATCAACGACGTGCCGATGACGATCAT
>WNFV01007719.1_pt1 | contig 16610 bp, 10 predicted proteins | sample 5400101 | NCBI WGS metagenome assembly WNFV01 (sample SAMN13153361, study PRJNA577476) | soil metagenome | isolation source: 115 cm soil or saprolite under grassland replicate 1 | place: USA:California | collected 2016-06-15
CCTCCTCACCACCACCGGCACCCCCGACCCGTCCACACACCACACAGACCACGGCGCACCACCACCACCCGGAGACCAACAACCACGGACCGACCAGATGACGGCCGACTGGCAGGCGCTGGCCGCATCGCGCCCGAGCCTGGACCAGTCGGTGCGGGACACGCTGGCTCAGGCGCCCAGCGGCGGCGAGGCGCCGGACCACGCCGACCTGCGGAACAACTGGAACGCCTACACGGAGAAGTACGAGCAGCTGCAGAGACAGCTGCGGGGCGGGGTGGCCGGGCTGAGCACCGCCCGCGTCAACGAGGTGACCCGGCTGATCGGCAGCGTCCGCGGGATCGCGGAACGGCTGGAGCTGCAGATCCGCACGATCCAAGTCAGCACCGGCGGTGTGCGTAGCGGCCGCGATCACACCCGAACCGGCGGCGAACAGTCCTCGGACCAGCCGACCGGATCGCGGACGCGTTGGGAGACCGGAGCCACAGCCGGTCCGACGGCCAGCCCCGGGACGGAGACGATCGAACCCGAGGAACGGGAGCAGCCGGCAAGCCCGCCAGACCCGTGACCGCCAGACCCGGGACCCCAGAGCGGCGTGTCCACCCGACCGACGCCGCCCGGCCCGACACTGGTGTCCTTCGCGGCACGCGGCACGCGGCGCCCTCGTCGCGCGGGGCGGGAAGCTCACATCGCCGATTTCCTTCAATGGGACTACATCGGCGCGCCGTGCGGTCGGTCCGCCGAGACGTACGTCGCCAACGGCGGACTTGCCCTGCGCTCCCGGCAGATGATGCTGGATTGCCTGGGGCCTGCAAGCCCCGCGGAGAACGAGCCGGAGGACATGTTCTACACCGACAAGGTGCGGCAGCTGGGCGGCGCGATGCCCGACGTACGCACCGCCGCCCGCTTCTCGGTCGAGACGGCGTACGTCGGGCACCCATTCGGCGTGCACGGCACGGACAAGTACCTGCACCCCCTCGAGGTCGCTGAGCGCATCGTCCGCGCGGTGGAGTACTGAGCCGCGACACGCCCGTCGAGATCACGAGCTGCCGCTCACCCCTCCGCGGACGCTGCCGCCGGCGGGGACGGCCGACTGGTCGCGCGGTTCGAGGAGTGCGTTCGGATTCCAGCGTCCGGACAGGCGACCATCATGGGGGGCGACCAACACGTCCCGCTCGCTGTCCACCTCGGAACGCTCCGATCGTCGGCCGTGCCCCGGTCACCGCGGCGTGCCCGCTGGGCGCCGCGGTGGCGATGCCCGGGCTGGATATCCGCGGTAGCGGGGATGGCTACCTGCCGGCGCCGGCGGCTCGCGCGCGGGCGGCGATCGCGGCCTCGACGTCGGCGTCGGTCAGCTGCTGCAGGTCACGCCGCGTCGGAGCGGGCATGCGCCGCAGGCGGCTGGCCTGGCGGGTGATGGCGGCGTCGAGCACCTGGCGCGCGTAGCGGCCGTTGCCGAAGGTCCCGGTGCGGGGCACCGCGGCGAAGTGCTCGCGAAGTGCGGCCAGCACCGGACCGTCGAGTTGGTAGCCGCCGGCGGTGGCCAGCCGCTCGAAGATCGCGACCAGCTCGTCCGCGGTGTAGCTGGGGAACTCGATGTGGTGGCTGAAGCGGGACGCCAGGCCGGCGTTGCTGGCCAGGAAACGTTCCATGTCCGCGGTGTAGCCGGCCGCGATGACCACGATCTCGTCGCGGTGGTCCTCCATCAGCTTGACGAGCGTGTCGATGGCCTCGCGGCCGAAGTCGTTCCCCGCGTCCGGCGGCGCCAGCGTGTACGCCTCGTCGATGAACAGGATGCCGCCGCGCGCCTTCTCGAAGACCTCCTTGGTCTTCTGCGCAGTGTGCCCGATGTACTGGCCGACCAGGTCGGCGCGCGCCACCTCGACCATCTGACCGGTCTTCAGCACGCCGAGGGCGGCCAGGAGCTGCCCGTAGAGCCGGGCCACCGTCGTCTTGCCGGTGCCGGGAGGACCGGCGAAGACCAGGTGCCGGGACGTGGACGGCGCCGGCAGGCCGGCATCCTCCCGAGCCCGCGCCGAGGCGATCAGGTCGACGAGGTCGGCGATCTCCGCCTTCACGCTCGCCAGCCCGATCATCGCGTGCACCGTCTGCATCAGACGGTCGACGACGGCCCGGCGTTCGTTCGTGGCGTCCGGGCGGTCGTCGGCCTCGTCGGACAGGTCGGCAGGCAGCAGCCGGACCAGGTCGATCTCCGGGGCGTCCGGACTCTGCGCGAGCCGGTAGGCCTGCCGGCCGAGCATCTGCTCGAACACCTGGCGCGCGGCCCGCCCGTTGCCGAACGTCTCACCGCGCGGCATGCGGGCGAAATGCTTGGCCAACGCCTGCCGGGTCTCGTACTCCAGCGCGTAGTGGTTGGCGCGGCACAGTTGCTCGACGATGGTGAGCAGTTCCTCGTCCGAGTAGCTCTCGAACTCGATCACCTTCGAAAACCGGGAGTCCAGGCCGGGGTTGGCGGCCAGGAACGCCCGCATGTCGGACGAATAGCCAGCCACGATGACCACCAGCTCCTCGCGGTGGTCCTCCATCAGCTTGACGAGCGTGTCGACAGCCTCCTGGCCGAAGTCGTCGTGCTCGGAAGACGTCAAGGCGTACGCCTCGTCGATGAACAGGATGCCGCCGCGGGCCTCCTCGAACTTGGCCGTGGTCTTGGGTGCCGTCCCGCCCAGGTGCTCGGCGACCAGGTCCGCCCTGCCGACCTCGACCAGCTGACCCCCCTCCAGGGCGCCCAGCGTGGCAAGGATCCTCCCGTAGAGGCGGGCCACCGTCGTCTTGCCGGTGCCGGGCGGCCCGGCGAAGACCAGGTGCCGCGCCATGGACGGCACGGGCAGCCCGGCGGCCTTCCGCCGCGCGGCGAGGCGGTGCAGGCCGACCAGCGTGGCGACCTCCTTCTTGACGTTGTCGAGACCGACCATCTGGTTCAGCTCGGCCAGCAACTGCCCGGTCGGCGAGTCGTCCACCGCCGGTGCCGCCGGCGGCGTTGGCGCCGTTGGCGCCGCCGGTGCCTCGGCGGGTCCGTCTGGTTCGGACGGTGGCGCGCCTGCTGCGTCGGGAGCCGCACCTGGGCTCGACGCCGCCGGGCCGGCGGCGGCGTCATCGACGTCGGTCAGCTGCAACCTCGGCGACTGCCGCGGGTCGTGCAAGCCGCCACCGCGGTTGCCGCGCAGCCTGCATCGCTCGAGCACGACGCTGTCCCGGGTGCCCACCACGATCCCGCGCTCGAACCCGTTGACGTCGCAGTCGGTCAGCTTCGCCGCGGCGCTGGCGTCGAGCCGGAACCCGGCGCCGCGGCCGCCTTCGAACCGGCCGCCGGACACCTCGACGGACGCCGCCGCCACCACCACGGCGTCCCTGCGGCTGTCGCGCACCTCCGCGGTCCGCAGCAGCAGCCGGGCTCCGTCGCGGACATCCACCGCGTGGCCGCACTCGCGGGCGTCCAGGCTGTGCACCTCGGCGGTGGCCGGACCGGTGACGGCGATGCCGCTCCCGGCGCAGCCGGCGAGCTGCAGGTCGGCGGCTGAGGTGGTCCCGCCGGTGAGCCGCAGCCCCACACCCGCGCCGGTCACCCGGACCGACTCCAGCCTCGCCGAGCCTTCCGCCTCGACCGCCAGCCCGACGTCCTTCCCGCCGAACGCGGCACCGGACGCGTGCAGCTGGCCCCTGTCGGTGACGAGCACCGCGGCGCCCTCGTTGTCGACGGCTCGGCTGTGGACGAACCGGGGACGCGCGGACTGCGCGACCAGCAGGCCGGCCGCGCCGTTCCCGGTGATGTCGCAGCGCTCGATCCGGGCCTGGGAGCGCTCGCCGGCGACGACGCCGTGCCCCCCGCACCGCGTCACGGTCGTGGACTCGATGACCGGAGCGGCGACACCGAGGACGAGCACGCCGTGCTGCCTGGTCCCCTGGATGCGCGAGTCGCGCAGCGCCGGTTGGGCCTGGTCGGTGGCGAGCAGCCCGAGCCGGGCACCGTCCACAGTGGCCCGGGACGCCGCGAGCCGGCTCTGGCCCAGCGCGACCAGCGCGACGCCACCGATCTCCTGGAACTCGCACTCCTCCAGCACCGGTGCGCTGCGGCCGTGCGAGAAGACGCCGCAGTCGGCGGTGCGGCGCACGGTGACACCACGCAGCAGGGGCGCTGCCGACTCGGCGACGACCACGCCGTGCGAGCCGGTGTCCAGCACGACCACCTTCTCCAGCACGGCGGCGCCGGCGGCGATCACGACGCCCACGCCGGCCCGGCAGGTCACCCAGCCGCCATGCACGTCGCACCGTCCGCCTGCGACATGCAGCGCCGCGACGGCGGAGTCGGTACCGGCGACCGTGCAGTCCCGCAGGACGAGCCGGCCGGACGCCACCTGGGCGGCCGGCTGCGTGCTGTCCCCGCCGCGCAGCTCGATGCCGCGCAGCTCGACGCGGCCACCGGTCACGACGAGCGCCGCCCGGTCGGCGCCGTCGACCAGCACGGTGCCGGGACCCTCCTCGGCGACCAGCGTGATGTCCTGCCCTAGCAGCACCGGCTCCGCGTACCGCCCGGGACGCAGCGCGACGGTGGCACCCGGACCGGCGCGGCCGATGGCCGCCGCCAGCCCGGTCGAGCGGCGGTGGGTAGCCGGTTCGGCGGTCACCACAACGGTCATGACGCTCTCCTCGAGGCGGGTTGGTCGGCGACGGGGTCGGGTTGGTCGGCGATGGGTCGGCCGTCGCGGTCGAGGCCGAGCGCCCACCGCCGCGGCGAGGACGCGGCGGCTCCGGCGTCCTTGTCCAGGCCGGCCGGGTGGGCCGACCAGTCGGCGTCGGCCGCGGCCGCGCGCATGGCCTCGAGCGCACGCTCGTCGACGTCGAAGCCGTCGGCCGGTTTCGCGGCCACCTCGCTGACGTACACGGTGCCGGCGCACGTCTCGTCCGGGTCCCCGACCGCCAGGACGCGCCAGCGGGTGCCGGCGGCGAACAGGACCGCGGTCGTGCTGTCCGGCACCAGGAACTGGACTTGGCGGCCGGTCGAGCTGAGCAGCACGTACCGGATCGTCTGGTCCGGTGGCGCCGCCGCCGGCACGCCGCGGTGCCGCGCGCCGACGAAGCACGGTTCGACCAGCACGTCGCCGGGCCGGTAGGCGCCCACGCCGGCGGCAGGAGCGGGCGTGGTCAGGAACGCCGGGCCGATCGCCACCGGCAGCAGCCGCAGCCCGGCCGCCGCGAGGCGGGCGAGCGCCAGCAGGTCCTCCCCCGCCTCCCGCTCGCCCCGCAACATCTCGTCCACGGCCGACCTCTCGTCGACGAGGTACGCGCGCAGGCCGATGAGCTGCGCGTGCCGGTCGCCCACGGCGGCAACCCGGCGCAGCCCGGGCCGTTCCGCCAGCACCTCGGTCACGGCACGGGCCGCGACGCCGAAACGCCAGCCGAGACGCGCGCGGAGCCGGTCGCCGTCACCTGTGACGCTCGCGGTGACCGCCTGCCACCGCCCCGCCGGATGGCTCGGCCCCCGCTGCACCAGCTCCGGCCCGCTGCCGCAGTGCGGCCTCGCGGGCGCCGCTGCGGTGCCCGGCACAGGCGGCGCCGGCGCAACCGTATCGCCCGCGGCCTCGGCCGCCGCGGGCCGCGGTTCCGGCTCGCGCGTGGCCGGCCACCGCATCGCGACGTCGGGTATCGCGAACCCGCCGAGTTGACCGGTGGTCGGCCCGCCCGCGCCGTGCTCGGTCACCGGCGCTGTGCGGGGCGGCCGGAAGGGGCTCTGGGCAACCGGCAGGCGGTTGCCGACATCGGTCGCTCCACTCCGGACCGCCGGGTCGAACCGCCAGAACCGGCCGCGGGTGACCAGCCGTTCCGGGAGCAGCCCGATGGACCCGTCGGCGACGTAGACCGGCACCCCGAGCAGGCCGGCCAGCGACCCGGGCAGCGCGTCCCCGGCGCCCCCGGTCGGCGGTCGCCCCGGGGCGACGACGAGCGGCCGTTCCTGCCACGCCTCGCACCGACGGAGCCGAACGGCGAGAGCCGCCGCGTCGACCTGCGTGCCGGCGCACACCCATTCGCCGCCGGCCAGACCGAGGTGGACCAGGAACAACTCGGGCGGCGCCGCCGGCAGTTGTGCCGCCGTAGCCGGGACGGCGGTGAGCCAGAGCCCGGACGGCAGCAGCTCCCCGTCGGCCCCGGGCCGGACCGCGGCCGGTGCGCGCCGTGGCTGGGACGGCGCGCCCGGCCCGGAGCCGGTCGCCGGTGCCGCGGGAGCGACGTGCAGGCCGGTCATGATGGCTCCCTCCCGTTCGAATGTCCGTCCGTGCAAGGGACTTCCGCGGGCTCGACGCGAGCGGTCTGGATCAGCTGCCAGCCGCGGCGGGTGCACAGCAACGCCCGCCCCGGCGGCAGGTGGCGCGCCCTGACGCCGCCGAGCAACTGGCCCTCGCTGGGCGGGCACGACAGCGCCACCTCGGGCGTGTTCAGCTCCTGCATCCGCCGCAGCAGCGGGTCCATGGACAGGCGCATCGACCCGGCGGCGGCGCGGGTCAGCACGACGTGCAGCCCGATGTCGGCCGCCTGCGGCAGCAGCGGCAGCAGCGGGTCCAGCGGCTTGTCCGCACCGGACACCAGGTCGTAGTCGTCGATGAGCACGAACAGCAGCGGGCCGCTCCACCAGTCCCGCCGGCGCAACTGCTCCGGCGTGACGTCCGGTCCGGGCAGCCGCGTCCGCAGCCCGGCGGCGGCCTCGTTGGCTGCCGCGCGCGTGCTGTCGCTCGACACGGCGAAACCGAGCCGCATGTCCGCCGGGATGTCGTCGAAGAGCTGGCGCCGGTAGTCGACGGCGAGGATGCGCGCCTGCGACGCGTCGAACCGCGTGGTGATACCCCGGGCCACCAGCCGCAGCAGGTTCGACTTGCCGCTCGCGGTGTCCCCGAGGCAGGTCAGGTGGGGCAGGCTGCGGAAGTCGTGCCACACCGGCCCGAGCCGCTGCTCGTCGAGGCCGAGCACCACCCGCAGCTCGCCCTCGCTCGGCGGCAGCTGGGCAGCCTCGACCACCGCCGGCAGCGTACGGACGGCGCGCGCGGACGGCCCGTTCCAGCCCTGCACGACGGCGGCGATGAGATGGTCCAACCCGGCCACGTCGGCGCCGTCGCGACGGCCGTCGATCCGTGGCACGGCGGCGAGGAAGTGCAGCTTGCCGTCGGTCAGGCCGCGCCCGGGCGCCTTCGGCACGGTCGCCGCGGCGCGCAGGTCGATCGCCGACTCGACCGGGTCGCCGAGCCGCAGCTCCAACCGCGTGCCGATCTTGTCGCGCATCGCGTGGTACACATCGGACCAGCGGTTCGCGCTCAGCACGAGATGGATGCCGTAGTTGAGGCCGCGCGTGGTCACATCGCGCATGGTGGCCTCGGCCGCTTCGAAGTCCTGCCGCAGCGTGAACCACCCGTCGACGACGAGGAACACGTCCCCGAACTCGTCGGTGACCTCGCCGCTCGCGCGCAGTGCGCGGTACGCGGCCATGCCGGTCACGTTCAGCTCGGCGAACCGGCGCTCCCGTGTGGACAGCAACTCGGTGATCTCCGAGATCGTGCGCATGACCCGTTCGGGGTCGTGCCGGCCGGTGACGCCGCCCACGTGCGGCAGCCCGGACAGCGCCGACAGCAGGCCGCCGCCGAAGTCGAGGCAGTAGAACTGCACCTCGGCCGGCGAGTGGGTCAGCGCTAGCGCGCAGACGAGGCTGCGCAGCAGCGTGCTCTTGCCGCTCTGCGGGCCGCCGGCGACGCCCACGTGACCGCCGGCGCCGGTGAGGTCGAGCGTCAGCAGGTCGCGGATCTGGTCGAACGGCTTGTCGATCAGTCCGATCGGGACGCGCAGGCCGCCGGCTTGGTCGTCGTCGACCGGGCGCAGGCCGTGCTCGGGATCGGGCAGCAGCGGCGGCAGGATCTCGTCCAGGGTCGGCGACACGTCCAGCGGCGGCAGCCACACCCGGTGCGCCGGCGGTCCCTGGTCGACCAGCCGCGACACAGCGACCTCCAGCACGGACAGCGCATTGCGACCGGCCGCGACGCCCGCGGCGATCTCGTCCGGTGCCGTGTCCTGCTTGGCCGGCTCGGGCAGCGGCAGGTAGGCCGTCCCGTACGGCTGCACCTTGCTCTGCACGACGTCCTGGCGGTGGGTTCGTCGCTTGGACCGGTACGCGCCGGAGACGTACGCGGCCTTGAACCGGGTCACGGTGGCGACGTCGGAGCGGAGGTAGCCGTTGCCCGGCTCGTTCGGCAGCTCGTACGCGTCTGGGATACCGATGACCGAGCGCGACTCCGAGGCGGAGAAGGTGCGCAGGCCGATGCGGTAGGAGAGGTGCCCTTCGAGCTGGTGGATGCGACCGTCGTCGACGCGCTGCGACGCCAGCAGCAGGTGCACACCGAGCGAGCGACCGAGCCGGCCGATCATGACGAACAGCTCGATGAAGTCGGCGTGCGCCGCGATCAGCTCGCTGAACTCGTCCACGACGACGCACAGGGTGGGCAGCGGGTCGAGCGGCGCCCCGTCCTTGCGGGCGCGCTCGTAGTCGCGCGCCGAGGCGTAGCTGCCGGCCCTGCGCAGCAGCTCCTGGCGGCGGATCAGCTCGCCGTGGATCGCCTCGCGCATGCGGCCGACCAGCGCCGCCTCGTCGGCCAGGTTCGTGATGAGCGCCGAGACGTGCGGCAGCCGGTCGAGGCCGACGAACGTGGCGCCGCCCTTGAAGTCCACGAGCACGAAGTTGAGCGTCTCCGACGAGTGCTTCAGCGCCAGCGCGGTGACCAGGGTGCGCAGCAGCTCGCTCTTGCCCGACCCGGTCGCGCCGATGAGCATGCCGTGCGGGCCCATGCCGCCCTCCGCCGACTCACGCAGGTCGAGCACGATCGGACTGCCGTCGGCGGTCACCCCGAGCGGCACCCGCAGCCGGTTGCTCGGCGCCAGCCTGGCCCACTCGGAATGGGCGTCGTAGCCTTCGAGGTCGGCGATGCGCAGCAGCGTGGTGAGGTCGAGGTCGGCGGTCAGCGAGACGTCGTCCGGCTCGTCCGGACCGCCGTTCGAATGCTTGCTGATGATGCGCGCGAGCGCCTGCGCGCGCGGCAGCGAGAGCCGGTCGGGAGTCGCCAGGCGGGTCCGGACCTCGCGGCCGACCCGGTCCTGTTCGAGCATGTCGACGCCGTCCCGGCTGACGTCCAGGGTCAGCCCCGGCGGACCACCGCGGCCGTGCGACACGCGCCGGCCGCCGATGTCGACCAGGACGCTGTTGGCGTACCCGGCGTCGGCGAACCGGGCGCCGGACGGGACGTCGCCGCCGTCGATGAGCACGGCCACGTAGGGTTCGTCGCGGGACGGCGTCGCCGTCGCGTCGAAGCGGTCCCGCTCGCTGAAGTCCGCGCCGAGCAGGCGCTCGAGCCCGTCCAGTGCGGGCGCGAACAGGCGCACGCCACCGGCGGCGTCGCGCTCGGCCCTGCTCTGGTTGTGCGGCAGCCACTTCAGCCACGCCCATTCCGGTTCGTGATCCTCGTCGACGCAGGCGGCGATGACCAGCTCGTCGGGGCCGTGGAAGCTGGCCAGCTGCGCCAGTAGGGAACGGACGACCGCACGGGCCGCGTCCCGGTCGCCGAGCAGCCGGATGCTGGCGAAGCCGCGCAGGTACACGGCGACCGGCTGGTCGGGCACCGACGTGTAGGCGCGCACGAACCGGCGGAGAGCCTTGGCGCTCACCGGCTCGAGGTCCTCCAGCGGCTTCGTCTGCAACGGTGCCATCCGGGCCGCCAGCCGCTGCGAACCGGTGCCGACCCGCAGCTCGGTGAAGTCCGGGTGGCTGGGACGGCGTTCCCACAGGCGGCTGGTCATGGCGAGCGACCACAACGAATGCGGATCCGGATGCCGCCAGGACAGTGCGTCGCGTTGCTGCTCGGCCATCTTGCGGACCCGGCGCCGGGTCTGGGACAGGTAGCGCAGGTAGTCCCGCCGCGCCCCGGACACCTTGAACTTCCGGTCGCCGCCGCTCATGAGCTGGGCCAGCACGGCGGTGAACCCGCCCGAGGCCATCATCGCGACGTACATCAGGCTTGTCCCGCCGCCGGTCCCGCCGCGCGCCGCGATCAGGCCCATCATCCCGACCATCACGATCATGGGCAGGATCATGACCATGCTCCGCATGCCGGCCGGCTGATGCTCCGGTAGTGCCGGCGGCTCCTGGAGTTGGACGTCGCCGTGCGGCATCTCCGGTCCGGACCGCCGTGGTGGGCGCTTGAACACCTTGCTGGACATGTCAGTTGCACGTCGCCGGACCGCCGACTGTTCGGTCCCGGATTTGCGGCGGCGGCGGTGAACACCAGGCCCGGGTCGTCGCGTGACAGGGCATGAGCAAGCTAGCCGCCGACGAGCTGTGCCGGTTGGTCATCGAGGGTCCGACGAGCCGGATCGACCTGTCGGTACCGAACTCCGTGCCACTGTGCGACCTGTTGCCCTCGATGCTGCATTGGCTCGGCCCCGAGCTGTCCGACGTGGGGCTGGACCACGCGGGCTGGGCGCTGCAGCGCCTGGGTGAGCCGCCGCTGGACGAAGACCTGTCCTGTGGCGAGCTGGGCCTGCACGACGGGGAGCGGCTGTACCTGCGGCCGCGGTCGTCGCTGATCCCGCCGCTGGACTTCGACGACCTGGTCGACGGCATGGCGAACGGGGCCGCCAAGCGGCCGGGGCTGTGGACGCCGCGGCACACCGAGCTGGCCGGGCACCTCGCCCTCGTCTTCTTCGTGGCGGTCAGCAGCGTGCTGGCGCTGCGGCTGCCGTCGCGAGTGTCGAGCCTGCTGGTGCAGATCCCGCTCGTGCTGGCGCTGCTGGGCGGCGCCGCGCTCACGACCTGGCGGAGCCGGGCCAAGCCGGCCTCGAACCTGCTCGGCGGGCTCGCGGTCGCGGCGTCGGTCGTGGCGGCAGTGCACGTCGCGCCTGTGGTCGGCCGGTACGGGCCGTGGTTCGGCGTCGTGCTCGCGGCCGGGTGCGGTGCGGTGATGATCGCGGCGGCCGCCGCCGTGGGCCGCATCGACCTGCTGCCGGCCATCGGCCTGCACGTCGTGCTGCTCGATGCGCTGCTCGCCCTCGGCGCCGGGCTGCTCGCCGCCGGCGTCGCCGGGCTGGCCGGCGTGGCGCTGGTCGAGACCGGAGTGGTGCTCACGCTGCGGCCGGGCGTTCCGGTGGCCGCGTTCCGGCTGGCCGGCCTGCGCATGCCTCCGCTGCCGCGGTCCACAGAGGACATCCAACGGGACAACGACCCCGAGCCGGGTTCGCAGGTGCGCGCGGCAGCGCTGCGCACCGACGCGTTCATGACGGCTGCCCTGGCCGCCGGAGGCGCCGTGCTGTCCGGGTCGCTCGCCGTGCTGGTCGCGTTGCCCGGCCCGTGGGGAGCGGCGTTCGCGGCGACCATAGCGGCCAACCTGCTGCTGTCCGCGCGGCCGCTCACCAGCGCCTGGCACCGGCTCGCCTGCGCCCTGCCCGCTGCTGTCACGCTGGCGGTCGGCTGCTACGTCCGCCTCCCGCACGCGCGGCCATTGGTGCCGGTGACGGTCGCGCTGGTGCTGGCGGTGTTCGCGATCGCCGCGCCGGCGCTGGCCCGCGCCGTGTTGCGCCGCCCGGTCAGCCCGCGGGTCGGGCGGCTGGGCGACATCCTGCAGACGCTGACGCTGCTCGCGGCCGCACCGCTTGCGGTCTTCCTGCTCGACCTGCTCGCCCTGGTCCGCCGGGTGGTGATGTGACATGCAGTCGCGGCGGGACATGGCCCACGCCCAGAAGTACCTCGGATCGCGGCTGTCCAGCGCGCTGCTGAGCGGCGACCCGGATGCGCAGGAGCCACCGAGCCGGCGGGACACCCGCGGCCTGGTCGGCGGCTTCGCGATCGCCGGCCTGCTGGTCGTGGCGATCGGCGCGTTCGCGCTGCTGTTCCCCAGCGGCTCGACCGCCTGGCAGCAGCCGAACACGCTCATCGTCGACGAGGCCGGCAGCGGCCGCTACTTCCTCGTCGACGGGCTACTGCGTCCGGTCCTCAACATGGCGTCGGCCCGGCTGATCGCCGGCGCGAACCTCAAGGTGGTCGCCGTGTCGGCGAAGACCCTGGCCGGCACGCCCCGCGGCGCCCCGCTGGGTATCGCCGGCGCGCCGGACGGGCTGCCGACCGCAGGTCTGCCTCCGGGTGTGTGGCGCGACTGCGCGACGACGCCGAACGACCCGCTGCCGGCGAGCGGGTCGGTCCGCGACGTCGTCGAGATCGCGTCGGCCGATGCCGGTACGCCGGCCGAGCCGCTGCTCGTGCGGGCGGGGGCGACGCGGTACGTCGTCATCGGCGGGAAGGCCCACCGGGTCGCGGTCGACGTCAGCGAGCAGTGGCTCGCGCTGCTGCCGCGCGGCGGCGATCTCGCGCCGCTCGACGTGCCGCACGCGGGGCAGCCCGGGCCGGAGATAGACGGCAAGGCGCCTCGCATCGGCCAGCTCTTCGACACGGCCACCAGTCACGACAGCACCGGCCATTTCCAGCTCCGCGCCGACGGCCTGCTCATGCTGTCCCCGCTGCAGTTCCAGCTCGCCGCCGCGCAGCAAGGTGGCCAGCGCGCCGTCCTGTCGGCGTACGCACTCGCCCACGCCAGCCGTGCGGTCGCCCCCGCCGGCGCGGCGGACATGCCGGCCGAGGTGCCGGCGGTCGGACAACCCCAGGCGGGCCAGGTTCCGTGCGTCCAGACGCGGCCGGCCCGCGAAGCGGCCGACCCGCAGGTCGTGCTCGCTCCGCTGGCGACCGGGGCACACCCCGCCCCGCCGGCAGGCAACACCTACGCGACGCCGACGACCGCGGTGCTCGTCCCGCCCGCCCGCGGTGCGGTCGTCGCCACCCGGCTTCCCGACTACACGACGTTCTCCAACGTCTACCTCGTGAGCGACGACGGGTCCGCCTCGCCCATTGCCGACAGCAATGCGCTCAGCGCCCTCGGGTACTCGCTCGACCAGGTCGTCCTGGTCACCCCCCAATGGCTCAGCCTGCTGCCGCCCGGACCGGAGCTCGCCAAACCGGCGATTCCCGTGCCGACCGGCCGGTCGTCCAGCGGGACCTGAGAAATACACCCACGCCGCCCGGCACCCGGCCGGCGGCATACCGCAAGGAGGATGCAAATGCCCCAGACATTCGATCCGGTGACCACGCAGAAGATGCTCAGCGCGTACGACGACGCGCAGGCGCTCTACACGAACGCAATCACCACGGTGGACCACCTGACCGACGAGAGCAAGGTCTACTGGAAGGGTGCGGCCGGCGACACCTACCGGGGGGAGCTGGCGGGATGGTCGTCCGGCGTCCGGACCGTCAAGGGAGGGCTCGACAAGCTCCAGGAGGCGATGAACTACTGGAAGCAGCGTTCGGTCCAGACCGAAGGCGACAACATCACCACCGGCACGGGCTGGCACTCCGGACACTGATCGGGCGCCACCCCTCGACAGAGCAGATATCTGCCTACGACGGTCGTCGGGGCAACCACACCAGGAGGACAGCATGTACGACGGTTTCTCGTTCGACCCCAACTTCGCGCAGGACACCGTGCCCGAGCTGCAGAGGTACGACCCCCAGTTCGAGACGACACTCCAGACGCTCCAGACCGCCATGACGAACTTCATGAGCACCAACGACGGCGACGACCACATGGACCTTTACCAGGAGGCCCAGACGGCTTTCCAGCAGGGCCATGACAACCACAAGACCTACCTCCAGAACGGCTACCGGGCGCTCGACAAGATCATCGATCAGTACCACTACAACGACCAGTCGGGGGCGCAGGGCTTCGGCGGCGCCATCCAGCGCTACCCGTAACGGATACCGGCACGAAGAAAGGAGGGATCATGAGCGACCCGATCGTGATCGACCATGACACGCTGCAGAGGCTGAGCAACCTCTGGTCCCAGCGGCAGCACGACGCCGAGGATCGCCAGAAGCCGTTCACCTGGGACGACGGGGCGCACGGCAATCTCGGGATCGCATGGGTTACGAAGCTGGGCGTCGACGGCTACCAGCTAGGCAAGGAAATGAGCGACGGGATCGAGGGGATCCGCAGCAACCTCGCGGACCGGATCAAGAAGTTCGGCGACCACGCGTACGAGTTGCACTGGGGTCTGGACAACCTCATGCGGAACTCGGAGGCGTGCGAGCACTTCAACCAGATGACCGCCGACGGGTTCAACGCCGCGTTCCCCCAGGCCGGCGGCTGACCCCAGGTCCACGGGTACCGGGCGGCCGCCGCGCCGCCCGGGCCCGCGGACGCGCCGGGACGGCGTCCACGAAGCCAGGAGAAGGCATGCCGAACGAGACTTTCGCCGAGATCATCAAGCGCATTCTCGGCTATGACTTGGCCGACCAGAGCGCCGAGAAGATCCGCGACAGCGGCGCGCCGTGGCTGCAATGGAAGGACGGCGGCGAGCGAGACTACTTTGGCGCGAGGAGCATCCCGGAAAAGCAGGCCGGCGAGCTCCAGTTCTGGAAGGTGCATCCGTTAAGGGGCGTGGCCGAGCATCCGAACCTCGAGTGGAGCACCATCACGATCACGATGGGCAAGGACGGCGGTCTCGGCAAGGCCCAGGACTTCTGGACGAAACTTCCGGGGGCACTCGGCGATCTCATCGGTCGTGGTGCCGCATCCGTTTTCAGCGCGGACATGTTTGCGCTCAACCGGAACGTACTGTTCGACGCGGCAGCATGGACCAATGACATATACGCAGTGGTTTCGGATGAGTCGAAGCAGCTTCAGGAAGAGGACGGTGGGTTCAAGGGAGCGGCGTACAAGGAGTTCCAACGGCACGTGGACAACGCGAACAACAAGTTCCTCAACGTGCAGCAGGACATGGAACGCTGGCGGGGGACGCTGCGGGACGCGGTCGAGGCCGCGTACGCCTTCGAAAGGGCCGTGACCGATGTTGCCAACGCGGTCGCCAACTCGGCGTCACCGTTGAGTTCGCTCGCCCGGACCCTGGGCAACGCATCGCTGTGGTTCGACGCGGCCAAGACCAACACCGGCAACGACATCTACAAGAGTGGGGTCGGGGGGCAGACCAATGCGACGCACGGCTCGGCGGTCGACCCGGTTATTCCCGACGACTATTATGCGTTGCTGATCGATGTGGATGGTCGGGGTGGCCTGGACACCATGCACGAGGACACCTGGCCGATCATCGACCACAAGGTGCGCACGATCTTCGCCGACGGCATCCACAAGGCGGCGCAGCCGCTGTTCGACGCCGCCAGCAGGCTGGACACCGCGCTCGAAAACGCCAACGGGGCCGTGGTTTGGTACACGCCCCCGCCCGACACGCCGCCGCCGCCCCCGGAGCAGGACAACTCGATCGGCGACCTCGCCAACTCGATCTTGAACATGGCCAACTCGTTCGGGGGCGGGCTCAACGAGATGGCGGGCGGGTTCAACGAGCTGGCGGGCGGGTTCAACGAGATCGGCGGTGGGCTCGACCAATATGGCAATGACATCCACGGCGCCCTAGACCAGTACGGCAACAGCCTGAACGGCCTCGGCGATGGACTCAACGGCCCTGACACGGCGCCAACCGGCGGCGCAACCGGCACCGAGGGACTCCTCAACAGCGACGGACTCACCGTCCCCAACACCGGCGGAGTAGCCGGCACCGACGGACTCCCCAGCACCGACAGCCTCTCCGTCCCCAGCACCGGCGGCGCAACCGGCACCGACGAACTCCTCAACAGCGACGGACTCACCCTCCCCAGCACCGGCGGCGCAACCGGCACCGACGGGCTGCTGGGCGCCGGATCGGGCCTCGCGGGTGACACCCCGCTCACCGACCTCGCATCGCCCGGCTCGGACGCGGCGGCGGCCGGCGCCGCGCTCGGCTCGCTCGGCTCGCTCGGCTCGGTCGGCTCCCCGGCGACGCTCGACAACCTGGACAGGAAGCAGCTGCGTGCCCTCGCCGCCGGCGGTGGCCTGGACGACGAGCCCATCACCGCGCAGGACCGGGCGGTCCTCGCCGCCAACGGGAACCCGGTGACATCCGGCTCGAACCTCGGCGACCTGTCGGCGGACCAACTCGACATCCTGCAGAAGCACGGCCTGCTCCCGCAGGATCCGCTGACGGCCCAGCAGCAGCAGATCCTCGCCGACAACGGGCTGGCGCTGCCGGCCGGCGCCGGTGCGGTCCCGAAGCTCGACATACCGGAGCCGAGCGCGTCGAGCCTGCCCGCCGAGACAGCGCACAGCGCCTTCCCGACCGGCGCGGGTGCGGCATGGGCGGGATGGGCGGCCCGGGCGCCGGCGGCGACAAGGAACGGGAGCGTACGACCTGGCTGGTCGAGGACGAGGAGGTCTGGGGCACCGACCCGGACATGGCGCCGTCCGTCATCGGACGCGGCGGCGGCGGGGACGCCCCGGACCGAACACACCACGCACCGAACGACGGAACCTTCGTGCAGCCGGAGCGCCAGCAGACCCGCCGGCGCAGGGAGGGCTGAGATGAGCTTCGCAAACTTCGACGACATGCTCCGCCAGTTGCTCGGAGTCGACCTCGGCGGGCAGTCGATCACCAGCATCACCGCCGACGGCGGCGGACCGTGGCTGCGCCTCGTCGAGCTG
>WNFV01004811.1_pt1 | contig 16603 bp, 16 predicted proteins | sample 5400101 | NCBI WGS metagenome assembly WNFV01 (sample SAMN13153361, study PRJNA577476) | soil metagenome | isolation source: 115 cm soil or saprolite under grassland replicate 1 | place: USA:California | collected 2016-06-15
CAGGCCCCTGCCCGTGCGCAGCGCATACAGCACCGGCAGCTGGCGCCCGGCCAACGGGTGGAAGGGATGGGTGACCACCAGTGAACCGCACCGAGAACCGGACGGGCGCATCGTATGGAGTGACGATTCCCGCCGACGTCGAGTATGAGGACCGGTTGGTGTTCGGCCTCACCGCACGCCAGCTCGCCATCCTGGCCGGCGCCGGTGTCCTGGCCTGGCTGTTGGCCATGGCCTTGCGGCTGTTGATGCCGCTGCCGGTCGCTGCCGGGTTGGCGCTGCCGGTCCTCGGAGCTGGCCTGCTGTTGGCGCTCGGCCAGCGCGATGGGCTCTCGCTGGACCGGCTGGTGGTGGCCGCGCTCCGCCACGCCCGCGCGCCGCGCCGCCACGTCCCCGCTCCCGAGGGCATACCGGACCTGCCCGCCCTGCTCCGCTCGATCCACACCCCGCCGGCACTGGCGCCGCTCAGTCTGCCAGCCGGCCGGATCGACCCTGACGGGGTCGTCGATCTGGCGGGCGACGGCGCGGCGCTGCTGTGCCGGGCGACGACCGTCAACTTCGCGCTGCGCACGGAGCCTGAGCAGGAGGCGCTGGTCGCCGCGTTCGCGCGGTTCCTCCACGCGCTGTCGGGCCCGGTCCAGCTCGTCGTCCGAGCGGAACGGATCGATGTCGGGTCGCTGGTCGGCGAGCTGGAGCGGGCTGCGGGCGAGCTGCCGCACCTGCAACTGGAGCAGTGCGCACAGGACTACGCCCGCTTCCTCGGCGAGCTGGCCCGCCGCCGGGACGTGCTGCGTCGGGAACTGCTCGTCGTCTTCCGCGAGCCACGAGCCCAGGGCACTGGCGCGCGGCTGCTGCGCCGCGCCGAGGAGGCCTCCAGCCTGCTCGCTCAAGCGGGGATCACGCTCACGCCGCTCGACCAGACAGCCGCCACCGAAATTCTGGCCCGCGCCACCGATCCCGACACACCACCCCAACCCGCCGGACTCGCACCCCCCGACGACACCATCACCAGGAGCCGCGGATGCTGACACTGCCAGCATTGGTCCGCCGCGCTGGCGTGGCGGCCAAGGAGTCCCGAGGCTGGCCGCTCGGCCCGGACGCGCTGGAGGTCGGCTCCCGGTGGCTCCGAGTCGGCGAGACCTGGCGCCGTACCCTGGCGGTGACCGGCTATCCCCACGAGCTCGGGCTGGGCTGGCTCGAGCCGGTGCTCAACGCTCCCGGCACCCTCGATGTCGCCGTGCACGTCGAGCCTGTCCCCACACCGGTCGCCGCCGAGCGGCTACGCCGCCAGCTCGCCCGGCTTGAATCCACCCGCCGCCTGGACGCCGACAAGGGCCGCCTGGTCGACTTCCAAGCCGAAGCCGCCGCCGACGACGCCGCGGAGCTTGCCCGCCAGCTCGCCCGCGGCGAGGGCCGACTGTTTCGGACCGGCCTTTACCTGACGATCCGGGCCGACGACCTGGCGACCCTGGAGGAGCAGACCGAGGCGATCCGCGCCCTGCTCGGCTCCCTCCTGCTCGACAGCCACCCGGCGACCTTCCGCAGCCTGCACGGCTGGACCACGACCCTGCCGATCGGCATCGACTCGCTGAGGCTGCGGCGCACGCTCGACACTCAGGCGCTGGCCGCCTCCTTCCCGTTTGCCTCCCCCGAGCTGCCCAACGCCCACGGGGTGCTGTACGGGCGCAACGCCGCCAGCCAGGGGCTGTTGCTGTGGGACCGCTTCGCCCAGCCCAACTACAACGCAGTCATCCTGGCCCGCTCCGGCGCCGGCAAGTCCTACCACGCCAAGCTGGAGGTCCTCCGCTCGCTGTACCGAGGCGTCGAGGTCTTCATCATCGACCCAGAGCAGGAGTACCAGCGGCTGGCAGACGCGGTCGGCGGCGCCTACCTCCGCCTCGGCGCTCCCGGTGCGCGGCTCAACCCCTTCGACTTCCCGCACGACGGCGGAACCGACGCGCTGGCCCGCCGCGCGCTGTTCCTGCACACCCTCATCGCGGTCATGCTCGCCGCACCGCTCAGCCCGCAGGAAAGCGCCACCCTCGACCGTGCGATCCTGGCCGCCTACCAGGTGCGCGGCATCAGCGCCGACCCCCGGACTCACGCTCGACCCGCGCCCTTGCTCAAGGACTTCGCCGCGACTCTGGAGGCGGACGGGGATGGCGCCGGGCGTGACCTGGCCGCCCGGCTGGCGCCGTTCACCACCGGATCGCACCGAACGTTGTTCGACGGCCCGACGACCGTTCGCGCCGAAGGCCATCTGGTGGTCTTCTCGCTGCGCGAGCTGCCCGACGAGTTGGCCGCGCTCGGCACCCTGCTCACGCTCGACACGATCTGGCGCCGAGCCGCCGACCCGGCCCGCCGGCGCCGCAGCCTGGTGCTGGTCGACGAGGCCTGGCTGCTCATGCAGGACCCGATCGGTGCCCGCTACCTGCTGCGGCTGGCCAAGAGCGCGCGCAAGCACTGGACCGGCCTCACCGTGGTGACGCAGGACGCCGCTGACCTGCTCGGCAGCGACCGTGGCCAGGCCGTGGTCGCCAACGCCGCCACCCAGGTCCTGCTCGGCCAGTCCCCACAGACGATCGACGCACTCGCCAGCGCGTTCCACCTCTCCCAGGGGGAGCGGGCGTTCCTGCTGGCCGCCAGACCAGGCGAAGGAATCCTGCTGGCCCCACCCCACCGCGTCGCCTTCAAGAGCCTCGCCAGCGACGCCGAGCATCACCTGGTCACCACAAATCCGGCCGAACTCGCCCAGTTCCCCGAGGACGCCGAGGATGCCGGGTGACCCGTGTAGTGGCCGCGGCCGTCGTGCTCATGCTGCTGCCGGCGGTCCTGCTCGCCGCGACGGTCGGTGCGACAACCGGCGACGAGGATGTCGGCTTTATGGGTGCGGCGGACGGTGGAGCGGTTGGGCTGGCCGCCGCCGCGCAGCTAGCGGGCTTTCGCGGCGCAGCGCTCCGGGTCTCGGTGGCGGTGGGTCTGGCGGAATCTGGCGGCAACGTTAGCGCCAGGCGGCCGAACCCACCGACTCCTGGCTGCCCCGGTGGTTCGGTGGACCGGGGGCCGTGGCAACTCAACGACTGCTACCACGCCGAGGTCCCCGACGGCTGTGCCTATCAGCTCGCCTGCGCCGCCGCCCAGACCTACCGCATCTCCGCGGCGGGCACCGCCTGGGCCGCCTGGACCACCTTCACCACCGGCGCCTACCAGGCCGAGCTCGGCACCGCTGACGAGGCAATCGCCACCCTCGCCGCGCCCAGCGCGGACGGCGGCATCCCGCCGGGCTTCGGCACCCCTGGGCCATGCGGGCTCGCACCCGCCGCCGACTACACCCGCCACCTGGTCACCGAGCTATTCGGCATCACCAACATCGGCGGCTGCGCGCTGTTCTCCGGCCACATCGCCTACTCCGACCACTACCCCGACGCCAACGGCCAAGCCCATGCCATCGACGTCATGACCGGCACGAACACCGGGCTCGGCGCGCAGGTCGCGACCTGGGCCGCCGCCAACGCCGGGTCGCTTCAGGTCAAGTACGTGATTTTCGCCGGCCAGATCCTCGACTTCCGCGAGCCCACGCCCACTTGGCGTGCCTGCCGCGACCCCAGGTCGAGTTGCGCCAAGGAGCACTTCGACCACGTCCACATTTCGTTCCTGGCCGGTTAGCGGTCGATCGGTAGCTCTTCCGGGCCGTGCGTGCCGGTCACCGAAAGAGGTGGAGTTGACCCAGCCGCTTGTCCAGGGACCCAACGATCGTGGAGTCGTCTTCTTCGTCGGGCTGTTCGATGACCCACAGGTCCGCATTGTCGAGCCAGTCGTGCACCCACTCGACGAAGTCCCTGCCCTCGTCCCGGAACTGCATCCAGCTCCCACGGTTGGGGTCGTAGCGGATCATCCGCAGACCTTCACCGGGCTCGCAGCCCACGCACGAATAGATCGCGTAACCCCAGTGGCATATTGGCAGCAAGCGCTCCGGCCAGTACCACCCATGCCGGGCGTTGTACGACCGGCGGCGCACGTAGCCGTCCACTGCGGTGCCTCTCTGATCGTCGGTCGCCCCACCGTCCAGTCCGAGCAGCCCGTAGCCCGGGCCGAATCCTCCGTTGGCGACCAGCGAGAACACGCGCTGCGCGGCGGCGGCAGGCCGAACCCCAAGCGCCGCTCGGACTCGCCGATCTGCTCTGGCGTGGCCGGCGGCGCAGGGCGGTAGTCGCCCGGCGTCCAACCAGCCACCCCCAGCACCCGACCGGGATCGCCGGCCGCCTGCCGCAGGGCCCGCAGCAGGTCGTCGTCCAGTTCCATTCGTTGTCCCTCCTCAGCGTCGACAACCTCACACGGTTGGCGGACAGGCAACGCTACCGCCCGCCGTCGACAGCGCCACGCGAGGAGGGCGACCAAGGCCCCGACCAGCAAGCCTCCCCGGGCAACTCGGAAGGAGGTCTTCCTGTCCGCCTTCTCGACACCATCAAAGCAGGGATCACCGGAGTATTCATCGCGAATATTGCCCTACTACGAGCGTGACGGGATCAGCATCTACCACGGCGACATGCGCGACGTACTGCCCTGTATCCAGGCCGCCGACCTGGTTGTGACCGACCCGCCGTATGTGATCGGGCTCGCCTCGTCGGTGCAGGAGACTAGCGAGGTCGGCGGCTGGGCTGACCTGATGAACGCGGCCACCTGGTATGGGACCTGGCTGGCCGAGTGCGGGCGGCTCACCGCGCTGTCGGGCGCGGCGTGGGTGTTCAACAGTTGGCGCAGCTTCCCGGCGCTGGCGCGGGGTGCCCGGGAGGCGCGCTGGCCGATCCAGTCGTTGCTGGTGTGGGACAAGCAGAGCATCGGGACGGGCCTTCGCGGTCTGCGACCCCGGTACGAGCTGGTCGCGCTGTTCGCCCACCGCCGTTTCTCGATCCCGGACCGCACGATCACCGATATCTACACGTGCCGCTGGCCGGCGGGCTGCAAGCCTACCGGCCATCCCGCTGAGAAGCCGGTGCCGCTGCTCCGCTACCTGATAGAGATCAGTGGCGGGCACCTCGTGCTCGACCCATTCGTTGGCTCAGGCTCCACTCTGGTCGCCGCCAAGCAGCTCGGACGCTCCGCGGTCGGCATCGAGCTGGAGGAGCGTTGGTGCGAGTTGGCGGCCAACCGCTTGGAGGCGACCGCTCCCGCCAGCGATGGGACTGACGGCGGGCAGGTGCCGCGGTGAGGCCCTTCTTCGAGGCGGATGGGATCAGCGTGTATCACGGTGACTGCCGCGACGTCCTCCCGGAGCTTCCGGCCGGGTCGGTGGATCTGGTGCTGACTGATCCGCCGTATGGCAAGCAGTTCGTCGGCGAGGGCCGGGCGATCAGGAAGGTCAATATCCGCGCCGACGGTGCCAGGCAGGGTGTGCGCGTGGTCCGCCAAGCGCTGTTCGCGGCGCTGCCGCTGCTGAAGGTGGACGCGCACGTGCTGGTGTTCTGCCACTGGGAGTCGTGGCCGGACTTCTACGACGCGATCTGTCCGCTGATCCCGATCAAGAACGCGCTGGTGTGGCACAAGGACCGCGGCGGGGCGGGGGACACCGAGATGGAGTACGCCCGCGACTACGAGGTCATCCTCTACGGCGCTCAGGGCCGGCGCCGAATTGGTGGTCGCCGCGACGCGGCGGTGATCCGGGGGTTCCCTCCGGTCGGCGCCAAGCGACTGCACCCGACCGAGAAGCCGGTCGGACTACTGGAGTACCTGATCGGCAAGCATTGCCCGCCCGGGGGCCTGACGCTGGACTCGTTCGCCGGAGCCGGCTCGACCCTGGTGGCAGCCAAGCAGCTCGGGCGCGGTGCGGTCGGCGTCGAGATCGACCAGCGCTATTGCCGCATCACCGCCGACCGCCTGAACCGGCAAACGTACCCGGCCGCCCAACACCCCGCGTAGCACGCCGAGACGACCAGTCCCGACTCGACAATCGTCCCGCCTTGGGAGGTCACGCTGTCTCTTGCTGCCGCGTTCGTGCTGCTGCCCGAGTCCCTGAAATCGGCGTCAGGCCGCGACCCCTCCGACAGTCCGTTCGGCCGGTTCCTGCTTCACCCTGGCCAAACCTTGCGCAGCGCTGGCGAACAGCTCCTGACCGCCGCCGCGGCGATCTTGCAGCACGTCTGGCCGGAGCTGCTCGCGGCCGTGGTGGTGCTCGTGGCCGGGGCTGTGGCTCGGCGCGCCTGGCAGGCGCGACGGCTGGCCGACGGAGCCCGCTGCGTCACGATCCTGCTCCCGCCAGCGGTCGACGCCGCTGGCGCGCAGGCGCTGTGGGCGAATCTGCACGGGCTGATCCGCCCTTCCTGGCGGGTCCGCCTTGCGGGCCAGCCGCACCTGGCGTTCGAGTTGGTCTGGACGCCCCGGCGCGTCGAGATTTGCCTGTGGGTCCCGGGCACTGTCCCGCCGGAGCTGGTCGAGCGCGCGATCGCGGCTGCCTGGCCTGGTGCGCAGACCAGGACCGAAGCACCGAAGCCGCCGGTGCCGCTGCAGGGATCGGCCGCGGGTGGGGAGTTGCGGCTGGCTCAACCTGAATGGTTCCCGCTCAGCCTCGACCAGCCGGCCGATCCCTTGCGGGCGGTGTTCGGCTCGGTGGGAGGCCTGCGCGAGGGAGAGGCCGCCTGCGTGCAGGTGCTTGTCCGTCCGGTCGGCGCGCGGCGACTGGCCCGCAGCCGCCGTGCTGCCCGGGCGCTCCGCATCGGCCAGAGCGCGACCCGTGCAGGCAGGCTGCTGGATCTCCTCAGCCCGGGTCCCTCTGGAGGCCGCCGAGCTGGCGACGATCCCACCGTCGCGCCGGACGTTCGGATGATCCTGGCCAAGGCTGCCGGGCAAGGCTGGGAAGCCGTGGTCCGATACGGCGTCTCCTCACCGGCGCAAGGCCCCGCCACCCGTCGCCAGCTCCGCGGCCGCGCACACGCGCTAGCCGCCGGGTACGCGGGCCTGGACGGACGCAACCGGCTCGAGCGCCACCGCCTCCGCCGGCCGGCGCGCGTACTGGGCGCGCGGCGGCTGCGCCGTGGGGATCTGGTGTCGGTCGCCGAGTTGGCTACGCTCGCCCACCTGCCGACCGACGCGGCCGTGCCCGGGCTGGCCCGCGCCGCCGCCCGCACGGTCGCACCCGCTCCGTGGCTGCGCACGCTCGGCAAGGTTCTCGGCGACGCGGACGCCGGACCGCCACGCCCGGTCGCGATCACCGCTGCCGACGCGCGCCACCATCTCCACGTCGTGGGCGCCACTGGCGTCGGCAAGTCGACCCTGATCGTCAACATGGTCCTCGACGACGTCGCGCAGCGCCGAGGCGTGGTCGTGGTCGACCCCAGTGGCGACCTGGTCAACGACCTGCTCGATCGGCTCCCGGCCGAGGTCGGCGAGCGGCTGGTGCTGCTGGACCCGAGCGAGGACCAAGCGCCGCCGATCCTCAACATGCTGGACGGGCCAGATCCCGACCTGGCCGTCGACCACGTCGTCGGGATCTTCAGCCGCATCTACGGTTCCTACTGGGGACCCCGAACCGACGACATCCTGCGCGCCTGCTGCCTGACGCTGCTGCGGCAGCCGCACGGCGAGGTGACCCTGGCGCATGTGCCCCGGCTGCTCGGCGATGCCGAGTTCCGCCGACCCTACATTCAGGCGGTCGCCTCCGACGCCGGGCTGGAGAGCTTCTGGAGCTGGTACGAGCAGCTCACTGGCTGGGCCCGCGCGCAAGCTGTCGGCCCGGTCCTCAACAAGCTCCGCGCGTTCTTCCTGCGCCCCTTCGTGAACCGCGTCGTCGCCGGCGGCGCTTCCAGCTTTGACCTCGACCAGCTCCTCGACGACGGCGGGGTGCTGCTGGCCCGCGTCCCCAAGGGCCTGCTGGGGGAGGAGACCAGCCGCCTGCTCGGCAGCTTCGTGCTTTCCAAGGTCTGGCAGGCCGCGACCCACCGCGCCAGGGTGGGGGAGCCCGCCCGCCGCGACATGTGCGCCTACGCCGACGAAGCGCACAATTTCCTGAACCTGCCGATCCGCTTCGACGAGGCGCTGGCCGAGGCGCGCAAGTACCGCCTGTCGCTTTGCCTGGCTCACCAGTACGTCGGCCAGCTCCCCCGCGAGCTACGCGAGGCGATCAGCGCGAACGCGCGGAACAAGCTCATCTTCGCCGTCTCGCCCGAGGACGCCGCCACCCTGGAGCGCCACGTCGCCCCGGAGCTGTCCGCGCACGACCTGTCCAACCTCGGCGCCTTCCAGGTCGCCGTACGTCTGGTCGCCAGCGGCGCGGAGCAGCCCGCCTGCACGCTTCGCACCAGATCCGCACCCGCGGCCATTCCCGGCCGCGCCAGCGACCTGCGCGCCCGGGCTCGGCAACGGTTCGGCCGCACCGACCAGCAGCGCCACCACCAGGGCGTTCGCCAACAGGTCGGCGCCGACGAAGCCGCCGCCCGCCAACACCCCGGCTCTGCCGCCGACACCGGCATCGCCACCACGCCAACACCCACCAGCGGCGCCAACAGGAGGCAGCACCAGTGACCAACACCGCCACCCGGCCCACCAACAAGGCCACCCGGCTCGCCACGGTCGCCCACCGCCTCACCGACCGGGACCGGCGGCTGTGCCGGTTGGTCTGGGAGCACCGCGTCCTCACCACCGAGCAGGCCACCGACCTGTGCTTCCCCAGCCGCAACGCCGCCACCCACCGGCTCGTCCAGCTCACCCGTCTGGGCATCCTGGACCGCTTCCGCCCCTTTCGGCTCACCGGCTCCTCGCCCTACCACTACGTCCTCGGCGAGCTGGGCGCCCAGATCCTCGCCGCCGAACGTGGCCTGTCGGTGAGCGAGCTCGGCTACAACCGCACCCAGATCCTGGCCATCGCCCACAGTCAGCACCTGGCCCACCAGGTCGGCGTCAACGGCTTCTTCGCCGCGCTGGCCGCCGCTGCTTACCGCCGGCCAGACACCACCCTGCTGGCCTGGTGGTCCGAGCGTCGCTGCGCCCAACGATGGGGACGCCTGGTCCGCCCCGACGGCTTCGGCCGCTGGGCTGAGGGCCGCCACACCGTAGAGTTCTTCCTTGAGTGGGACGCCGGCACCGAGACCGTCGCCAGAGTCGCCGCCAAGCTCCGCGGCTACGCCGACCTGGCCGCCGGCTCCGGCATCTGGACCCTCACCCTGCTGTGGCTGCCGAGCCCCGCCCGCGAGGCCGAGATCCGCCGCGCCATCACCACCTCGCCTGTCCCCGTCGCCACTGCCCACGGCTTGGTCACCGACCCCTCCGCCGCCGTCTGGCTCCCAACCGGCACGCAGACCCGCCGCGTCCGTCTCGCGGCCCTCGCCAGCCGCGGCGACCGATAGGGCTCGTTCCTCAAGGTAGCTGGTCCACCCTGACGGCGCCGGCTCGGCTGCCTCGTGCTCGCCGACCGGAGGCGCGCCAGTGGCCCGTCGAGCATCCGCAACAGGCCGAGCAGGTGCCCACGCCCCTGGAAGCGGTGATCCCGTGCTCACTTTGCGACACCGAGGCCTGCCGCACCTCCAGGGCGGCGGCTAGCTTCTCCTAGGACAGTTCGACAGAAATAGCCTTATACTCTCGAACCATGCCAAGTGGCATCGATCCATAGGCGAACCCTGGAAGGGCTGGGCCGTGCTTTCTCCCTATCAGCGGTTCTCAGCGGTCTGCATGCGAGGGCACGTCATCGAGGATCTGCTCGGTCTTGAAGAGGCTACTCAGGTCATGCCCAACTGTCGTCGGTGCGGCGCTCCAGTGCTGACAGAGTGCTCTGACTGCTCGGCTCGGATTCTCGGTCATCGACCTATCGAGTGGATGGCGACCGATGACCGGCGTTCCCGCTGGGACAACTGGCAGTGGATCAAGCGCGTCTTCTTGGGCAGACATCGGCCCGACCCCTTCTGTTGGAACTGTGGGAAGCCATACCCTTGGGCCACGCGGGAGCAGCGGATCGGGCATCTCTATAACCTGATCGACTTCCAGGATGATCTCGATGAGGCTGACCGCCTGACGATCACTGAGCAGGTCGCCGTATTGTCGAAGCCGGAGGCGTCAGACGAGCAGCGGATAAAGGCTGGCAATGTCATCAAGCGGCTTGCGCCGAAGATGTGGGAGGCCGCGTTGCCGATCCTGCAAACCGTGCTGTCAGCCGAGATCCGGCGGCAGTTATTATAGGATTGCCCTGGGTTGTAATTCCAGCCGTGGCTGTGACCTCAATCGGGATGCGTGGTGAAGGGCCAACAGCAATGTCGAGCGAGGCGCCGATCCCTCTACCTTTCTTCCTACCGATCGGTCTACCGCCCGGGCTACCAGCTATAGACCGGTAGATCCTGACCGATCCAAACGCCCAGCTCACGACCCCGTTGCGCGTCGCCAACACCGGGCCGACTGCCAGCCGGCTATGGGACGGGGGCGCCTTCGGCGTGCTGCGCTTCGCTCCGCATCCCATAGCTCGGCTGGCCCCACCCGCCCGGGGGTGGTGTGCGGCGGGCGGCCTCGCTCCCCTCCCCCACCGCCGCCGGCGCATCCTCCCGACGCTGCTGGCCTACCTCCGGGCGAATGCTTCCGTGCGTCGTCCGCGGACTCGCCTCTGCGGAGCGCGTCTCGCAAGGCTGCGCAATCGCTCTTGGGCCGTCGCGCGGCCAAGCTCAGAGTCTCGTTCTCCTCGCGCTCGCGTGCGGTTGACCTGCGCGAATAGCGTCAAGCCAATCGCAGATTGATCTTGACCTTGGCCAACTTGAAGTGCTATTGTCGTTGTGCAGGCGGGCAGTATGCCCGCCCCGCGATCGGGCAGAGAGTCCGAGGGAGGTCAGCATGCCGCGTGCCGTTGTCTTTGCTCCGCATTTCATCGGGCAAGAGCCGGAGGGAGGGTCTGTTGGCAGCCTCGGCCCGGGCGCCTACGAGGGGCTGCGCGTGAGTCTTCGCCGCAGGCATCAGCGGGACTACTCCAAGCCGGTGAAGGTCACGGAGCGGATGGTCTGGAACGAGGAGAGGCAACGCTTCGATTGGCGCGAGATCCGCCGCTTCTCCTACCGGCGGGATGACGAGTCCGATCCGATCCTCGTCAAGGTGACCGGGGCGTACACGGTCTATTGCGGGCAGGGCTGGGAGCACACGGTGCTCATCGACCAGTCCGAGCGCGTCTACCCGCGTGACGACTTCTGGGAGAACGCATACCGCGCATGGAGGGAACACGACTCCAACGCGGCGGCGGACCTCGCGGCCGAGCTGGTCGAGTACCAGCTCGAAGACTGGTCCGACCCCTGTGACGAGATCCCGGACGAGTGCCCGTTGTGTGGCTTCAACCTGGCCAAGAACGACTACCCGACCACGCACGAGGATGGCGCGGGCAACGATTGCCCCTACATGGTGGTGCAGTAGCGCGAAGTATTCACGGCGAATACAGGACCGCGATGGCGAGCAGCAAGCTCGCCAAGAGGATTCGGGCAGCAAGCCCGGAAAGGATCGCCAGATGACAACCATCGGCTACGTCTACGACGCTGCCATTCACTGCCTCGGCTGCGCCCACAACAGGTTTCATGGTGCTGAGGAGTCCAGCGCGAAGGACTCGGAGGGCAACGAGGTCCGGCCGATCCTCGACATTGCCGAAGACTGCTACCTCGACCATTGCGACGACTGCCAGGAGCCTCTGATCGACCACGATTGCGACGAGCACGAGCGCTGGGAGGTCGGCTACGACGGGAGCGACATCGCGGACTCCGCGCGCTTCCAGGACCACGACGACGCCAAGCGATGGCTGATCCGCGAGCTCGAGGAGCAGGCGGACAACGTCGATTCGTGGGCCGACCCTCCGGACCATGACTGCGAAGAGTTGCGGCACGAGGACGACGATTCGTGCCCACGCCAAGTCGCCAATCAACTCTCATTCCTCGCCGCCGACCTGAGCCTCGTCTCCGAGTGCGAAACCTTCGAGAGCACCGTGGCGGGCGTCCGGTACTGGATCAAGGAGGTGGAGGCGTAGACGGGCGAACCATTCACCGCGAATAGCGGAGCCAGCTGGTCCGTGGTCAGAGGAGCCACGAGCAGCCCGGGCAGCAAGCCCGGGAGAGGGGCAGGGCAGATGGGCATCACCGCAATGGACATCGAGATCCTTCGCCACGCCGACACGATCACCTTCGAGGGCAACCGAGGCGCCCACCAGATGGTCGCGCGCCTGAGCTACCGGAATCCGCACAACCGCAGCGGCAGTGACCAGGACCACGTCATTCCCGTGTACGGCTACGTCGTGATGTTCGGCGCGACCGAGCCGAGGGAGATGACCACGACGCTGGTGACCAACGCTCGCGCGTCCGCGATGGTCTCGGCGAGTCCGCTCACGCAGACCTGGACCGCCGTGCTCCGGCTCCGCGACGAGCCTGTCCTGGTCTGGTGGGCCGACAACACCACCGAGGAGCTGCGACAGATGGATCTGGCCAACGACGAGCTGTACCTGGCCATCTACCGCAACCGCCGCGAGCGCTCGCGATTCCATGTCGCCGCGCGCATCACCGCCGCTGAGTCGACCGAGCGCATGATCCGCATCGAGCCGTGAGGGAGCGAGGCAATGAGCCTGCGCATGGCACGCGCACCGCCGACCCCGAAGTCCAACCCGACGCACGTAACAGCGGGCAGCAAGCTCGCCAGGACCCGGGCAGCAAGCCCGGACGGAGGGAGAGCACCAGCATGACCGAAGCAACCACCACAACCATCGAGGTTCAGGAGATCAGCCTCGACCTGATCGACCTCGACCCCGCCAACGTCCGCCGCGACCTCGGCGAGCTGAAGGAGCTTGCTGCCTCGATCGAGCAGCAGGGCATCCTCCAGCCGGTGACCATCCGCTCGACCGGGGACGGTCGCTACGTTCCGATCATGGGCAACCGCCGCTGCGCCGCCGCGAGGCTGGCGGGACTGTCCGCCGTTCCGGCGATCGTCAGGCAGGTCGACGAGGTCGACCAGCGCATCGAGGCGCAGATGGTGGAGAACATCCACCGCCAGAATCTCAAGCCCTCGGAGCTGGCCGGCGCGATCCTCTACCTGCTCAGCCGCAAGGACGGCGATGGCAAGCGCCGCTGGACGCAGACAACGCTGGCCACCCGGCTCGGCATGTCGCAGCCCAACGTCTCCAAGTACGCAGCGATCGGCAGGCTCCCCAAGGACGCCTTCGAGCTGATCGACCAGGGCAAGATCGGCGTCGACGACGGCGCCGAGCTGGCCAAGCTCGTGCGCTGGCCGGACCGTCTGCACAAGGCCCTCAAGGTCCGTCGCGACGGTGGCGACCTCGCCGCTGCGATCCGCCAGCAGCTCAGCGAGCAGGAGCGTGAGCAGAAGCGCGACCGGGTCCTGGCCGACCTCAGGGCCGGCGGCGTCACGATCGCTCCGGACGACTGGACGACCGGCGGCGTTCGTCTCGGTGACGGCGCCATCGACGCCGACCTCGACTCGCCCGAGGCGCACCTCGGCCAGCCGTGCCACGCGGCGCACGTCGCTGCGGACGCCACGGTTGAGTGGATCTGCCTGGACCCGAAGCGCCACGGGCTCGCTCCTTCGCCGCAGGGAAGTGCGGCGGACGGCGGCGACCAGACCGTGCGCCCCACAGCCTCTGCGGACAACCGGAACGGGTCCGACGCCCGAGCCGAGCAGGACCCGACGGCCACCGTGCGAGAGGGGGAATCGACGGACAGCGCGGAGGACGAGCAGACCGCCGCCGAGCGGGCCGAACAGGCGGAGCGTGAGGCGGCGGCGCGCCAGCGCATCGCGGCACTCGACGAGGCTGCGACCGCCCGCTGGGAGGCGATGAAGGTCGCGCTGCAGGGCAAGCTCAGCCGCGCCCTGGTTCAGCGCTACGTCTCGTGGGCGTTCCTGCACACCACGGTGCTGCCCGGCTACGACGACACCCCAGCCTGCGACCTGCTCGGCATCGACCCTGATACCGACCCGGAGCCGGAGACCGGCGGAGTCTCGCCGATCCTGGACTACGCGGCCAAGGGCGACCGCGAGCTGGACCGCGCCGTCGTCGCGGTCGCGTTCACCGTCGCCGACGAGTGGCTCAGCGGCGACTGGCCCAGCTTCGGCCACCCGCTCGTGTCCGAGCACTACCAGATGCTCCGCAAGCTCGGGTACGAGCCGCGCGAGATCGAGCAGAACGAACTGGAGCACGCCGGCGACGACCCGACCGCCGCCGACTCCATCGCGGCGGACGAGTAGCGGTCCCGCCCGCTCAGGCAGCACAGCAGTGGGGAGCCGGCTCCCGAGGTCGGCTCCCCACTGGCGCGCAGGTATCCTGCAAGTTGGCAAAGTGGAACCTGGGAGGAGGGCGGGCGGATGGCCGCCGCGGCTGAGCGATACGTCACCATCGGCATGGCCGAAGACCTGCTGCGGCTCAGCGACACCCGCGTCGCCCAGCTCCGCAACCAGGACCCTCGGTTTCCTCCTCACGCCGTCGAGATCCATGAGCAACGCCTGATCCGCCGAGGCTGGCGCGAGGAAGCCATCACCGCCTACCGGCGCGGCAAGGAGCCCGACGGGGCAGAGCCACCCCAGCGATACCTCGGCTACAGCCTGATCAGCGAGCGCCTCGGCGTAACAGCCGAGCGTGTCCGCCAGCTCGAAGACAGCGACCCCCGGTTCCCGGCGGCGGCGGTCGAGCTTGTCGGCCCGCGGCGTTCGCGGCGCCGCCAAACCATCCACAAGGGCTGGCGGTCAGAGGACATCGATGCCTACGTCACCGCCAGGAAGACGCCATCCGCCAGGTAGAGAGCGAGCGGCGGGGAGGCCTGTTCCCCCAGCCTGACCCACGTACGATAGCCCCTGTCCTGCCCGCAGCGTGTCGTCAACAGGAGGCGCCGCCCCCGATGCCTGACCCCGCGCGAGTGACGCTCGCCGTCCTCGACCTCGTCCGCCAGGCTGAGTTGCGGCGCCAGGACCGCGAGCGCTTCCGGGACGCCGTGGAGCTGGCCACCTGGACACTGCTGGAGCACCTGCGCGTCGGCGACCAAGCCCAGGTCGGTGAAGCCCTCTACCGCGTCGAGCAGATCACCTGGCCGGAGGCCGACGCCGAAGGTCAAGAACGCCCGCACCCACACGGCGCCATGGCCCTGCTCCGCGAGAACCGCGTCCTCGGCACCCTGCGCTACGGCTTCACCCGCCGCAAGCAAGCCGAAGCCCGCGCCGCCCTCCGCCAGATCCGCCGCTTCGGCCTCCTGCCGGCCAGCGATGACGAGGTCGCCTACGAGCTGATCCCCGCCACCGACGACGACCGCATGGACTTCGCCCAAGAGCTTCCGGACGTCATCCAGGCCCTCGCCGTCGACGTTGCCGCCCACGCTGCGGAGTTCCGCGACCGTACGGAGGAGGTTGTGCGAGTCCTCCTCCCCCGTCCGCTCGGCGAAGAGTGAGGATCGGATGATCGGGCTCCTATTCACCACGAATACCAGAGGCAAGGATCATGCCTGGGGCACGTGGAACAGGACCGACAATCAATTAATGCCGCGATGCACAAGTGACTTATGAACGGCTCTCCAGCATGGCCACCACCTGTCTAAGACGGTCTCGGATTTGGACCGTTGTCGGGTGATCGTCGCCCAAGCGCGTCCCGTGGACGACCAGGGCACGTTCGAACAGGGAACGGGCGCCTTCGAGATCGCCTTGGGCCGCCAGGACAAGACCCAGGTTGTGGAGGCTGTGGGCGGTGTCGGTGTGGTTGGGGCCGAGGCGGGTTTCTCGGATTGCTAGGGCGCGTTCATGCAGCGTCCTGGCCCCTTGGAGATCGCCTTGGGCGGCCAAGACGAGGGCCAGGTTGTGGAGGCTGTGGGCGGTGTCGGTGTGGTTGGGGCCGAGGCGGGTTTCTCGGATTGCTAGGGCGCGTTCATGCAGCGCTCGGGCTCCTTCGAGATCGCCTTGGTCGGCAAGTATAAGGCCCAGGTTGTTGAGGCTGTTGGCAGTATCGGGATGCTCGGGTCCTAGGCGGGTCTCGTAGATGGTTCTTGCGCGCTCGTGGTATTGGCGCGCAGTATCGAGTTCGCCCATTTCGTGCAGGACTCCGCCGAGGTTGGTGAGGGTCTGAGCTGTATGGAGATGCTCGAAACCAAGTTGAGACTCACGGATTGATAGCGCGCGCTCCAGGTGGAGCTGAGCAGCTTGAAAATCACCCTTCGAGGCAAGATCCAACGCCAGATTGTTGAGACTGTCGGCGACGTCCGGATGATCGTGACCAAGCCTTGTTTCACGGCTGGCGAGGACGCGCTCGTCTAAGCTGCTGGCTGCGTCAAGATCGCCTAAGTTGCGAAAGACACCGGCGAGGTTGGTGAGGCTGGTGAGGGTCGTGGGATGGTCGGGGCCCAGGTGGGCCGAATAGATAGTCGCAGCTCGCTGGTGGTAGTCCCGGGCGGTGTCCAACTGCCTTATGTCGTGCATGAGGCTAGCGAGGTTATTGAGGGTACCAGCGGTCTCAACGTGATCGGGGCCAAAGCGTAGTTCATTAATCTGAAGTTCCCCCGGCCGCAGCGACCAAGAGCGCTTCTACCTGCTCGTTCGCGTTCTTTTGGGCTGGCATCCTGACTACGTGACGCCGAGGCGGTGCGATACCCCGAGGAGTTCGAACGCTCGGCGCTGGATCGGCGTC
>WNFV01004812.1_pt1 | contig 16601 bp, 16 predicted proteins | sample 5400101 | NCBI WGS metagenome assembly WNFV01 (sample SAMN13153361, study PRJNA577476) | soil metagenome | isolation source: 115 cm soil or saprolite under grassland replicate 1 | place: USA:California | collected 2016-06-15
TCGAGGCCCGCGATGCGGGCAACGATGACATCGTCCTGTGGGGCACGGGGGAGCCTACGCGAGAGTTCCTGTACGTCGATGACGCGGCCGAAGGCATCGTCTTGGCCCTTCAGCGGCTGGAGACCCCGGACCCCGTGAACCTCGGATCGGCCACCGAGATCGGGATCAGGGAGCTCGCCGAGCGGATCGCGCGGATCACGGGATTCGGAGGGCGCTTTGTGTGGGATCCATCCAAGCCCGACGGGCAACCCAGGAGGGCCGTGGACGGATCGAAGGCTCGGCGCCTCCTCAGCTGGTCACCTCGAGTCAGTCTCGAGGAAGGGCTGACGAGAACAGTTGAGTGGTACCAGGATCAGCGGCTATAGCTAGATTCGGCCTTCAGCCGCCTCCACCACCGCCCCCGCCCCCGCTTCCGCCGTCGCCAGAACCACCTCCGGGCAGGCCGCCACCGCCGGGACCGCCACCAGTAGAGCTGTCAGATGAGCTTGTGGAGGAGTCTCCGGAGCCCGAGCTTGTGGAGGAGTCTCCGGAGGTTGTGGAGGAGCCTCCGGATCCCGAGCCGGTAGCCGTGCCTCCAGATCCGCTTGAAGATCCGGTGGAGGTCGAGGCCACCTGGGACGTGCCTGCCCCGTTTCGGTGGTTGGTCGAGTGTCGAGTGCCGGGACTCGCGTTTCTGTCAAAGAGCTCGATGGCGCTGATCTTCTCGTCCAAGTCCGCGAGTGCCTTCCGGAGCTCGTCGGACGTTGCTCCACGCGCTGAGGAAGCCCCGGCCTCTCTAGACCCGCTCGTGGTCAGAGCTGGCGAGTCGTTGACGGTCAATCGGTAGACGAGGATCAGATCGAGGACCACGAATACGGCGACGGCGACCTTCGCGGCGGGATGGCGCAAGCCAAGCCGGAATCCGGCGCCCCGCACTTGGCGCCCTGCCTTCCTGGACGGATACCTTCTTGGAGAGGAGAACTCCCGAACGCGCAGCATGCAGACCCCCGACTTGCACCTGGGACGGTCCCCAGGGTGGAACGCCAATGTAGGCGCAATCCTATCTCGCTGACAAGGGCCTTCTTCCGCACTCGCGTGGGAAGCCAGTATCCTGTTGCCTCGCCTGGAAGGGAGCTGATGGCCAAGAGACCGTTGTCCGATGAGCCGAACGCCCAACGTGCTGAACAGCCGCTCCGATCGATCCGCTCTCCCCACCCGGAACGGGCTCCCGACCTTCAGGAAGCGCTGGCCGTCGTCTGGCTCCGCAAGTGGTCGATCCTTGCGATCGCCCTGCTTACCTTGGGCGTGGCGCTGTTCGTGTCGAGCCGGCAGACACCGATCTACGAATCGGAAGTGAGGATCCTGGTGACCCCCGTCGAGGGTGTCGGAGTAGATTCGGGGGGACTGAGCAGTCCCAATCTCGCCACGGAGTCCGAGCTGCTCTCTTCGGTAGCGGTTGCCCAGATCGTGGCCACCAACCTCAACATCTCTGGGCCCCCTAGGCACCTTCTCGACAGTCTCAATGTCGACAATCCCACAGACACGGAGATCCTGGAAGTCACCTACCGCGATCCGATTCCCCAACAAGCGCAGCGGATCTCGATGGGTTTTGCCGAGGCCTATCTGCAATTCCGCGAGGAGACGGCCACCAGGGCGATACTGAAGTCAGCGGAGGCCATCCAAGCAGAGATCGCCGTTCTGACGCGGCAGCTCCAAACGATGGAACGAAAGCTCCAAGGCATGTCCGAGACCGACCCAGACAGAGGCAGTCTAGAAGCGCAGGCGAGCCTCGTCCGATCCAACATCCTGGAGCGGCAGCTCGCACAGGCCGGCCTGCCCCGGGAGGTGACGGTCGGACGGATCATTGAGCCCGCTGCCCTGCCATCATCGCCCGTCAGCCCAAACCACGTGGTCAACGGGGCCTTCGGGCTCATCGCTGGGCTGGGGATCGGTATCGGACTGGCGTTTCTGCGCGACCGCCTGTCACAGCGGCTCCGCTCGTCGGAGGGAATCGAGGTCTATCTCGAGGCCCCGGTGCTCGGTGCCATCCCGCGAGTACCTGCCTGGCGTCGGCGAAAAGAAGCCTTCCTTGTGAGCACGGTTCAGTGGCGCTCGCCTGCGGCGGAGGCGTATCGAATTCTGAGAACGAACGTACTGTCGGCCGCGTCCGCGTTCGGTGTCAAGAGCATCGTGGTAACGAGCGCCTACAGCGGAGAGGGCAAGTCGTCGACCGCGGCGAATCTCGGAGTGGTGCTGGCCCGAGCCGGTAAGCACGTTACGCTGGTCTCCGCAGATCTACGCCGGCCGCGCCTTCACGAGTTCTTCAAACGTGATGGGCACATGGGACTGATCGACGTCCTTGCCGGACGGACGACGCTGGATCAGGCTCTGCAGGACGTCACGTTGCCCACACATGGGTTCGACACTTCCTTGGCGAGCCTGCGCCTCCTACCCAGCGGGAGCGTCGCGGATGACCCCGGGGAGCTTCTCACCTCGGCGACCATGGCCAGGGTCCTGGCGGAGATCGAGACGCTCTCGGACATCGTGCTCATCGACGTGCCTCCGGTCCTTCCCGTCACCGACGCTCTCGTCGTCGCTGAGGTGACGAAGAACGTTCTTCTGGTGATCGGGCCGAAGGCCAGCACTCGGCCGGCGATAATCTCCGCGAGGCAACAGCTCGACCGAGTTGGTGCTCGGATCCTTGGGGGGGTCCTGAATGGCCCCGACACCTCCATGTCGCAGACGTATCACTCGTACTAGTTGTGGCGCTCATCGCCACCGTCGCGGACGGAGCAGCTGACTCCGCGAAGCGACGAAGATTAGGTCTTTCTTGGCAAGCGGACCCGAGGGCCACCTGATCTGATCCCCACGTCATACATACAGAAGCCCAGGCCGACCACGTACTGAATCGTTCCGTGAATCAAGGGGATTGTCTGTTGAAAGGGGTAGAGGGAGCACTCGATGACGATCACCTCCACTTGATGCAACACTCGTCCAGTGCCGGCGAGCACCTCCAACTCATAGCTTGGACGGCGAGCTTCAGGAGTGACGTCTCCTGGGGGACATCCAGGATCGCCAAGGGCATTACAGGGACCATCACGGGTCTCTCGAAGTAGGTATTGCATGGTCTGCTGGCGGGCAAGAAGGAAGACCCTCCGGCATCTCCAGGCACCAACAGGGGCAACTTACCCTCCGGCAGCTGCACGTATGTACTCGATTCGTTCATTGTTCGCGAGTACGGCCAACTCTTCCTCGTAGTGTTGAAGTGCTTCCAACATGATGAAGCGAGCATCTGGGAAGATCCGCCGACACGATCTCGTCCAATCGCCATGAGCCGCGCCGACGTCTATCACAATCCTTGGGCGAAAGTCCTGCCCTTTCATCCGCTGTAAGTGGCCCATGGCCTTAGGCGCTTCCAGGTGCGGGGACCGCCGCTTCAGCCTCCTGAGCGCGTCCCACCAATCTCGCGGGAGAATCCTCTTGATTGTCAATCGGACGGCAGCCAATCAGACTCCAACGTTCGCGACCTCGAGGTAGGCACGGTCACCTCGCTTTTCTGGCGAAAGGATCCTTGCTAGCATCCGAGTGGTCCATGGTCACATCGACAAGGTCACTTGACATGGGACCACCCCTGGTCAGCATAATCACTCCCGTCCTTGACCGCGCCGAGGCCCTCAGTACGTGCCTCGCTTCGGTGGCAAGCCAGACCTATCAGCCGATCGAACACATCGTGGTCGACGGTGGATCGACCGATGGGACGTTGGAACTCATAAAGGCGTATCGTGCTTCTCATCGCTTCCATTGGATCAGTGAGCCTGACGATGGCATGTACGAAGCTATCAATAAGGGAGTATCGATTGCCCATGGAGAGGTGCTGGCATATCTCAACAGCGACGACCTCTATCTTCCATGGTCCGTCGATGTTGCGGTTCGCGAACTGCAGCAGCCCGGGATAGAGTTGATCTACGGGGACCTGGGAGTTCTTCGCGCCAAAACGAATTCTAAGCGGGGTACGTTCTACATCCAGTTCTATCCCGATTTCAACCTGCGTCACTATTCGTTCGTGGATACGATGGGCCAGCCGACAGTCTTCTGGCGTCGGAGCCTGACGGAAGAGATCGGCGTATTCGATACCCGGTATCGTCTGATCGGCGACTGCGAATATTGGCTGCGAGCCGCTCTCGGAGGAGCAAAGCCGAGACATATTCCGGAACTCATGGCCCTTCAGGTGGAGCATGAATCTACTCTCCGAGCGACCCAAGCAACCAGGTTGAGGGAGGAGTTCGAGACGTTACGGCAGGAGATGACAGCGGTGATTGATCCGCCTTCCTTCCTGCGCTGGGAGCGACTCAAAACAAGCGTGACGTGGAGGGCCCGTCAACTCGAATTTTTCTATGCCATGAAGGCGAGACACCCGCACAAATGGCGTCACTTCATTGAGACGCTGCAGGCTCATGGCGTCGGAGCCCGATTCCGTGACCTGAGAATGCTCGCCCCCGCTCGATGGCGGGGAGATGCCTCCCTCTTTGGTGATACACACTACGTCTACGAGATCCTTGGGGGGCCAGAACGGCTGTGATACGAAATCACTTCTCTCCGCCGCGATTCGCGGAAGGGGTTCTGGTGGGCCTCTTACCAACTCTTGCTGCGGCGTACGGCCTAGGTGTCGTCGCTCTCTTCGCGTCGGGCAGAGTTGCTCTCCTGCAAGCAGCCGTGCTCTTGGGCGTTCCGGTCGTGCTTGCGCTGGGGATGCTTCGGCCCGAGTGGACGATCTTGCTCATCGTTGCACTACCCCCTTCGGTGATCTCTCCTATACCCGTTCTGCTGTTGGTCGTAATCATGCTGGTGGCTCTCTTTGGGTTCCTTCTGCAAGAGGGTCTCCGTCTCGGACCGAAGACAGGCGTCTATCCATTGGTGGGAATCATCGTGCTGGCGATCACGATGAAGGGCGATACGTTAGCTGAGGCGACGGCGGCCGCAGATGCCATGCTAAAGGTCCTCATCTACTACACGTTGCTCATGTTGGTGGCATTCCACGCTGCTGCGAATGGGAGAATGCGGATCGACACTTTTCTCAATGCTCTCCTGCTCGGTATCGTGGGCGCAGCCGTTCTACAGCCCTTCGTTGGTAGCATTAGGAGTTTCGAAACGATTACCTACACTCCGTTCCGCGGCCAGTTCGCTTATCTGGCGGTGATGGGGTTCGGGGTGACCTACGTTCGCCTCTCGTTGAACCGTTCCGCGGGTCGGAGGCAATCTGCCCTAGACGTACCTCTCACATTGGCTTTCTTATGCCTCACAGCGATCGGTTTTGGTCGAGCCACGTGGATCGCCGCTCTATGGGTCTTTGCCCTTGTCTCCAAGTGGACTGGCAGGAAATCGTTCTGGATCGCGTCCTCCCTATTCCTCGTCATCGTCTTGACGGTTCCGGTTGTAGGGGAGCGCGTGCTGCCCGGCCGAACATCAGGGGCCGGCAACGAGACACTCGCTCGAGTGACGACTGGGCGATCGGTGTTATGGGGGAAGTTATGGGAACGAGGAGTAGAGGCGTGGCCTCTTGGGCAGGGCTGGGGATATGTGGAATCGCTGAACTCGGTCGATCTCTTCGGCATTAAAGGGGAATTCTCATCGGGCGGCAACCCGTTCATTTACCCACACAACGACTTCCTATATCTCTTTGTGCAACTCGGGATCCTGGGGTTCGGATTGATCGCTGCCTATTGGTTCGATCTCTTCCGCAAGATTAGGCTTCTGTCCCACGGCCGCACTGAAGCAGCTCGCTACGGCGTCAGGGTCCTCATTCCTGTGATCATCGTGATGTTCGTCGTGCAGTTATTCGATAATGGCTTCGCCATAGGGTTTGTCGCGGATAGATTCTTCATTTCTGCAGGTTTCATCTTTGGGCTGCATTACCTTGTTGGACAGAGCGAGCGCCTGGACGTCGTTGGCTCCCGATTTGCTGTTCCGAGCCGAGCTGGCGGCATGCTGAACTGGTGATCGAGACCTTGAAAATGGGGCGCTCCGCGGTACGTTCTCTCACCATGCTTCCGGCCGGTTCGTCGTGCCAGCCTTCCGCCACTTACGGCCACGTCAGTGCGGAGCACTTTACATAGCCCCGCGACACCGCAGACGTCCTTGGCGTTTCCAGCTAGCATGTCCCCCGAGTTGGGAGCGCGCGGACACGACCCGCGATCGGAGCATCGAGAGACGATGACTACCCACTCATCGGCCAGGTGAGACGAAGATGAGACCTCCTGTCGTGGAGATCCGGTCCACTCGTGGGATCGGCAGGCTCGGACTGCGTGAACTCTGGCGGTTTCGCGAGCTCGCCTACTTCTTCACATGGCGGGACCTCAAGGTTCGGTACAAGCAGACCGTGTTTGGGGGAGCCTGGGCGATCATCCAACCTCTGGTACTCATGATCGTGTTCACGTTCGTATTCGGAACCGTCCTTAACGCGAAGACACCCGCCGGTGTGCCGAAGCCGCTCTTCTACTACGCAGGCCTCGTTCCGTGGAGCCTGTTCTCCGCTTCCCTGGGCGCCGCTTCGGGAAGCCTCTCCGCGAATGCGAACCTCGTCCAGAAGATATATTTTCCGCGGCTGATCCTTCCACTCTCCTCGATGGGATCCGGCTTGGTCGATTTCATCGTGGCTTTAAGCGTCGTGTTTGTGATGATATTCGGCTATGGGCGGGGGGTTCCGTTGAACGTCATCTGGCTTCCTTTGCTGACTCTCCTGTCCCTCGTCGCCGCCCTGGCCACCGGCCTGTGGCTGGCGGCTCTCAACGCACGGTACCGAGATGTTCGCTACGTCGTCCCCTTCTTTGTCCAGGTCATGTTGTTCGTGACACCGGTGATCAATCCGGCCACTCAGGTTCCTGAGAGCGTCCGGCCCTTCTTCTTCTTGAACCCCGTGGCGGGCGTCGTGGAGGGCTTCAGGTGGGCCTTGCTCGATACTGCCCCTCCCCTCGTCCCCGAGACGCTCTTGTCCTCGACAATCATGATATTCCTCCTGATCGGTGGACTCTTCTACTTCCGGTCTGCCGAGCGAACCGTCGCGGACGTGATCTGACGTGACCGACGTGGCGATCCTGGCGGAGGGCCTGTCCAAGAGGTACAGGTTGGGAACCGGAGCCCACTATGGCCGTCTGACGGAGTCGCTCTCCAACGCGCTCGGAGCGCCGTTCAGGAAGCTGTTCCGGCCCCATATGGGCACGCCGAGCAAAGAGTTCCTGTGGGCCCTGAAGGATGTTTCCTTCGAAGTGAAGGTCGGCCAGGCGGTCGGCGTCATCGGACGGAACGGCGCGGGCAAGAGCACACTTCTCAAGCTTCTATCGCGTATCAGCGAGCCGACCGAAGGACGCGCCCTTCTGCGCGGAAGGGTGGGATCGCTACTGGAGGTGGGTACAGGCTTCCATCCCGAGCTGACCGGCAAGGAGAATGTGTACCTGAATGGCGCGATCCTCGGGATGTCCCGATCTCAGATCAAAAGGCGGTTCGATGAGATCGTCGAATTTGCCGACGTGGGCCGCTTCCTCGAGACGCCCGTCAAGCGGTACTCGAGTGGGATGCAAGTTCGGCTGGCCTTTGCCGTTGCGGCTCATCTGGAACCCGAGATCCTCATCGTGGACGAGGTTCTCGCGGTAGGGGACGTCGCCTTCCAGAGGAAATGCCTAGGGAAGATGAGCGACGTGACGAGCCAAGGCCGGAGCGTGTTGTTTGTGAGTCACAACATGAGCGTCGTGAGCAGGCTGTGCGACACCGGGATCTGGTTGGACGGAGGGAAGATAGTCGTGCAGGGGCCGATGGAGGGCGTGGTCAGGCAATACCTTGGCTCGAGTGCGGAGGGGGATGCCCGATACGAAGCTGACGGATTGGATGGCGCGCCGGGGAACGAGGTCATCCGGCTCCGCGGCGTGAGAGTGCGTGAGCATCACGGGAAAGTCTCCTCCTCGGTGGATGCACAAAACCCTGTATTCGTGGAGATTGAGTATGCAGTGCTTCAGCGCAAAGCGCTGCGGACGGCTTTCCGGCTGACATCCGCCGAAGGCGCGATCCTGTTCACTTCCACCGACACCGATGACGAGGAGCGGTACGGGCGTGAGCGCGACCCGGGAATCTACATAAGCCGTTGCGAGATCCCTCCCAGATTACTGAAGCGAGGACTGTACTTCCTGACCATCAGTTCCTCGATACCGATGGTCAAAGTCAACTTCGTGATGGAAAATGTCGTCAGCTTTTCGGTCGATCAAACGGATGGGATTCTCGACGATAATCGGCTAGGGCTCATTCAGCCAGCGCTCTCCTGGGACGTCAAGAGGGTCTCGGATCTAGAAGACGTAGCTATCCGGCGACCCACTCACGTCCGCGATTGGTCTTCTTGACCGGCCCGACTCGCTCATGCGCCCCGTACGCGTCGGCCTGATCACCACGCTCAACAGAAACATCGGCGACGACTTCATCAAAGACGGGATCGTCCAGGTCCTCTCTCGCATCTTCGCAGGACACCATGTGGAGTTCATAGCGGTGAACAAGCACAATCCCTTCACCGTCTACCCTGATTGGCACCCTCTGCGCTGGCTGCAGGGACTGGACCGCCTGCCGCGCGGGGGGCGAGTGACAGGGAGGCTAAAGGCCGATATGAGTCGGCTCTTGCATGGCCTGGGCGGGAGCCGGTTCGACCGCACCAACATGATCGTCCAGTGTGGTGCCCCCGTCTTGTGGCCTGGATGCCACAAATGTGAATGGGCATCGCCGCTGTGGGATCAAGTGGTTGGCCGCCTCTCCGAACGGATCCCTGTGTTGAACCTTGCCGCGGGTTCGTCCTACCCATGGGAGGACCAGCCTCAGATCGTCAGAGACCCGCGCGACTCCGACTTTCTGCGGCGGATTCTCGGATACTGCAGAGTCACGACCGTCCGAGATGAGTTAGCCTCACGCCTGGCCAACAGCCTCGGTTCTACTCTCCCTATAATCCCATGTAGCGCATTCCTGGTGGGGAGGAGATTCCGGATTCCACCCCCAGACGACGACGGTATCGTGTTGTTCAGCTACATGCCGGGAGCAGGCCACTTCCAGTGGCAGCAGGGCATAGATGAGAAGGGATGGATGACGACTGCAAGGTCGCTGATCGAGCGTGTGTCAAGCCGGCATCGCGTTGCCTTCGTCTGCCACGATCCGAGGGAGTATGCGGTTGCGCAGCTCATAAACGGCAACGTTCCCAGGCTCATGCCTACGACAGTCGAGGATTACTTCTCCCTTATCGCGCATAGCAAGGCCGCTGTATGCAACCGTCTGCACGCTGCCGTCGCCCTTGCCGGCCTCGGAATCCCTTCCGTCTCGGTCGGAACGGACACTCGCCTGCTCATGGTCGCCGCCATCGGCCTTCCCCACCGATATGTAAAGCACGTTGGGATCGAGCAACTCGAGGAAGACCTCGAAACCGTCTTGAAGAACCGAAGAGCTGAAAGGGATCGACTGATCGAGCTTCGCGAGTGGACATGGACCCGCTACACTGACGAGATTAGGCAGGTAGTTGCCGAGTGATGCGCGGATCATACGTCGCGGTTGTTAGGGAACAAGCCGCTCGGGTCACGTTTAGAATCGTTGCCTCACTCACGTCTCCATCCGCAACGGCCGCCTGGATCCAGCCCCTCATGTGGGCACGGAGGCTCGCACGTCTGCACGCACGATCATACGGCAAGGATGGGTACAACATACTGGTCGTCAGACTCGACGGTATCGGCGACGTTGTGATGACCGGCCCTTTCTTGCGCGAGCTCAGGCGTGCCTATCCGGCTGCCAATATCACCCTTGTCGTTGGGCCTCATGTAGCTAACCTGGTCGAAGCGTGCCCGCACGTGGATCGTGTGCTAACCTTTCGACTTCCGCCCGCGAACCGGTGGTGGCGCCCGTTATCGCGACGCCTCACAGCACTCTTGTTCGCACGGCGCCATCTCTGGCCTGCAAGCTACGACCTTGCGATGGTGCCTCGCTGGGGGAAAGACTCATACGAAGCCAAAGTCCTTACCTACCTCAGTGGAGCGCCGTCCCGTGCCGGCTACTCTGAACGGAGTTCCGCAAGAGCGCAGACGCAGGATCCCGGCTACGATCGCTTCCTGACCAATGTGGTTAATGATCGATCGATAAAGCACGAGGTCCAGCGCAACCTGGAACTCCTGTCGGAGCTAGGGGTGGAAGCTTCCGACGACATACTGGAGGTGTGGCTTTCGGATGAAGATCAGAGTGTGGCGAACGAAGTGCTGGCGTCCCGGGGCCCTGAACCTCTTGTTGCCCTGGCCTTGGGAGCGGGGGATCCGAGGAGGATATGGCCGGTCGAGAGATTCGCGGAGGTGGGTCGGTGGCTCACGGATAGAGGAATGGGCCTTGTAGTGGTCGGCGGGCCCGGTGAAGAAGCCTTGGGGGAAGCGCTGCGGATGCGGCTTCCTGGCCGGATCAGCGGCCGAATCATTGAGCTGACGAACAAAGCCACGCTCCGGCAGACCGCAGCCGTACTGAGTCATTGCTCGCTGTTTTGCGGAAACGATGCGGGCCCTATGCATCTGGCTGCGGCAGTTGGTATCCCAGTGGTGGAGATATCGTGCCACTCGCTCTGCGGTGATGATCTTCACGCGAACTCCCCGAAGCGGTTCGGCCCATGGCGAGTGCCGAATAGGATCGTAAGGCCCGAGCAACCGTCGGACGCATGTGTGGCAGGATGCGGCGTGCCCATGCCACACTGCATACTGAACGTCCAGGTGGATTCGGTCATCGCCGCGATCGAGTCTCTTGAGGAACGAGACTGCTGTCTTGGGAGGCTCGGTCGGTGACTCCTGAGTCGATCGATCGACTGATCACGGACCGACTGGACGAGGGAGCGGACCTGCGCCATGATTTCGCACGGGTGTACGGCAGCCGCGTCCAAGAGGCGGCCGCGGTACTTGCAGAGTGCCTCCGTAGAGGGAACAAGGTCCTGGTCTTTGGGAACGGAGGCAGCGCCGCAGATGCGCAGCACATGGCCGCCGAACTTGTGGGCCGTTTCAGCAAGGACCGGGCTCCCTTACCGGCAGTTGCACTCACGACGGATTCGTCTGCGCTCACAGCCATTGGAAACGATTATGGCTTCGATGAGATCTTTGCGCGGCAGGTGCGGGCCTTGGCGGACCGTGGTGACGTCGTCATCGCCATCAGCACGAGCGGACGCTCCACGAACGTGGTCAATGCTGCGAAAGCTGCGCGAGCAAAGGGCGCATCGACCATTGCACTCACGGGGGGAGACGGAGGCGAACTCTCGGCTTCAGTGGACATCGGGATCATGGTGCCGTCCACGAACACGGCGCGCATACAGGAGGTACACATTGCTGTGGTGCACATCCTCTGCGAGATGATCGAATCCTCGTTGTTCGCGGCGGAAGTCGACTCGATGCACATTCCGAAGGGAGTGATTCCGTGGAACGATCTGCTTAAGCTACGCGATAGGTGGAAGCACGAAAGAAGGATCGTTGTGTGGACGAACGGATGCTTCGATATCCTGCACGTCGGGCACCTCCACTGCTTGGAGCAGTCCAGGCAGCTTGGAGACATCCTGGTCGTGGGAGTGAATAACGATGCCTCTGTTCGCGCGATCAAGGGTCCGGGTCGACCGATCTTCCCTCTCGCAGAGCGGATGCGACTCCTCGCGGCGTTGGACGCAACTGACTACATCGTCTCCTTCGAAGGCGTTACGCCCGAGGCTGCCCTTGCGAATCTAAAGCCCGACGTGCACGTAAAGGGCGAGGATTACGCTCCGCCGTCTGGGAAGCCCATGCCGGAGATGACGGTGGTCGAGTCATACGGAGGAAGAGTCGAATTCGTCCCTGTGCTTCCTGAGCACTCGACCTCAGACGTTGTGCAACGGATGTGGGAGAGCAAGCGGTCAGAGGGATAGGAAGCTTTCGGCTACCGAAGCTCTCATCGCTATCCCCGAGATGATGGCTGCACACTCCATCTACGGGGAGCCGTCAAGAGCAGCTCTCTTCAGGCTCTTGCCAAGGCGCCTGTTGTCGTGATAGGTGATGTCATGCTAGTCATCGATCTGACCAACAGAACGACGCCGATTTGAACTCACAAGACGGCGCTCACACAGAGCGCAGCAGTGCTGAAAGGCTGCTCGTTCTTCTTGAACAACGATGCCGGCCCGATGCACCTAACTGCCGCCGCCGGAATCCAGGTGGTTGAGATTTCCTGCCACCCGCTGGGCGGGGATGATCTCCTCGGGAATTCGCCGACACGGTCCTGTCCGTCGGAATTGGCTCCACAGGATCGTAAGGCCCAAGTGCCGAGAGAAGGATGCACGAGAGGATGCCGGGGATGCACGCGCACTGTATTCTTAGGTCCAGTGGTTCATCATGTCCCCGATCGATTCCTTATTACATGAGATAGATGCTCCGGGAGAGAAGGTCGATGCCTCCTGGTAGTTTTGGGCGACTCGTCGTAGGGCCACTTGGATGAAAGGACGTAGTCGGTCGCCTTACTCCGCAAGACATGGACTTTGGAGTCCTTTCGGCACAGTGGGGGATTAGGTGAGGCCGGGCCCCTCATCGCAGACAAGGCGCCATAGCTAATGAGCTTGTTCCACAACTTTGCCAATGCGTCCGTCCTCGTCATGGGCGATGTCATGCTCGACGAATACGTGAGGGGCGACGTCAGGCGGATCTCTCCCGAGGCACCGGTCCCTGTGGTCGAGTTCGGTACACGTTCACACGTGGATGGTGGGGCGGCCAACGCGGCCGCCAATATCGCATCGCTGAAGGGCCGCGCCCTTCTGGGTGGGGTCGTCGGGGACGACATTGAATCCGACATACTCCGCGAAGAGCTCCTCAAGAGCCCTATCGAGACGCATTTGGTCATGCTCCGGGACAGGCCCACTACAACCAAGACGCGTGTCATCGGAGGTACCCAACAGATCCTCAGGATCGACCGGGAAGAGCGGAAGCAGATTTCGAACGACACAGAGGTATTGTTGCTCAAGTGGGCGAAGGACCACCTCCTCTCGATCGACTGCGTACTGATCTCCGATTATGGCAAGGGTGTAGTGACGCAAGGGTTGTGCCACGGTTTGATGAAGCTTGCGCGGGGAGAGAACAAGCCCGTAGTCGTCGATCCTAAGGGGCGTGACTACTCAAAGTATGTGGGCGCCACCGCGCTGACTCCAAACGTCATGGAAGTTCATCTGGCCGTTGAACCCCTCAGCTTCTCAGCTGGCGATTTGCCGGAGGATGTGGCCAAGCTTCACTCGGTTCTTCAAGAGACCTGTCTACTGGTCACACGCGGCCAGGAAGGCGTAAGCGTATTTCGCCCCCACGAACCGGAAGTTCATATTCCCGCTCGAACGAGGAACGTGTTCGACGTCACAGGCGCCGGAGACACTTTTGCAGCTGCTCTCGCATTGTCGTTGGCGGCTGGAGCCACGCTCGAGGAGGCTGCGACTAATGCGAATATTGCGGCCGGCATCGTCGTTGGGAAGGTTGGGACATGTACGGTAGATCTGGCTGAGCTCCTTTCGGAGATACGGCCGGACTGACGACAGGTAGGGCATCCCGCCGTAATTGCGATTCACGTCTATCAAATGCCGTCGCTTCAGAGACCACGGTGATCACCCTCGAACCCCTCGCCAAACGCGCGCCGCTGCATTGAGAGCCTGGAACAGCAGGACCTCCACATCGAACAGGGGACCTTCGTCCCGGAGTTGATCGTCAAGGAGATTGCAGGTGAACCGGTACAGCTCGGCGTCCAGTGTATTCCGGCGTCTAATGATCTCTAGCGCCTCATCGGGAGCTTCTTCCGCCAGCAGCTTTGGCGTTACGTTCTTACGAACATAGAAGGGAACTCTCCAGCCAAGCCGCCTCTTGAAGAGAATGATGCTCTCATCGAACCGCTCCACCACCCCCACAACCGCAAAGTCCACCTGGAGATTCTGCTTGGCGCGAGCGAGGCTCGACGCGTCTGGAGTTCCCTCAGTCACCCCGGCGATTTGCCTCGTCTGTCCGTTTTCGACTTCCTCCGCATCTATCTGACCCGAGACGAAGTCGGTCAAGTGCCCCTGCATGACCTGTTCGTGGAGATGATGCTGAGGATTGGTCGCGATGTATCGATAGAGTGACAGAACTCGGCTCACAGGTTCCCGCACGACGGTCACGTAGGTGCTGGCACCCTGAAGATGTTCATGAAAGCCATAATGGAGGTGACCGAGGAAGATCTTGGCCTGGCTGGCGTCCTCGACCGATGGTACTTGCGTCTTCCCAAGCCGTCCTTCCATGTGAAGGATCTGGCGGCGAGGATATTGTCTTGCGACGATACTGTTTATCGTCTGCCCTGCGGCCTTCGGAATGTGAATGAAGATGAGTTGCTTGCTCTTCATTAGCGGACCATCCACCGAGGGAAATGAACCCTAAACTCTCTCACGGCACTTTGGGCATGTGTACGTGGAATTGAGGGTCTTGACTGCGGAGACGTGCGCTCAACGGCGGGACTTGGTGTACGAACGACGGCTGGAAGGTCGTAGCTTTAGGGGGATCTTCCAAGCCTGACATCAGTGACGGCTGAGACACCCTTCCAAGCCTTGACTTCCGTTCGCCTCCGGGTGCCTTGTGCGTCTGAGTGGAAGGGCGACGACGCATGAAGGTAATCATCGATCTCCGGCATAGAATCGTATTCCTCTTGCGGTCCTCACAGGCAGTGGGGTCGTGAACGCCCTCGTTACCGGGCGCGCCGGCTTCATCGGGTCGGCGATCACTCGTCATCTGGTCGAGCGCGGCGACTAGGTAGTCGTGCTGGACAAGCTTCTGATCGCCTTTCGAGTGAACCGTCCCGAAGGGGTCACGTTCGTTCACGGTGACCTGTGCGACCCCCGCCGTGGATCGCGCGTGTGAGGGGATAGATGTTGTCTACCGGCAGGGGGGCGCTCACGTTGCCCCGTGCTCCGTCGACCAGCCCGAGCTATCCCTTCGATGAAACGTTCCAGGTACGCTGAACGCATCGCTTGCGGCCGAGCGGGTGGCGGTCCGACGAGTCGTCTGCGCCTCCTCCCGCTCTGTATACGGCGACAGCGGCGGCTTGGTCAACCGCCAGGAGATGCTGACCAACTCGATGAGCCGCACGTGGTGAATAAGCTGGCCAGGGAACCGCGCTGCCAGTGGCTGGAGCCGGCTGGCGAGCCTATAAGGATGAGCCTCCGTACTTTCAATGTGTTTGGGCCAGGCGGGCCGAATCCAAGTGCTCGACGGTGTGTCCCGCTTTCATCTTTGCCGTGGCGCGGATCGTTCACCAGAGCTGTACTGGGACGGCCAGCATTCTAGGGATTTCACGTGTATCGATGACGTTGTGCGCGCCAACCTGCTCGCGGCGGAAGCCGATGAGCGGGTCGACGGGGCGGTGATCACACATCGGAGGAGGCGAGCCGAAGACTGCCAACGGGGTGCTGCGCACGGTAGCCGACGCCACGGGCATATGGATCGAACCATGCGGTTGCCAAAGCGATCAGGAGACGTCCAGCACACGAACGCCGAAATTTCCAAAGCGGCCACTCTCCTGGGCTGGAAGCGCCGAGGTGGGATGGAAGGACGCTGTGGAGGGCGGCGACCACGGTGGGTGTCCCCAGGACCACGGAGAGTGGCCTCCAGAGGCTGCCCAGATCGCTTCTGTAGCCCCAATGGGCCTAGGGTGCACCCAGGGGCCAAAAAGGGGGTCAGGACGCTCTCCGTGGCTCTCAGGAGCCCTGGGTGGCCGAAGCGTCCCCGACCCAGGCCTCGGGCGTTCCGCGGGCCCCGACCCGAACATGGACCGCGCGGAGCCGGTCACCCGGTCATCCTGCCTATCCGAGGTTCTTCATCGGGACCCGCTCACGAGTCCCGACAAGGAAGCTCCCCGCTCGCAGGAGTCGTCCCAGCAACGCTGGCCAGGACAGCCTGGGAGCCAGGTTAGCGATCCACCGGTCGCTTGGCCCCTGCAGGAGGAGATGTCAGGATCTTCATTCGGCCGCGATCCCAAGAAATGCGGTGCTGGTAGTCCACGCTGCCGATGCTCTTGACTCAAAGGCGTCCGAGCGATACTTGTTCCGAGATCGGCCCGGGGTTGATGTGGTTCAGTCCGTCATCAAGCTCGGTTGCAGTTCGCGAGGTGTGGTCAACTCATTTGCCGAATGGAAGAAGCGCGCGATCGGCTCGTTGTTGGAGTCGGCCGAGCTGCAAGTGTTATGGACGCGGACGTGGACGCGCTTCGGAGGCCGATGGTGCTTGTATGAACGTCTGAGCAACACCGTTTACCTCGTAAGCCCCGCTAACCTGGAAGAACGAAGCTCACAGCCGATCTGTGTCTGTCCGGCAAGGCAATGGTCGTGATTCCGGTCATGTCGCCCGAAGCGTCGGGGGCGAACAGGACCATCTGATGCTGATTTCCGGAGTGAAGGACGCGTTTTGGAGGGCCGGTCTGAATCGTGTGATGGACGAAGACCGCGAGTGACCCCGCTCGTCGACGAGGTCCAGGACGTATTCACGTAGGATGAGGGGCGTCAGTCGCACTGGTCAGATCCAGGTTCGCGCTGGCCCGATGTTGACGAAGGCGGTTTCCTATGTGCCTCGGTCCCT
>WNFV01007479.1_pt1 | contig 16601 bp, 17 predicted proteins | sample 5400101 | NCBI WGS metagenome assembly WNFV01 (sample SAMN13153361, study PRJNA577476) | soil metagenome | isolation source: 115 cm soil or saprolite under grassland replicate 1 | place: USA:California | collected 2016-06-15
AGGTCCACGCCGCCGTGAAGCTCATGCCCCCCGCCCTCGCCCGCTACGCTTCGCTCGGCGCTCCCGTCACGGACAATAACCAGCTGCTGGCCTATGGGAGCGCGAGCGCGCTCGTGCCGCTGGACCGGAGCGCGGAGCTGCAGAAGACGCAGGAGTGGTTCGTGGAGCTCGCGGCGAGCGGGCGGGCGCTGCGGTGACGCGCAATCCGGCGGCCCGGCGCGGACCTCAGTGTGCCCGGCGCGGAGCCAGCGCCGCCAGGACGATGGCCACCACCAGGAGCGCGGGGACGTGTCTCAGTTTGAGTGTCTCATTCGACAACGTCTGTGGGACACCAAGCGCCGTGGAGTGGCCATGATGAGTCACAAGGAGCAAACAGCCACGTCAGAAACCAAGCGAGGATGAGGGCCAGAATCACGAGACCCGCCCAGGAAGCCCTAGACCGACAGGTAATGCGAGTGCCCCTGCCCGCACGCCCAGCCTGAGGGCCACAGGATTCCCAGCGAGTAGATGCCGAAGATGAAGATCAGGCCGATCAGGATGAGCACCACGCGAAGCGCCGCCAGCCGACTCCCGTTCGCCATGTCGAGTTCCTCCTGTCGAGCCCGCAGCGCGGGCCGGGGGTCAGAAGACGGCGATCGGATTCACCGGCGAGCCGGTGACATTGCGTAGGCGCAGCGGGCAGACGGCGAGGAGGAATTCCCAGCGCTTGCGTTGGGCGCAGGCCTGGGCCAGGTCCTCGAGGTTGGCATTGTCGATGAGCCAGAGCCCCATCGCCACCAGGCAGACCACGTGGAAGGAATTGCCCATGGCGGGATAGGGCGGCGGGTGGATGTCATTGTGCGTGTCGGTGCCGATGGCGGGCGAGCCAGCCTTGAGCGGATGCACTGGCCCTTCCGCGATCCGGCGCCCGTAATAACCCGTGCGCACCAGCAGGATGTCGCCCGATTCCACGCGCAGCCCGGCCGCCTTCTCGGCCGCCTCCAGGTCCTCGGGCATCACGCCCTGCCCCGGCTCCATCCACTTCACGCCGCGCGTGCGGGCCACATCCAGCAGCACGCCGCGGCTCACCACGCCATCGCGCAGCGCCTCGATGGAATTGACCGTGGCGCCCTCGCGCGAGGTCACCAGGCTCGAGGGCCGGCCGTTGTAGAACTTCCCTTCCCAGAAGTAATGCGGCGGGGCGTCCACGTGGGTGATGGTATAGCCGTGGAAGACCATGCCGATGAACTCGGCGGCGCCGCGGCGCTGGAGATTCCGCTCAGGGGAGTCGTGCTCCCGCCCCTCGCCCGAGTCCACCATGAAGCGCAGCGGCTGGAAGGAGGTATCGGCGGTGATGTCGGTGACCAGCGGCCGCGCGCAGGTCACGCTCGCACCCTCGCGCACGAGCCCGGCCGCCTGCACACGCTTGGCCGGGGTGATCAGGTTGACGGTGCCGAGCTCGTCGTCCTTGCCCCAGCGCCCCCAGTTGGACAGCGCGCGCAGGTAGTCGCGCACCTGCGCCTCAGTGGGCGGCGCGGCCGGCACGCCGGTTATTTCATCTCGCCGGAGTAAATCTTCATCACCGTGGAGAGGAAGGCCAGGGCCTTGTCCCGCGGCCGCTGGAAGGAGTTGCGGCCGATGATGGAGCCGAAGCCGCCGCCGTCGCGGATGCCGCGGCACTCCTCGTAGATGGCCTCGTCGTTCTCCTTGGTGGCGCCGCCCGAGAAGATGACGATGCGCCGGCCGTCGAAGGCCGACTGCACGACGTGACGCACGCGATCGGCCAGGGTCGAGAGCGGCATGCCGGCCTTCTCGATGGCCTTCTTGGCCTCGGGCTGCTCGATATGCGCGGTGGGGGGCTTGACCTTGATGACATGGGCGCCCAGCTGCGCGGCGATCTGCGCGGCATAGGCCACCACGTCGATCGCGGTCTCGCCCTCCTTGCTGAGGCTCGACCCGCGCGGGTAGGACCAGACCACCGCCGCCAGGCCGTGCGCCTTGGCCTCGGCGATCATCTCGCGGCATTGCTGGTACATGGTCTGCGCCGCGGACGAGCCCGGGTAGATCGTGAAGCCCACGGCCACGCAGCCCAGCCGGAGAGCATCCCGCACCGAGCCCGTCACCGCCGAGAGCGGATCCTTTTCGTCGTGCAGGACATCGTGGTTGTTCATCTTGAGGATGAGCGGGATCTCGCCGGCGAACTCGGCGACGCCCGCCTCGAGAAAGCCCAGCGGCGCCGCATAGGCATTGCAGCCGGCGTCGATGGCCAGACGGAAGTGATAGGAGGGATCATAGGCCGGCGGGTTGACGGCAAAACTGCGCGCCGGACCGTGCTCGAAGCCCTGGTCCACCGGCAGGATGACGAGCCGCCCCGTGCCGGCCAGCTTGCCGTGCGTCAGCAGTCGCGCCAGATTGGTCACCGTCCCCGGATTGTCGCTCGCGTACCAGCTCAGAATCTCGCGAACCCGCTTTTCCATCGCGCGTCTTCCTTTCTGACTCAGCGCTCGCGGCGGTAGAAGTCTTCGGCCCGCGCCACGTCTTCCGCGCTGCCGAGGATCACCGCCGAGCGCTGATGGTATTCCTTCGCCAGCACATCGAGGCAGCGCTGGATGCCGGTGGTGGCGCCTCCTCCGGCCTGCTCGATCACGAACGACATGGGCGCCACCTCGTAGAGCAGCCGGAGCTTGCCCTTGGGCTTGGCGGGATCAGTGTAATCCGCCGGGTACATGAACAGCCCCCCGTCCAGCATGACCCGGTGCACGTCGACCACCATGGCCCCAGAGTACCGCAGCGAATACGGCCGGCCACTCGGCTTGTCCGGCGTCTTGAGATAGTCGACGAGGGCGCGCTGCCCCGGATGCCACGTCTTGAGATTGCCCTCGTTGATCCCGTAGATCCTGCCCCGCTTGGGGGTGCGGATATTCGGATGGGTGAGCAGGAACTCGCCCGTGTCGCGATTGAGCGTGAAGCCATGAGTACCCTGCCCCAGCGTGTAGACCAGCAAGGTCGCGGGCCCGTACATCACATAGCCCGCCCCCACCTGGTCCGTGCCGGGCCCGAGCGCCGCCGGTCCCGCCGGCCGCTGGCCATGCGAGGGGCGGATCGAGAAGATCGTCCCCACCGAGCCGCCCACTTCGAGATTCGAGGAGCCGTCCACCGGATCGCAGCAGACCACGAGGGCATGGGCGCCCTTGGCCTCGGCGATCTCGACGGGCTCGCCCGCTTCTTCCGAGATCAGCGCGGCGCAGGCCCCGGTGCCGCGCAGCGCGGCCAGCATGGTCTCATGCCCCCAGATGTCGAGCTTCTTGACCTGATCGCCCGAGACATTGGTGCCGCCCATATAGCCCAGGCGGTCGTGGAAGGCGGCATGCGCCAGCTCCTGGGCGATGACGGCGGCGACGCGGCCGATGCGGCCGAGGACGGCGGCGACATTGGGGGCGATGTCGGGGGAGAGAAAGGCCTGCTGGGTCGCCAGGTGCTCCGTCAGCGTTTGCGCTTTGTCGGCCACCGGGGTCCCTCTCGTCTCTGAGTTGGGGAACCGCTTCTGCCTTCGAGGATGCTAGTCGATACCCCCGGGCGAGTCAATCGGCCAAGCGCACTAGCACGGCCCCGCACTGAGTCGTGGCCAACCTGTCCGATGTCCTACCGCCGCGTTATTTAATGATAGGGGCCTGGGCCCACGGCCGCCGCTGACGCAGCGCGGTCAGCCGCGATAGGCGCCCCTTGACGGCGGCGCTAGGATGCGAGGAAAGCCATCCGCAGCAAGGAGATGCCGTCATGGTCAGCGCCTCGGCCGAGCTGCTCTCGCCCATGTTCCAGGACACCCTCGAGATGCTGGCCCTCACCTCGGCGGCCTACCGGCGCCACGATGCCGCCGGCGTCGAGCTGGCCGCCGCCATCGGCCGCAGCGTGCACAAGCGCGAGAAGGATCTCACCGAGCGCCTGCTGGCGGGCGATCCGGCGGCCACCGGGCTCACCTTCATCCCCGCCCATCTCGAGCGCGTGGGCGATGCCATCGAGGGCCTGCTGCGCTGCCTACGCACGATGTGGAGCGAGGGCACGGTCTTCACCGAGCGTGGCACCCGCGAGATCAATCAGCTCATGGAGACGGCCAGCGAGCTGCTCGAGTGCGCGCGCGATGTCACGCTCACCCGCAACCGCGTGCTGGCCCAGCATGTGGAGCTGGAGAGCCTGCGCTTTCACGACATGGCCAGCGACTTCGCCCGCGCCCATGAGGAGCGCCTGATCGAGGGCGTCTGTCTGCCCAAGGCCTCGAGCGCCTATCTGGCCATGGTGGAGAAAGGAAAGCCCGATGCGCATTCGTCTGGCCTTGGCGCTCCTGCTGCTACTGATCCTGGCCGCCTGCCCCGCCCCCGCCGCCGCCATCAGCAGCCCCTCGGGCATCCATCCCCTGCTCCGCTTCGAGTGGGAAGTGGCCCAGGATAGGAAGGGCCGGCCCGAGATCGAGGGCTATCTCTACAACAACTACATGCGCGCGGCCATCAATGTGCGGCTGGTCGTAGAGACGCTCGATGCCTCGGGCCAGGTCACACACACCACCCTGGCCTATATCCCCGGCCTGGTCCCGCTGCTCACCCGCACCTACTTCGTGGTGCCGATCAAGCACCCGGGCGCGAGCTACCGGCTGCGCCTCGTCAACTACGAGTGGCGCGACGGGGGGTAAGCCCGCCTCCTCACACCGAATTGGATCGTCTTCCCCGGCCCGGGGCGCGGTAGAATGCTACCGGGTATCGCCAATGACCAACATCACGATCCCGCTGCCCGATGACCGACTGGCCAAGCTGCAAGAACTGGCCTCCCGCCTGCGAATCTCCCCAGAGGAACTGGTCCGCGTGAGCATTGAGGAGCTGTTGGGGCAACCGGACGAGGCCTTCGAGCAGGCAGCCCGTCACATCCTGAAGAAGAACGAGGACCTCTACCGCCGCCTGGCGTAGTGCGCTACCTCACCCTGGCCGAGGCCCTCGACCTCGACATCCCAAATGCGATTTCAAGCGCCCGCGAAGCATTGATCCGTCACGAATCAGCCAGCCGCCTAAACGCCCCTCGGTACCGCCGGTGGGCCTCTGCTACCACCTTCTTGAGCTTGAGCGTCCGCCGCCGATCCCGGACGGGTGAGATCACAATAACCTCCCCATCTGTCGAGACTTCGAGCGGGGTGGAAGCGTCGATCCGCAACTGATCGAGCAGCCGCTTATCCAGTACAAGCGCCAAGCTCTTGCCCGTTCTCCTCAGCTTTTTCCGCGTACGCGAGCCCTCCACAGTTGACGCTAGTTCTCGAAGCCGAGCAGCCGGGACCAAAGCAAGTCGCGCTCGGCTTCCAAGGGAGTGATCCAGCGCTCGAGCTTAATCCCACATCTACACCGGAGATTCAATTTGTAGCCGTCTCTAGTTGGCGCATTCGCATCGAAGGTAGACCCACCGCAATTACGGTGACGGACAACAAATTCCTCCACCTCACTGAATGGGCTCATTCATCCTCCCTAAAGAGCAGTTCCGCGCCGGCCAAGGGTAAGCACTACACGAACATCCTAATCCTTTTCTCAGCCGTATGATTGTGTCCACTTCTGGATACAGGCTTTCTGTCGGATTTCACCACGTCCGCTCGGTCTGCGCACGGCGTAAGCACAAGATCACTATTGACATGACCCACCGGGCTGACCTACCGATGGACCATGGCCAGGATCTGCCAATCGAAAGATACCGAGCTCGGGTGCGCTAGCGAGCGACGATTGAGTCGCCCAGGGAGACGATCGCGATTCGCCGCCTTCGCGCTCCTCCTCGCCCTCATCTCCTGTCTGGCTAGCCTTGCCCTGGCCCAGGAAGCCGTCGTCACCCGGAACGTCAACCTCCGGCGTGATCCTTCCACCAGCCAGCCGCCCATCCGTCTGCTCATCCCCCCGGACGCCGTCGAGTTGCTGGAACCGGATCAGACCAGCGGCTACTACCACGTCCGCACCGAGGACCGGGAAGAGGGCTGGGTCTGGGGACAGAATATCCGGGTCCTGTCGGAAGGGGAGCCCACACCGACTTCTCCCGCTATGGCACCTGCCGCAGCCCCGCCGGAGGATGGGACCACGGCCACGGCGGTTGCCCAGGACTGGGAGAAGCCGACCCCGAACCAGACCACCTTCACAAGCGATGGTAAGACGTGTGGTCCCTCAGGCGATGGGGGCGATACGCCGACCAATCTGCTCAAGAATCGGACCGACGTGCCAGGCGGGGTCCATGACGTGACCTGGGGCGCCATCGCCGGCCTGCCGTATCCGAGCCCCGCCCCCAAGCATCGGAGCAACTGGACCGACGATCAGTTGGCCGTGATCCGGCCGTACGAGGGAGTCGCCGTCCGGGTCATCGGCTATCTCGTCGCGCTCAAGCCCCAGACGAATGGCAGCGGGGAGTCTACGAACTGCCACTGGACCAAGGCCAGCCAGGTGGACTGGCACATGGCCCTCGTCAAGTCGGTGGGCGACGGCGAGAAGGATGCCATCGTGGTCGAGACGACGCCACGTGTGCGGCAGTCACATCCCAAGTGGACGCCTATTCGCCTCCAACCATCGGTGAACACGGACGCTCCCGTCAGAATCACAGGCTGGCTAATGTTCGATCCCGAACACACCAACCACCTCGGCAAGTACCGAATGACCCTGTGGGAGATTCACCCGATTACTTCGATCGAGGTCCTCCAGAATGGGGGATGGGTCGAGTTCGATCAGGTTCCGTGATCGCCCCGTCTGTTCGTTGGACTGGTGGATGACGACTCCCAGAAATACGCCGACTCGGGAGAGAGTCCCATTCAGTCTCAACGTTTCTAAGGGCACTTGAGCGAACGTGCTGGGGCCAGACGAGTTTCGAACCCGTGTTTGGCCGCGGTCACGTTTTCGCCGGGCTTTTCACCCGCTTCCGCACCGATCGAGTCGGACACATTCGACGGGACTCAAACACACCCTCGACTCAGCTCGGCATTCACGCTCTCCGTCATCGTCTTCCACGGGAGCTCGAGGGCGAAGATATCTGGTCGCGTGGTAAGCACAGGTCCTCGGGCCGCAGGCCGTACGCTTGGCGAGCCTGGCCAGCATCCGCGCCCGATCTCTTCGTCGTCATGAAACGCGAACACGAAATCAGCTCGGTCTGGGCGGGACAGCGTGCGATGGGAGCCGGCCTGACGTTTGACCGTCCAGCCGATCGTCAGGAGGGCCGCCAGCACCCGTCGAGCACGGGTGGCCTTTTGAGACTCGGATGGCAACGAAGGTGGCAACGCCACGGCTAACGGGCTGATTCCTCGTCGAACGTCCCCGCCCTGATGGGGCGGAGACCAGGTCCGTGTCTTCGAGCGGCGATCCCTGCTAGACTCCCCTACGCTCTGAAGAAGCGCCTAGGGGACCGCTCAGTCTTGCTAACAGCGCTACGGGGAGGGCCGCGCATGGTCGGGCTCGTCATCGTCCTGATGCTGCTATTCGCGTCGGCCGAGGCAGAGGCCGAGGGTCCACGAGTGACTGCGGAGAAGTTCTTCCGGATGTCGAGTGCAGACCAGATTGTCTACGTTGATGGAGTTCTCGACACTCTGACAGCGCTCTCCGCTGAGAAACTCATTCACAAGAAGTACGCTGCCTGCTCTCGCACCATGAACTATGGGGAACTGATCAGCGGGGTCAAGTCGTATCTCTACAAGGGGTTGGGCTCCGAAACACCCGCTGTGAAAGATGCAATGAGCGTTGTGCCCGTCTCGGTCTGGGTCGTTCGTCTCTACTGGGAGAAGTGCGAGGGGGGTGAGCGATGATGCGATTCGCACGAAAGGTCTCACTTGTTGCGTTCTCTCTGCTCGTCGTCGCCACGTCAGCCTCCGCCGAGTGCGCGTGGGTGCTGTGGAGTAATTTGATAAGCAGCAACCCTGCCTCCCGCTACGCTCCGAGCACTGGTGGCCTCTGGATACCGGAGAGCGCAGGAACGAGAGCAGAGTGCGAGAAAGCGCGTGAGCGGTCGCAGGCAAACGCAGTTACATGGGAGGCAATGGGAAAAGGGACGCGGCCACTTTCCCATGGACCAATGGAGGCGGCGGGTGTGGTGGGACCGAATGGACAGACACTCTTCACCTGCCTCCCCGACACCGTGGACCCGCGTGGGCCGAAGGGGAAGTGAGGAGGAGCCGGTCATGGCGAAGCGAGTGAAGAAAACGAAACCCACGGTCCCCCAGATAATCCTGGACATGTTCGACTTCTCGGCCACGTCGCGACATGTCTGGGCTGACGAGTCATGGCGTCTGCGCGTCGCGGCGATGATGATGTGGCATCTCTCCCGCCACGAGGCGGATTTTGCCCTCCGAGAACCCGACCGCGCCCTCGTGATTCCGCGTGGCATGGGGAACTCCGACTTATTGTCCGTTTTCATGCTGCTTGCCGGTTGCGCGATTGAGGCAATTGCCAAGGGCATATATATGCGACGGAAGAAGGTCAAAATCACTCACGGTCGATTTCCTCGGGCGCTGCAAAACCACGACGTCGGCGGGCTGCTCAAGAGTCTCGGCGTGTCGCTGACGATTGATGAGGAAGCCCTTGTCAGGCGGCTCGGAACATTCGTGCGGTGGGCGGGCCGCTATCCAGTGCCGCTCGACGCGGCTGACATGCTGTCCGCCAATCTTCCAGAAGGTGGCTTCGGTCCTCCGAACATGTACCGACTACACGACGGAGAGATGTTCGAGGCGTTGTTCAGTCGGCTTGAGGTGCTTCTTCTTGGCTGACGATGCGGGATGACCGACGCCCAATTCACGCCGTCCGTCTTCGCCGACCTGGCACGACGATACTTAGGCTCGTCTAACTTTCGTTGCCATTTCGTTGCCACGTCGAAACGCTCGTGAAGCGTCATGTGACGATGACCGCGCTGTGGGAAGTATATGCGGTTGGGTGCGAGGCATTTATCCTCGTCAAGGGAGGCCTAAGTAATCCTGGACCAGTATTCCGTGAATCCCCCACTCACCAGCATTCACAACGTCGCGTAGCTGTCCGTCTGTAGTCACGAGTGTCGTAGGCCGGACGGAGAATGCCGTCTCAACCAAGTAGAGATCGTCAGGGGGCGTAGCCTCTCGCAATTCAGCAGGGAGAAGTGCGATCTCCGCTTCTTCCAGCAATCGCACTTTGGTTTCATCAAAAAGTATTAACCGCAGCCTCTTTGCTCTGCCCTGTGAGTCTTTCATAGCACTGAGAATTTTCTGAGAAACTCTGCCGTGCCGCCGAATGGCGAGGATTCGGTTTTGCTCTTCTATCAGATCTAGGAAGCGATGAACGAGGACGGGTTCGGCCGTCTCCGTACTCAGTATCCATTCAACCAGCCATTCGTTCGGGACAACTATGCGGGTGACTCCGGAATTTGGAGCAGATTCTTCACCGCTTCCAACTCGGCCTCATAGAAACCCCTTAACCCACCCTTCACCTGCCCCTTTGGCGAAACTTCGCAGCGCTCAAAGTCCGTTTCGTACCGCTGGCGCGAAACGTAGTAGATGGCGACATCCTCTGGCTGCACCTGACCTTTAGCCACCAAGCCTAACAAGAAAGTCACAAGGTGCTCGCTATGAGTTGAAATAACGAAGTGCTTTCTGAGAATTGGGAGAGGTTCTTTCACAGTGTTCACGAGATGCTCGACGAATCTAGCGATAGCTGACGGGTGAAGATGAATCTCCGGCTCTTCGATACAGACTACTTCTGTCCCGTCCCTATGAATCTTGGCTAGCAAAAATACGAGCTGATTAGTACCGAATCCCTCGTTGACCAATTCTGTCGTCATCCCAGTCTCGCGATTTCGAGTCTGGAGAAACGATGTCGCAGTGCTGGGGGGCGTAAAGACCACAAGGTTTCTGTTGAGGATCGCTTCTAGCGCGTGGTCAACCCTCCCAAGGAGATCGGAGTCCGAAGAAAGAATCGTCGCAATCTCGTCTTCAGTCAGTAGCTGAGCGGTTACGGGTGCTGCTGCGTACACCGGCTTCGTGAATCCGCGCCGCAGCGGAACAATATCTACTCTGCGGACCTCTTCAACTGGCAGAGTCAGGAGAGCCGAAACTTCTTTGACCGTTTCGTCGGGTTGCCCATCGGCAGGTGCAACGTTAGGAGCGAGGCCATTCCAACTGAGCTGGTAAGACCGACCCTTGTACTCGAAAGTAGCCGAAACGGCACCTGCTAGGGCATAGGGAAACGTAACTTCAAGTGACGCTCGAAGGGTGAGCGGAGTATCGAGCGCAAGTTGGAGAGTTCCTCCACGTTTCGCAAGGTTTATATCGTACTGACCCGAGAATTGCTTTTCTGGATCGCCCGAGTGAATTCCAAAGTGAATCTCGGAACTCTCGTCCTTCATGAACACCGCAGGCTTGAATCCGCCTAGGTTCAGAAAGCCAAGATTAAAGAAGCTGTCGAGGGGCTGATTCGGATTACTTATGACATTCTTCGCGGTAACGAGGGCGTACATCACGGTTGATTTGCCCGCATTGTTTGCACCCGTCAATATGGTGATGGGCGCGAGCTCAAGCTGAGCGTTCCGAATACCTCGGAAATTTCGCAGAGTCAGCCGTTGAATCATAAAGGGAAAGGTAGGATACCATACCGCCGTGATTGGCGCTGGGCTGCCCTTCGTCGCCAACCTTCACATTTTTGGTGGTAGCCCCCGGGGGGGCATACCACCGAAAAGGGTCTTGCACCCCGTACCGGGCTGAGGCGAACCTAAGCTCCTCGCAGTGAGCAAGCCTTTGGGGATCACTCCACTAGATCTTGAACACCTTCTCGTGGCACAGTTTCGCCAGCGCCTGCTGCCTGGCGTTGATCTCTGACTGGGTCCATTGTGTTGCCCCTCGAAGGATCGGATCCATGGGAACCTTCTCCTTCTCGAGGAGTGCTCGCTTCTTCGTGAACGCCTTGTTGGCTAGCGCCGTGTTCAACTTCTCTGGGACGAGGATGAGGTTCCCTATCGCTGCCACCGTCTCCGCAGAGAGTCCGCTCTGAGCCGGGGGATTCTGAGGAGCGATGTGCTCGATACTCATCCGATCGTAGTCAACGGCAGCTCCCTTCCGGAGCGCCCCGTCGAGGCGGCGAAGGATGTACCGAACTAGAGGCCCCTGCTTTGTAGCTTCCTCCGAGTACCGCAACTCCAGAAACCCCGCTTCAAATTCCGCCAGTGTCGGCACTCTCTCGCGAAGCTTACCGAGGAACTCCTTAAGGACCTGCTGCTTCGTGTTCTTGTTCGCAGAATCGCAGAGCTGCCGCGCGCCAAGCGCGTACATCTTGGCGGTACCCCCGCCAGTACGTTGCTGGGTTACCCCGGTGAACTGGAGATGGAAGTCTTCCATGGAACGGAGAATGATCCTTGCCTGCCTTAGGGTGAGATCCTTGGTGAAGTAGTCGCGCAGAATCGCGAGAAGCATGGGCACAGGCTGAACGACCCGATGCAGGTTCAGGGCGCGGATAGATTCACGAAGTTCACGCTCTTCCTTCCTCCATTTGTGCCACTCGGGCTCAAACAGCGTGCGATAGATCCTCGCGTCTTCGGAGAGCGAGTCGAGGAATGCTTTGGCTGTGGTCTTGGTGATCACGTGCTTCAGTTCCTTGAACAGCTTCTTCTCGGTGGTATAGAGGTGTCGGGAGAGCCAGAAGTGGTGAAGAAAGCGATTGATGTCGATCTCGGCCGTTGAAGCGGCGAAAAGCTCGAGGATGGCGTTCCACTTCTCACGCGTCGCATCAACCCCCTTGTTCGTTGGCTTCGTTAGACGCGCGAGATGGTTCTTCACCAGGTCGGATACAGTAAGGTCTTTGCCTCGCGTGTTGAGGGTCTCGAAGATGAGATAGGCGTCGTCCTCGTTCGTAAGTTCGATGAGAATCAGTTGAAGGCGGAGAGCCTTGTCACGAATCGTGAGGAGCTTGCTCTTCTTGGCATCGGCCTTCTTCGGCTCGGTGAGCGTCTGGTCTGCGTCAATCCCTGTGAGCGTGCTCTGGATCTGATTCCGGAGGAACTCGTAAGCGGCCTTGAGGGCCTCCTCCTCCGGACCCAGTGATTTCGACAGCTCCGCTGCGCCGTACTTCTGAATGTGCTCCTGGAGAAAGGGATATGACGTCTCCGTCTGAAGCACGTACTGGTTCTGATTGTTGATGTCAGGGCGTTCAATGAGCTGCTGTACGCCGGTGGCGAGAGCCCTGTGCCCAAGCGCATCGAGGTCGTCGCGCACTGCTGCAAGAAGAAGTGTCAGGGTAGTAAGGCGCTGCTGGCCGTCGACCACAAAGAGGGGTTCGTACGGCGACTTAGATTTGTAGACGACAAATGAACCGATGAAGTAATCAGGGTCATCTGCCGTAACGGCGTCGTTCCAGAAATCTTCGACGTTCTCGCGGTCCCAGGAGTAGGGGCGCTGAAATCGGGGGATTCGGTAGAACGCGCTCTTGAGGAGTTTCTCAACTGTCTGATCAACAGGCTTGATTTCCAATCAGCAGACTCCTTGGCCAGAGCGTGGTTTCACCCGGCCCAACGTGATCCATCTTGGACTACGTTGTCCGGTTGCATAGGTCGTCCAGCGCGACGCATGCTCGGGCCGGGATTCGGCAGAACACGCACCATCTCGCTCGTCACGATAATACCGCGACGCCTGCAAGCTATCACCCGATTGGGCCCATCTCGAGATTCCAGCGCGGACTTCCGGGCCAAAGTATTTCATTCTGACACGGCCCTCCGCGGCCCCCGCCATTCCGTATAATTAGCATTTTGGGCGGCACGGACGCGTATGGGTTTCTGAGCTAGGAGGCGTCAGAGGCTCGGTCTTCGGAGGATGTCCGGTGCTGAAGCTCATCTGGGCGGCGGAGCGGTGCGAGGGGCGAACTGCGGCAATTGACTCATTCGGCGCCTCGCTGTCCCGCCGGCCCGCGCGCGCGGGGGTCTATTTAAAATGCCAGCTCAGCCCGACCAGCGCCAACGGGATGTCCACGGTGCTGCTGGCCTTGAGCTTGATGGGGGTGCCGGCGAAGTTGGCCCCGGTGTCCTCGACGGTGAAGGAGTGATGCGTCCAGCGCAGCTCGAGGAAGCCGCCCAGGTTCTTGGTGAAAAACCACCGGCCGCCCAGCTTGAGCTGGGGGCCGAGCGAATAGTCGGTGTCATTCATCCGGAATTGGGCAAAGGAGGTTGTGGCCGTGACGTCCACATCGGTCTGGATCACGGCCGCGCCCGCGCCGAAATAGAGCTGCAGCCGCCCCTCGGGGACTTGCTCACTGGGCAAGAGGCGATAGTTCCAGACGGCGCTCAGCGCCACCACGGTGAAATCCACATCGCCGCCATTGGTCACGACCAGCGCGGTGCCGGCCGAGGGGCTACTGGCCAGCCGCGTCTGCCGCTTGAGCCCCGGGCTGAGATGATAGGCATCGAGCTCGGCCGCCACGCGGGGGATGAGCTGATAGCCCACGAGGCCGCCATAGACGACCGAGTCGCCGAAGCGGGCATTGCTCACGCGGAAATGATCCGTGGCGCCGGTGGTGGGGAAGCTCCGGACCGCATCCACGCCGTGCTCGCTCGAGGGGATGCCCGTGAGATAGAGGCCCAGATAGGGCTGGGCCGTCGCCAGACCGGGCAGGCAGAGCAGGGCCAGCCACGGCAGGGCCAGCAGCCAGAGCGAGCGGCCTTTCATGCGCGCATCCTCGTTATAGGGGGGCGGCCCGCCGGCGGTCGGTGGGCAGTGGGTGGAGCCTAGAGGATGGGGGGCGGGGCTGTCAAGATAACGGCGCATTATGCTGCATACGCTTGCCTTTCCTGCTCCCCCGCTCCAGACTGCCTGGAGGAGGATCGGCCATGAAACGCGCGCTCAGGGTGCTGACGGTGGCCGTCGCGCTGCTTGGACTGGTAGCGGTGGCGCAGGCGCAGGACTGCCGCGAGCTGACGAAGCTGCCGGCCGGCGGCAGTTGGGCCGAGTGGCGGACGCACGACAATGCGATCCGGGTCGCCGTGCTGCCGCCGGAGACGCGCCAAGGCAAGCCCTATGTCCGCATGGAGACGAAGATCACCGAGGGCGGCCAGGTGATGATCATGCAGGGGCTGGCGCCGGCCGATCGGCTGGAGGCCACGGAAGAGGTGATCATCAAGCAAGGCACGCAGCCCGCGATGCGCCTCCCCAAGGAAATGATCCAGGTGGGACGCGAGCTGGCCGGCAAGGATCCCTCCCGCACGACCTGCACCGCGGGCATGAAGCTGGTGGGCCAGGAGACGGTGACCGTGCCGGCGGGGACCTTCGCGGCCGCCCATTTCAAGGATGAGCAGACGGGCTATGACGTCTGGCTGAGCCAGCAGGTGCCCTTCGGCATGCTCAAGCTGCGGCTCGGCCCCGATGAAGAGATCCTGCTCTCCGCCTACGGCGCCGGCGCCACCAGCAGCATCAGCGAGACGCCCGTCGAGATGCCGCGGCAGTGAGCGCGCCGGGTCGTTTCCTTGCTGGTCAGCCGCTGATCGGGTACCGTAGGAGACCTATGCGGACGCGATTGGGCTTGATCGTCGCGCTGCTGGCCAGCCTGGTGCTGCTGGCGCCGCTGGCCTATGCCGATCCACCCGATCAGGTATGGCTCGGCGGCCTCTACGACGGCGACGATCAGGACGACGCCCTTGCCCTGGTGACATTCGGATTTCACGGACTCGCCGCCACGTGGGTCGAGATCCAGCCGCCGACTTTAATCCTTGTCGCACGGGTTCCGTCACACGCGCCCAGCGCGATCCTTGGCGCTGAGCCCGACCTCTTCCACGATCGCTCCCCTCCCGCTGTCGATCTCTCCTCGTAGCAGGTAGATCCGGCGGCTCTGCCGCCACCTCGCGCTCAACCCTGCTGAGGGGCGGCGTCTGCCCACATCGAGGCGATCTGACATGAGAGGGACCTAATGCGCTTGGCCCGAATCGCGCTGTTTGTCTGCGGGGCTGCTCTGTTCATCGCGCTGCTGATCCACATCGGGCCGGCGGTCGTGCTGGCCTTCTTCGAGGAGCTCTCCTGGCGTCTGCCCGTGATCCTGCTCTTCCCCTTCTGCCTGATGACCATCCTCGACGCGCTGGGGTGGCGCTTTGCCTTTCAGCGCGATCGCGTGCCCTTCGGCGCGCTGCTCTCGACGCGGCTGGCCGGGGAAGCCTTCAACGTGACCACGCCCACCGCCTCGGTGGGCGGTGAAGCCGTCAAAGCCTGGCTGCTCCGGCCCTGGCTGCCGATGGCCGAGAGCCTACCCGCGGTGATCATCGCCAAGACCACCATGACCATCGGTCAGGTGTTCTTCCTGCTGCTGGGGCTGTTGGTCGCCTGGCCCACCCTGCAGACGGGCTCCTCCCTGCTGCGCGCGATGCAGTGGATGCTCGGGCTCGAGTGCCTGGCGGCGGTGGGCTTCGTGACCGTCCAGGTGGTGGGCGTGATGGATGGCGCCGGACGCATCCTCCAGCGCTTGCGGCTCTTCGGCCGCCACGATGGGGGACGCGCGCTAAGACAGATGGACGAAAGCCTCGCCCAGTACTATCGACACGAGTCCGGTCGCTGTTTGCTGTCGATCGCCTTTCATTTCGGCGGGTGGGCGCTCGGCGTGCTCGAGGCCTATATCATCCTGCACGCGCTGGGCTTCGGTATCTCTCTCGCCACGGCCACGGTGATCGAGGCCTGTGAGACGGGCGTGGGCTTCGCCGCCTTCCTGATCCCGGCGCGGCTCGGCGCCATGGAAGCCGGTGATGTCGCGGTCTTCACGCTCCTGGGTCTGGGGGCGCCGGCCGGGCTGGCCTTCAGCCTGATCCGCCGGCTGCGCGGGCTGGTGTGGACGGGCCTCGGCTTCGTGGCGCTCTCGATCATTCGATCGCCGGCGCTGCCAGCCGTGGCGCTCGGGCCGGAGGCCTAACGGCCGTGTGCGGCATCGCGGGGTTCCTGGCGCCTGAAGGCGAGCGCGCCGACAAGCGGCTGCTCGAGCGGATGATCGCCACGCTCCGCCACCGCGGACCGGATGCCGAAGGCTTCCATGCGGAAGGCCGGCTGGCCCTGGGCGTGGCGCGGCTGCGCGTGATCGATCTGGAGACCGGCGATCAGCCGATCGCCAACGAGGACGCCTCGGTTCACGTCGTTCTGAACGGCGAGATCTACAATCACGCGGCGCTGCGCGCCGAGCTGACCCGCCGCGGGCACCGGTACACCACGCGCTCGGACACGGAAGCCATCGTGCACGCCTGGGAGGAGTACGGCGAGCACTGCGTGGATCATCTGAACGGCATGTTCGCCTTTGCCCTCTGGGACGGGCGGCGGGAAGTGCTGCTGCTGGCTCGCGACCGGATGGGCGAGAAGCCCCTCTACTATGCCCTGGCCCAGGGCTGGCTCGTGTTCGCGTCGGAGATCAGGGCTCTCCTGGCGCATCCGGCCGTGAGCGCCGAGGTGGATCCGCACAGCGTCTCGCGCTACCTCGCCTACGATTTCGTCCCCGACCCTTACACCATCTTCCGGGGAATCGAGAAGCTCGGGCCCGCCCATGCGCTTACGGTGAGCCACGGCAAGATCGCGATCTCGCAGTACTGGGACATCCCGTTCCGGCCGGAGCCGGCCCCGGACGAGGCCACGTGGCGGCAGGAGATCCGCGCGCGCCTGGACGAGG